>Ga0307375_10001470_pt1 | contig 25668 bp, 21 predicted proteins | sample TR1MG_FD_202531 | JGI IMG/M metagenome (GOLD analysis project Ga0307375, IMG submission 202531) | Soil microbial communities from Risofladan, Vaasa, Finland - TR-1 | ecosystem: Environmental > Terrestrial > Soil > Coastal area > Acid sulfate soil | place: Finland: Risofladan, Vaasa | collected...
TGAATTCTCACTGAGCAACTTCTTCATGACTTACTCTTTCTGAATTGGATGCTGACACTTCTACTGATACATCATCTTCTCCCCGTACACACGACTTGACTTTCTCCATCCGATTCATCCCTTCCATCAGTGGTATGGACAGACTCCTCCCTGAAAGTGAGTTTGCCTTCGTTTGGAGATGTCTTTGCGTGCAAAACAAGGACATTCCAGGTTTCGACACAACGGTGCGTGATCGTTTTCTCCACCTCTCCAGACCAACAACGCGCATCGAATTCTCCACACGTACTGACCCAAGCCCCTGCCTTTCGTTTGTGGCGTCATGGGACGGAATGACGTCTTTGTAGAAGGTGAAGGCAGTCCATTTCACAGGCTGGTGGTTGAAGCCGGACTCGCTTTTGAAGAGCGGCCGGGGTGGCTGGACACAAGCTTGTGGCCAAATCTACTACGACCGCTGGATTGCCATGTACCGAGAAGGCATGAAATGGTGGAAATCGAGGTATCATGACGATAAGCCGCATCTTGGACCGGACATGAAGGGCTCAGTGTGAAGGTTTCCGCTCCCAGGACAGGTTTCCGCTTCGGACAACTCCGTCCTCTGTCTCCCTCTCCCTCTCCTGGAGGACAGAATGTTGTTGTTGAATGTATGAATGTACAGTAATACGGATCTGATTGAGAGTCCAAGCTTCAAGAGGTCTCAAATTCGACGTCGGGTGCGATCGAGTGTGTGTGTGTGTGTGTGCGCGCCTCTCTGCCTCACGGTGTGCCACTGCGGCGGATCGAACCGGAGAACGTTGCCACACACTGACGCGCTCGCGCGTCGCTCTTCTCTGTCCCGAATCTTCTCTCCGTGCCCCAGTCTGCTGGATACCCTCTTCTGGTCACCGTTGCCCTCGGAATCTGCATTTAACCCTCCTTTACTCCCTTTGACGACATTATGGAAGCTTCACTGATGAACTCAAGCCCGAGAACAGCGAGCGAACACGTTGCGCAGCTTGCGTCATGTCCTCCTGAGCTACTTGCTCTGATCACCCGAGAATTGCTCGCCTCTGATGTGACTCGCATATTTGCATGTGGATACCTTGTACTGAATCGAAAACTGCTGAATGGTGGCGTGCTGGAGATGAGCGTGGATTACTCAAACCAAGAGTCGCTCGTTTGGCGCTTCAACTTGCTTCGACGCTTCAAACACCTGCGCACATTCCGTTTAACAAGTCCGCGTCGCATGATAACTGGTTTTGAGTGGTTTGCACTGGAGCTGTTGCCCAAAGAGCTGACGACATTAGAGTTGAACTATGTTGGCGCTGTCAGAGTGTGGATTCGCAGTATCTCGAGCAATGTTGGTGACCCACGTATTTTAATTCATACTGTGAATGGAAAATTCCCCTTTCTGAAGTCGTTGACATTGAAAGAACTCGATTCTGGATGGAACGGTGGCCAGCGCGAGCATTCTGACCCTCCCGTCTCTAGTAGTGTCCTGAACTGGACTCCTGACATACGAGAGAATTTTTTGAAAGGTCTTCCACTCAGTTTGCGTACTCTGACTCTATCCGGGTTTGGTACATGGCGAGACTCAGACTTCAAGCTCTTCCCGAGAAAACTGACGTCGTTAACCCTCTATTCTGATGCTTACAACATGTCGTATCTTCCAAAGACATTGAAATCAATCAGTCTCAACTATTCAACCAACTATATGGCCGAAAGCACAATAGAGAGCCTACCGCGCAGCATAACAAGCTTTTCGGCTCCTTACGATTCGTTTACCTACTCTATCATCACCTGCCTTCCCAAACACCTTCTCCATCTCAGAATTCCTGCGGCTCTTAACATATTCCCAATATCCGTCTTTGCCAACTCGTTTCACCATCTTCTGACACTGGAAGCTTCAGCTTGGGATGAATCCTCGTCTTCGAACCCTCCCGTCTTCCCTCCTTCACTCACTGAACTCTCGTTGGGAGATTGGTCAATGACAAGAACCTTTCTCGATACTGTTCCAAGGACGCTGCAAACTCTCCATCTGGGCACGAAATCCGTGGTGCAGGACTTTTTCGGCCTCTTCCTGCCACCGAAGCTGCAAACCCTCACCTTGAGGAACAACACCAACCTCAACAAAGACTGCTTGCACTACTTACCAAAACACGTTCTCTACTTCTCAACTGCAACGACCAAGTTCAGGTGCTTGGCTCCCACAAACTCTACTGACCTTTCCGCCTCGGAAGAGGACTCAGACTCCGAATAAACAACGAACATGTCGTACACAGGAATGTGAGTTCATTTTCCTCTGTACGAGGAACGCATACCACTGGGACAGCGAGTTTGAGCCGGCCGAGAATCCGCAGGCGAACGTACCAAAATCGTTGCGGAGGAGTGAGAAGGAAACACCCGGACAATTCCAACCAAGGCGCCACGGCGTCTCTGGATCAATTCCAGCCTCACTCATCACGTTGGTCCCTAGATTACTGATTTCTACTGATGTCCTTGTATGAGAGTTTGGCTTCCAGAGAATTGAAGGCCGGAAAACACGAGAAAATCCAGACCTCTCGCTCACCAGTTCTCCCTTGACTTGTCTCCGACATGGATACCGAAGCCAAGCCCTTGTACACCTGCGGAAGTACGTATTTCATCAAACGCACAACATTCTACTGGCCGGAACGCCTCTAACTCGCTTGTGTCTTCGCTTTACTAGAGTGCGGACAAGATACTGCCATTTCGGCCAGTCGTGGAAATCGAGAGCCTGTTAGGTACGATTTCTTCTACATACACTACGCTTTGAGTAATACCAGCTGCTATGCGTCTTGAATTCGGGCTTGACGAGACCGCTGAGGCCAACACTTCGGGAAGCATGTTTCATTTCCCCTCCTGTCGCTCAACATCTCCGCTGAACGGCGCACCTTGGTCATCGGGAGTACTGTGTCTGACTCTTTGATGTAAATTACTGTTCTAGATGCCATTCATGTGGCCACAGAGTGCTTTACAAGAAGAGACCTGAAAGACGTGCGTTTTCCACAATTCCACTGTGTCATTCATCCCCGTCTGTTGGTGTGTTTGGTTTCTAACTCATTTTTACATCTATAGTTGTTCAATTCGACGCTCGATAATCGACTCTTGGGCCCCAACGCCTTGTGAATAAACCCGTACATGTGCACTACCCCATTCCCGTTTCCTCATTGTGAAGGGAGTGTGAGTAGACGGGTGTGTTGTTACATTTGACTCTCTCTCTCTATGTTGCTTCATGCAAACCTCGAATGCATGTTGAGGGAGTGCATCGCTTAGAGTTTTGCCCTATGTTTGTGGATGAGAGGTTGGATGTGTTGCTTGAAGGCAGGAAGCACGTCGGTCTTATTGAGTGGCTCCTTGTTCTTCGCCCAATCGATCATGGTTGCATATGCGCTTCCGTCGAACTTTCCGAGAGCCGAGTTTAGAGAGAAGTCGGAGATGGCGAAGGCGTCGACGAGAGGTACAGCTTGAGGTCTGAGCTGTGCGAGGAGAATGTTGAGTGCCTTTCTCAGGTCCGATGCCTGTTGAGCCGATACGAACTGATCCTCCGTGAACTGCCCAATGTCCTTTTCGATGACATAGAGTGAGAAGAGTGCAGCGACTTGCCTTAGCACGCTGATCTCGTTCTCCTTGAGGATGGATTTGGTGTCGTTTGAGGACTTCTCCAGTTGAGCCGCGAATACGCTCGCAATGACCGCGTAGCAATGTGCCCTCGCCGCGGTATGGATCAATATGAGTTGCTGATTCCATGCATCAGTGGGAGAGGAAGATGCCATCGATTCTCTGAGGTTGAGTGCGATGGAAGCCAAAAGTCTCGTCGCTCGGTGTTCGAGTGCGTCGATGAACACATCTGGGTTCATCCAATCTTCCACCGTTGAGGCTTTGCATCGAGAAGAGAGGAGTACGTCGGCCTTGTGTCTGAGCAAGTAGGAAGCGGGATCGAGGGGATGGAACTCGGAGTCGTTTCCGGTGTTCGCAGCCTGGAGAAGTTTCAGGAGCTGTCTGACTGTTTGTTGATTCAATAGCCAGTTCTCTCCCTCGGCAGTCGATACGTGGACGAAGGAAGTGTACAGCATGGGCAAACCGGAGAAGAGAGAGTAGCCATGACCACCACAGGCGAGTCGGCAGGTCTCAATGCCCTCTACGCTCGAGCTGGTAAGGAGGGACTTCATTCCAGAAGAGGTTGCATGCATGGCCGGCAACAGCGAGAAGTCGCCTCGCGCAAAGTCGGCATTCAGTTTGGTGAACATATCGGACATCCAGCGACCGGTGAAGTACATGGCATAGGCGGAGGCCATTTGAGGCAGAAGTCTGTACTGTTGGCTGAGGTAGTCCAGCACCTGCTTTTCCTGTCCTACGTTAGAAGACGGATCTGCGAATTGGCGACGAATGCAACTGTAGCGAATGGCGACCGTAGAGGCCGCTTGAAGGGTGAGAGTGGCGTTGGAAACGATTCCAACGCGAACGGCGAGCATCGATCCGTACAGCAACTTCGGGTTCGAGGGTGGCACGTATTGCTTCGTCGCTGGATCTATCTTCGCGTAGCGAGAGAGCATGTTTGAACGCGGGATGCGATGGTTGTTGAACGCAATGTAACCATTGTCCAGTGCTGCAAACCCCATCTTCGGACCAATGTCTCCAACAGAGATACCAGGCAGAACCGTATGATCCTCGTAGCGCCTCACTTGAACCAAGAATGGATGAGGGCCCATACTTTGATATCCACCAGAAGGCAAGGGCATTAGAAGCTGCGCAAAGAGAACCGTGTGATTGGCGCACTTGCCCAACTGTCCAATCCACCACTTCGTAGCTTCGGGGTTTGGCGTATTGATCACAAAGGAATCCGTATCGGGGTCATATCGGGCCTCAGTCTGAAGTCCAGCAACATTAGAGCCGTGAGCCAATTCAGTTTGGGCGTAGGAGCCAATCATCTCGTATCTCTGCGCCAATGGGAGCCACTTCGCCAACTGCTCATCGGAAGCAAGAGCCTTCAAACAGGGCAAGAAGACAGAGACCTGAAGCTGAATAGGGAGGTCCTCGCCGAAGAGGTAGAACATCAACTCGAACTCGTCATCGGATAGCGAGTGCTTCTCCTTCAAATCATACATCACACGGATAATGCGTAAACCACGCTCAAACAGAGCAGTACGGCCAAGAAAGTAACGTTCGGGCTTGTCTTTGAGATCCTAAGAAACGACACACACCGAACGGACCGGCGAGGTTCCCGCGACATCACGGCCCAAAACACCTGTTAGTCTCTCTGCTCGCAACCAACGGCCAAGGATGAGTAGAAACGGGCATGGGAAAGAGGGAAAGCGCAGCAAACATTCAAATCAGCTACGGTGGGGGACGTACAGGATGCGAAGAGAGGAGTTTCAAAAGGCGATCGCGAAGAGCAGCCATTTGTGGACCACCACGAACGAAGAGGGACATCTTGGAGACATCAAACGATGCCTTAGAACGCTCCAACACCAAATCGGGGTGAACGGAACCAACTGCAGCAGACGACATGGCGCACGCGGAGACACAGGAGCAAGTGAGCAACCGTTCGCCTCTTTCCAAGCACGTTTTCAGCACTACAGTCAACGGCGATGGTCGGCAAATAGAAGGGAATGTCAAAGTATAGGCATCATAAGACATTTTGGAAGGAATTGCGTGAACGAAGAAGACCGAATCAGAGGAGAAAAGCGGGATGGAAGGGGCGTCGGCTTCTTTGATGCCGAATCGGACCTCAGCGGAGGTCAATGTAGTGGTTCCCTCATCGCACAGCTTCAACATGCACTAACATAGCTATGTCAGGGACTGTTAGCATCTGGAAGTAGGCAGACTCCATGCAATTCTCATCTCCATAGACTAGAACTTTCATACCCCGATTTTTTCGTGTGCAGGTGGTGTTCTTCCCATCAACTAATGAAAACACCGAGTATTCGTGTCATAATACCTGTTTATGAATGAAGCGCCGCCAACCTCAGAACTAGAGTTGATACCGGTCGCTTTGACTTCGAGAATGGAGCATCCATTCCTCTTTTCTCCATGAAACATCCTCTGAATCCCCTAAAAATGTAGTAGTTGAGTCCTATGACCCCATGTTATGCTTTTCCGCCAATAAGTTGCTTCTGAGTGGAGGTCAGAGAAGGCCGCGTGGGAGAAGTTTTAGGTCAGTCTCTGCTGAGTTGATCTGTCAAGCAAACGATGGCCAAGCCTGTTGTTACTCCTCAAGAAGTTACGGACTGTTTTGTTCTCGAAGGTGCTCGCTACTTCGATGATCGTGGATTTTTCACGGAGCTGTTCAATGAGACGAAGACGAAGGACATTAGCGAGAAGCTCGGTGCTTGTAAGCAAGTATCGCTCTCCCAATCCAAGGCCAACGTCTTGCGCGGCATTCACACCTCTCAGTACTCGAAGCTTGTTTGCTGCTTGTCTGGACGCCTCATTGATTACGTCATCGACCTTCGCGAGGGCTCCCCGACGTACATGAAGTGGATCTCCGTTGAACTCACCCCTCAGAACGGCAAGCAACTCTACGTGCCCCCTGGATGCGGTCACATGTTCGTAGCTTTGGAGGACAATACTTTGATGTGCTACATCCAGTCCGGAACCTTCAACCCGCCCTTCGAGATGGAAGTCAACTTTGCTGACCCTCAAATTGGCATCAAACTCCCCAACTCGGACGTCTCCATCTACACCATCTCCGACAAGGACCGCAACTCACCCATGTTGGCCGAGGCCCAGGCTGTGTACAAGGCTCGTCATGCCAAGTAAGCAACAATCGCCAAAGCACCTACCACAGGCTTCAATAAACGAGAAACACCTCACATATGATCTAGAAACACGTGACATTCACTGCACTATTGTGGCGCTTCTGAATTGTTCCACCAAAACTGGTGCTGCAAGCTCAAACGGGGTTCGGGACCGAAACGCCGAGAATCATTTGGTCATTTCCATCCCCAATGGCTGAGAGCCCCGCATCAGTGATGCGAAACATGTAGAAAGAAGCAAGTAGACCATCTTTCATGGATCAAAACCTCCTGTTGGAAGCATATGAACGGCTGGACGATGGATATTGAGATGTGGACTTCGATTACGGATCACGACAGATTTTGAAGGGACAATTCGCAGAGTCGAATCGGTATAGCATGGAGAAGATACGGCATGGTTGAGCTCAGAACATACCAGAAGGGAATTCTCGACAACTGCGTGAGGTTTGGGCTCCCCTCCATCCAGTCTCCACCATGGCCTCCTCCCATTCAGGTGCTTCGCTTCCTGTACTCTATCGTGAAGCTCTGGCTCTATTGAAGAAGTTTGATGATGGGGAAGTGAACACTCGAGACCAAGGCTTTGCAGAATCGTTGAGTAGTTTGATCGCCCAGTTCAAGGAGTGTCTCGTCCTTATTGAATCACATTCCATATTCTCTTCCAACGAAGAAGTTGATGATGTTGCTACTGCGCATCTGAAGTACGTCCAGAGCTCGAAATCCCTCCATTGAACAGCGTTTGAGTCATCGATTCGTCCGCCGTTCGTTCCTCTCCACATTTCTCAGTTCCATTAACTAACTCGGTTGCGTTCTCAGATATGTTTTGGTGCCTTTCCATCTCGGTATGACGTATCAGAAGGTTATGGACATGGAGAAGCGTGCTGATGCTCTGAAGGCGACGAAATCGCTTTTGAAGAGTTTTTTGAGGAACTGCACAAACCTTGGGTTGGTCAATGAGAAGGAAGTAGATATGTATTTGCGAGAAGGAGAGCCTCCCGCCGAGACGTTGAGAACTGAGAAGTTGGAGCGCTCAAAAGCGCGCAAGGAACTTGAGGCGAAGTTGTTGGCCATTGAGAAGAGGCGTTTGGGTCGTCTTGGTTCTGGTTCCGATTCTTCTTCTATGATTGGTGGGCACGCCTCAGCCGAGAGAGAGGCGTATGATGATGAAGGCGAGTATGAGCGTGAGCATTCCATCCTTCTGATTGAGCTCGCTATTAAGACGTCTTTGGATGAGTTGTCGATGATTGATCGTGAAATCGAAATTCTGTCTCATATGGCAGCCATTAAGCAGTTTGGAAAGGCGGCAGTGGAGGCGAAACTTCCTCCTCCGAAACCTGGATGGGAGGGTGTTATGACGCCTGAAGGTCCTTTGAAAACATTTGTGATCGACAAGAAGCTGCAGATTAAGAAGGCTACCTTCAAGCCACATTGGAATCAACCGACGATGACGGTAGAGGAGGCAGGAGAGATCGAGGCGGCGCTCGCGATGCAGAGAGAGAAGGAGCAGGCCTCTTTCAAGGCGAAGGCCGATACTGAGAAGAAGAGCGAGAGCGACGAGGAGAATGACGACGCCGCATTGAAGAAGGCAAGAGAATGGGATCAGTTCAAGGACGACAATCCCTGGGGGTCAGGAAACACTGGAAACAAGGGATACACCTACTGAGTGGGACTCTACGCACGCTTCACGCACGCTGCGCCCCTCCACCTGTATAACACACAATGAACTGCATCATTCATTCCAATACACTACCTTCTGTTGAAGCAGGGTGAGGGAGCTATAGCGCCATTCGAGATTCTTCGAACTTCGCCACACCGATTACTCGTCCCTATCCGCTCTGGAACGAGTAAGAAGGGTTTGGTCCCAAATGTCTCACTCAGATGAATCGTTGTTGGGGTAAATCATAGGCATCACGCGTGCTCAACAACTAGGAAAATTCAGCACCTAAAACTAGGGAAATCCCGGCTCTCCGTTCTGCACATGTATTCCAATCTGCTGCCATCCGAGTGTCACATATGAGCTCAAAAACATCTGGGTCCACGAAAGATGAGCAGTGGCCCACACTCTCGAAATACATGAACAGGAGAGGGCTCTCCTTGGTACGAACCAACTCGGACCACTCGACACGCCCTCCTTTCCCCGTCGACCTCCCTAGCTCTCCTCCTATCTTCTAACCAGTCCCCGCGTTCCGTTTTGTCTAGCTTTTCCTCTTTGCTCTCTCATGCTTCGCAATTCGAGAGGCTATTTCCAGGGAGAAATTGGCTCGCGCGTTGGAGTACCCCGTTCTCGCTTGTCTCTGGAATTTGGCTTGGGCATTTGCGTTCGTGTTGTCGCTTTATGTATGGAAGTATGATTCCAAGATGACTGCTGAACTTCGCGATCAACCGTACGTCGTTTGGCAGCGTTTCACGTCCGTCAGCATTGTCACCACTTGCTTCGTGCTTTTGACGCCTCTCGAGTTGCCGCTGCTCGGATTTCCCCACTCTATCGCTAGAAATCTCATCGGTGCACTTGTTGGTTTGGTGATCTGCATGATATTATATCTTGGGCCTCTCACCTACCAGGTTTTGGACCCCGAAGCAGAAATCCTCACTTTGCCACCCATCAATGTCCTCTCGTTCCGAAACATCATCTTCGCCTCCATCGTCGAAGAGATTAGCTTCCGATCATGTATGATACCCATCATGCTGCATGCTGGCTTCTCGTCAACCGCTGCAATCTTCCTCACGCCCGTCTTTTTCGGTCTTGCGCATGTGCACCACATAATGAACGATAACGGAGATGTTATCAGTTTCGAGATGGGATCTAAGTCGTTCTTCATCAAGAAGGTGTACCTACAAGCCATCGTACAAGGGATATACACGACAGTGTTTGGGTCTATCTCAAGTTACCTCTTCATCCACACTGGAACGATCCTAGCTCCCATTTTGGCGCACTCTTTTTGTAATTTCATGGGTTTGCCGCCAACTGACTTCTTCGACCACCCAAGGCGAACACGTACGTTCAGAGCAAGGCGATACACAAACTTGTCTGCTCACTTTTCGCCCTAACTCTACCTTCTCTTTGCCCCAAGTCATTGGAACTCTTTGCTAACCATGTGATGTTCTGATTCTGGTTGAAACAGCGATTGCAACGGCATACGTCGCTGGTTTGGTTGTATTCTTCCTCCTGATCGGACCTCTCTCCAGCCTCCCCATCTTTGTCCCAATCACCGCTCTCTAACTCAAATTTGAATGGATAAATTCAATTTGAATGTACAATGTATCGCTACACGGCTATCCGTTTCATCACAAAGCAACCCGTCGTGAACCAATCCGTTCTCCACCTAAAACACACTTCTATGCTCCCACCGAGTATCAGAGGGCGTGAAACTCTGCGAGTCGATGATGATTCGTTAATTCGATCCAGAAACAGAAGTATATGTGGACCTTTCAACGAGGACGCCGTCTCGAGTCGAGGGACAGGAGCGCCACAGAGAGAAACGAGATCGAGAGAGAGAGAGAGAGGAGCGACTCAGCTCGCACTCGCCTGGATTCCACTTTCCATTCGCCGTTTTGCCCTCTGTTGAGGCAGGTTTTCTCCGCCTTGATTGGATCTGTGTCACGCCTGTTGTCGTATGTGGATTGGTGGGTATGTGTCGATCATTTCCGTGCGGTGAGTCTGTGAAAACGGGCCTTTGCCTCCTGAGCCTCTGGGCTTGGAACCTTCTCTTCGTGCCTTCTGCGCTTGCATGTCTCCTTCTTGCAATTCCTCCCCCCTTTTATCTATCCTTGTGCTGACTAGTCCTGTCTGTGCTCCTCTGTTGACTGATCGTAGGCGCTTGGCTCTCGAAAATGGCGGATCATCTTGTGGATGAAGTGAGTACGAAAAATGACTCGTCCCCCTTGCTTCGTTTGGATCAAGGTAAGCCTGGAGAGGTTCAGTTCGTGATGTATTTCAAGTTGACGTCGCGTAAGACGCTGATTAAGTCGCAGAAGCACCTGAAGAGGATTGAGGAGATGAAGCAGACGCACGCTGCGCTGCGTCGTTTGTTGGAGTCTGTGCACCTTAAGGTTGTGGATCTGTGGAAGAGTGAGGATGGCATGAAGTATCATTGGGGAATCACGGCGAGCGAGGAGGATTTGAGAGTGCACGCGGATGTGACGCGTTACGAGCTTCCCCTGAATGCCGAGTTTGGTGGTGGTACTGCTCCGTATTATGCCTCTCAACATCAATTATATCACGAGACAGACGGAACTCTCTTTTCAGAGCTTGATAAGCAGCGATTGGTCATGTCGATGATCAGTGGGAGAAGAGAGAGAGGAGGCGCCGAAGTGGACATCAACTTCCTCTATCGCGGTCGTGTTCTGTACAAGTTCTTCCCTCTTCACGATGCTTCAAAGCAAGTCTATCTCTGGAACGAATGGGTCAAAAAGCCATGGAGAATGCAACCGGTGAACAAGATCAGAGAGTACTTCGGAGAGAAGGTCGGTTTCTACTTCGGATTCATGGGCTATTGCATCAAGTGGCTGATGCCCGTCTCGGTGCTCGGACTCGCCATCTTCGTGTTGCAGCAACTACAATCGAAATCGCTACAACGGTGGGCGTACGTAGGATCCGCGGCGTGGTCAATCTTGATGCCTCTCTGGGCAACTCTCTTCATCGAGTTCTGGAAGCGCAAGAGCGCTGCGAGAGCTGTGCGTTGGAGAATGGATACACTGGACGTCGCAGAACCCTCGAAACCGTCTTACACGGGACACGCAAGAGTAGGACTGTGGTGGGGCAAGACGTGGATCGACCTGGAGCAAGTCGCAAAGAAGGACCCGTCACTCGCAAGACTCAACATCTATGAGGCTCCCTCCAAGAGATACTGGCGCATCGTCCTCTCTTCATGGCCAATCCTTCTCGCAATGATCTTCCTCTCACTCGCTGTAGCTGCTGGGTTCATCATTCTATCCGCCCTCGTCTCCAGCCAATCGCAGAAGATCGGTGTCTCTGTACTCAACGGTATCGTCATTGTCTTCCTCTCCATCATCTACAGAGGCATTGCAAGATTCCTGACAGAAAGAGAGAACCACAGAACCGATACAGACGCGGAAGACTCACTCATCCTCAAGATCTTCGTCTTCGACTTTGTGAACGCGTTTGGTACCATCTTCTATCAAGCCTTCTTGCGGTACAACATCACTTGGAAGACTCTTGGATTCATGAACAATGGAACCTGCAGATACCTCACGGGAGCCACAAAGTTCAACTGCGTGCTCAGCGAGATTTCGACCCTCCTCATCTCTGTGTTCTTGGTTCGCATCTTCTTCTTCCAAATGCTCGACTTCATCATCCCTTACTTGTACACAAAGATCAGAGTATGCATCACTAGAACGAGAATCAAGCGCAAGAAGAAGTCCACAACGGAATCGCAGATTCAAGCCAAGATGTCGCCATTTGCTGGAACCCTCGATGAGTACTCTGGAATGATCATGCAATTCGGATACGTCACGCTATTCGCTGCTGCTTGTCCTTTGGGACCTGCCATCGCACTCTTCTCCTTCATCGTGGAAACGAGAACGGATGCCTTCAAGATGCTAAAACTCGTCCAGAGGGCTCCTGCTGAACGCGCAAAGGACATTGGCATCTACCAATCTGTGCTGGAATTCATAGGCTATGTGTCCATAGTAAGCAATGTGGCGCTCATTGCACTCGCAGATCACCCGAGCCCCGAAGATTTGGCCTGGAGACTCTCGCTCGTCATCATCGCTCAAAACTTGGTCGTGGCACTCAAGTTCATCATTGCAAAGTTGGTACCCAAGATTCCGGAATCTGCACACAAACTCATGGCAAAGAGGGCGTTCATCAAGGAGGAGCTCGTGGGCAAGGACACTTCGGGACTCGTAACGAGATTCGGAATGGATATCGAAGAGGAGATGGGCCCAGACTCTGCAAACGAATCGTTTGGATCATTCTCTCAGATGCACAAGGTACTGGCGGACAAGATAGGATCACTCAGTTCACTATGGAACAAGTCTCATCGTTCGTCGGTCAACGTCGGAGACTACATCGACACCAACAGAGATGAGGACTTGGAATCTTCATCAGATGACGAAGATGGAGACGATGCATCATCTGACCTCGAAGCTGGATCGGAGAAGCCACTACTCACATCATCACCGTCCATTCAGAGGAGGCAACCGGGTGGATACGGAGGAGACTCCTGAACTTCTTGTCTCTCTCTCTCTCTCTCTCTCTCTCTCTCTCTCTCTCTCCGAATCTCTCTCTCTCTCTCTCTCCGACTCTCTCTCTCTCTCTCTCTCTCTCTCTCTCTCTCCGAATCTCTCTCTCTCTCTCTCTCCGAATCTCTCTCTCTCTCTCTCCGAATCTCTCAGAGTGCATCCCCTCGCCTTCCTCTCCAAATTGTGTATGCCTTAAACACTCTGATTAAAGAACCTGCACTATCAAGTTACATGCAAAGCACACAAGTTGGCACTTGTGAAGCCATTTCCTGGGTAGTTTGGGGAATTGCAAGGGAAATCTAATGGTACATTGTCTCGACAATTGAGATACAAACAGAGTCTTTTTCTCCTTGTTCCATCAATGGTGTGATGTAGACTCATTTCCTGATCTTGGAGAGGCAGTGTAGGATCCATGCGAAGAGGTTCCTCTTTGGTCCGGGTCGATATGAGAGCGTGTATTGCATGAGGTCTCCTACGCTCAGCTTGAGTGCGAGACATCGTATAACTACATCGTTGAATCTCTGATTGAACTGTTCGTCTCCAAATGCAAAGTAGCGGAGTGTTCTTCCAGCCTCAGATGCTGCCATCCACTGAACGATTGCCTTCAAGTGCTTGTCTCCATTGAATGCTCCACATCCCCAGTGTCCAGTTGCGATTGGCCACTTTGCCGTTGAGTCCTCTCTCTTAATCGTTGTTGATGGCGATGCTGATACTGAGAAGGCGCTAGAAGAGGGTGTAGCAGAAGAAGCCAAGCTGGAAATTTCCAGGTCGTCGTAAGAGGGCATGAATCCCACGTATGCCTTGTTCAGCTCCCTGTGAACATAGTGTCTCGAGAATTGTCGGTGTGCTTGCATTGCAGGGAAGGATACAGCGTCGATAGCAGTGATGTAGGTCATGATGCGGCCCTTGGAATCGCGTTTCGCTTTCGAATCGTCATAGTGACCACTCCATGCAAATGTGTCTCTGTATCCTGAGTATTTTGAATACCTCTGTGGACCTATGATCAAAACCGCCTCGTTTGGGGACATCTTCTCACAAATCAAGCGAGATACGAGACATTCAGGGTTGATCACGAACCGGATCTCTTCCTGTACACATCCTGCGCCAATCACGCCTCCACCGATCATCATGTTCGCGAAATCGGCTTGCCAGCATGAGTTTCCGTCGTCTTCAATGGTTCCTTGGACTCGAAGATCAGGTTGAAGCAAGGGGGAGGTTGAAAGAGTCCATTGAGGCGATTTCACCGCCCCAGTTGTTGTGCTCACTCCAGATCCGGATACTCCGACGGTAATGGATCCCAATTTGGGTGAAGATACAGAAACGCTTAGCGAGAGCGGGGCTTCTGGTTCATCGTCTATGTAACTTCGGCGAAAAGACACTTTCCCGCTTGGAATGCCCTCTTTGGCGAGCGTTTCAAAGTAGTAAACGAGGCACTGTAGCTTTTGCACTCTACGATTCGGGCGCTTGACGTTTTCGTTGGTGGCATAGAGCGTGTTGAAGTTGACGTTCGGGAAGTTCTCGTACGCGCCGGTTCCGTGTCCAGCGTGTGGCGAGTTGCAGCTGCGCTGTGGAAAGGTGCAGAAAAACATGTTGGCAATCAAGGAGGCACATTGTTCGTGCGAGAACGTGAGTTCAGCGCTGATCTGAGAACGCAGGAGGGGAATCGGTGACGAGAAGAGGTGTTCGATGTTTTGGGCCAAGCGGGCGATGAACGGCAGAGTAACGCTCCAAAAGGTAGTTTCGGGGGGAATCTCGGCACAAAAGTCGTGCAAGGAGCCAAAAGTCCACTGACCAACGAAGGAAGGGCTGTAAGAGAGAATGCAGTTCTCCAAATCTCTTGAACTCGACATTTCGGACGCCAATGAGGTGCAGATCAGCTGCCATTTGGAAAGATAGTTTGTAGGATCTGTACGAAGACGATAAGTGTTGCGAGAGGAACATGGGAACTTGACGTAATGAGGATTGTCCCAAAGAGTGTCGAAGTCTTGAGTTCCGCCGTTGAGAGACAAATCGAGCTTGTTGATGACCGAAGGCAGCGTAAACACACGCTCCAAGGCCTCAGACTCCAATTGAGCAAGCAGGGCATGGGTCTCAAGGCTACTCATAGGCTGCGTGTCGTCGCTTTTGTCATCCCAATTCTCAGCCAACTCCTCCTCTCCTGTAGGTTGTTGAATAGCACATTTCACATCAAAAAGAGCAGGCACCAGGTTAGGAAACGCAATAAAGGACGTTTGAACGCAAATTGAGGGGCAGGAAACTCAGAAATCGAGAGAGCTGCAAAGAGCACTTTTCCATGCCTTCGCATCGCCACTATAACAGACAAACCTTGTGGCAACTGAACCAACGATGCGTACCATTGTTCGAGTCAATCGATTCCGAGTCAATATCCTCCATCAACTCCGAAAGATCTGCGGAGCAGTACAGTTCGTTGAGCGAAACGTCCCCGGTCGCCCCCCGCTTTTGAAGCCAATTCTTGGCTTTGAATGATGTATTTCTGAGGGCACATATCGGTAGAAAGTGATGAACATTGTAGGTGAGACCTGAATACGTGGATTGAGCCGGCCATCAGGTCTGATTGGAGGCGAAGGAGAGGATCCTGCAGCCTCGTGATCCAATCCCATCTCAACGCTTGGCCTACGTACCTCGAGCGTTCATCTTTTCCCCTTAGATCGCTTCATACGGGTCCTTTCATCATCTTCTCATGTTACACATCCTCTAAATCGACTTGTCAATCTCGCTGTACGTTCGCCAAACTCGGACTTTCGCAATCTCTCCCTTCTGCCCCTGGACCCCATCTAACTCACCCACTCTTCCTCGGTATACTGTTCTTTAGGCGATTTAGCATCACTCTATTACTATGAAACGACATCAGCAACACATTGGAACGTCTCTGGTGTGTCTCATTATCCTGCAGAGTATTCTCAACTCGTTCGCCTCTCCTGGAATTCCTTGGACTGTGGATGCCAAATTGAGCCATTCTACCGCTTCTATAGCAAGCAGTGAAGCGTCTTGCGGTACTGTACGTCCTAAAACTTGTTACCAATGCTGGAAAATCGAGTAGGAAAGTTGTCTGACTCATCACCCTTCCCCTAGACGCACAGACCTGGTGAATCCTCCGTCCGTACTATCCATTCTACCTTAGAACCGCTGATAAGTGGTCCAATTCACGATTGTTGTTGCAATGCCGAGACAGTGGAGTCACTAAATGAGAAGATCCTGCCGATTCTCGATGAATTGGTCGAAACGTCCTTCTTTCGCTACTATAAGGTATGCTCTTCCACTTCCTAAGTGTGAAAGTTCCTTTCCAATGCGTCTTTGAGAGCCATTCAGTGTTGCGAGTTGAAGATGAGGCTAAAACTCTAACCGAATTTCTGGTCCCTTCTTTCCCCCTTCTTCCTCTCTTCTTCTTCGCCTCAACTTGGTTTTTCTGCTGTGTGTGTGCGTGTATGTGCGTGTCGCTCTTCTGCTGCGTGTTTGAAGCTGAATCTCTGGAGAGAGTGTCACCTCTTCCCCGACGATGGCGTGTGTTCGTCTCGCAGTTGTGCCGTTGATGAGTGTGATGAGGAGGAGTTTGCAAATGTGTGTCAACAAGGCCATTCTAGTGGGAACATCGATGTGTCTCTGGATGCGGGTCTGTTCAAGAAGTGGGCGGAGGTCGACGTTGGTGCTGGAGGTGGTGGAGATCCTTGGACTAATGATGCTGAAGTGATGAACATTGGTGAGCATATGAATTACGTGGATCTGATGAAGAATCCTGAGCGTTTCACTGGTTATTCAGGCCAATCGGCGACGCGAATTTGGAGCGCCATTTACGATGAGAACTGCTTCGTCCACGATGATGTGAGTCATAACATTGGTAATATTGGCACTGATGGTAGTATTGGTAGTGGTGTCAGTGATGCAGGAGCAAGAGGAACTGGAGGAGGAGGTCATGATGCAAATGTCGCACATGACGACGTTGATGATGCTCGCCTAATCCCCACGTTTGAATCGCAACAACAGTGTGTCGAGAAGAGAGTCTTCTATCGCATCGTTTCGGGACTTCACTCATCGATTACGACGCATTTGACGCACGATTTTTCGCACGATTTTTCCACCCACGTCTTCGAGCCGAATGTGGATCTCTTCTTTGAGCGCCTCGGCAAGCACCCCACGAGAGTCCACAACATGTATCTCACCTATCTCATGCTTCTTCGAGCTGTTTCGAGGGCCATTCCGACCTTCTACAAGTTCGAATACAAGACCAACCAACACTCCGATCGCATCCAACACCTGCTCCATCAACTCGCGCAAATCACTCACACTTGCCCAAACACGTTCGATGAGAACACCATGTTCCAAGGAGGAGACGCAGGCGCGCTCAAGAAACAGTTCAAAAACCACTTCCGAAACATCTCCGTCATACTCGATTGCGTAACTTGCGAACGATGCAAACTCTGGGGAAAACTGCAAATTAATGGACTGGGAACCGCACTCAAGATCCTATTTGACGCAAAACAACTGAAGGAGGGAGAGCTCTTCCACCTCGAACGTACCGAACTCGTCGCACTCATCCACACCTTCAGAAGGCTATCCGAATCGCTAAAATGGTCGAATGAGATGTTCAAGGAGTACGCAGCGAAGCATGGCGCGGATATCAATGACCGGAAGTTCGGCGGAGAAAAAGGCGCTTCTGAGGACGAATCACACCGTCAAGTTCCTCTAGAATCCAGTGAAAGCACACTCGTGAATGAAGAGATTCAACAACGGGAGCAGCAGAAGCAACACACGTTTGAAAACGGACAAGACGAGATGTACATGACTCCTCCTCCCGATCCTCTTCCTCAACGCACTCACACTCATCGCCATGGACACCATCAAGATCATGAGCAACATCATGATCAACATCATCGTCATGAGCATCACAACAACCACGAAACTCACGATGGAAACGCTCATCACGTTCATACACCTTCAGTTCCGAATCCAGACGTGGAACTCAATCCTGAGATGATGATGGAGACCGATTTCAATCCTGGGAATGTCATTCACATGGGACCACCGAAGGAGGAAGTCGAACCTTTCACTGAACTCACCGATCACACTTCGTCTCAGGACCACCAACAACATCATCAGGATGGACAATCTACATATGGTAACGAAGGAACAGAGACTGAACAGTACCTCGACTTGGTTGGAGAGTCTGGAGAAGCCACTTTGAGTGAGGAACCGCAACTCGTCACTTCTACCACTCTTCCCGTCGTGGATGAGCCCTCAGTCAGTGCTCTTGGAGGATCTGAATATCAACAGATGGAAGCGGAGCTGAACAGCCAAGCAAGCGTCGATTCAATGGAGAAAGCGGCACAAGACTCGAATCGGTTCGAAACGCCCTCTCACGATCACTCTCATCACGGTCACAGTGAACACTCTCATCACGATCATTCGAATCCCGGACATCAATATCATCAACACGTTGAGTCTCATGGACATCATCACGCACATCAAGAGGTTGAGCAAGTCAGACAGAATCAGGATCAGCTTCACGGTCATCACAGTCATCATGGACACGATCACGGCCATGGAATGATGGATATGAACTTTGGAAATGACGATTTTGGGATGGGAACTGGTCATGGTGGTGGTGGTGGTCATGGAGGTCATGCGGAACCGACTCGCGATTTATCCTCGTTTACTGCCGACCCTTATCTTCCCTCTGAGTTGGAAGGCTTCGATTTGTATATGGCGTATGCGAAAGAGTATTGGACTCTGACGAGAGTAGCAGTGATGGACTTTTACGTGAGTGTGATGATGCCCGCGCTGAAGAAGAATTCCGATTGGTATAGTAGTCTCGCGCTTCTCTCTCCTGTGCTTCTATTGTTCATTATGGCGCTAAGGCGAAAGCAGCACATGCCTATTCCCTTTGAGGATCCTATTCGTCTCGCGAGAGGTGCTGCGTCATCCTTGTCTCCTTCATCAATGTCGTCACTGTCTTCGTCTTCATTGTCGTCTGCTTCTCCTCAAAAGTCATCCAAACGACAAGCAGCGTTCTCTACTGATGTTGATGTTGGGACTGATGCGATGGTTGGCCAAAGATCGAAGACGTTTTCCAACAGCAGCAGCGCGCCTGGAACACCGGGAGCCCCGTCTGTCAGCAAGCTCAGGAAGCCCTCTGCTGAGAAACAACGACAACAACAACAACTGTCGCCATCCAACTCTCCAGATCAGAAGTTTGCGCCTCAACCATCCTTTATGAACAGTGCAGATGTGATGACCTCCTCACCACCATCATCGTCATCATCATCGTCATCATCCTCTTCCTTTTTGTCATCGGCTCCAAAAAGGCCAACTTCCGCCGGCGCCGTCGCCTCTCCTGCTACTCCTTCCTCGCTTCATCACCCTTCTGTCAATCCTCAAAGGGAACCTTCTTCGGCGCCACCTTCTACTACTCCTGCTTCTGTTTCCTTCTCCTCATCAACGGCAGCGCCAACATCCAGACCAACTGCAGGAGGAGCAAGGCGAAGAATGCCTGAGCCAGGATCTGCACCAAAGACTTCCTCATTACCCCTACCTCCTCCCTCTTCTTCTTCGAATACAACACCTCCTCCTACTACTACTTCCACGACATCTGCACGCCCATCAACTCTTAGTGGCGGCAGCAGTAGTGACGACACGACATCCACCTCCTCAATGGCGCCTACCAACAACAATGGACCTGAGAGCAGCTTTATGGGAACCACAGCTACTGCATCTGCAATTGATGGTAGTAATGCGCCTCCCATCCCACTTCCAGGCGTCGGAAAGGGACCTTCCGGGAGGAACGTGTCCGCCCCTCGTCCTCGTCGCTCCATCCCTGTCCCCGAACCAAGCAAGAACTGATCGAGCATTAGAACAATGTATACACACAGGCGAGAAGCATATGCGCACTCAAGTACCCCTATATCGTTCATCACATTCGCTTTACCCTAATTGTCTGCATGCAAGTTCGCGTGGCCCTCCTTCGCATTTTCTAAAGGACGCGTTGAGTAGTTTCAATATACAATTCACATAATGGGCATATGGGCTCACGCATTGCGTGGAGAACGTGTGCCTGGAATCCAGTGGATCTGACACTCACGTCACTTGAGGTCTTGACATGGGACCTCTCCTGTACAGTGCCAATTGAAAGAGGATGACGAAATCTACCATGAGTTGGAATATGCCGCATGCTACGAACTGCAGAGGCGCGCTTTCGGAGATGAAGACGAATGTTTTGAATGCATCTCCTGCGAACCACGTTGCAATGAGTACCATATTGAGTCCCTCTGCGCTTTGGTTCTCCCAGTTGGAGTACGCCTGAGGGAGAGCGAGGGTGGCTTCAACTCCCAATGCCACAGTACCGATGAATTGAACGAACCACGACTGATTCACGAACGCCAGCGTCAATACCGATAACACACCCGCCAATGAAGCCACAAATTGCAGGAAGGTGGTGAAGTAAGGCCAATTCCAGAAACTATCAAGATCAAAGAGAGAACTCGAACGACCAGAGAGGCCAATCTTCCTGCGAAGGCTCACGCAAAGCGAAAGCAGCATCAACTGAGCCACAATCATCACCACTGACTGCAACAGCAGAAAGGTTTCGAATCTCTCTCCAAACCTACATATGAATTGAACATCAAGAGGCAACAAGAGGGAGATCCACGGTCAGAATAAGAGGATGTTGAGACGAAGGTGAAGAGGGGGGGGGATTCCGCGCTTGAAAGATGTTACATAGCAGCATAAATGGCATAAAGAGATGAAAGATAGGAGATTGGATATGCAGAACGTACCAATAGAAGATACGAACAACATTAGAGACGAGTAAGATGAAGCAAACCAAAGTGCTGAATCCTCGTGGGTTTCCAGACTTCTGGATGTCCATGTACTGCGGAATGTACCCCACAACAGGCGCAAAGATCATCAAGATCGGTAAGACGATAGATTTGATGTCAATCATTGTTCAAGTGGTACTGCAGAGCAGTTTGTGGACGATCACTCGTCCAAAAGCAGCGATATTGAAGCCTGAGTTGAGCGAAACGCAGTTGGTTTGCGGCTCCCATTTGGCCATGTTTTGCGGCGGCCGTCTCCATCGGAAAAGTCCTACGCTCGACAGTCCCTACCTCACTCTCTGGCTCGGTGATCACCCTCTTGGTCTTTCGCAGAGTGCTACTAGAATCGTATGTTCTCCTTTTCCTTCCCTTTGGCTGCTGTGTGTGGGTGCAGTGCGGCCTTTTCTTGTACCGGACGGATCTGGCTGGTTTCTCAGTTGTGATTGCTCTGTGGCGGCCATTCATAGGTATTGACATGTGCGTGGTGTTGTGCTCTAAATTGTGAAGACCATGGATGAGGAGACTCTTTTGAATGGAGGCGAGAAGAACCTCTTCTGTTGCCATCCTAAGCGAACTCCATTTCGCATGTTGATGCTTTTGGTGATTGCTCTGATCTGCTTCGGCTCCTACTTCTCAGTGGACGAAATCCAGAATCTTGGTCCCCTTTGGACTAATACTGCTTCTAAATACGTACGTTTTCTCGTCTTGCACGCCCGTCTAGCGTAGTCGTTTAGTTCCTCGATGCCTGTGCTGCTGTTTTCTCCCTTCCTGACCCTGTCCTTCTCCCTTTCCTTATCGTTTCCCCTTGCTCCTTTGTGTGTAGTATATGGGTATCGATTTGACTCAGTTCTCAGTGCTGTACTCTGTCTACTCTTGGCCCAACGTCGTGCTAGCGTTTTTCGGAGGCGTGATTGGCGATCGTTTTGGTCTTCGTATCTCTTCGTTTGTGTTCAGTTTGTTCGTTTTCCTTGGTACAGTTGTGGTTGCGGTGGGAGGTACGTTGGGCAATGTGAATGGCTGGATTGTGATGGTTGTCGGTCGTGTGCTTCTCGGTATTGGAGGTGAGTCGCTGAATGTGATTCAGACTGCTATGAATGCTGCATGGTTCGAGGATACGTCATATATGGCGATGGCGTTCGGTTTGGTGTTGAGTGCCTCTCGTTTGGGTGATTCTCTGTCCATCTCCCTCGCCGGTCCTGTGGTCTCCGCCATGGGCAACTATCGTGGTTGGCTTTGGATTGGTTCCGTGATTTGCTTCGTTTCAGTGCTTGCTGTCGTTGCGTATGCGATTCTCGATAAGTGGTCGGAGAAGTATCATCAGAAGAAGGCAGTGGCTCCGGAGAAGATTAACTGGGGCGCCGTGCTCACCTTCGACTCTCGCTTCTGGATCATCTCCGTTCTCACCATGATTTACTACGCCGGAGTCACGCCATTCTTGGGACAGGCGTCGACGTTCCTCACGGAAAAGTACTACCCAAACGACACGTCGAAGGCCGGACTCGTCTCTTCGATCATCATCTACACCTCCATGTTGCTCTCTCCCTTCCTTGGCCGCGTCGTCGACCACTTCGGCAGACGGCCCTACTTCATCCTCGGCGGTGCACTCTTCATCCTCCCTGCGCACATTCTACTCGCGTGGGAGAACCCACTCACCAAGGCCATCCCCATCCTCCCCATCGTCATGATCGGCCTCTCCTTCTCCCTCGTACCGGCCGCACTTTGGCCCTCCATCCCACTCCTTATCGACGAGGACAACATCGCCACCGCGTACGGAGCCATGACTTCCATCCAAAACCTCGGACTCGCACTCTTCAACCTCGCCACCGGACCACTCCTCATCATCGGACCAAACATCTTCGTGCTACTTTTCGTATGCATCGATCTCGTAGGCATCCTCCTCGCACACTCTCTCATCATTCTAGACCACAAGAAGGGTGCTCACCTATGCGCAACCGCCGCTGACAAGGCCGCCGCCATCCAGGCATCACAACGTACCAACGACTACAAGAAGTTCGAAAACGACGAGTAAGCAAACGAATATACAAGAAAACACTCTTATATACTCGACAAATCGAACTCGGAAGGCGCATTTCGTAGATCCTGAATCGCGGCTAGTTCTGGGCAACTGTACTGATCAGAGAATCTCTGCTATACTCATGCAGGACATGGAATTGGCAAAACAAGACATCCCACACCAATGAAAAGCTCCAACAGTACTAAGATGCGGGAAAAGATGAACCTCAAAGGATCCCAGAACATGCAAGCCCTCTTTCCTCAACACCCGTTCGATTATGGAAGGAAACACATAAGGAACACTTGAAGCGCATGATTCACTTGTCGAATTTTACCTTTTTAGTTCTTGGCGGGGACATCGACGACGAGAGACTCGGGAACGGTCTGACGGAGCTTCTGAACCTTCTCGGGGTCGTTGACGACAAGGGTGTAAAGAGTTCCTCTATATCATAGCAAGTACCATATGAAAGCATTCGTGTTAGAATGGGAAATGGCAGATTGGAACACGAAGGGGGCAACGGAAGCGAGGTCGAACGGGAGTCGGATCAAGCGGCCACAGTTAGACCTTCCACAACGACCTTACGGTCCAGAATTGTTACAACATCGTAGTACGCCACATGTAGCATCAAATGAGAGCGGTGAAAGGACACCGGTTACGTACCCAGTGCGGACCTTGAACTTGGTGACCTTCTTGGTCTTCTTGATGCGGATCTGCTTAATGTCCTTGCGGGAACGGACCATAGTCACGAAATCCTTGATCTCCTTGAGTTGCTTAGGCATATTGAACTATTACTGAAGCGAGAAACGACAATGGCAAGCGGAAAACGGAGACACAAACGGTCAGCAAAGTCCAGTCCAAGATACCGACACCAAGTCGAACGTGTTGGGGAAATGAAGGGCTAGTAGGCAGCATATACAACGCCAATGATCGTAATAATGCGTATTCGGAGGAAGGAAACAGCGTATGAGTCATAGAAGCGGAAAACACCAAGACGACACTCTGACCATCAAAATACACGTCCAAACGAGTCCAAACTGCTTCATGCACCGTCTATAATTCGAATGACAGCGAATAACGAAGAAATAAGGAGAGGGACAACCTGTCTCGTACCGAGCCTGTGAGGAACTGACTGAGGCTAATGGGAAGAGCGAGGTTGAAGGGCAGCGATACAGAAGACGGAAAATTCAGTGTTCTTCCCTCTGCCGAGCTCCAACTTTTTTTCAGTACCCTCTTCCGTGATTCCTCTGTCTGTCTGCCTATGTTAGATCTCCACGAAATTGTGATCCAATGACGTTTGTATTACATTTTGTACAAGTGTCACGCCATCTCGTGGAGACTTGTGACCGCAGATCGCCTCTAAAGGGAGCACGATTCTGTTTCACTCCTCATGTTCCTCCTGCTTCTATGGTATCTTAATGCATGGCACAACTCTCATTGTAATTGAGATTCTCGTGGTTCTCGGGTAAGTCATTCCAATGTCGGTTGGAGAAGCGTTAACGCAGTGACTCTCAACTTTGTCGTGCAATTGCAGTGGTATTTCATGGAAGAACTTGTCGTAGGCGTCCTTTGTAAACACTAGAAGGGAACGTGGCTTGATGATGAGAGATTGGAGCATGGTGGATTCGCGTAGGCGATCACGGAAGGTCATTGAAGTTGAACCGCCGATCGACAAGATGATCACCCTTGGGAAGTACACCGGTCCGTCCTTATGTCCTGATATTCCCTCTTCTCCTTTGTATTCGTTGATGAGAGCGTGATTCGGGCGTTTTGGCAGAAAGTGCTCTTGTTCCAAGCGATCACTCAGGCTGCCCAGAAACATCGGCAGGTCCTCCTGTATCATCCCCTCTGAGGATGGAATGCCACCTTTGAGTAGAAATATGGAGGTTAGAAACAGTATCGATCGATCAATGACAGGGATTGCGTGTCACGCAAGGGCACATACCCCAGTTCTGAAGTCTGCGACGTTTCAACTGAGTCCACCGTTCGGTTGGCTGGCTGTTGATCTGAAGAATAAGGACATGAAATGTTAGCATTGGTACCCAAAACCTTCTGACACTTGTAACATTGACGCACCTTGGAGAGCAGTTCGGCTTCCTCTTCTTCAGTCACGAAGTCGGGGATGTAGTACACATAGTCGACAGATCCAACGGCCCATTTCTGAAAAAGTGCATGGAAGGCTTCAGTTTCATTTTGAAGATCGTACTGGAACGACTCTATGCGGTAGTGCAAGCCGTCTGCAGCAACTTGATCGATCTGTTGCATTTCCGGCCCAGTGTGATGCTCGTTTACCTCCAGTTGAGTTGTGGCTTTCGATAGGGCTTTCAATCGCTCTTGTTTCATGAGATTTCGGTAGTTGATCGAAGTCATGCGTAGGTGTGGTCAGCACAGGTGAGACTGAGTCTTCGTTTCTTCAACTCCCCGCTTTCTCCCCATGTACGGCATGTCCCCCCCATAGAGTCAGAGAGAATTAGTTAGATATTATGATTTTGGTGTATGTTACAGAGATTATAGTAGGATCGCAGCGGTTCCAAAGTCAGATGGACCGCATCTTTGGGCTAGCCTGATTTGAAGAGCAGTACTGAGATCTCTCCGATCGTGAAGTAGATGAAATGCTTTGATTCGTGTGACGTGTATGATCCAAATTCTCTTCCGACAATGCAGTGCCACGTAGAACCATATTTGCGGTCAAATTCCTTCTTGATGTGTTGGGCGCGATCCCTTTCGAGTGTGTGTAGTCTGAATGCCTCAGTAGCAGTCTTGATGGTATCAGTGACCATGTCTGGAGACATGTCGCATGCCTTCATGACAGGCTCCTCCGAAGTGGACGACATGGAGCTGCAGATGGGACTGGCAGAGTCCGCCGGGTCTATTCCAG
>Ga0307375_10001471_pt1 | contig 25666 bp, 30 predicted proteins | sample TR1MG_FD_202531 | JGI IMG/M metagenome (GOLD analysis project Ga0307375, IMG submission 202531) | Soil microbial communities from Risofladan, Vaasa, Finland - TR-1 | ecosystem: Environmental > Terrestrial > Soil > Coastal area > Acid sulfate soil | place: Finland: Risofladan, Vaasa | collected...
TTTGGTAGATGACGCCCGGCACTATGACGTATTGAGCGGCCCTTTGACTCTGTCTTGCCCCTTGGTGATTGTGCATGGGGCCCGTGACGATCTCGTGCCGCTCGCCGTAAGCGAGGAGTTTCTATGGCATGTGCGCGCCCCCGAGAAGCGTTTCATCGTGGTGCCGGACGGGGATCATAGGCTGACTTCCGCGCTTGTGGAGATCCTAGCGGTGGTCGATCGGCTCATGACGCGCGCCATAAGCCCGCCACCTAGCCCCGCGCCATGAGGAGTCTTATGCGTTTCTTAGTCCTTTTGCCGCTCATTGAGGTCGTCCTCATTGTCCTTGTCTGGCAGGCTATAGGCCCTTGGTGGACCTTGGGCCTGCTCGCCTTGAGCTCGGTCGCGGGTCTTGCGCTCCTGCGTTTGTCCCCGTTGCGGACCTTGGGGCATGTTCGGGTCAGTCTCGCGCAAGGACAATCCCCTGGCGCTGCGGTTTGGGACGGGGTGGCGGTCGGCGCCGCCGGCCTCCTGCTCCTGATTCCCGGATTCTTTTCTGATTTTTTAGCCATTGCGCTCCTCGTGACGCGCGGACGGCGCCTCCTGCGCGCCCCCCGCTTTGTCCCAGATAAGCCACCTGCCCCCGCAAAAGAGCCCTTGGAGGGCCGATTTCGTACGCCTCCCGATTAGCCGGGCTTGACAACTTTGCCGCCTTGTTTATTATTGGCACTCACCGAGGACGAGTGCTAGCAAGTGCGGCGCGTCTTTAAAACAGATGCGATTTCTGAGTCGAGAAGGAGATTTCGAATGAAAACGCAGCCCCATACACAGACAGGAGAATTGAGCATGAATATTCGCCCTTTGCACGACCGCGTCATCGTGCGTCGGCTGGAAGAGGAACGGAAGTCCGCGGGTGGCATCGTCATCCCCGACACCGCCAAGGAAAAGCCCATCCAGGGTGAGATCGTGGCGGTCGGCAAAGGCAAGATCCTAGAGAGCGGCGAAGTACGCCCACTCGACGTGAAGGTCGGCGACAAGGTCTTGTTCGGCAAGTACGCCGGGACTGAAGTCAAGGTCGGAAATGAAGAGCTCCTCGTGATGCGCGAAGAGGATGTCGTCGCTATTATCGACGGCAAATAACAGACTTAAAGAGAGGGAAGAATCATGGCAGCTAAAGAAGTAATTTTTGGTGACAGCGCGCGGATCAGGATGCTGCGTGGCGTCAATATCCTCGCAGACGCGGTCAAAGTGACCTTAGGCCCCAAGGGCCGCAACGTCGTTCTCGATAAGTCTTTTGGCGCGCCTACGATCACGAAAGACGGTGTCTCCGTGGCCAAGGAAGTCGAGCTCAGAGATAAGTACGAGAACATGGGCGCGCAGATGGTGAAGGAAGTCGCGTCCCAGACCTCGGATATCGCCGGCGACGGTACGACTACCGCCACCGTATTGGCCCAGGCCATCTTGCGCGAAGGCTTGAAATCCGTAGCGGCGGGCATGAATCCTATGGATCTCAAGCGCGGTATCGACAAAGCGGTGGTTGCCGCCGTCGATGCGCTGAAGAAGATCTCCAGGCCCTGCTCCGACCATAAGGAAATCGCCCAGGTCGGCACCATTTCCGCCAACTCCGACGAGTCGATCGGAAACATCATAGCCGAGGCTATGGAGAAGGTTGGTAAGGAAGGCGTCATCTCCGTCGAAGAAGGCTCGGGTCTCGAGAACGCCCTGGAAATCGTCGAGGGTATGCAGTTCGATCGCGGCTACCTGTCGCCTTATTTTGTCAACAAACAAGATACGATGACGGCCGATATCGAAAACCCGTACATCCTGATTTACGACAAGAAGATTTCCAACATTCGTGAGCTTCTGCCTATCTTGGAAGGCGTCGCGAAGGCCGGTCGTCCCTTGCTTATCATCTCCGAGGACGTAGAAGGCGAGGCCTTGGCGACCTTGGTCGTCAACAATATCCGCGGGATCCTGAAGGTCTGTGCGGTGAAGGCCCCGGGCTTTGGTGATCGTCGTAAGGCCATGCTCCAGGATGTCGCGATCCTCACGGGCGGCCAGCTCATCTCCGAAGAGATCGGCATGACTTTGGAAGCCGCCGGCATCGACGTCTTGGGTTCGGCCAAGCGCGTACAGGTCAGCAAAGAGAACACCACCATCATCGATGGCGCGGGTAACTCCAAGGATATCGAGGCGCGCGTCAAGCAGATCCGTGCCCAGATCGAAGAGGCGACTTCTGACTACGACAAGGAAAAGATGCAAGAGCGGGTTGCCAAACTCGCAGGCGGCGTAGCCTTGATCAAGGTCGGCGCGGCCACCGAAGTGGAGATGAAGGAAAAGAAGGCGCGTGTCGAAGACGCCTTGCATGCGACCCGTGCGGCCGTTGAAGAAGGCGTGGTTCCGGGCGGCGGCGTGGCCTTGATCCGGGCCTTGCAAAACATGAAGGTCAAGGGCGACAACCATGACCAAGAAGTCGGTATCCAGATCGCACGTCGTGCCATGGAAGAGCCATTGCGCATGATCGTCATGAACGCGGGGCTTGAGGGTTCCGTGGTCATGAACAAGGTTGCGGAAGGCAAGGGAAGCTTTGGCTTCAATGCCGCGACCGGCGAATACGGCGACATGCTCAGCATGGGTATCTTAGACCCCACCAAGGTGACGCGTACTGCCTTGCAGAACGCGGCCTCGGTGTCCGGCCTTATGATCACGACCGAAGCCATGATCGCAGAGCTTCCGCAAGAGGAGAAGGCTTCCTCCGGTGGCGGCGGTGGCGGCATGGGCGGTATGGGTGGCATGGGCGGTATGGACGGCATGATGTAATCCGATTCTTATCGGAGTATCGAGCGGGGGCCTTTTGGCCCCCGTTTTTTTGTGGAAAGCCCCTTTATTTCGCCCATCCCGTAAAGACCTGACAAGCGCGCCTCGCTCTTTTGCTATGATGCAGGCTTGTTACAGAGTGTCGGTCTTTAAGCGGGCCCATGCGAACGGTCCCGGCGCACCCGGTGGCCGCGGCCGCGCAAGGCTTGGGGTAGAGCCCCTTCTCAAGTTTGGGGATCTGCCAAACAGATGGGATGGTTCCTGATGCAAGCAGCTAAAGCAGGTTTATGGTTGGCGCGCGCCCGCGGGGTTTTTGTGGGCGTAGGCGCGGTCGCCTATTCGCTGATCTCTTATCGCGCCAACGCCTATGGCCGCCATGATGATTTAAGCGTCGCATGCGCATTCGTGCCGGTGTTGCTGTTGTTTTTTGGGCTCGCCTGGAGCGCCTCTTTGCGTCGCCTTTATCTGACGATCTACGCCCTCCTCTGCCTTGTCTTATGGCATTATCGCGCCCTTTTCGTGACGCACGCCTCCTGGGCCTTTCTTGTCGAAGATGTGGGTGTCTTAGGCCTTTTGTCCGCCGTTTTCGCGCGCACTTTGCGGCCTATGCGCACGCCGCTCATTTCCCGACTCTCGGTGCTCGTCCATGGGGGCTTAAGCCCGCAGCTCGCGCGTTACACGCGGGGCGTGACCCTGCTCTGGGCGAGTGTTTTTGCGCTCATGGCGGCCATCTCCGTCGGGCTTTTTCTGTTCGCGAGCCGGCCGGTATGGGCCTTGTACGCCAATGTCTTGACCTGGCCTATCATGATCTTTGTCTTCATGGGGGAGTATCTGGTGCGTAGACGACTCGTCGCGCCGGAAGAGCGGAGCGGTTTTCTTGAGGTCATTATCGCGAGCCGCGCCCATTGGCAGACCATCCTGGCGCCTGAGACCAAGCCCTTCATTCCCCCTCCCAGGGCCGATCATGGTCGATAAAGCGGGGGTCGATCCCTCCACGGCCCCGCTTGTGGGCTATGACGACCCGGGCACCATCGTGGCCTATTACAAGGGGGCGCCTCGATCGCTTTTTCAGTTTTTGGCGGATGTCTCGCGACTCGCATCCCTCCTCCCGATCGAGGGATCCCTGATCAATGCCTGCGCCGATGGTTATCATTTCGCGGTAGGCCTGGCCGCGGCCGTACTCTTGGGTCGGACGACGATACTGCCGTCTACCTACACGCCCGAGACGATCAAGCAACTCAAGGCCGGTCTTTTGGGTTTATATTGTTTACGCGATACCCCTATCGATATCGACTTGCCCGGTCTATCCTTTCCCGAACTTTCATCTTCGCCCGCGCGCGGTGGCGCGATGTCCGTCCCCTCGATTCCGCGCCGGCAAAGAGCGGTCACCGTATTTACCTCGGGGACGACGGGCTTTCCGGTGGGGCATCATAAGACGTGGGGTTCGCTTGTCGCGGGTGCCCACGCCCAGGCGGCACGTCTGTCCTTGAGCACGGATCCGCGTTATACGCTGGTCGCTACTGTGCCCTCGCAGCATATGTACGGGCTCGAGTCGACCATTCTGCTCGGCTTGCACGGCGGACTGGCTTTTTATGCCATGCGCCCTTTTTATCCCCAGGACATCGTGCGGGCATTGGCCGAGATCCCTCGTCCGAGACTGCTCGTGACCTCGCCGATCCATCTGCGCGCCTTGCTTTCGAGCGCCGTGCAGGTCCCGGCGTTGGATGCCATTTTATGTGCCACGGCCCCCTTGCCGCACGCCTTGGCGCAAGAGGCGGAGCGCGTTCTTTGTGCGCCGCTCTATGAGATCTATGGGGCCACCGAGGCCGGACAGATCGCTAGCCGACGCCCCGTCGCGAGCCCCGCTTGGGAGCTTTTGTTGGATTTGCGCCTAGAGCCGACCCCTGATGGCTTTCGGGTATGGGGGGGACACGTGGAGGTCGCAGCGCCCATCAACGACATTATAGAACCCTTGGGGGAACGTCTCTTTACGCTTCATGGGCGGGGGAGCGATATCGTGAATGTCGCAGGAAAACGCAGTTCGCTCGCCTTCCTCGAGCAGCAGCTCCTGGATATCCCGGGCGTCTGCGACGGGGCCTTTTATATGCCAGACGAAGACCTCACGGGTCCTGTCGCGAGACTGACCGCATTTGTCGTGGCCCCCGCGCTTTCTATAGCCGACATAGAGCAGGCCTTGCGTGCGCGTATCGATCCGGTGTTTTTGCCAAGACCCCTTTGGCTCGTCGACTCTTTGCCGCGCGCGGCGACCGGTAAACTCCCGCTTGCGACGTTAAAGGAGCTCTTGGTGTCTATGACGCGAAATGTGAACCATGGCCGAGGTTGATATGTTTTTGGCGACGTTCGCGCCCGGGCACCCGGTGTTCGCCGGACACTTTCCCGGCAATCCGATAGTCCCCGGCGTTTTATTGTTAGACGAGGTCCATCATGCCCTCGTCGCGCGCTTGGCATGTTCACCTACCACCCTTTCCGTTTCGTCTTTTAAGTTTCTGTTTCCGGTCCGGCCGGGCCAGGCGGTCTCTTGGGCGCTCCACGAGCACGCCCAAGGCCTCTATGACGTGCAGCTCTTTGCGGGCGAGCGGCTTGTGGCAAGCGGCCGCTTTATGCGCGCGCCACCGCCCGGGGGCGCCCTATCCTTCGCCACCCCAAGGGCCCTGCCGGTCACGCCCATCGATATCGCCACGATACGCGCAGCGCTTCCGCATGCCCATGATATGGTTCTCTTGGGTGGCGTCTCTTCGTTTACTACCGAGAGAGTCTGTTGTTTTGCGACAAGTCACCGCGCGGCCATGCCTTTGCGTTCCCATGGGCGGCTCGGCATCGCCTGTGGTCTGGAGTACGCCGCTCAGGCCATGGCCTTGCACGCAGCGCTTCGGGACCGGGCCTTATTGGCCACGCCGGCTGCAGGCGCGCTCCTTGCGGTACGCAAGCTGCGTTTCTTTGTGCCGCGTCTAGACGATGTAGACTTGGATCTTATGGTGGATTGCGACGTGAAGGCGCGCGACCAGGCCGCCGCCGTTTATGAATTTATGCTCTTAGCCGATGGGCGTGTCCTTATGTCGGGACAGGCGACGGTCCAGTTCGCGGCCTTGGCGCGGGCGGAGGGTTTGGCATGACGACTGTGCGGCGCGCGCTTGTCACGGGGGCGTCCGGCGCCATTGGGGCGGCGATTTGCAGGCGCCTTGCCGCGGATGGCTGCCATGTCATCTGTCACGCGCATCGTCATATCGAGGAGGCGGAAAATCTGGCGCGCGAGTTGCGTACGCTAGGCCCCGGTGCCTCTGTTTGCGGTTTTGATATCGGTAATCTTGAGGCGACGGAGCAGGCCCTAGGGGCGGTTTTGCAAGAGGGGCCTGTGCAAATTCTCGTGCACAACGCGGGCATTCACGATGATGCCGTCTTGGCGGGCATGAGTCCGGATCAATGGCGACGCGTTTTAGACGTTTCCTTGTCGGGGTTTTTTCATGTCTCGCGGGTCTTGTTGCTGCCCATGATCAGGACGCGCTTTGGGCGCATCATCAATATGACGTCGGTAGCCGGTCTGGTCGGTAATCGTGGCCAGGCCAATTATGCGGCGGCGAAGGCCGGGCTCCATGCCGCCGGCAAGTCGCTCGCCCTGGAGGTCGCAAGTCGCGGCATAACCGTGAACTCCGTGGCGCCCGGCATCATAGCGACGCCCATGAGCCACGTTTTTAGCGCAGACGACATAGCGCGCCTAGTCCCCATGAAGCGCGCGGGCGAGTGTAAGGAGGTGGCGGATCTTGTCGGCTTCTTGGCGTCTGACCTTGCCTCTTATATAACCGGTCAGGTTATTTCGATCAACGGCGGCATGATCTAGCGCGCTTATCCGTTAGGGGCGCGTTTTTTCGGTCATACGGCGCCTACGTAAAAGACGCGGTAGCCGTAAAAGCAGACCGAAGACCAGGCGTAGGTGCATGCGCGTGAGGAGTAGGTTGTCGCGACCGTAATGAAAATGGGATACGCCTCCCTCGCCGGTCTTGAAGTAGCGCACAGGCGCCTCGATGTTGACCGCCGGCACGCCTTCCCAACAGAGTCTGACCGCGGCCTCCGGATCGAAATCAAAACCGCGCATCGAACGGTGCTTGCGCATGATGCGGTAGAGCGCCTCTATCGGATAGATGCGAAAGCCGAATAGCGAGTCATTGATGCATCGTCCCAAGGTCTCGATATTGACGAAGAGGTTGGAGAGGCGTCTCCCGTAGACGCGCGCCCGTGGCGCATGGGAATCGAAGACCGGAATACCCAGAATCATGGCCCCGGGATGGTCTTGTGAGGCGCGCATGAAGCGGGGGATGAGGTGGGCGGGGTGCTGGCCGTCCGAATCCATGCACAGCACATAGGAGTAGCCCGCTTCGCGGGCGCGCGCGAGACCTATGAGAACGGCCGCCCCCTTGCCATGATTGCAATCGAGTTGAATGATCGAGAGCTGTGGGTGCTCTAAGGCCATGGCCGAAAGTCCCACGTCGGTCCCGTCTTCGCTGCCGTCTATGACGACCCACACAGGCCCCCAGTAAAGGAGCGCTTGCGTGACCGTTTCAAACACCTTAGGTCCCGGGTTGTAGCTCGGAATGAGCACCAAATGCGAGGTGGAAAGTTCCGGCATGGGCTTAGCGCAGACGCACGCACATCGAGGCATAAGCGCCCCATTTTTTGCGTGGCTTGTGGCGTTGCCAAGCAAGGCCGTCTGTCGTGCCGCCAGACAAAAAGGCGCGCGCGTCTGGCCGCCACGCCCGCGCGGGGTTTTCTATCATTTGGCCTCAACTGCCGGAGACGGGTTCTCGAACACCTGTCTTTGCTTGCGCCGTTTGCGCCACGCCATCAGCGAACGCTTGGGGTGGCGCAAGGAGTGCACGTAATAAAGCGCCTTGAATGCGGTCAAGGAGCGCCAGATGGGCGTGTCGCCAAAAATGTCCCCGGCGAGCACCGACAAGAGCGCCTCTTTCACGCGAAACACATTGCGCGGACCCATGAAGAGGTCGCGCATGCTCGGATGGTTGACGCGGTAGATAAACCAGGAGAATTTGCGTGGCCCGTAGCGAAGCTTGCGGTCATAGCGGCGTAGCGCCCGGCGGGCAAGGCTTGGGGTCTTAAGGCAGGTATCGATGGCCTCAGCGGCGAGAAAGCCGCCGTGCATCGCGAGCATGACCCCAGACGAAAAGACCGGATCGATAAAAGCGAATGCGTCGCCTACGAGAAGGTGGTTCGGCCCCCATGAGTGCTTACAGGCGTAGGAGAAGTTGCCGGTCGCCTCCACCGCCGAGATGAGCTCGGCCTGCGCGAGCCGCTCCACCAAGGCCGGACATAAGGCGATCGTATCTTGGAAGAAGGCCTCGACCGGTTTATCGCGCGTCTTCATGTAATAGGGCCACGCCACGGCACCTACGCTGGTCGCCCCGTCGGGGAGTGGAATACACCAAAACCAGCCGTGATCAAACCAAAATATCGAGATATTGCCCTCGGCCCGCCCCTCGTTGCGCGCAACGCCGCGAAAGTGCGCATAAAGCGCGGCGCTATTGTGTCGCGGGTTGCGCTCTTTGCTTTGCTGCCGATTGCCAAGGAAGGTGTCGCGACCGGAGGCGTCGACTAGGAAGCGCGCCTCGAACTCCTGCTCGGATCCGGAGTCATGTTGGGCGTGCACCCGTACGCCTTGGCCGCCATCAAGAAAGGTGACAGTGCGCACGCGGCACCCCTCGAGGGTCTGGACGCCTGACTTTTCCGCGTTGCGAAACAATATGTTATCAAAATCCGCCCGTTTGACCTGATAGGCATGGGGCATGTCTTTGTTCCATGCCTCGGCAAATTGAAATTCTTGATGATGCGGTTCATGCCAGGGGGAGATGAATTCCGCGCCCCACTTCTCCATGCCAATATCATGGACGGCTTGTGCAACACCCAGCTCTTTCAGGAGCGGGAGATTGGCCGGAAGGAGCGATTCGCCAATGTGAAAACGGGGATGATGGGCCTTTTCGGCAATGATGACCTTATAGCCTTGTCGTGCCAGGAGGGTGGCGACTGTGGTCCCGCCCGGCCCGCCGCCGACGACTAACACGTCACATGTCGTCACGCACGCCTCCTTGTCGCCTGCTTCGCCTCTCATCCCAGTCTCCGCTTATGCGGGCCTCTCGTGCCCGTCCGTTATCGCCTAAGCTTAAGCCTTTTGGGGGCCTTTGCGATAGATCCGAGGCGTACCGGCCCGCCTTATCTCAGGAACCGTGCGATGGCCCAGAACTGGCATATGGATCCGGCCAAGACTAAGACATGAAACGCGGCATGAAAGTATTTCGTTCGATCCCGTATCAAAAAGAGGATGCCAGCCATATAGCAAAGGCCGCCCAAGCCCAGGGCTAAGAGTATCGAGTGGGGCGTATTGCGCAAAAAGGCGGGCCCGCCTAGCGCCGTGAGCCAGCCCATCGCCTGGTAGACCCATGCGGAGCGTTGCGCGAAGCGCGGACCTCTTGCGATCAGAACCACGACCATAAACGCCGCCGCCCATTCGAGCGCGCAGAGCAAAGACCCCGTGGTGCCGCCGACCATGAGCAGGCCTATGGGCGTATAGGTGCCCGCGATCAACAAGGCGATAGCGCCCCGATCCAGGCGCTGCCAGCGCTCCTTAGTCGGTCCGGGCGGGAACGCATGGTATAGCGTGGAGGCGGTATAAAGCAGGATCAAGGTAAGGACAAAGGCCGCCGCCGATCCGGTTTTGGTCGCATCATCCCCTTGCAGGGTATGCAAGACGAGCCAGGAGCCACCCACGAGGGCGAGAAGCAGACCCAGCGCGTGGAGGGCCGCGTTGACGTATTCCTCGTCGCGGGATTGCAGGGGCGCGATGGCCATATCCGCGGCGAGGATCGTGTCTAGCGAGGCCTCTCTCGTAGCGGCGCCCGCCAGGGAATGGGCCGTGAGGTGGGGGTTCGCGCCGAGTGGGCGGCTATTTGTCATGTTCTTCGTCTGCATTCAGGGGTCCGGGGCGACTTGGCCTTCATAGGGGCTTATAGGGTGAGTTGCGTGGCCATATCGTGCAGGCGCCTGCGGCGCTCTTCACAGTCTGGCATGACGCGCACCAATTCCCGCCAAAAGGGCGGTCGATGATGAGGCGCGATAAGATGACAAAGTTCGTGCGCCACGACGTAATCAAAAAGTGCCGCCGGCACCAACATGAGTCGCCAATTAAGGCTTATGGTGCCCTGTGTCGAACAACTCCCCCAGCGGGTCTTTTGTCCCGCGATGCGTAGCCGTTTAGGCGCGCGCCCGACTAAGGGGGCGAAGTGGATGATGCGCGCCAGGGCATGGTGGCGGGCCTCTTCCCGATACCAGAGTTCGATCGCCCGCCGTGCTTGGGCCTCGTCTTTTGCGGCTACCCTGAGTATACCCGCATCCCTTTGCACGCCCGCCGCGTAGCCCGTCCGCACCCAGTCTAGGCGCAGGGTCAAGTCGAGATAGGCCAGCGGCAGGCCGCTTGCGAAAGGCGGCGGCCGGGGCACCTGATCTAGTCGCGAAAGCGTCCGTTCGATCCAGCGCGATTTGGCCTGAAGGAAGGCATCGATCTCGGATTGCCGCATATGTGTGGGCGCCAGCACCCGGAGCTCCCCCTGTGGATTGATTTGGAGACAGAGGGTGCGCCGTTTGGGGCTGCGGACGAGTGCGTAGGTGGGCAAGGCTAAATCTCGATCATTTCAAACTCGTCTTTGGTGGCGCCACAATCGGGGCATGTCCAGTTTTCCGGTACATCTTCCCAGCACATTCCGGGGGGAATGCCGTGTTCGGGGAGACCTTTTTCTTCTTCATACAGGAAACCGCAGATGACGCACATATAGACCTTGGGGGAGTTCGCTTTCATGGGCGCTATTTTGCCATGATTTCTGCTTCTCGTGAAACGCAAGACGACGAAGTACAATAAGCGCATGACCATTCGCACAGCCGTTGTTCTCTGCAATTTGGGCGGACCGGATTCCCTGGACGCGGTAGAGCCCTTTCTGCGTAACCTGTTTTCGGACCCAGACATCTTCAAGTTTCCGTTAGCCCCCTTAACCCAGCGGCTTTTTGCCAGGCTTGTCGCGCGCCGGCGGCGGGAAGAGGCGGGCCGGGGCTATGCCGCCTTAGGCGGCGCCTCGCCGATCGGAGCCAATACCCAAGATCAGGCCCGCGCGCTCGAACAGGCCCTGGCGGACTTAAAGCTGCGCGTCTTCGTCTGCATGCGTTATTGGCACCCCCTGACCGCGGATGTCGTCGCCACGCTCAAGGCCGGCGGTTTTAGTCGGGTAGTCCTCCTGCCTTTGTTCCCGCAGTATTCCTTGACCTCGAGCGGAAGCGCGCACCATGAGTTCGTGCGCCAATGCGCACGCCATCATTACGCGCCGGATGTCCGTTTCGTGGAGTCCTGGTTTCGGGAGGAAGGGTATGTGCAGGGCATAGTCTCTAGCATAGAGGCGCAAGTGGGACGGTTTACGGTGCCTGATCCGAAAGAGATCAGCCTGCTTCTCTCGGCTCATGGCGTGCCGCGCCGGCTCATAGACCGGGGCGACCCCTACCAGCGCCACATCGAGGAGACTTGCCGACTGGTCTCGGAGCGGCTAGGTTGGCCGCGCATCACGCTTTGTTATCAGAGTCGAGTAGGGCCGCTCGAATGGCTGAAGCCCTATGTAGACCATGTGATCGTGGAACAAGGGCATGCCGGGACAAAACAGATCTTGGTCTACCCGATTGCCTTCGTCTCCGACCACATCGAAACTCTCTATGAGCTTGGCATGACGTATGCGGAACTTGCTCAAAAAGCCGGCGTCCGAGAGTATCGCGTGGTGCCGGCCCTGAATGATAATCCCCTGCTCATCGGGACATTGGATCGCCTTGTACGCATCGCTCTGAAGGAAGAGAGGTCACCGTGAATCCCCCTATCGTATTAGTCTTTGCGGGCAACGACCCAACCGGGGGCGCCGGGCTTTCGGCCGACGCCGAAGCGCTTTCGAGTATGGGTTGCCACCCCTGCCCTGTCGTGACGGCCATTACCGTTCAAGATACCTTTGGGCTCAAGGCCTTCGTCTCGGTTGAGGACGATTTGGTGACAGCGCAGGCGCGCGCGGTGCTCGAAGATATGCCGATTGCCGCCATCAAGGTCGGTATGGTCGGCAGTCTCGCGAATCTGCGGGCTATTGCGCGGATTATCGCCGATTACCCGAATATTCCTGTCATCATAGATCCGATCTTGACGACCGGTCGTGGAGACCCCTTGAGCGAAGAGTCGCTCCAGAGCGATTATCGATCCCTGCTCTGTCCGCTTGCGACCTTGTTGACTCCCAATAGCATCGAGGCGCGCGCCCTTGTGCCGGAGGCCGACACCCTGGAGGCCTGCGCCCAGGGCCTGATGTCTTTGGGGTCGCAGTACGTTCTGATCACAGGCACCCATGAACCGACCGCCGAGGTCGTCAATCTTCTCTATGGGAATCGCCAGCTCTTGGAGCGCCTTTCATATAAAAGGCTGCCTCGTGAATACCACGGTTCCGGGTGCACGCTCGCGGCAAGTTGCGCGGCGGTATTGGCGCAGGGGCTCGATCCTGTCAACGCGGTCGTCCAGGCGCTCGAATATACTCATAAGGCGCTCGAGAAGGCGTGGCGTTTTGGGATGGGCCAAGACCTTCCGGATCGACTCTTCTGGGCGCGGGACGAAGGCGATTCTTAGATGAAGGTGGCGGGCCTTTATGCCATTACGGACGCCTTTTGTTGCGCCCCCGAGGGGTTGTCGCGGCTTGGCTTGGCGCTTCATGCAGGCGTTGATCTCTTGCAGTTGCGTTGCAAGGATCAAGGCCCCTCTTTAGAGTATGCGCGCGCGGTCGTCGCCTTGGGGCGCTCTTTTAACGTCCCTGTGATCGTAAATGATGACGTCGAGCTGGCTTATGCGATCGGCGCGGGCGGCGTGCACTTGGGCCAAGAGGACGCCGACGTGGAGGTGGCGCGGGCGCGCCTCGGACCGCAGGCCATTATCGGCGCCTCTTGTTATGCAAGCCTTGATGTCGCGCGTGACAAGGCCGCGCGTGGCGCCGATTATCTCGCCTTTGGAAGCTTTTTTCCGTCGCGTACTAAGCCGCACGCCGTACGCGCCAGTTTGAGCCTTCTGCGGGAGGCACAAGCCCTACACAAGCCGCTTGTGGCGATAGGGGGCATTTTGCCGGAAAATGGCGGCGATCTTTTGCGCGCCGGCGCGAGCGCTTTGGCGGTGGTAGACGGCATTTTTGGACAAAAGGATATACCGAGCGCCGTAGGCGCCTATAAAGCCCTTTTTGAGGAGATGTGATGAGTTTAAGTCAGGAGGCCTTCCGCCGCGCCAAGTCGGTTATCGCAGGCGGCGTCAATTCACCGGTTCGCGCTTTTAAGGGAGTGGGTGGCGAGCCCCTTTTCATGAGTCGCGGCCAAGGCCCTTATCTCTTCGATATCGACGGATTGCGCTACATCGATTATGTATGCGCATGGGGTCCGCTCATTCTCGGGCATGCCGATCCCGATGTCGTGCGCGCATTAAGCGAGGCGGCCGCCCGCGGCTTAGCCTTTGGGGCCCCGACCGAGATCGAGACCGAACTCGCCTTGGAGGTGCAAGACGCGATGCCGGGCCTAGAAAAGCTGCGCTTTGTGAGCTCCGGCACGGAGGCTACGATGACTGCGATCCGTTTGGCGCGCGCCGTGACCGGTCGGGATAAGATCGTGAAGTTCGAGGGCGGCTATCATGGCCACCCCGATTCCCTGCTCGTTAGGGCCGGATCCGGCGCCTTGACGTTAGGCGTCCCTACCTCGCCTGGCGTGCCCGCCTCGCTTGCCCAGCATACCTTGGTCGCGCAGTTCAACGATCTGGATTCGGTAAGCCAACTCTTCGCGCGGTACGGGCAGGAGATCGCCGGCGTGATCGTCGAGCCCGTGGCCGGCAATATGAATTGCGTCCCGCCGATACCCGGATTTCATGAAGGCCTGCGTGCGCTGTGCGACCAATATGGCGCCTTGTTGATTTTTGATGAGGTCATGACCGGTTTTCGGGTGGCGCGCGCCGGTGCGCAGGGATTGCTTGGGATCCGTCCGGACTTGACGACGCTCGGGAAGATCGTAGGCGGGGGCCTCCCGGTCGGTGCTTTGGGTGGTCCCGCGGCCCTTATGGATCAGCTAGTCCCCGATGGGCGCGTTTTTCAGGCCGGCACGAATTCCGGAAACCCGGTGGCCATGAGTGCGGGTTTGGCGACCCTCAAAAAGCTTCGTGCGCCGGGTTTCTTCGAGACGCTTACCGCGCGCGTTCAGGCGCTCACCGAAGGCCTTTCAAAGGCCGCGACGCGCCATGGCGTGGCGTTCAGCACGAATCGGGTCGGTAGTATGTTTGGGCTCTTTTTTTCAGATGAGACCGTGCGCACCTATGAACAGGTCATGCGTTGCGATGCCGATCTGTTTCGGCGCTTCTTTCATGGCTTGTTGGCGGAGGGCGTGTATCTTGCGCCTTCGGCCTATGAGGCGGGCTTTGTATCGAGTGCCCACGCGGATGCCGATATTCAGGCAACGGTGGCGGCGGCGGACCGGGTGTTCGCGCGCTTAAAAGAGAAACGATAGGGCCCTGTAAGGCCTTGTTTGCGAAGGATGAAAAAAGGGGCCTTTCGGCCCCTAAGCATTCCCCACACGGAATTCTTTAACTCACTAGGATGCGCTGCTCGCGGAACTGAGCGGTGGCCACGTGCGGACACGCGACGGCGCTCGATAAGGAAATGTCGATTCCGAGCATGGAGACGAGATCGTCATGGGCGCGTACCCCGGGCATCTCCTCGCGCAAGTATTCGTAGTGCGATTGGTTCATGTAGAGCACGTTCGGGCGGGCCCCAAATTTTTCTTCGTAATGGTTCACGAGTGTAATGACGAAGCTCAGCATCGTACTCTCCTTTAAGGGACCCAATCTTTTTCTTAACCTGAAGAAAAGCAATCATCGTGCCACTCTGACAGGTAAAAAAATCATGAGGTTTTTCAGAGTGTTATGATGACTCTGTGGCTTTTGTCAAGAAAATGAGACGTGGCGGGTCAGGCTTTAAGGGGTGATGTGACGCGCTTGCGTAGTCGTTAGGGTCGAAGCGCGGCGTCTTCTGGGCGCGCCCCGACCGGGGTGTGGGTTTAGCGTTCTCTTTTTAGGTAGGGCCTACGGGGATCTTCGGCATTCGCGCCTTGTCGCTTCCCCAGGCCCCCATTAGTGGAGGGTGCGTGGGATGCTTAACGTAAAGGCAGGGATATCGGCATCGAAACAAGTGCCGTCGTCGGCGACCATCTGATAGCTTCCGCGCATGCTGCCGACCGGGGTTTCGATCATGGCTCCGCTCGTGTATTCGAAGCTCATGCCGGGTTCCAGGTAGGGTTGTTCCCCGACGACCCCGTCACCACGCACTTCTTGGATCTTATTGTTGGCATCGGTAATGACCCAATGACGCGTCAAGAGCCGCGCGGGTATCGAGCCCGTATTGGTGATCGTGATCGTATAGGCAAATACATAACGATTGGCCTCGGGGGCCGATTGATTGTCTAGATAGGCGGTCTTTACGCCCACTTCCACGCGATGCGGGTTTTTGCTCATATCTTAATCCTCGATCTGCGCGTTCTTAAATTCGCGACAAGGTACGGAAAGAAAAACAGAATCCTCGAGTCGCAGGGCGGTTAGCGTTTTACCCCACAAACACCCGCTATCGAGGCAGATGGCGTTCCCGAAGACGTGCGTCCCAAGGCTCGACCAATGGCCAAATAGGATGCGCGTATCCGCGCTGCGGCGCCCAGGCACATAAAACCAGGGCACAAGACCGGGGGGCTGCGTTCCCAGCGGTCCTTTGTTACGCATGTCCAGCCGTCCTTGCGTATCGCAATAGCGTATGCGCGTCAGCGCGTTGGCGGTAAAACGAAGACGCTCCGCGCCGACGAGCTCCCGGTCCCATTGGTCGGGACGCGGTCCAAAGAGTTGGGCTAGTGTTTCACAAAAATCGGGCGCTGAAAGCTGAGTTTCGAGTAGCGCTGCATGTTCTAGCGCCTCTTCGATCGTCCACGCCGCCGGCAGCCCCGCGTGCACCATCGCCGTTCTGCGCGTCGCATCATAATACAGGAGTGGTTGCCGCCTTAGCCAGTCGATCAGCTCCATGCGATCCGGCGCTTTTAATATCGCGTCTAGCGTGTCGTCTGTGAAGAGTCGTCTTTGGCCGCAGGCGACGGATAATAAATGGAGGTCGTGATTGCCGAGCACAATGACAGGATCGGTCAAAGTCTTCAGGAAGCGCAAGGTCTCAAGTGAGGCAGGCCCGCGATTGACGAGGTCTCCTGTAAACCACAGGCGATCCTCCCCATCCTGGTAATGGATGTGGGTCAGTAGCGCCTTGAGCGATGCCAGACAGCCCTGAAGGTCGCCTATGACGTAGGTTGCCACGGGGCCTCTTTTAAAAAGTCGCAACTGGCTTCGATTAATGCCCGCGCGATGCCGGGCTCGCTTGCGGAATGACCGGCGCCCGGCACGATGACAAGCCGGGACTCCGGATGGGCTTTATGGAGCGCCCAGGCGCTGTCTAAGGGACATATCAGATCGTAACGCCCGTGCACGATGATAGTGGGGATGCCCGCGAGCTTGGCGCCGTCGGCTAAGATCTGGTTCGGTCGCAAGAAGGAATTGTGCATGAAGTAATGGCATTCGATGCGCGCAAGCGCGGTCGCCGTGTGGTGCTTCGAGAAAAAATCGACGACCTCTTTTTTGGGAAGCAGGTTTGCGGTCCGCCCTTCCCAAAGCGACCAGGCCCGTGCGCATCGTTCCTGTTCCAGACGGTCGGGGCCGGTGAGCCGCCGATAGTAGGCGCTTACCATATCTTGGCGTTCGGCCTCCGGTATGGGCGCTACAAAGGCCTCCCAGTAGTCAGGAAAGACGAGGCTAGCGCCGATCTGATAGAACCATTGGATCTCCTGGGGCCTGCACAGAAAAATCCCGCGCACGATGAGTCCCGCGACCGGGGCCGGGTGCGTTTGCGCGTAGACCAAGGCCAATGTCGAGCCCCAGGACCCGCCGAATACCAGCCAGCGATCGACCAAAAGATAGGCACGGATCCGTTCGATGTCGGCTACGAGGTCTTGGGTGGTATTTTCCGAAAGTTCGGCATGCGGCGCCGATCGCCCCGCCCCCCGTTGATCAAACAAGATGATTCGGTAGCCCTCGGGGTCGAAGAATCGGCGATGATAGTCCTCGCAGCCCGCGCCAGGCCCCCCGTGCAAGAAGACCACGGGCCGGCCTTTGGGGTTGCCGGATTCCTCGATATACAGCTCATGCAGAGGCGTCACCGCAAGGCGGTGACGGGCGTAAGGCTCGATGGGCGGATAAAGCGGTGTCATAACTCCTCCCAGTATAGCGGTCCCTGCTTCTTGCGCGAAGAGCCGCTAGTCTTCCTTCGGTCGTCCGTGTATTCTTCCGGCCTCCCATGTCATCCTTAGCGACAGAAATAGCTCGGCGCCGCACGTTCGCGATAGTCTCGCACCCCGATGCCGGAAAAACGACCCTCACGGAGAAGCTCTTGCTTTTTGGGGGGGCTATTGTTTTGGCGGGCGCGGTCAAGGGCCGCAAGGCCGCCCGCCACGCGACCTCCGACTGGATGGCCCTCGAGCGCGAGCGCGGGATTTCGGTGACCTCGTCTGTCATGCAGTTTCCGTATCGCGATGCCGTAGTCAACCTGCTCGATACGCCAGGCCATAAGGATTTCTCGGAAGACACCTACCGCACCTTGACGGCGGTCGACTCCGTCCTCATGGTTATCGACGCGGCCAAGGGCGTGGAGGAGCAGACGATCAAGCTCCTCGAGGTCTGCCGGATGCGCAATACGCCCATCATTACCTTTGTGAATAAGCTCGATCGCGAGGGTCGCGAGCCGCTTGAACTGTTAGACGAGATTGAGCGCACGCTCAAGATATCTTGCGCGCCGGTGACCTGGCCGCTCGGTATGGGCCAAAGGTTTCGAGGGATCTGTAGGCTCGCCGATGGCCAGGTGCGTCTGCTTCCTCAGGGGCGCAGCGAGCGTATCTTAGAAGATCGGATACTCGCCTTAGACGACCCCGAGCTTCATGGTATTTTGGGGGATGAGTACGCGCGCATACGCCAAGAAATTCATTTGGTGTCGGAAGCCGCGCCCGTGCTCGATCGTGAGGCGTATCGCGCGGCCCGTCAGTCGCCCGTGTTCTTTGGTTCGGCGCTCAATAATTTTGGCGTACGCGACCTGCTTGATGCGTTCATTGATTTGGCCCCCGCCCCCTTGGCCCGACCGACGGTGAGTCGCATCGTTTCGGCAAGCGAGGAGCGGTTCTCGGGTTTTGTCTTCAAGATTCAGGCGAACATGGACCCCATGCATCGCGACCGTATGGCCTTTGTGCGCATCTGTTCCGGGCGTTATCGCCGCGGGATGCGGTTCTATCATAGCCGCGAGGGTCGCGAGATCAATGCCTCTAATGCCCTTACCTTTCTGGCCAACGAGCGGACGATGGCCGACGAGGCCTTTGCGGGCGACATCTTGGGTCTGCCTAATCATGGCACGATCCGCATAGGGGATACCTTTACCGAAGGGGAGGATTTGCGGTTTACCGGCGTGCCCAATTTTGCACCTGAACTTTTTCGGCGCGTCATCTTGCGTGATCCGTTAAAGAGCAAGGCCTTGTCGCGTGGGCTAGAGCAGTTGACCGAGGAAGGCGCTACACAGCTTTTTCGGCCCCTTTCGGGCCATGAAATGATCTTGGGGGCGCTTGGCGCGTTGCAGTTCGAGGTCGTTACTTATCGGTTACGCAATGAATATGGCGTCGAGGCGAATTTCGAGGCCGCCCCAGTCGTGTCTGCGCGCTGGATCGAGGCCGACGGTCCGACGCTAGATGACCTGTATAAACGGCTAGGTAGTCATCTGGCCAAAGACGGCGACGGCGCCCTGACTTATCTTGCGCCGTCGCGTTCCCATCTCGAGCTCACCATGGAGCGTTTCCCCAAGGCTCGGTTCCACGCTATCCGTGAGCAACACATTTAGCTGCGTTGTGAGCGTTTCCGATCGTTTTCTTTGAGGTAGCGCTTACGGAGCCGAATGTGGTGAGGGGTGACCTCGACCAACTCATCATCATCGATAAACTCGATCGCCCGCTCCAGGGTTAATTGGATCGGCGGCGTGAGCACCACGGCTTCATCCGATCCGGATGCGCGCATATTCGTGAGCTGCTTTCCGCGCAAGGGATTTACGACCAAGTCGTTGTCCCGCGAATGGATGCCGATAATCATGCCTTCATACAGATCTTCGCCCGGCCCCACAAAGAGCCTGCCGCGTTCCTGAAGGCTAAAGAGGGCATACGCTACGCTCTTGCCCGCGCCATTGGAGATCAATACGCCATTGATGCGACCGCCCATGTCGCCTTTCTTGACCGGGCCGTAATGGTCGAATACGTGGTGCATGAGGCCCGTGCCGGAGGTTAGGCTCTGGAACTCGGACTGAAACCCGATGAGGCCGCGCGAAGGCATGACGTATTCAAGACGAATACGGCCGCTTGCGTCCGGATCCATGCTCAAGAGATCGCCGCGACGGTTGCCGAGTCGCTCGATGAGCGTGCCTTGATGGGCCTGTTCGACGTCTAGCGTCAGGACTTCGTAGGGTTCGTGGACCTCGCCATTGACGATCTTGGTGATGACCTGTGGGCGCGAGACCGCCAGCTCATACCCTTCGCGCCGTATGGTCTCGATCAAGATGCCGAGGTGGAGCTCGCCGCGTCCTGAGACCTTAAACTTATCGGCGTCCGCCGTGTCTTCGACGCGCAACGCCACGTTATGGATCAGTTCCCGATCCAGGCGCTCACGCAGCTGGCGACTTGTCACGAACTTGCCGTCCTGGCCCACGAACGGCGAGGTATTGATCTCGAACGTCATGGTGACCGTGGGTTCGTCTACGGTAAGCGGCGGGAGCGCCTCCACTTGGGCCGGGTCGCACAGGGTGTCGGAGATGCGAATCGGCTCGATGCCGGCGATCGCGACGATGTCGCCTGCCTCGGCCTCTTTGACTTCGGTACGCTCCAGTCCTAGAAAGCCCAAGACTTGCAGGATCTTACCATCGCGCTTCTTCCCATCACGGTCGATGATAGAGACGAGCTGATTGGGCCGTACCGTGCCGCGGGTAATGCGTCCCGTGGCTATCGCCCCGACATAACTTGAGTAGGCGAGACTGGATATCTGCATCTGAAACGGGCCATCCGGATCGACCGGGGGCGGCGGCGTGTGGCGTAGTATCGCCTCGAATAGGGGCGTCATATCGCCTTCGCGGGTATCGGGCGTGAGGCTCGAGTAACCATAGAGCGCGGAGGTATAGACGACCGGAAAGTCCAGCTGTTCTTCGGTGGCGCCGAGCTTGTCAAAAAGGTCGAAGGTCTGGTCTAGCACCCAGCTCAGTCGCGCACCCGGCCTATCGACCTTGTTGATGACGACGATCGGTCGCAACCCTAAGGCGAAGGCCTTGCGCGTCACAAATCGCGTCTGGGGCATGGGACCGTCGACGGCGTCGACCAATAGAAGCACGGAGTCCACCATGGACAGAACGCGCTCGACTTCTCCGCCGAAATCCGCGTGTCCGGGGGTATCTACGATGTTGATGCGGTGGTCTCGCCAGCGGATCGCTGTGTTTTTTGCGAGAATGGTAATGCCGCGCTCGCGCTCAAGGTCGTTGGAATCCATGATGCGCGTGTTCATATTGGCGCGACTTTCAAAGGTTCCCGACTGTTTGAGGAGCTCGTCGACAAGCGTGGTTTTGCCATGGTCGACGTGGGCAATGATAGCGATGTTCCGAAGATTCTGGTTCGTCATAGGGATGCTGCAAGAAAGGGGTGCGCAGTATATAGGCAACACAGGATGTGATGCTATAGCAGTTTGCGCTGGTTGGGTTTTCGAACCCGCGCATTGTACTGAGCTTCGCCCCTTGGGGGAAGGGTGTTGGCTTCTAACCGCGTATGTTTTTTCGTGTAAGGCTAGCGGCGCGTCCCGAGGGCTGCGACTACGACACCGAGCACGGCGCCTATGAGGAGCCCCGCGGCCATTTCATTAAAGGATCGTTGCGCGAGCGGTATGAGCAGGCGATCGAGGCCTTGGAGGTTGGCGCCGCGACTCAATACCATGGATAAGGGAAGCTGTTGGCCCAAGATGTCGGTAGGCCTCAAGAAAAAGCCGATGGCACCGCCTGCGATCGCAAAGAGGCCGACTAAAGGGGCTGTGGAGCGCACGTGCACATCCTTAAACGAGGATCAAGATCGCGAAAGTAGAGCATCGAACATCTCAAAAGACAAGGCAGGTCGCCATGCCTCCGCCGTTTGGCCAAATCGCCTCCTTAAAGATCTCCGATGACACCACCCCGCCCTCCTGCAGCACCGCGAGAACCTCCTCATGAGCGAGGTTAAGATGCTGTCTTACATAGAATAAAGGAGGAACTTCGGCCTTCCGCTGCGGAACTTCATGTCGGGTCCGAACCCCGTCTCTAGCCCAGCGCTTAGATTGCATTCGATTCAAGAGATCATTAACATGACTATATCTACTGGTCATGATGGGGGGTTATCGTGAGGATCAATGCCGCCGAGTTCAAAGCCAAGTGCTTGAAACTGATCGACCAGGTTGCCATGACTCGCGAATCGCTGGTGATTACCAAGCGTGGCAAACCTATGGCCAAGTTGGTGCCTATTGAGCGCGAAACGCCGATCAGCCTCTTTGGCTACATGAAAAACGCCGGTCAGATTCTGGGCGACATTGTGGATGTACCGCATGAGCCCTTTGCGGCCGAAAGCGGGGAAGAGGACGACCTCTGCGCCCGCTTCAAGCCCAAGATAAAGGGCTGAAATGGGCCGCTTGCTCTTAGATACCCATGTCTGGTTGTGGCTTGCTTTCGGTGTGCCTGCGAAAATCAAAGTAAGCACACGCCACATACTGGAACAAGCCAGCACAGACGAGCCACTACTTCTCTCGATTATTTCAGTCTGGGAAGTGGCTTTGCTGGAGGCGAACCGGCGCTTGAGTCTGCCCATGACAGTGGAGGCTTGGGTCGAACGCGCCCTGGATCGCCCTGACATTCGTCTGATCGGTCTGGATCATCCCCAAATAGTCATCGACAGCTGCCACTTGCCCGGCGACTTTCATCTGGATCCCGTGGATCGTCTGCTGGTTGCCACCGCCCGCAGCGAGAACGCTGTACTCGTCACTCATGACCAGAAGATTCTCGACTATGGCGCTGCCGGACATGTCAAGGTCCTGCCGACCTGACGGGCCATCGGCCACTTTACCAAGCCTTACCGGTTGGGCGGCGAGTCATTTGTTGATCCCCGCGCATCTCAGTGCGCATACAGGTTAAAGCCTCGGTTTCGGTGGCATGACGGCGTTCGACTTTCCATGGCAGTTCGGCGAGAAACGATGGAATGCGCTTTTCCCGAGCGCATGCGACTGCGGCTTACATGCGAGCGTGATAGTCGCTCCTTGTTCAAGATTCGGCGTGAGGCTCCTCGCTGCTGGTTAAGGCATATTGCATGGCTTACCCAAACTATTGGACTAAGTCTTTGTTTTCTCACATAAAGAAATAAACAGCCCGACTTTTCTGATACCCCGGCTCGACATAGCTAATCGCAGGCCTAGCCCTTTCAGAGGGATCGCCAAACGTAGCAATAAATGCTACGGTTCGACGATGAGCTTGGATCGCTCGTACCCGCATGCCGGAAATCATTCCATACAGAACGCCGTACTTGCGGTGGAGTGGGCTCCGGAAATCGATGCCAACGAGCTCGCTGTTGTGTGCGAATCCGCTCATGAAATTTTATTAGCTTATCCTAAGGTCGATCCACTGCAGACCTTGCGCCTTAATGTTGCGCCTGCTGGGCCAAGTATTGCTTCAATTCCGCAAGTGACAGGGTACGCATACTCGCGGCTATCGTCGTCAGGGGTGCTACAAAAACAAATTCAAATAGGGCGCGCAAGCTGCTTGATCTTGGTTTCGGACTACAAGCGCTGGAAGGATCTCATCGGCGAGGTCAAAGCGATATTTGCCAAAGTCACGGGGAATCTTCCCTCGGGAGTTACCATTACAACGGCAGGGTTACAATACAGCGACAGGTTTGTCTGGAAGGGGGCTGCAGACGAGCTCGACCTCGCTGAGGTTTTCCGGTCGAATTCTCCGTACCTAACTCCCCACGCGCTTCGGTGTAAGCAACCCTGGCATTCGCACCATGGGTACTTCGAGGCATCAGAAGACCCTGTAAGCTTTAATGGCCTCAACAATATTAATGTCGATGTCGTTGACGGGCAAGACGGGCGCGCTATCCAAATTCTCACAGCTCATCGTGCATCTTTACAAACGCCGGTGTTGGCCATTGATGCGATGGATTCGGTTCTTGCTCTGTTAGATGCGCTTCACGGCTTGAACGAAAGTGTCTTCAAGCAGCTTCTTTCCGAGCAACTTCTAGGAAAAATCAACCTCAGCTAACGGAAGCCGCAAATCATGTCGTTAACAACAGGACTGATATACGCGGGTGTGACAGCTACGATAGCTACCGCATGCCTCCATTGGCCCCCGTTTTTTCCGGAGACGCCGCAACGGTATTTCGTTGATGTTTTGTGGCCTTCCGGCACCATGGAATTTCCCGAAGCTATCACATCTCTTAGGCCTCCGGGCCATGAGTGGTATTATCCCGTTTCCATGTCGGAATTCCCAAGCGCAATTCAATGTATCGCTTCTGAATTGGTTGAGTACCGGGAATTCGATCAAAACTGGAGTGGGGAGGGTAGCGTCGCGCCTTCTGTGGACAGCATCAATGAAGCCCTTGCGTTTCTAGATACATTCCCGGCAGCTTTGGAGCTACCATCGCCCACGCTCTCTGCTGACGGCGAAGTTGGGTTTTATTGGACGTCTTCCAAAGGTTATATAGATTTTAGGTTCGAAGGATTAAGCCGGGCAACTCTCTATTTGCGTAACCGACTGACCGGAGTCGACTATTTTTATGACGAGGTCAATTGGCGGAACATGACGCGAGAATATTACGAGGAAATTTTAGGTTTCTTAGTGTCGGGGGAGCGCAGTGTTGCTTAGGCGCACCCTTCCGCTGCCAGCCAGAGGCGCTGGCGGAACAGGGCAGGGTGAAACGCTTGCGTGAGGAATTGTTCAATGCTGCGGGGTAAGGTATTGCACCATGCCGCAAACACCCAGAAAGGCGCGCTCGACGTTTGTCATTTCCTCTTCGTCTAATGCGGTCAGCGGCCCGTCTCCAAAGCGCTCTCGATCCAGCGCGCGGGGTTGATCCACGACCACCTGGCAATCCACCAGCAAACGACCTTTAGCACGAACCGGTACTCGCCAAACGCTATAGTCGGGATACACCTGCGTTGTGATAGGCAGAATGACAACCATGGGCGTGCCGATTGCGCTCAGTTCATCGGCCTGCAAAACCAGCACCGGTCGGATCTTGCCGATCTCCCGCCCGCGACCGGGGTTCAGGTTGGCCACCCATATCTCGCCACGCCGCATCATTTCCACCACTGCTCAGGCTCAGGGTCGCCTGGCTTGCGGCCTTCGGCGATATTCAGTGCTTCGTTATCCAGCGGGAAAAACTCCTCCGCTATTTCGCGCGCGTGTTGGCGCACGGCTTCATCCGCATATCCGGCTTTGGCTTCGGCAACCAGGGTATCCATCAATTGCTTACGTTCCAACTCGCGCAGAAATTTCTCCAATGCCGTGCGCGCTAACTCGGAACGGTTTTGGTGGGTCTGTGCCGCCAGTGCGGTTAATTGGCGATCCAGATTATCCGGCAAGCGTAAAGTCAGGGTCGCCATGTCATCTCCTATAAACCGCTATTTGCGCTTCACATTGTAATACAAAAATGCACACAATTCAAAACACGCTATACGTTATGACGCCACATGCCTACGCGCATCTGGAAAACGCCACCCTGCGCATCGACGTGGAGCGTGAGAAAAGCTCCAGGTGCCGCTGCATCATCGGGGTGGCCTGGTCTGTTTTGGCAATATTATGGTCTCGCCCGCTCTCATGCACCGCTTGGTGGACGAAGGCAAGTCGCTGGTGCTGTTGGATGACTCAGGCCGTTTTAAGGCCCGCCTCGAAGGCCCGGTATCGGGCAATATCCTGTTGCGTCAGGCCCAACACCGCGCAGCCTTGGAGCCTGCTTTCATTCTGGAGTTTGCGCGTGCTGTGGTCGCGGGAAAACTTAAAAACAGCCGCACCAACCGTGTCCTTCCGGTAAGGATGCGTAAACCGCTTGGGTCACCGCACGGATCGGCTAATCGGGGGGTTCGGAGCGGGGGTTTTGCTGGGCGAGCGTCGCCTGGTAGTTCCAGGGCATCCAGTCGGCGGGGTGAGCGGCGACTTCGTTACTATGACGCTGGAGCGCCACCAGATACTCGAACGGGGCCACGTGATTCAGTTCGGCGGTGTGGATCAGGCTCATGAACGTATCGCCGACATGGGCCCCATTCAGGGTGCGGTAGAAGAGCGCGTTCTTGCGGTGCAGGATGGCCTTTTTCAGAACCCTTTCGGTCACGTTGTTATCGAGCGGGGCACCCGGCACGCGCAGGAACAAGGTAAGTTCCGGCCAGCGCTTCTGCATGTAACGGATGGCCGCACCCAAAGTCGAGTTGGGCTCGATCCTACGCTCCTCAAACTGCGCGCGCATCCACCGTTCGAGTGCTGTCATGCGCGATGCGCTCTCGGCTTGGTGGCGCAGGAGTCGCGGTTCGGGGTCGAGACCCTCGGCCTGGATGCGGGCCTCGGTCCCATAGACCTCGCGCAGGGTCTCCAGCACAAAACGCACTTCTTCG
>Ga0307375_10001472_pt1 | contig 25665 bp, 21 predicted proteins | sample TR1MG_FD_202531 | JGI IMG/M metagenome (GOLD analysis project Ga0307375, IMG submission 202531) | Soil microbial communities from Risofladan, Vaasa, Finland - TR-1 | ecosystem: Environmental > Terrestrial > Soil > Coastal area > Acid sulfate soil | place: Finland: Risofladan, Vaasa | collected...
TCGACGCCATCGCCCGCGGCAAGGCGGTGCCCGACGCCGATCTGCCGCGCTATCCCAAAGCGCGCCGGTGGGATCGCGACCCGTCGTTCGACGCCCGCGTCTCGGCGCTCAAGACGGCGCGCGACGCCGTGGCCCAGCGGCTCGATCTCGATCCGGGGGTCCTGTGCGCCAAGGATCGCATCGAAGCGGTGGCGCGGCGGAATCCGGAAACGATGGAAGAGCTCGAGGAGGTTACCGAGCTGCGGCGGTGGCAGGCGGGGGTTCTGGGGGAGGAGTATCTCACGGCGTTGATTCCGCACCGGGGGAAGAAGCCGCAGCCCCAGCCGAGCACGGAGCCCGGGCCCAATGACGATTCGCCGTATCGTGACTGACTAACCAACGCCGGCAAGTACAGCGCCGGCAAGAACAGCGCTGGCAAGTACAGCGCCGGCACGAACAGCGCAGGGCCGGTACTACGTAGAATCGGAAACTGGCAAACGGCGGGTTGCGAACCACCACCACGTTCGCAGTTTGCAGGCCGAAGGCCGTACCGAATTCCGCGTCGTTTCGGCCCTGCGCAGTACTTGTTGGCGCTGTATTTGTCTGCGCGGTGTTTGTCGGCGCAGTACTTGTTGGCGCTGGTTGCCGTTCAGAGCCCCATATAGGCGCGGACGCGCGGCTCTATCCTTTCCGGCGTCCAATACGGCTCCCACACCAGATTCATCACCACGTCCTCGACGCCTGGCACCGCGCGCACCGTGCGTTCCACGTCGGTCATGATCTCCGGCCCCGCGGGGCACCCCGGCGACGTCAGCGTCATGTTGATGACCACCGTGTGATCCTCCACCAGCACGTCATAGACCAGACCCAGGTCAATGATGTTCAGGTTGAGTTCCGGGTCCTTCACCTTGCGCAGCGTGAGCTTGATCTGTTCGTCGGTGGGCGGGCCGCCGGGCACGGCGGACGCGCTCGCGGCGGGGACCGCCGGCGCCTGCGGGGCGACGTTCGGGCGCTCGGTGGGAGGTGCCGCGCCGGTAGCGCCGGGCGGGGTGGGGTCGTGCGGATCGGCCATTCGTTTCTCCTTCGATTCCGACGCAAGATCGCGGAACGGGGAGTGGGATGGAAGCCGTGGCCGGAATCCGGCCGCCGCGCCCCAGCGAAAAGGGCGGCTACTCGCCGCCAGGCTTCGCCCGACTGGCTACCGTCCTGTCCTGGGTTTGGCCGCCGTCGTTTTTCTGGGGGTCGCCTTCCGGGTCGCCTTCCGCGCCACCTTCCGGTGCGCTTTACGCACCACGCGATTCCAGCCGGCCTGCCGCACCGTGCGCCACGAGGCCGGCATCACCATCGGGCCGTCGGCGTAGTCCTGCACCGCCAGCACCGAAGCGTCGGCGAGATCGGCGCGCACGTCGGCGATCGCCTTGAAGCTGCGCCGCACGCGCGGGTCGTATGCGCGGTTCGTGAGCAGAATCACGAACATCTGCCGCACCGGGTCGATCCAGATGGACGTGCCCGTGAACCCGGTGTGGCCAAAGGCGTTCTCGTCCAGATACTCGCCGCAGCCGCCCTCGCCGTCGCAGGTGTCCCACCCCAGGGCCCGCGTGCCCGCATGCGGCGCCCGCGTGGTGAACAGCTTCACCGTGCTATCGGAGAGCACGCGCACGCCGTTGTACGTGCCGCCGTTCAGCAGCATCTGGGCGAAGATCGCCAGGTCCGACGCCGTGCTGAACAGTCCCGCGTGGCCAGCCACGCCGCCCAGCGCGTACGCGTTGTCGTCGTTCACCTCGCCCTGCAGCGGATACCCGCGCCGCGACCAGGGTTCGGTGGGCGCCACCCGATCGTCCACCGCGCGATCGGGCCGGAACTCGGTGTCGTGCATCCCCAGCGGCTCGAACACGTGCTCGGCCACGAACCGGTCGAGCGGCTCGCCGCTCACCTGCTCCACGATGAACCCGAGCATGTCGGCGCCGAGGTCGGAGTAGACGAAGCGCTCGCCGGGCCGGCTGTAGAGATGCGTGGCGATCACCTGCTCGCGCGCCTCTTCGGGCGAATGGGCCGTGCGCCAGAGTTCGCGTCCCGCCGGCAGTCCCGAGCGGTGCTCGAGCAGCATGCGGACCGTCACGCGGTCCTTGTCGCCGCCCGAGAACGCCGGGATGTACGTGTAGACGGGGGCGTCCAGTTGGATCTTGCCCTGGTCGTACAGCACCATGATGGCCGTGGTCGTGGCGATCACCTTGGTGAGCGACGCCAGGTCGTAGATGGTGCGGTTGGGCACCACCAGCGGGCTCTTGCGGCTCCACGTCTGGTGTCCGAATCCCTCGTCCACCACGGCGTAACCCTGGCGGCCCACGAACACCGCGGCCCCGGGGTAGGCGCCGGCACGGATGCCGCGCGCGATCACCGCGTTGATCTTGGCTAGCCGTTCGGCCGACATTCCCACTTCCCCTGGCTGCGCGAGCGGCAGCCCCTCGCCGGGCGCCCGCGCCGGGCTGGCGCCGGGATGCGGATGACCGCCGGCGAGCACCAACACGGCAAACAGGGAGTTCAGGAACACGGGACTCCTGGGCGGGCGGTCTGATCAGGGGGACATTGCGGGCGGGAGCGCCCCGTTCCCGGTATCGGCCGGGTTGGAGCGCCGCACAACATGTCCGTGCGTTGACTAACGAACAAGAGCCAGTTCGGTCACCGGAGACCCCGGTGGCAAACATCTGGTCACGAAACCGGATGGCGTCCGGCGCAGTAAACCCTTTTCGTACAGCACGCTGACCAATTCCACGGACTCATGAGTAACGAGCAATCCACCATCCGACGCGCCATCCAGGGCGATGAAGCGGCGATGCGGGCCCTTTGGGCACGCCACGCTCCGCATATCGACATGGTGGTACGCCGCCTGGCGGGGCCCGATCACGACGTGGCACAGGACATCGCGCAGGAGGTGTGGATCCAGATCTTCCGCGCCCTGCCCACGTACCGCGGCGACTCACAGTTCGCCACCTGGGCGCATCGCATCGCGGTGAACCGGACGCTCAACGCGCTGCGCCGCACCCGGCGGCTTGCCCGGATCGAAGTTGACATCGAAGACGACTCGGTGGCAGTGACGCCGGACACCGAAGGGTCATTCGTCAGGGCGTCCATCGAGCAAGCGGCGGCCCAGCTGTCACCGGGCGCCCGCACGGTCTTCCTGCTGCACGACGTCGAGGGCTATACGCACGAGGAAATCGCCGCCGAACTCGGCATCACCTCGGGCGGCTCCAAATCGCAACTGTTCAAGGCGCGCGCCAAGCTTCGCAAATTGCTCGCGCACCTGGTGGATGTACCCGAACGCATGGAAGTGGAACATGTCGCACCTGTCTCCTGAACGCCTCGCGGCGCTTGCCGACGACGCACCGACGCCCGCCGAACTCGCGCACCTGAGCGCGTGCGCGGAGTGCGCGGCCGAGCGCGAGGCCCATCGCGCGCTGGCCGGGCTGGCGGCGGCGGAGCGCACCAGCATCGGACTGCCGCTCACGCGGTGGGAAACGCTGGCGCCGGCGCTGCGCGCCGAGGAACTGCTCACCAGTCCCGCGGCCGGCCTCACCGCGGTGCGCCGCACGCGGCACGGGCACGCCTGGCTGCGGGTGGCGGCGGCGCTGCTGTTCGTGGCCGGCGGCACGGTCTTCGGGCGCTACACGGCCGGCGCGGCCCCGCTGCCGGGGTTCTCGGCCGGTCCGGCCGCCACGGCCGCCGCAGCCACGCAGACGGCGGCGATCGGCGATTCCGTGGGTCCCACGTTCCAGACGGTCAACGATGCCCGCGCGGCCCGCACGCATGCCCAGCTCGTGTATCAGAATGCGTCGGCGTTCCTGGCGCAGCACGACAGCGCCGCCAGCGGCTCCGAGAGCCCGATGGCCATGCGCACGCGGCTGGCGGCGCTCGACCGCGTGTCGCACGCCATGCGCGAAGCGCTCAACGACGCGCCCTACGATCCCGTGATCAACGACTACTACCTCACCACGCTCGGTCAGCGCGAAGCCACCCTGCGCCAGCTCAACACCGCCCTCCCGTCGGGAATGCGGGTCAACAGTTTCTGATGTCTCGAATGGTGATTGCGATGCACAGTTCCACGAAGACCCACCGTCGCACGATGACCATGGCCATGGCGCTCGTGCCGCTCGCGGCGGGCGCGCTGTCGGCCCAGCAGACGAGCCCGCGGGCGCAGGCCCGCGCCCGCACGCAGGTGTGCGTGAACGGCAAGTGCGTGGACGACACCACGCGCGTCGTCATCGTCCGCCTGATGGACCGGCTCGACTCGCTGCAGCGCCTCTATCTGGGCACGCCCATCTCGCCCGACGAACGCGACCGCATGGCCGACGAGATGTCGGCCATGGTCAGCCGCATCGCGGACATGCAGCGCGGTACGATGACGCTCAGCATCAAGCGGGCGGCCGAAGCGCAGCGCGAGGCGATGACCGACGCGCAACAGCAGATGGGCCAGCAGTATTCGGTCACCATGGACATCCCCAGCGATGTCGCGCCCAAGGGCTGGATCGGCGCCACGTTCGCGGGCTGGCCCGTGACCGACGTGCGCGACGGCGAATTCTACGTGCGCTACCAGACGTATCCCGAGGTCGTGTCGGTGGACGCCGACTCGCCCGCCGAGCGCGCCGGCATCGCCCGCGGCGACCTGCTGCTCGCGTTCAACGGCAAGGACGTCACGGAAGAGGCGATCCCGATGACGCGTCTGCTGCAGCCCGACCACAAGCTGGTGATCCGCCTCGAGCGCGACGGACGGCCGCGCGACTTCCAGGTGGTGGTGGGCAAGGCCCCGCGCACGTTCGTGATGCGCATGAACGAGACGGCGCCGGCGCCGCCCGATGCGGCCCCGGCGGCTGTGCTTGCCCCCGAGTCGCCGCGTCGGGTGCGCGTGCCGGGCGTCGCCGTGTTCGAGCGCGCGCCTGATGCGCCCTCGCCGCCTCCACGCATGGCCTTCTTCGGCTACGACAGCGACCGCGCGCCGATCCTCGGCGCCATGATGAACACCATGAACGCCGGGCTCGGCCAGGCGTTCGGCGTGGACAAGGGCGTGCTCGTGCTCGACCTGTCGCCGGGCACGCCGGCCGCTGCGGCCGGACTCCAGGCTGGCGACGTGATCGTGAAGGCGGCGGGCACGCCGGTGACGTCGGTGGGCCAGCTGCGGCGCACGCTCGAGCGGCACGGCGCCGACGCCACGGTGGAACTGCAGATCGTCCGCGACAAGAAGACGCGGACCATCAAGCTCCCCAACGACTAGCGCGTCCGCGCCCGGTTATTCGCGGCCCTTCGTCGCATAGGCGCGGCGAAGGGCCGCGCTGTCTCCGGCCGACAGCACGCACACGCGTACCGTGGGCGCCATGATGCTGCGCCGGTCGCCGGAGTGCGCGAGGCCCAGCAGGTGCCCCACCTCGTGCATTGCCAGCGCGCGCATCGCGTCGCCGAACACCGGCCGGCCGTCGGCGTGGTGCACGGCCAGCTGCACCGACGCGTCAACCACGGCGCCACTCGCGTCGCGCACCAGCCGCGCCTCACCCGTGGTCGGCTCGTCGAACCGGTCCACCCATGTGACGCGCACGGCGGCGTCGGCGGAATCGTCGGTGATCGCGAACCGAACCGCCGGCACGATGCCATCCCACGCCGCAAACGCGCGTTCGGCCTGCGCCACGTCGTCCGGCCGCCATCCCGGCACGCGCGCGCTCGGCTGGATCCACACGAAGATCGCGCCGGGCGGCGAGGCGTGTTCGGCGGATGACGCCACGGGCGCCGCGGGACGCGCCGCGGCGGACACCGCCACGCACGCCGCGGCAGCGGTCGCGGCCATTCCGAATCTGGTGAGTCGATGCACGAAAGCTCTACGCAAGGAACGCCGAAACGGCTGCGAAGAACTCGGCCGGCGCCTCCCAGAACGGAAAGTGTCCGCTGTGCGGCAGCAGCGACATCTGCGCCCCGGGAATCGTCGCCGCCAACTCGGCGGCCACGCTCGGCGACAGTGGGTCGCCGTCGCCGTGCACGATGCGGGTGGGCGCGGTGATGGCGCGCACGCGGTCGCGCCAGTCGTAGCCGTCGCGGCGCAGGGCGGCCAGCACCGCCGCGCCCGTGGGGCTCGCGGTCTTCGGCATCGGGAAGGTGGACGCGAACGCCTGGTCCACGAACCACGATCCGTACGACGCGCGCAGATGCGCCAGGTGCACGTCCACGTCGGGCACGCCGAGCATGGCGTCGGTGATGCCGGCCAGCGTGGCGCGGTCCCCGTCGTTGGCGCGAGCCAGCGACTCGGCGCGCAGCGGCGCCATCCACGCGCTCGTGGGGCCCACCGAGTCGGCGAGCATCAGGCGTCGCACGCCCGCCGGGTCGCGCGACGCGGCGAGCATGGCGATGCCGCCGCCCCACGAATGGCCGAGCACGTCCCACTGGCGAATGCCCAGGGCGCGCCGCAGGGCGGGGATGTCGCCCGCGTCGTCGTCTATGCGCGCGGCGCTCGGGTCGGCCGGCGCCTGCGACGCGCCGCGTCCGCGCTGGTCGTACAGAATGAGCTGCCGCGCCTGGGCCAGCGGCGACAGCGACGGCCAGAGCATGGCGTGATCGACGATGAGGCCGCCGTTCACGCAGAGCAGAGGCACCGCGCCGTCCACCGGCGGCGAGGTGAATACCGCGAAGGCGAGTCCGCCCGCGCGCACCGTCTGGCGTTCGAGCCTGGGCGGGTGCGGCACGGTGCGGCGAAAGGCGAAGAAGCGGTCGCGGGCGGACGGCATGATGTCCGGGAAAGCTAACGGGCCCGCGGGCGGCGTCGTGATGAGGCGAGACCGTCAGCGGCCCGTCTGCACCATCCCGCTCAGCAGTTGCCGGAACTGTTGGAGTGGCAACGCGCCTTCGAGCATCCGCCCGTCAACGAAGAACGTCGGCGTGGCGCGGATGCGCAGCCGACTCGCAAACGCGTTGGACAGCGCCACGCGCTGCCCGACCTCGGCCCCCGCGTAGCACGTGGCGAACCGTGCGCCGTCGAGCTTGGCGGACGCCGCGTACTGTCTGAACAGCGAGGCCGGATCCCCGCTCCGCTTCCAGTCGGTCTGCACCGCGTACAGCTGCTCGTACATCGGCCAGAAGTCGTGCTGGTCGGCCGCGCATTCCGAGGCCCGCGCCGCGAGGTCGCCGTGCGGGAACATCCCGATCACGAACGGCACGTACTTGAAGAACACCTGTCCCGTCTGCACGAACTCCTGGTCGAGCGCCGGATACGTCTCGCGGGCGAACGCCCCGCAGTACGGGCAGCCGAAGTCGCTGAACTCCACGACCACCACGGGCGCCGTCACGCTCCCGCGGTCGTGCCCCACGCCGGTGAGATCCATGCCCTGCACCACCACGCGGCGGGCACCGCCGCGCACGTCGGCGGCCGGCGTCGGTGGGTCGGGCAGGGTGGTGCTCGGCGGCGGCGGGGGCGGGGGCGGTGGCCCGATGCGGTCGGCCGTCACCTGCACTTTGTCGCCGCGCGCCGCGCCGCCACAGGCCGCGGCCGCGAATACCACTCCTACCACGGCGACGAGCCGCGACGATGCGCGCCGACGAGATGACATCAGAGCCCTGGATTGAAGACCTGTCCGAACCCGGCAAAGAACTGCGACAGGATGGTGAACTTGCCGGTGAACAACAGAATGCCCACGGCCACCATCAACACGCCGGCGCCGATCTCGATGGGGCGCAGCCAGCGCCGCATGCGCTGGGCGCCGGCCAGATACCAGTTGAGCGCCACCGCCGCCACGAAGAACGGCACGCCCAATCCCAGCCCGTACACGCCCAGCAGCAGCATGCCCTTGGTCATCGTCGCCTTCATGCCGGCGTACAGCAGAATGGACGCGAGCACCGGGCCCACGCACGGCGTCCACCCGGCGCCGAACGCCATGCCCACCAGCACCGAGCCGAACCGCCCCGCCGGCTTGGACGCCAGCTGCACGCGCCGTTCGCGCATCAGCCCCGGCAGCCGCAGCACGCCCAGCATGTAGAGCCCGAACAGCACGATCACCACGCCGCCCACCTGCTGGATGAGCGGCAGCGAGCGGCGCAGCGTCGAGCCGAGCGCGCTCGCGCCGGCGCCGAGCGCCATGAACACGAGCGTGAATCCGAGCACGAACAGCGCCGCGTGCACGGCGGCGTGGCGGCGCGCCTTCGCGCGCCCGTCCTCCGTCAGATCTTCCAGCGTCATGCCGGTGACGAACGTGACGTAGCTGGGCACGAGCGGCAGCACACACGGCGAGAGGAACGACGCCAGCCCGGCCACGAAGGCCAGGCCGAACGAGACGCTGGCGGCGTCGCTCATCGCGCGCCCACCGTGCCCACCGACGGTTCGTCGAGCAGCCGCTTGACCGCCTGCTCGAGCGCCACGGCCGCGAAGATGCCCTGCACCTGGTTGCGGATGCGGCCCTGCTTGTCGATCAGGAACGACGTGGGCAGCAGGTTCACGCCGCCGTAGCTCTCCACGATGTCGCCGGTGGCCATGGCCACGGGGTAGCTGATGTGATTCTCGGTCAGGTAGCGCTTGACGCCGTCGGCGCTGCCGGCGTCCATGGAGACGCCGAGGACCACGAAGTCCTTGCCCTTGTTCTCGTCGTACACCGACTGGAAGCCCGGCATCTCGAACCGGCAGGGCGGGCACCACGATGCCCAGAAGTTGAGCAGGACGACTTTGCCGCGGAGCTGGTCGCTGGTGACGGTCGTGCCGTCGAGCGTGGTGAGCTGGAAGGCGGGGGCCTGCGCTTCGGCCGAGGTGGAGACGCCGGCGGCGGCGGCCACCTGGGGCCAGAGGCGGTGGCCGACGAAGATGCCGAGGGCGACCCAGAGCAGAGCTTCCCAGTGGAGCCGGAAGCGGAATTTCGGGATGCGCATGGTGGTTCGACTCGCGCGTGAAGGCCGGCGTGCCGGCTCAGATTGACTATAGTCGCGAATAGTTATGTAGTAATTTTAAGCGGCGATCCCCCGGGGGCAAGGGGGGCGGCGCCCCGCCGGACGGGCGGCCGGGAGGCGCCAGGATGGGTTGCCGCGGCAAATCCGCGCCCTGGAAACCGGCGACGCCCCGGAACCGTTCCATTCGCCTGTTCCGAAACTACCCCTCCCATCCCGATCCCCCCATGGCCACGTACCAGATCGCGCTCTTCGTCCACCTGTTGGCGCTCCTGGCCGAGACCGCGGCGTCGGGCCGAATCTTCATGCGTTGTTTGTGCGGCGGGGCCAGGGGGTTTCCAGGTTCTAGTGGTTGTGCCCGCCGTGTCGCGGGCTGAACCCCTGGCCGCGGGAGCCGGAATGCTCCCACCCGGATGCCAAGCCCATATCGCCGCCTGAAAATGCTGTTGTTCGGCCGGCCGCTTCCCAGCGAACGGCTGGAGCACGAACGGCTCAACAAGAAGACCGCTCTCGCCGTCCTGTCGTCCGACGCGATCTCGTCGGTGGCGTACGCCACCGACCAGTTCCTGTTCGTGGTGGGCGGCGCGATCGGCTTTGCCGCCCTGAACTACGTCATTCCGGTCTCGGCGGTCATCGTCGGGTTGCTGGTGCTGATCGGCCTGTCGTACCGGCAGACGATCATCGCCTACCCGAACGGCGGCGGGTCGTACACGGTCGCCAAGGAGAACCTGGGCACCGGCGCCGGCCTCGTGGCCGGAGCGGCGCTGCTCACCGACTACATCCTCACCGTGGCCGTGTCGATTTCCGGCGGTGTGGCGGCGATCACGTCGGCATACCCGGCGCTGCAGGTCCACACGGTGGCCCTCTGCGTGTTCTCGGTGCTCGTGCTCACGGTCGTGAATCTGCGCGGGGTGCGCGAATCGGGCGCCGCGTTCAGTGTCCCGACGTATGTGTTCATCGCGATGATGTTGGCGTTGCTGGGCACGGGATTGTTCCACGCGCTGGCGGGACACGCCGCGGTGGCGAGCTCGGCGCCGTTGAAGGTGGACCCCGTCTCGGTGCGCCAGCACGGGATGAAGCCCGTCACCGGATTTGCGTTCGTGTATCTGATCCTGCGCGGCTTCGCCGAAGGGTGCGTGGCGGCCACGGGCACGGAGGCGATCTCCAATGGTGTCCAGGCGTTCAAGCAGCCGGCGCCGCGCAACGCCGCCGCGACGCTCACGTGGATGATCGCCATTCTCGCCGTGTTCTTTCTCGGGACGTCGTATCTGGCCCACCACTTCGGCGTCATGCCCACGGCCGCGCAGACGGTGTTGTCGCAGCTGGGTCACCGGATGTTCGGAACGTCCATCGCGTACTACGCGCTGCAGTACTCGACGTTCGCCGTGCTCGTGCTCGCGGCGAACACCGCGTACGCGGACTTCCCGCGGCTCTCCAGCATCCTGGCGCACGACAACTACATGCCGCGGCAGTTCGCGGCGCGCGGCGACCGCCTGGCGTTCTCCAACGGCATCATCGCGCTGGGCGCGGTGGCCATCCTGCTCGTCGTCCTCTTCTCGGGCGATACCGCGCGGCTCATTCCCCTGTACGCCATGGGGGTGTTCGTCTGCTTCACGCTATCGCAGAGCGGCATGGTGCGCCACTGGCGGCAGGTCAGAGGCAAGGGGTGGCGCTGGCGGGCGACGCTCAACGGCGTCGGCGCCGCGGCCACGGGCCTGGTGGCGATCGTCCAGGTGGTGACCAAGTTCACCGAGGGCGGCTGGATCATCGTCGTGATCATCCCGGCCATCATCGCCGCGCTGGTCAAGATCCACCGGCACTACGGGGAGTTCGCCCGCGACATCCGGTTCGAGGGACAGAGCCCCATTCTCCCGCTGCACCACACGGTGATCGTGCCCGTCAACAGCATCACCAAGGCGGTGGCGGGGGCGCTCGTGTACGCCACGACGATCTCCGACGAGGTGGTCGCCGTGAGCGTGGAGACCGACCAGCGCAACGCCGGCGAACTCGCGGCGGCGTGGGAGGCATGGGACATCGACGTGCCGCTGGTGGTGCTGCCGTCGCCGTACCGGTCGGTGATCCGGCCGATCGTGGACTACGTGGAGTCGCTCCGAATGATTTCGCCCGGCCAACTGGTCACCGTGGTCGTGCCGGAGATCGTGCCCAAGCGGTGGTGGGAACACTTTCTCCACAACAAGACGGCGCTGTACATCCGCACGGCATGCATGTTCAAGCCGAATGTGGTGGTCGTGGCGGTGCCGTACCTGCTGGGGCACGCGTACCGGCTGCGCGATCTCATGGAGTACGACGAGATCGAGGCGGCCGAGCCGCCGGCGGCCCCCACCGAGCGCGGTTCAGCCGGCGTGCGCGAACGGCGGCGCTACACGGACGCGGCGGGCAGGGTCAGCGTGAACCGGCTGCCGCCGCCATCGCGCGGTGCGTAGGTCAGGTGGCCCTCCTGCGCTTCGGCCAGCCGTCGCGCGATGGACAGTCCGAGCCCGGCGCCGCCGACGTCGGGCGGCGAGCCCGGGGGGCGGTAGAACGGCTCGAACACGCGGTCCACCTCGCGTGCGGGAATGCCGGGCCCTCGGTCATCGACGCTGATGCGCAGCGTCTCGCCGTCGCGCGACGCGCTGATCTCGATGGGCGAGTTTCCCGGCGAGTACTTGGCCGCGTTCTCCACGAGGTTCACCAGCACGCGCAGCGTGTGCGCGAGGTCGAACCGGCCGAGCAAAAAGGGCTCGTCCGCCGGCAGCCGCACCTCGATCCGCCGCTCTGCCAGCGCCGGCTCCACCTGCTGCAGCAGGGCTCCGAGGAGGTCGTCCACCGCGTTCAACTCGATGCGGAGCGCCAGTGCGCCGCCGTTGAGGCGCGACAGCTCGAGCAGGTCGGCCACCACGCGATTCAGGCGGTCGGCCTCGTGCTCGATGATCTCGGTGCGTTCGTCACCCAGGGCGCCGAGGTCGTGGGCCAGTGCCTTGATCGTGGTGAGCGGCGTGCGCAGATCGTGCGAGACCGACGCGAGCAGTGCGTCCTTCAGCCGGTCGGCCTCGCGGAGCGCTCCGGCATGTTCGGCTTCGGCCACCAGGCGCACGCGTTCGACGCTCAGTCGGTCGATCTCCACGGCGCGCGATTCGGCGGCGCGGGCCTGGGCCTGCGCCCGCGCCAGCAGTTGGGCGGCCACGACGCTGGTGACGAGGAACACGCCGAGCACCAGCCAATCGAGCGGGTCGCGCACGGCGAGCGTGCCGTATGGCGGGATGAACAGGACGTCGAATACGAGAAACGACAGCGTCGCGAGCCAGAGGCCGACGGTGCGCCCATGCGCGGCCGATCCGAAGAGCACGACGAGCAGCAGCAGGAGCGTCACGTGGGCGCTGCCCAGGTGCGGCCGGGCCGCGACCATGCCGGCCGCGCAGGCGGCCAGCACGCCGGTCCAGAGCAGGAGGGGCAGCAGACGCGACGTGGCGCGGCGCATGCTCAGTCGGCCACGAACCGATAGCCGACACCCGCTTCGGTCCGGATGTGCCGCGGCCGCACGGGATCGGCTTCGAGCTTGCGGCGCAGATGCGCCACGTGCACGCGCAGATACGCCTGCGCGTCGCCGTACGACCGTCCGTGCCAGACCTGGTCGAAGAGCTGCTGGTGGGTGAGCGTGCGGCCGGCGTGCGCCGTGAGCACGCGCAGCAGATCCCACTCGATGGGTGTGACGTGGACCTCGGCGCCCTGCAGCGTCACCGTGCGGGCTACGTAGTCGATGGAGATGTCACCCGCCGAGAACGTAGTGGCGCCTTCGGTGGATTCGCTCTTGACGTGCCGTCGGATGAGCGCCCGCACGCGGGCCTGCAGTTCCACGGTGCTGAACGGTTTGGTGACGTAGTCGTCGGCGCCGGCGTCGAGCAGCGCGGCCTTCTCGGTGTCGGAGTGGCGTGCCGAGAGTACGAGAATGGGCACGTTGGTCCAGGTGCGCAGGTCGCGGCAGACGTCCGCCCCCGAGCGGTCGGGCAGGCCGAGGTCGAGCACGATGAGATCCGGCCGTTCGGCGGCCGCCAGGTCGAGGCCTTCGGCGGCGGTTGCCGCTTCGAGGACGCGCGACTCGTCGGATGCGAGCGCGTTGCGCACCACCCGCCGGATTTGCGGTTCGTCGTCGATGACGAGCAGGGTGCGTTTTGGCATGCAGGAATGATCGGGTGGCGGATGAACGGATGGAAGGGGAACAGGCGGGGGCCACGCCCGCGCCGGCGCCCGGAGGTTGCAAAGCGGCGCGTGGCGGTGCAGGATGCACGCGCCCCCCAAGCGCACGCCAAACTCTCGGAGAGTCTCGTCATGAAGGCGCCCGCCACCGTTGCCGCCCTGTTGCTCGTCTGCGTCGCCGCCCGGACGGCGACCGCCCAGAACACGAAGCCCCGTCCCGAAGACACCGAGGTCTGGACCCCCGTGCCCGCCGTCGTCACGCCGGGCCGCTCCGATCTCGCGCCGCCGTCCGACGCCATCCGGCTCTTTGACGGCCACGACGAGTCGGCTTGGGTGTCGGTGCGGGATCACTCGCCGGCCACGTGGGACGTGCACGACGGCGTGCTCACGGTGAACAAGAAGTCGGGGAACATCGAGACCAAGCGCTCGTTCACCAACTATCAGCTGCACCTCGAGTGGAAGGTGCCCGAGGGAATCACCGGCACGGGGCAGGGGCGCGGCAACAGCGGCGTGTTTCTCGCCTCCACCGGCCCCGGCGACGACGGCTATGAGATCCAGATCATGGACTCGTACAACAACGCCACCTACGTGAACGGCCAGGCGGCGTCCATCTACAAGCAGTATCCGCCGCTGGTGAACGCCATGCGCAAGCCGGGCGAGTGGAACGTATACGACATCGTCTGGACGGCGCCCACGTTCAAGGCCGACGGCTCGCTGGCCACGCTCGCGTACGTGACAGCGTTCCACAACGGCGTACTCGTGCAGGACCACGTGGCGCTGTTGGGGCCGACGCTCTACATCGGCAAGCCGGCGTACAAGGCACACGGGCCCGAGCCGATCAAGCTGCAGGCGCACGGCGACGCGAGCGCGCCGATCAGCTTCCGGAACATCTGGGTGCGGCCGCTGCCCGACGCGCCGCAGGTGCATGTGCCGTAGCGCGCACATGGCATGACAAAGGCCGGTGCCCTCTGCGGGACACCGGCCTTTGTCATTCATATGGAACCGTTCGTTACGACCGCACCATCATCCGGTGCTCATCCGCCAATCGCGCACGGCACCGGCAGCCGGCGCGCGTCGCACTCGGCGGCCGGGATCAGCATGTTGGCATGCACCACGTCGCCGGCGCGGTCGATGGGCAGCGTGGCCGTGCGGCCGTACCGGCGCGCGTCAATCCAACGCGTGCCCTGCGTCCACATCAGCGAGTACAGCCGGTTGTAGAGCAGTTCGGTGACGAACGCGTCGTTGCTGCTCGCCGTGGTGAGCGTGGTCGGCGGGAGTCCGCCGGCGTTGACACGCACCAGATCGAGATCAGCAATCGCGCCGGCCTTGTCACTGGTGTTCCAGCGAATCTCGGCGCGGAGCAGCAGCAGCTCCTCGTTGGTGATCCACGGAACGTCGGCGCCCAGATCGGGCGCGAGCGTGCCCGGCACGTTGTACATCACCGGCTTGTACGACGCCGTGAGGTCGTTGAGCGTGCGCGGTGCCGGCGCCAGCGCCACCTTGGTCGAGAGGCGCAGGTCCGGATCTCCGTTGGCACGCAACTGCGCACCGGAGATGATCGAGGGATGCACCCAGTAGCGGTTGGACGTCAACGCTTCCGATACCGGGTTGCCGGCCTCACCAGCGGCGCCCGTATAGCCAAAGTACACCCCGGTCGCGAGCGATCCGGGCAGGCCGGTGGAGGTGACGAACGACTGGTTGATGGCCGTTGCCGCCTGCGCCCAGCACGCGCTGCAGTTGTTGAATGTCGCGCGGTGCACCAGGAGCTTGGCGGCCAGCGCGCGATTGACTTTCAGGAACGTCGCCGGCGTGGTGAACCCATCGTAGCCGGGGACGAACGAGAATGGAAAAGCCGAGCCGCCGGCCTGGAGATCCGTGAGGCCCTGATCGAGCGCCGTCGACGCGGCGGCCATCGCGTCGGAGAACGACACCAGTGGCGCCGGATCGTCGGAGATCGCGCGATCCACGTCCACCGGAATGCCCGTGGGGCCGCTGCGAATGGCCAGCAGGTGCAGGTGCCAACCGCGCAGGGTTTCGGCGAAGCCCAGTCCCGCGCTCACCTCGGCCGCCGTGAGCGTGCCCGCATTGTTCAGCGCGGCCTCGTACACGTTGATGCTGCGAATGGCCTGGTACTGCCCGCCCCAGATGCCGCCGGCGCGGCCGCCCGGATCCTGCGGACCGCGGATTTCTTCACCGGTTTCGCGCGGGTCGTTGCCGAGGAGATTCCAGCCTTCGCGGCCGTAGATCCCCCATTGCTGGATGATGCCGCCCCGATCGTTCAGGACCTGGGTCTGGACGCCGATCGCCGTGCGGGCGAGCACCTCACGCGTCGGCGCGTTGGTCAGCGTCTCGGCGGTCGGGGCGTTGATGTTCTGGACGTCCATATTGTTGCACGAGGCGAGCAGCAGTGCGCCGACGACGACACGCGTCGCGGCACGGCGGCGGCTCCAGGCACGGTGCATGCGGATATGTCGAGTGGTGGTCATGGATTAGAACCTCACCGCGATGTCGAAGAAGATGCTGCGGCTCGGCGGATAGGATGCCACATCGAGATTGTTTCGAATGGCCGCGGAACCGAGGTTGGCCACTTCGGGATCGAGGCCCGAGTAGCGCTGGAAGGTGAACAGGTTTCGGCCGCTGACGCCGACCGAGACCGATCGGGCGCCAAGCCCCGCCAGGTGGGTCCACGCGTTGGGCAGCGTCGTGCGAAGGCTGATCTCGCGGACCTTGAGGAAGGTGGCGTCTTCGATGTACGGGGTGATCACACCGCCGTTGTACCCCTTCATTCGGTACTCCCAGGCCGCCGAGCCGTAATCGGCCGAGAGCCCGGAGTCATCGTAGAGGAACTGGGTGAGGTTGATGATGTCGCCGCCGTGCTGGTAGTCGAGCACGAGGTTGAGGGTCGTGTTCTTGTACGTCAGATCGCTGACGAGGCCCATGCGATAATCGGGCGCCGTGTTGCCGATCTGCACGTCGGTCGCCGTGCGGTTGCCGCTGGCGTCGAACGCGCGTCCGACGAGCTGGGTGATCGGCTTGCCTTCCTGGATGAACGTCACGCCGAGTCCACCGAATCCGGAGAGCGGTGGCCGGAACGGCGGCAGCCCGGCGAGGCTCTTCACCTCACTCGTGTACCGCGTATACGTCGTGCGGACCAGCCACTGCACGTTGCGGCGCTGGATCGGCGTCACGCCGACCATCGCCTCGATGCCCTGGTTGGCGATCTTGCCGCCGTTGAACACCTGGCTGGTGAACCCGGTGGACGGCGCCGGCACCCGCTGCAGCAGCAGGTTGGTGGTGGCGCGCTGAAAGCCGGTGAGTTCCCACGCGAGGCGGCTGTGGAGGGCGATGCCGTCAACGCCGATTTCCAGTTCCTTCACCCGCTCCGGCTGGACGCCGGCAAAGCCGGACGCGCCGGCCACGGTGAAGCCCGTGGCGCCGCCGAGCTGCGGCGTGCCCAACAGCGTGAACTTCTGGCCGAAGGTGGGCAGGTTGCCCGTCTCGCCGTACGCGATGCGCGGCTTGATCTCGCTGCCGTCGCCCAGGAGGCCGAGCAACCGGTAGGAGGCCGAGAACTTCGGGAACATGTTGTACGTGCTGATATCGCCGTTCACGCTGCTGCGTTCGGCGCGCAGACCGGCCTGCACGAGCAAACGCTCGCTGAGCAACCGGAGCTCTTCCTGTCCGTACAGCGCGAAGGTGCGCTCCTGGGTCAGGTTTTCCGTGCCCACCGTGTTGGTGCCCTGTCCCACATTGCGCTGGCCGGGGACGAGGTTGGTGGTCGTGATGCGGCTCGTCAGCAGCTGCCGGTCCTCGTACTGCAGACCGCCTGACGTGTGGAGCGACCACGCCGACGTGGTGTAGGCGTGCACCGCATTGGCATTCCAGTTGTAGAACTTGCTGTTGCCATTGCCCGCGATCGCGGCGCCGGGCAGCGTCTGCGGCTGCTCGAAGAACAGCTCGTTCGGCGACCACAGGTTGTTGGCCTGGTTGAAGACGTCGACGCCGCCGCCGACGATGAAGTTGAGCGTCTGGTGGGTGGTGCTGATGGCGTCGTAGTTCAGCGTCAGGCCGCCGGTGAAGCGGTTGGTCTCCTCGTGGTTCTTGGCCAGGTCCGTCGTCTGCAGCGGGTTCACCTGGATGCCCCAGTCGGGCGTGAGGTAGTTGCCGTTGGCGTCGCGCGCGCGGTAGTCCACGAAACTCGGCGTGTACGCGAACGCATAGCCGTGACAGGCGAAGTTGTTGCAGTTGTTGTTCCACCCGCGGTCGTTGGTGGAGCGGTTGTAGGTGCTCGACACCCGCAGCGTCATGTGCTGCGCCAGATTCTGATCGACGTTCACGCGCAGATTCTGCCGGGCGAAGCCGGTATTCCGCTCGATGCCGCCGTCGTGCTTGCCGGTGGCCCCGAGGAAGTAGCGCGTGCGATCGTTGCCGCCGTTCACGCTGGCGTCGGTTTCCCACGACAGATTGCTGTTCGTGTAGACCTGATCGAAGTGGTTGAAGTAGGGCGACGGGTTGTTGTCGAACCAGTGCGCCACGCCCGGGCCGTAGATGCCGACCGCTTCGGATTCCGTGAACCGGCGGCTGCCGAGCGTCTTGGTGGGGCTGAACTGCCCGAAGCGCTGCGTCACGCTGACGTTGGTCTGTCCCGCCTGGCCGCGCTTGGTGGTGATGATGACCACGCCGTTCGCCGCCTTCGATCCGTAGATGGAGGACGCCGCGGCGCTCTTGAGAATTTCGATGCTCGCGATGTCGGCCGGGTTGATGTCGGCCACGCGATTGACCCCGTCGTCTTCGGCGGTGGCGAAGGCGGCCGACGAGATCGTGCCGCGGCCGCTGGCGATGGTCTCGTTGGAATAGATCACGCCGTCGATCACGTACAGCGGGTCGTACGCGCCGAGGATCGTGTTGTTGCCGCGGATCTGCATCTGGATACCGCCGCCGGGAGCGCCGGAATTCGACTGCAGATTCACGCCGGTGATCCGGCCGGCGAGCGCGTTCTCGATCGTCGGCGCCGGCACGTTGGCCATCTCGTCGCCCGACACGTAGGCGACGGCGGTCGTGGCGCTGCGCCGGTCAACGGTGGTGGCCTGTCCGGTCACGACCACGCTCTCGAGACGCAGGGCGTCCGGTTCGAGGGCGAAGTCGGCCGTGGTCTGCCCGGCGGGCACGACGCGCGTCTGACGAATGTGTCCGAGCGCGCGGACGATCAGGGTGACGTCGCCTGCCGGCGTGACGAGCCGATACTGGCCGTTTGCCTCGGTTCTCGTCGCCGCGGCCGAACCGACCACGGTGATGTTGGCGCTTGGCAGGGGCTGGCTGGTGCCGGACACGGTGACCGTTCCGGTGATGACGCGCGTTTGCGCGTCGGCCGCGACGGGCAGCAATAGCGCTGCCACAGTCGCGAGACTGGGGAGTATCCTACGCACTGTACCTCCTGGGGGGGTGGAGGGATCGTCAGGACTGACGATCTTATTGTGCGACCACAGTCAGGCAGATTGGGGCCCATGTCAAGAGGTCACAAAGATTGGCGAATGTTTGGGGGTCGGGCGGGGCGACACGGCCTGTGTGCGGTGCGAGTGCGCACGCCGTTTCGTGGAAGTTGTCGCCCCTCGTAGCGCGGATGTCCGTACTATGCGCTACGGATCCCCCCGTCGTCGCCCGCGCCGGGGGCGCGGTGGGGCGCGTGGGCGTTCCCCAGGCCGAGACGATTCCCGAGGCCAAGTCCACGCTGCTGCCGGACGTGCTCGAGGGGCGCATCCATCCTGGGCGCGTGTTCGACCGCGTGACGGACCTGGACGGCGTGCCCGACGGCTACCGGGCGATGATGGACCGCGAGGCGATCAAGGTCATGATCAAGTTCTGCGTTGATGGCAACCTTCGAGAGGGAACACAGGATGAAGAAGCGCAAACTCGGCAGCAGCGGACTGGAAGTCTCGGCGCTCGGCCTCGGCTGCATGGGGCTGAGCATGGCCTACGGGCCGCCGACCGAAAAGAAGCAGGCGATCGCGCTCATTCGCGCGGCCGTCGAGCGCGGCGTGACGCTCTTTGACACGGCGCAGGTCTACGGACCGTTCACGAACGAAACACTCGTGGGCGAGGCACTGGCGCCCTTCCGCGACCAGGTGGTGATCGCCACCAAGTTCGGGTTCGCATTCGATGCGGAAGGAAAGTCGAGCGGACTGAACAGCCGGCCGCCGCACATTCGCCGGACGACCGAGGACTCGCTCAAGCGACTCGGCGTTGACGTGATCGATCTGTACTACCAGCATCGTGTCGATCCACAGGTGCCGATCGAAGATGTGGCGGGCACGGTGAAGGATCTCATCGCCGAGGGCAAGGTGAAGTACTTCGGCCTCTCGGAAGCCGGGGTGAAGACCATCCGCCGAGCGCACGCGGTGCAGCCCGTGTCGGCGCTGCAGAGCGAGTACTCGCTCTGGTGGCGGGAGCCCGAGGAGGCCATCCTGCCGACGCTCGAAGAACTCGGCATCGGCTTCGTGCCCTTCAGTCCGCTGGGCCGGGGATTCCTGACCGGGAAGATCGACCGGAACACGACGTTCGGCAGCAGCGATTTCCGGAACTCCGTCCCGCGGTTCTCGCTGGAGAATCGGGCGGCCAATCGGGCGATGGTGGACTCGGTGACCCGCATTGCGGGGGAGAAGAAGGCGACGGCCGCGCAGGTCGCACTGGCGTGGCTGCTGGCGCAGAAGCCGTGGATCGTGCCGATTCCCGGCACCACCAAGTTGCATCGTCTCGAGGAGAACCTGGGTGGCGCCGATGTCGAATTGACGGCGGACGATCTGCGCGAGATCGAGGAGGCTCTATCGCAGGTCGCCGTGCAGGGTGCACGCTACACTCCGGCCCAGCAGGCGATGATCGACCGCTGAGCGCGGCATGCGGAAGAACTTGGATCAGGGGAGACCAAGGACGAATCACGAGGCCGCTGGCCGGTGCGCACACGCGCCGGCTCCTCAGGGTGCGTGAACGCCCTCGGCCTTGTACACCACGCCGCCCTTCATCACGAACTGCACGTGTTCTACGGCCGTGATGTCGTCCAGCGGATTCCCCGGCACCGCGATGATGTCGGCAAAGTATCCGGGCTTGAGCTGTCCCACTTCGTCTTGCCACGTCAGAATGCGCGGACCGTTCAGATAATCGGCCTGGAGCACGGCCAGCGGCGTCATGCCGTACGTCGCCATCAGCTCGAATTCCCGTGCCTGCGTCCCGTGCGGGAAGGGTCCCACGTCCGATCCCACGGCCATCGGAACGCCCGCCGCCACCTGCCGTTTGAACTCGTGGATCTTGTAGTCCAGCATGACGTGCTCGCGCGCCGCGGCCGCTGCGCTCGGCGCGTGGTCGGCGAAGTACTCGAAGATGGTGAACGTCGGCACGGCGGGGATGCCCTTCTCCTTCATCATCTGCATCGTCCCGTCGCTGAGCTGCGTGGCGTGATCGATGGACGCCACCCCCGCTTCTACGGCAAACCGCGCCGCGGGCTCGCCCTGGCAGTGCACGCCCACGTTGGTGTTCAACCGAGCCGCTTCGGCCACGGCCGCCTGCAGCTGCGCCTCGGTGTACTGGTACGGCGTATGGAAATTCCAGAACTGCGGATCGCCCGCCTGCGCGCCCATCCCGAGCTGTGCGCAGATCGGGTTGCCCAGGCACGGCGCCGAACCGTCGGGCACCATCTCGTCGGGCCCCGTTTCGTAGATCTTCACGAAGCTCGACCCTTCCTTGTGCTGGTCGCGGATCGTTTCGATGAGCTGCTCGGTGTCGTTGGCGTAATCGGCGTTGCCCAGCACGTGCTGCGCCGGGTTGAAGCCGATCGCGTCCTCATGGCCGCCCAGGATCGAGATCGCCATGCCGCTGATGCGGAGCCGCGGCCCGGGAATGAGCCCGCGGTCGATGGCATCGCGTACGGCCGCGTCCGCCGGGCCCGCGCCTTCGGTGCCCATGTCGCGCTCGGCGGTGAAGCCCGCCATCAGGTCGGCCTTCGCCGCCAGCGCTGCCTCGATCGTTCGCTCGGGCACCGATTCGTCCACCGTCTGCATCCCCTCGGAGGGAGGAGCGGGGTGCAGGAACAGGTGCACGTGGGCGTCGATCAGTCCCGGCATCAGCGTCTGGTCGCCGAGGTCGATCACCTTCGCGCCGGCCGGATGCGGCACCGACGTGCCGGCGGCCGTGATGCGGCCGCCCTCCACCAGCACTTCGCCGGGGGCGACGATCCGGCCCGGCACCACCTCGAAGAGCCGTGCCGCGTGTAGCACGATCGGCTGGGAGCTGGCGGCCGAATTGGATCCACCACGCTGCGCTCGCGCGGCCGGGGGCGCGGCGCCGAGAATCGTCAGCGCCGAAATCAGACACGCAATCTTCTTCATCGAACCCTCCAGACGGCTATCCGTGAGTGCTACGACCGGACCATGTCGCCAATCGGCGTCCTCGCGAACACCGCTGTGTACTGTAGCAGGGTGACGAGATCCAGAGCAAACGGTGCCACCGTGGGGCCCGGCGTCCCGGGCCCCTCCACCTTGCCTCGCCACACGCCGTTCCTCAGCTTGCCTTCGCAGGGCCCACGCCCTCTGGATCGTGTACGCCTCCGGCCGACCCCTCGCGGCCAAAAGAAGCGTCGCGTCCGCTCTCTCCTGAAATGAGGTCGAATCATGAATCGCCGCTCTGCTGTTCGCCGGTCGCGCCGAGGGCTGGCCTGCGCGATCATCGTGACGCTCACCGCGATCGCACTCCCCGCGGGCGCCCGCGCCCAGCATGCGACGGCCCCCACCCCCACCCCCAGCGCCACCCCCACCGCCCTCGACGCACTCCGCTGGCGCAGCGTGGGACCATACGTCGGCGGCCGGGTGGTCGCCGTCACCGGCGTCCCGGGCAAGGCGAACCTCTTCTACATGGGCGCGGTGGACGGCGGCGTCTGGAAGAGCACCGACTACGGCAACGTCTGGACGAATGTCTCCGACAGCACGCTGCCGGGCTCGAGCAGCAGCATCGGAGCCATCGCGGTGGCGTCGTCCAACCCTGAGGTGATCTACGTCGGGACGGGCGAGAGCGACATCCGGGGCGACATGATCACTGGGGACGGCGTCTTCCGCTCGGCCGACGGGGGGAAGACGTGGCATGCGGCGGGTCTCGAGGACACGCACACGATCAGCAACCTGATCGTCGATCCCAGGAATCCCGACGTGGTCTATGCCTCCTCGTTGGGCCACGTATTCGTGCCCGGCCCCAACCGCGGCGTGTTCAAGACGAACGACGCCGGCAAGACCTGGGAGCGGGTGCTGTTCGTGAACGACAGCACGGGAGTGGTGAACCTGGTCATGCAACCCGGCGCCCCCGACGTGCTCTACGCGGCGACGTGGCAGGCGTACCGCACGCCGTGGTCCCTCTCGAGCGGCGGCGCGGGCAGCGGCATCTACAAGTCCAACGACGGCGGCGCGCACTGGACGAACATCTCGCGCAATCCCGGGCTGCCGCGCGGGGTGCTGGGCAAGATCGGGATCGCGGTGGCCGCCAGCGCGCCCAACGTGGTCTACGCGACGATTCAGGCCAAGGACGGTGGCGTCTTCCGGTCGGACGACGGCGGGAACAGTTGGACGCGCGTCAACGACCAATGGAAGGTCCGCCAGCGTGCGTTCTACTACATGGCGATCTTCGTCGACCCCACCGACGCGAACACCGTGTACATGCCGCAGGTCGACGCGCTCTACGTCTCGCACGACAGCGCCAGGACGTTCACCGCGCTCAAACCCCCGCACGGCGACAACCACACGGTGTGGATCAACCCCAGCGATCCGAGCATCCTGCTCGAGGGGAACGACGGCGGGGCCACGGTCTCGACCGACGGGGGCAAGACCTGGAGCACGGAGGACAACCAGCCGACCGGGCAGTTCTACGACGTCAACATCGACGGCCGGTTCCCCTTCCACCTCTACGGCGCGCAGCAGGACGAGGGCTCCACGGAGGGGCCGAGCGCGTCGCCCACCGGCGAGATCTCGCTGAGCGATTGGAAGGTGTCGGCCGGCGGGGAGAGCACGCCGAGCGTGCCCCAGCCCGGGACGCCGGACATCACGTACGGGGCGGACTATTACAGTTTGTTCATGTCGTACGATCGGGCGATCGGCGAGTTCAAGAGCATCAGTCCGTGGCCCTATTATCAGGACGCCGCATCGTCGGCCGAACTCAAGTATCGCTGGGCCTGGACGCATCCCATTCTCTTTTCGCCCAACAACCCCGACGAGCTGCTGGTCGGGTCGCAGTACGTGATGCGCAGCGATGACCATGGCGCCACGTGGAAGACGATCAGCCCGGACCTCACGCGGAACGATCCCGCGACCGAGGCGCCGAGCGGCGGCCCGATCGATATCGACCAGTCGGGCGCGGAGGTGTATCCGTCGGTGTCGGCGCTGGCCGTCGCGCCGGGCGACGACCGTGTGATCTGGGCCGGCTCCTCGGACGGCCTCGTCCACGTGACCACGGACGGCGGCGCGCACTGGGCGAACGTCACGCCGTCGGCGCTTCCCACGTGGTGCGACATCAGCTCCGTCGAGCCCTCGCACGTCGACCGCGGCACGGCGTATCTGACCGCGCAGCGCTTCATGTGGGACGACTTCACGCCGTACGTATTCAAGACCACGGATTTCGGGCGGCACTGGACGGCGATCACGACCGGGCTGCCCAAGGACGAGTACGCGTTCGTGATCCGTCAGGATCCCGCCGACGCGAACCTCGTGTTCCTCGGCACCAAGACCACGATGTACGTGAGCCTCGACGGGGCGGCGAGCTGGCGGCCGCTCGCGCTCAATCTCCCGCCGGTACAGGTGCGTGGGATCGCGATCGACACGCGGCAGGGCGACGTCGCGATCGCGACCCACGGGCGCGCGTTCTGGATCCTGGACAACCTGACGCTGCTGGAGCAGATGACCGGGCGTGCCGCGCCGCCGGCCGATCGCGCGGCGTTGTTCGCGCCCGAGCGCGCCTGGCTGAGCCACGCGTACGGCGGGCCGGGCGACGAAGACGCGCCGCACGACGCCGGCGAGAACCCGGCCTTTGGCGCGCGGATCTTCTTCCAGATTCCCAAGCACTACGACGACTCGACGCCGGTCACACTCTCGTTCACCGATTCGTCCGGCGCCCTGATCCGCGAGTTCCACCTGCACCTCAAGGACACGACGGAAACGAAGAAGTCAAAGGCCGCCGAGGACTCGGAATCAACGAGCGAGCAGCGGGCCGACGCGCTCAAGCATCTCACCGAGATCGCACCTGGCATGAACCACTTCCAGTGGGACCTGCGCTATTCCGATGCGGCCGAGGTGAAGGGATTCAACGCGCCGGGGGACGCCGATGTCGACAACAGCGTGGATGGTCCGGTCGTGGTGCCCGGCGGCTATCGGGTCGTGCTCGCCTACGGCGGCGCGAAGCTGACGGCGCCGTTCGACGTGTCGCTCGATCCGCGGATCCAGGTGGGTCCCGAGGCGCTCCGGCAACGCCTGGCGCTCCAGCGCCAGATTCATGCGACGCTCGACTCGCTCGACACGGCGCTCAACCGGGCGATCGCCGTGCGCGACAGCCTGACTGCGGCCGGCCGCGATTCGGCGGCGCTGGCCCCGCTCGCCGACGCGATCGGTTCGCTCGTCCAACTGCAAATCACGTCCAGCGAGGGCGACCTCGTCTACGAGCCGAAGTTGCGCACCCACCTCGGGCTGCTCGCCGGCGAAGTCGAAATGGCGTATGCCGCGCCGAACGCCGCGCAGGCGGCCGTCTACCACGTCATGGCGCAGGAGGCACAGGCAGGTGAGGCCAGGCTGCGTGCGGCGATGGTGAAACTCGGCGTGGCGCAGTGAACGGCGCGCCGCCGGCAGGGGTCACCTGAACGTCGCGGAGCACGCGGCGAGCGGGCGCATGAGCGGCTTGCGCCTGATCGGCGATCGGCGTCGCTGGGTCGCGGGCGGCAAGTAGAGCGAGGCCCGGGTCCGCTCGACCCGGTGTAGGCTGCGCGCAGAAACTGCGTTCTCAAGGGTCCAGGAGCAGCGCATTCGCGTTGCGCCTGAGCCCCGCCAGCTTCGCCCGTTTCATCGCCGAGCCCTTGAACGCGGCGCGGAATTCGTCTTCGCTCGTGGCGAGGATCTCCTCGGCCAGCGTCTTCGCCTCCTTCCCCGCAATCACCGCCCGCGCCTCGAATCTCGGCTCCTTCACTGGGTGCGCGAACTTCACGTTCCACGGGCACACCTCCTGGGAGGTGTGCCGACAAAACTGTATTGCGATTCCGTTGGGAACCGGCGGGCGAACGCTCAATCCCGCAAGGAGTTAGGGCAATCCTCTGTCTCGGGAAGCGTGGGTTGGCGCTGCTTGGGACCGGCGCGTGTGGGGGGCGGAGATCCTGGAATAGCGAGTCGGCATGGTTCCGTTTAGCTCATCGTCCTTGCATTTCTGGAATCATACTCCATAATTACAAGGATGATCCGGCGCCGCCTGCTCGCTCCGCTCTCTGCCGCCCTCGACGAGTCCGCGGCCGTCGCCCTGCTGGGCCCGCGGCAGGTCGGGAAGACCACGCTCGCGCTCGAGGCGGCCAGGACGCGTCCCGCGGTC
>Ga0307375_10001473_pt1 | contig 25656 bp, 26 predicted proteins | sample TR1MG_FD_202531 | JGI IMG/M metagenome (GOLD analysis project Ga0307375, IMG submission 202531) | Soil microbial communities from Risofladan, Vaasa, Finland - TR-1 | ecosystem: Environmental > Terrestrial > Soil > Coastal area > Acid sulfate soil | place: Finland: Risofladan, Vaasa | collected...
CATATTTCCCGCGTCTTATCCCGGATATCTTTTTCATTACGTTCCAAGCGCCAGGCATGCTCTGAATGTTCATTACAATCATTAGCCATTAAGTACCCCATTCACTGCTCAAATCCTCAATCCATCCACGGAAACGTGCCTCAAATTCCCCATCCAAATCCCCTGTCGAACGTCTCACATAATATTCAGATGATATTTTACGCAACGGCACCATCGCCTGAATAGTGTCATACGTTTCACTGCTCGCCGTATCCAGATTCAATGACTCCAGAATACTGTCCGCACTTCCTCCTCCGTCATCGCCCCTGATATCCAGTTGAGTAGCTGCTCCAGTATCCCCTCCTGATCTATAAGTAAATTGCATATCAGCGATCTTATACCAATAATCATTTACGTCGGTGCGCAGTGGGACTGTAAATGATCTTGCGGTTGATCCTATGATCGCAGTATCTTCCAACTTCACGGACTCATTCAAAATAAATCTCTGCCCCTGTTTCACCATAGGAATTACGGCCCATCCTCCCGCCGCTCCGGGGATAGATCCGGATATGATAATATGTCCGATCCGTCTATACAAATCATACCCATCCCCAGCCACATCTGACATCAAATTTGATGCACTATAAGAAGTATCAAATCCGTATTCAGCAGCCGTCATCAATGTAGTTTTCCCCAGAGCAAATACAAATAGGGGCCGGAAAGCCACTTCAACTGTACATCCAGAAGTATTGCTGGATGTGCGGTGAACCGTAATTGAAGTACCAGATTTCCCGACCACCCTGACGTATTTATTTGGAGCAAAGCCCGTACTGCTGATAGCCACAAGATCACCCACGCTGATCTTCGTGGTATCGGTCATTGATGTAATGACAGCGCTCCCCGAAGTCTGTATACCGGAAAACGTAGTGGAGGGAGTGGCGGGCAAGTCCTCAAGCGCAGAAGCGCACCCCCCGACACCCGAACCCGCAACCCAGCTCACCAGAGCACTTCCGGCAACTACATTTTTATAATGATCGCCAGCATTGATTCGATATATCGGTTGCGCATAGGGGCCAAAGGGCCGCCCAATAGTCTTGCCTTCCGTTCTGAAATTCACTCTAAAATAATCACTGCCCCCCGTAATTACTTCATAATTGAATCCAGTTATTGTTCCGAACAGTTCATCATAATACAATCGCTCCGCCAGATTGTCAAGATCATCAGTCACTGTTGTTCCCGATAGATATCCACAATCACTATCCACATCATCACTGCTTAGCGATCCAAGTAAAGTATCCAGAGCATTCAGCGCAGCTGTTACTGTAGCTCCGGTGACAGTAGAAACATTCCCGATATCTGTACTATCCAACCCTCCGATATCAGAATCCAACTGATCCAACGCATCATCCACATCCGTTCCGGATACCCCTGAATCATTGTCTATCCGGGACGCAACCAGCTTAGCATTGATAGCCGTTTCCAATTGAAACATCTGAGCAGGAGTCTCAGTATCCGTTTGGAGGGATATACCCTCACCGCGAATGACGTTGGCTATTTCCTCCTGTATTGCGTTCATTTCCGCGTGCCTCAATTGCGTTGCGTCATAGCTCCCTCCCAATTGATCGCGGTATATATCAACCGTTCCGTCGTATTTTCCCGTGGCCGTGGTTTTGCTGTCCGCGTTGGTACACCTGTGCATGATTGTTTCCTCCTGTTTATGGCGTGAATATCACTTGAGTCCACGCTGGTTTTATCTTATTGAATACGCATTCCATCAGGCTCCTATTTCCTCCCGGATCCGATACCACATCAACTACCCACTGATATTGAACGCTTGATGAATTTAGTCTTGAATCATCAATACCGTCCGGAGGGGGCATTTGAGTGACTCGCTGAATCCTTCCATCAGTCTTATGTCCTGTGCGGAATAAATCCCCGCCCGATACATCTGATATCGTGATAGTGATGCCCAGCCCTGCCGCGTAATCAATAAAGAATTGACTGCTGAGCCCTGAATAAGTCAAATATATTTTTGTGTGAACATTGGCTTGCCTCTGGGCTGTCGTCAATGAGGGAGGAGTACATATATCAGGCAACCCTGCTATCCGCTCCCAGTCCGATAGCAATTCAACGGACAGTCCGGGGACGCTTTCCCGCTGCAACCTAACCACATCAGCTTCAAAACGGGATAGCTCCGAAGCAAAGCAAGACAATAACCGCCCCAACCATGACGTTTCCGGGCTCTCCACCGCTTCCCATATTGTCCCATCAGTTTGGATACCGTATAACTTTCCATTAAGGCTTTCCAATCCAGCCATACCAATCCCATTGGCTGTCGGGGTCAAAGCCGATATCTGATAATTGAAATTGGAATCAACTTCAATTAGATATGATCCGCCTTCGATAGTTGGAGGAGCGCCGGAGATAGCCGCCATCGTCACACCATATAATTTTCCATTATGTTCCCGGAGAAAATGAAGAGAACTATCATAATCCAAATAGGGAGAGCGGGGCAATTCTACAATTGAAGCCCCATCCCAATATCCGATCCTTGCATGATCCCGTGTACCGACAAAAACAGAACCGTTGAAGGCCCTGAGCGCCCATCCACCTATAGTATCCATCCACCCGTCCTGAAGCACAGTCCACGTGCCAGCCGCGAAATCCCACTCAAATAGCGCCATACTCTCCGTCACTCCGTATAACTTATTGTTGAGTATATCCATGTAGTGTATGGTCCATTTCCCTGCCGCTTGGGGGAGAACAGGAGTCATTGAACCTGGTGCCCAAATATCATTCTTCAGAAGGAGTCCGTTGGGATATGTTCCGATATAAAGAATTGGTTGAGGGCCGGGATAGAAAGATGTGCGAAGGGAAAAAAGATCAGTTTGACCACTGGTCATAGGAGCCTCAACTGACCAAAAACCTGAGCCGGGAGTATGCTTCAATAGTGCTCCTGTTCTCCCCGTTCCCACCATTAAATACCCGCCATAAGGCTCCAGCGCATAGATCAATTCCTGCCCCAAATAAGTATCTGCCGCAAGGGATATCTCCAACTCCGATCCGAACCATTGCCATAGTCTCCCTGTTCCGTCTGTGTGACGTGTCCCCATCCAAATACGGCCGCCATAAGTCTGCGTGACCATGACTTCCAACCCGGCCGGAGCGCTGGAGGGAGATTCAGCAACCTTCACCCAATACCGGGGAGTCACCGCCAAGCACGGAGCGATCCGGAGCCGATCCCATAGCGGCCCGCTGGGCAATAGCCGTCGGAGCATTTTCAAATACTCTAAACAGGAGTATTTTTGAGACGGCTCAAATTCTTCATATGCCATATTTTTCTCCGCCTATTAAATCAAAGTCCAGAATACATCATCCAAAACAGGATATTCAAAACCTGTGAAAACGATATCAGCCAAGGAGACAGGAGTGCCGGCGACAGTGATCTGCGTGATCTCATAATCCGGAATGCCTGATGTTGATATAGCGTTATTCAATTGACTCCAAAGAATTGTCCCGCCGGGGGCCGCTTCGCTTCCGAAGAAATCCGACAGATTAGATTCAATAGCGTTTTCATACGGGGTATAATCAGTATCAATCTCAATTGTAATATCTATCAACTTACTGACAATAGGCTCAATTGCTGTCCCGGCCGTGACTGGCTTTTTTGCATTCACGTTTGTTTCTACGGCAGACAGGAGAGCGGGAGCCGGAACAGGGTCAACCCCCAGCGCCTTCGCTACTATTGACACCGTCCCCAATGACGGATTATTCGGGAAGGCCCAAGCATCCGCCACTCCAGACACCTCCCTTGCCCATCGTTCAAAATCATCAGCAGTCCCGCCCATAGGAGGAGTAGATATGCGCTCAAATATCCTTCCGGCCAAATCGCTGTCGCTCTCCTGATCCAACCCCCCGGCCATTGATACAACTTCAACTTCAGTTATTTCACTCATCGGCTCTATCATAATCAATACAGTGGCTGCCGTTAAATTTCCCGCATCCCCCGGCTCCACAGCTTCGACGGCCAACGTGAGAGTCCCGGCCGCTATTATTCCGCTGGCTGTAGTTTCTAATTCAACTCCATCTTCATCCACCACCAATGTCCCAGTCGCAATACTCGCCCCATCAACTCCAGTGAATGTGATTGTGCCTGTTGCAAACTCAGCCGCCTTCCGGGTCAAGCCCCATCGCCGGGCATGGTTGTCCAATTCGCTTTCCTCCGCTGTATCATAGAATAGCTGTTTGGCAAGCCACTGGAGGAGTCCATACAGAAGGTGGATTGCTCCCGCAAATACTCTGGCCAATATCCGGAGGAGCCCCACAGCAAGCAACGGGACAGTCCCAGTGAGCCGCTGCTCCATATCCGCTTCAATACGTTGAATAATCGTAATCAGTGTTGGTCTGGTGAACGGCATAATATTATCCCCTTCGTATAGTCTGTGCTTCCCAATTTAGGAAATATCTATAAGTAAATTCATTTGATTGAGTGACTCCTGGCCGTACTATGCGGATGGACAGGAACAATATTTGAGAACTGTATTTGGTTGCGGTCACGTCAATCTCGCTCGCCACTTCCCCGTCCAACATCCATTGAAGTGCCTCAAGACAATATTGACGAGATAATGTCAATACTTCATTGACATCTTTTCCCCTCTGTAATAACCAAAGCCTTGATCCAAATTCTATATCACTATCCAATACGGCCCCCGCCCACCATCCACCCTTGCCCCCGGAGTCATCTGGGAGCAACCGCTCATCATTCTCTCTCCTGTCGGAGAACAGAGATATGAGCACCGCTGTCTCCAGCCCTGAATCTCTGGCAGCGTCCCGTAAAGTCATATTGATATCTCCGTACCCATCCAACGGATCAAGAGTCATCATCATATCGCCTATATTTTCAAAATCCATATCAAACCGCCTTCACTTTATTCTGTCCAGCGTCCGTGATTTCCACATCAAAAGTGATTGTGCAAGAAATAGGAGGAGAGCCGGGATTGGTTGCCCCTGTCGTGGTCACCCCTGTCACCTTATCCCCTAATCTCATCACAGCATCCCCTTCAGTAGTCACCGCTATTGCCGTTGCTAATATCTTCGCACTGGTGACAGTCCCCGGAGTCACCGAACCGCAAGGAGGAGCCGGAGCCACAGCAACCACATTGGCTACACTAAATTCAATTTCCTTTTTGTATACTCCCTTGCCCTCCGCTTTCATCACCGTACTGGGGACGGACAGAACCGTAATCACCCCCGATACCCCCGGAGTGATTATGGATAGAGTGCAATCTTGATTGGCTATAAATTCTGACATTAAGTCACCTCAAGATTAGAGCCGTTGACTGTGAATTTATCCGTAGTTATATTCACTTCAGATCCGGAAGCTATGATGGTGATATTTCCTCCGGCCGCTGTGATCTCAATTCCGTCATCTTTCAACTTGATCAGGCATCCGCCCTTGTTATATAGAGCCGTATCACCTTCATTATCCAGAGCGGGCCGCCCATCCGCATTATCCGTCGAAACCAGCAAGCCCTGTTCCCGATTTCCTCCGGGAAACAGGACAATGCCCTGCGCCCCCGTAACTGGCCAGGATGCCATGCCGTATGCTTGGAGAAGGGTGACTGGTTTATCTTCCCCCGACAGCAACGCCACGGTCACTGTGGGCAGCTTTGTGGCCGTGTCGATGCTCTTCACGACGGCTTTCATAATCATCAGCGCAACACGCTTTCTGAGCGGAGAAATCCAACGCTCAAGCATATTCAATGTCCTATCATTACCAGCCATAGCCGTTCGCCGTTCCTGTTCTGACTTGTTTTTTCACCAATGCTTTATAAGCATCTTCACGTCTCAACTCAATGATTGTTCTCGATCCCTCACCGATAGATTTGGAGTAATTGACCGAAGTGATCAGCATCTTTCTGTCCGTCAACTGTAGCTCAGGAATATTCACCGATACCAATCCATTCAAAGGCCAAAGCCTTCCGCTCCTCTGAGCCCAACCAGCAACAGTCACGGTCACTTGTGATGACTTCGCCGCTCTCACCGTCGCTTCCAGATCAGCCCGATTCTGCGCATCAGCAGTGTTCACAGTTTTTTCAGCAACTATCAGCTTCGGACGGAAGCGCTTTGATGCGATGATAGGATCTGAGGATGAAGCCTTGACTGATACTGTATTGCTGTTCCATCCGTCCCCTATCTCCCGCGCCTGTCCTTTCACTGTATAATCAGAGAACCTATCTGAATAATCAATAGCAGCTGACGCTTCAATAATATTCTCCCCCGTCACCAGTTTATCGGTTGCGGGCTCCCCCTGACCTGGGCTGGTAATCAATAACCGTCCCCGCTCATCAGTTAAAAATAGTGCTCCCTCAAATTCATTCGCCCGCGCCAAAGACTCAAAAGGACTCTCCCCCGCCTGTATGGTATGGGTAAATTTCTCAGCGGTCTGCCGCTCCGCAATCACTCTCACATCAAAAGGAGCGCACAGCGCACGGGCCAGTGTTGTGACTGTGACTGTATTGTTTCTCCAAGTCCCCGGCTCATTCATAGCCGAACAGTCAACCAGATCCGCTGTTGTATCCCTTCCTGAAACTGACAGCCCTCTGGAATCCTGTTTAATGGAGGGGCTGATGCGATCGATCAACCCGCGCATCACGGGAGTATTATCAATATCAATATCAGCTTCAACATTGGGAGTGATTGGCCATAGCTCTGGAGTGAAGCCATCTATCAATTCCAAAGAAAAGGAACCGCAAAGAGACTCAATGGAGCGGGAAATACTCGCCGTTTTCCAGCCAGTATAGTTCACCGTTCCTATTCTCAGATTGACTTCAGACACTGGTCAATACCTCAATTTCCTGTCCTCCGGGGATAAATCCGGGATGATCAATTTTATTCCTATCAATGATATCCTGTTCCGCATCCACTGTTCCGTATAGCTTAAAGGACAGCACAAGGGCCGGGACGGACTCCGGAGGAGTCAACGTGGTGAGCCGGGCCAATGTAGTGGCACGCTTTTTCAAATCAGCTATCACTGATGCTTTTAGATCGCGGAAAGCCGCCGCAATATCTGTCGGAAGATCATTCAAAAGCACCCTATTGATCTGGCCCACTATAATGTCTTGGAATGCTTCCGCGTCATCCAGACTGCTGAAGGGCATCACGGACATAAAACCAGCGCCTGTGGCTATATTGATTTGCTGAATATACGCGGTCACCGCGTCCGATTGCTCGCTGGTGCTTGTCTCCGGCTCCCATTCAAACATAGATTTCAATTCATCGAATTGATCCCTGCTATTCAATTCAGTCGCCGGATTTTCTTCATTGGCAGTATCGAAATCATTGCGATCAGAGGGAAACAATCCATCAGGGAAAGATCCAAACGTCACCAAATCGGCCATCGCTTCAGCCAGATCATCTGCGCTTTGAATCAGTGTATCGATATCGGCCAGAGTCCGTTTGACCATCTTCCCGTATGAAGCAACAGAAGCAACTATCAATCTATAATCCTCAATGGCTCCTATTGCCGATTGAACATTGGTGCGTATTTCTCTGAATTTATTTACCGGGATACGGGTCAAATCATAGAGAGCCCTGAGCCCGGCCCGCGCCTGATCGATGACGGATAGCTTGTTGGTGGCGTTGGAAAAAGAAGTATTCACAAAAGTTGAAGGGAACAGGAGAGAGCCAGCTTCGACAAAAGCAATCTGAATGCGCAGTATCCGCGTCTCCTCCGTACTATCCAAAGTGACAAACCGGGAGCACAGCACTTTCAATATCCCGTAATAAGGATGAATCAATTCACCTGCCGTGGATTGATCCTCACAAGCGCTCTGAAGCCTGTCCCGCTGTTCCATATACATATCACCAAGCAAATATCCGTCTATCTGATAGTGCTTCGGTTGCCGCCCCAAGTCCTCCGTATACGGCACGTCACGTTGGGGAAACTCATGAGTGATCATTCGACGGCCGAACGTGTTATTGGCCGCATTCACGTAAAAAGAAACACCGCGAAAACTGGCCGGCAATAATCTCTCTTTCCATCCCATAATACTCTCCCCTATAATCCCGGAGCCCACATCAGGCCCGTATCCGTTTTCAACGATACATCAGCACCGCTCTCCCGTTTCGCTCTCACTGGGGAACCGTCCTTGCTCTGAACCTCCACAAGCACGTGCGCATTATTCGTATTGACTGAGCCCACTGTTGCCGCGCCAGCTGTCGCCGCCCCCGTCTCAGCTCCCTCCATCCTGAAGCCCTCCGCCGCCAGTCTGAAATGCTCTGACAGTCCCTTCCCCAATAGCGGGATTTTAGAGAACATATCAGCCAGCGCTTCAGCTATCTCCGCAAGAAAAAATTTGAAGGTTTTGAAGAAAGTCATTTTGCTCTCAAACGCACTTGTCAACGCTTCCCAATTGTCCGCTATTTGCTTGATGACGTAGATCCAAATAAATAGCGCAGCTATGATCAACGTGACGGGATTGAGCAACGCCAACTTCGACAGTCCCATGAATATCCGGAAAGCCACAAATAGGAATTTGAACCCAGTGAGGAGCCAACCAAATATCTTCAATAGAAATAGAAATACGGGGGCCAGCTTCGCCACACCAATGAAGATAAATCCCAAAGATGCTATAAACTTTCCCACCACCAGGAGTATCGGCCCCAAGATCGCAAGGATCCCCGCAGTAATCATCAACCATCTCTTTGTCTCCGGGGACAGCTTCTGGAATCTCTGGGTGAGAGCGATTAATTTCATAGCAAGTTTTGTCGCCGCTTCCAGCAGTCCCGCCTCACCCATAGATATCGCCAGCTCCTCCGCCGCGCTCCGGAGCCGCTTTAATTGGCCAAATAAACCCTCTTGCCTGATCTTCGCTATCTCCGCAGCCTTCCCGGTGATCTTCGTTTTCTCCGTCAAATCTGCCAGCGCTCCGGATCCCTGTTGGACCAGCGCAGCCATCCCAGGACCTGCCCGCTCTCCAAATATCTCCAGCATATCCCCGGCTGAAGCGCCGGACTTCTCCAGCGCTCTCACCACGTCGATTATTGATTTGACATTCCCTCTGCTGTCCAGCACGTCCTGTTTTCTGATCCGTAGTTTCGACAATACCCTGATTGCTTCGCGGGAGGGAGTAGCCAGTTTGGAGAGCACACCGCGCAGTGACGTTCCCGCCATACTCGCCTGTATACCCGCATTGCCCATCAATCCTATTGCAGCCGCCGTCTCATTAAGGGAAATATGCATTGCGTTAGCAACAGGAGCAACGTATTTCATTGCCTCCCCAAGCTGAAGCATATTCGTATTTGTTCGCGTAAATGTATTGGCCAGAACGTCATTGATCTCAGTCAACCGCTCCGCTCCATACCCGAATGGGGTCATGATATTAGTAGCCAGATCAGCCGCCGTCGCCAGATCCGTCCCCGCCGCAGCAGCTAATTGAAGAGTGCCGGGGAGCGCCGTGAATGTTTGATCAGCGCTCAACCCGGCCATCGCCAAGAATGTCATCGCCTTTGCAGCTTCGGACGCGGAGAATTGGGTATTTGCTCCCATCTCCCGCGCCCTGTCGGACAGTTTTGTGAAAGCCGCTCCGGAAGTAGTGGTGAGTACCTGAACTTCCTTCATTGACGCTTCAAAGGATCCCGCTGTGGCTAAAATAGCAGCGCCAGCTAGCATAATGGGCAACGTGACTTTTCGGGTCATCGATGATCCCACTTGTGCTATCTTCTCTCCTGATCGGGACAGGTTTTTGCCTATCTTTCCGAACGTCTTGGAGAACTGATCCACGCCCACAATCGGGACGCGCACTGGTCTGATTCCAAAAGCCATTATGATTTTCCTTTGAGCGCTTTCATGTACTCATCCGCAACTTTGCCCCAAAATCGGATCTCCACATCATCCATCTCATATAGTTCCGACGGGGGCCAATGAAACAGAACCGCGAATTGACCCAGGCGTGCTAATCCGCCTGAGCCCCATTTGGCAAAAAAGAGTTGACAACTTCAGATGCTTCCATAAAGTCCACCCCGTCCAATTCTTTTATAATCGCCATCGATTGAACAGTCATACGGGAGATTATTTTCAGCATATCATCAAAGGTCATATCTTGCACCTTGATGCCCATTAAGTCCTTCGCCTTGAGTCTCCGCTGAAATACAATCTCGTTAATCGTTTCATCTTTCCCGAATGGGATGGGCTCCTGAAGCCTGATAGTGTGAGGGAGTGGAAATACATTTTGCTCCTGTCCCTGTTCTCTTTGACCAGCCATCATCTACCTCCTGATTGATTATGAAAAAATAGGAAGGAGTCCCCGGTGAACTCCCTCCGGTTGATTATAATTCCTCAGCGCTCATTGCCTCAAATCTGACGGCAATTTCCGCTTCCTCCGTAGTCACTGCACCTTCCCCCGCATACCAGGCTTCACGGAAAACAATTGTTTTGCCGTTGGCCAGGGTGAGGGTGAGAGTGGCGTTGGTAGTGTCTAACAATGATTTCAAATCCAAGTCTGAAGCATCTGTGATAGAGCCTTCGACGTAAGAAACTTGCGGCATTTCTTTGTATCCGTGAACCCGATCAGCACCAATTATCGCGTCACGTTTCGGCCGCCCAATATTATACGTCCAGTTTCCCTTCACATCCAGCAATTGGGCATCCTTTTTCACCTCAAGTATGCCCGCTCTTCTGTTCTCATTTGACATTTTCTACCTCCAAAAAGATTGTAAGTATTCCGTTTATATTGTCGGTGATTCCAACAAGAACTGAATAGTGCTCCCCACCACCCTCAATTGATTAATCAAATCAGGAGGAAGGAGGAAATCCAACCTATCCGGATCAGATATACTCCGCGTCACCACCAGATCCTGTTTGAACTGATCGATATTTTCCACCAGTCCCAAGAACTCCCACGTGCGCGCCCGCGCTATCGCTTCGGCCCGGCCCACAGAAGGGGTCATGATCTGCTGTCCCGGAGCCACCATCACTCCGTCATTCGCCAACTTCGCTCGCGGATATTTTGTCAGTATAATGTTTCTCCAGTCATACCGGATATACATTAATGTGAACAGAGTATTTGAGTTCAAATAAGCTATATCAGCCGCTCCCGCAGCGTTGGTCTGATACATTGTAATTGCCCGCTCAATCTGAACCGCTCCCCCGGATGACGGACGGATGGTTGCTATGCCGTCATAGAGGAGAGTATTGCGCTCTGCCAGTGTGAACTGTTCCGTGATATCGGGTTGGAGGGCTCCGATAATTTGAAGAGTCTGAAATGGCCGGGCCGGATCGATTTCAGCCTCAGTGGCAATCCGTCCTCCGGCTCCCGCCGCAATCCACCAGCTGCTTGTCGGGCCGCCCACTCCTAATTTTCCACCGTTCTCCAGCATGATCACGTGAGGACTGTTGCGCCCGTTTCCGTATGACGCAAGTCCAGAGAGAGTCCCGCGCTGGGAGGAGATATATATACCATCAATCATACGCAGGGCACCAAATCTGTCTGCCAACTCAGTCTCGATCAAAGTCATATTGGTCGCATCCTTGACCGATCCGATAATGATATTGAACCACGTATCACCCCAGCTGGACAGGGGAGAAGTGCTTGACCAATCGGGAGTCCCCGTGCCGCCGGAGAGAGTAGCCTGATGGCCCGATCCAGCGACAACAGCAGTGATGCCCGCCGGCAACTCCTCTCCGTCATTATAGTTGAGCCGGATATCCAACTCATTTCCCACTGTTCCATTTGTCCGACAAGTCACCACAGCCGTTCCCGGAGTAGTGGTGCCGTCGCAGGTCACTGGGAGAGAAGTCACGGCAATGATCGCCGTAGCCAGAGCGGATGAAACATCAGCGGCAGCATCTCCGGATTCAACAGCAACTTGGATAGTTGTTCCGTCAATATAAGCATATACCGTCCCTGCTGCTGTAGCTGTTCCGGTGAATACTATGCTTGCTGCTGCCTTGTTTCCTGTCGCTTCCTCGATCCCCTGCCCAAAAACTTCAACCAGTTTATTGTTCTGAAACCAAGCCTGAAACATTCTGTGAATCACGGATCCCGCGCCGAAATAGGTTGCTGCCTGATCAGCTGAAGTGACAGCCGAAATCTCATTGACTGCCTTCGTTCCCGTGCTCAATCTCTCCGCTAAAATTAGCACTTTGTATTTCAAAAGCGCCGGGCCAGAATATGCCCGTGACTCGTCAAATTCAACGTACACAAAAGGCACGCGAATTGTAGTGGGTATTGACATGATTTTCCCTCCTGTAAATGATGATAAAAATATTACTTGTCAGCAGCAGATTTGAATACTGAAGCCGCTGAAGTCTTCAGATTTTTATCCACTGTTTTTTTAGTTCCCAATTCAACGTCTCCCGCTTCCAACCTCCTCATCCAATATGTCGAAGGATTGACGCGCTTGCCCCCGGCCGGAATAATTGCCCCACCACGGGGATCGCGCACGATCATTCCAGATTTGGGTTTGACTATTATCTGCATAACCACCTCCATTGAATATGTTAAGTGCGAATCACAATATCATCCCGCGCTTCCGCCCCCTCCGGGGTCACGTAGTCTGTCGGAGCCTTCTTGAACTCATCCAGGCTTGACGTGGGTTGAATCTCTGTTTCATAATTTATCTGATACGTCAATCGGAGAGCCCTGACGTGCTCCTCAGCACTCACATCAATACTGCCCCACGACGTATTGGTGAGAAAAGTATCGGAGACATAATTGAAATCCAAATACTTGTTATTATCAAAAACCTGTTCCACCTCCGCCGCCCGCTCATCCAACCAAGACTCAAGCCCATCCTCCTGTCCGATCCGTCGGATAATATCAATATTGACTGTGAGTCTCCGCTTTTTCCTAATCGGCCGCGCTTTATCATCATCCACTGGCTCATTCTCAAAATAATAGCAAATACAAGGCATCTCAGGAATGAATAGTGGGTCAAAGCGCTCCGGAAATACACGCTGCCCCACATCCACTCCAGCTTTTAGGAGCGCCGTGAGCTTTCCCCTGATCTCATTTCTCCTGTGCTTCCAAGGCATCTCAAATCCCTTCGTTCAACGTCACCACTGAAATCCCTGTCCCGTCCGGTTGCGATGAAACCACGCGCCAACGGGCTCCCCGTATCTCCAACCAATCTCCCTGGACAGGGGGATGGGGTAATTTGCGGGACTGAATAAGCACGTAAGGCTCCCGCCCCTGCACCATCGCCCCGCTGTCAATATCTATCGCCAAATACTCCCTGTCGAAAATCAAATTGATATCCATAGTCACACCCCACTCAGGGCTGTGATATACGGCCGCCTCAGCAAATTCACTGGAACCGACGTGCAGAAATACATCATCAATATCATCCTCCAGCATCTGGAAAAACGGAGAGAGCGGAATCAATCGCACCACCGCTGTCCCGAAGGACTCCCCAGAGACAATTCCAGAAGGGGATATGATCTGACGATATTGTAGTAAAGCCGTCCCAAAGGCTTCCCCGGAAGCGATCCCACCAGCATCATCGATAAATTGACCAGTAAAAACGCTGCTGACTCCGAAGGCTTCAGCTGATACAATTCCAGTGGGAAGTATACTCACGGCTCCCGGAGTCACAGTCACAGCTCCAAAGGCTTCCGCTGTCGTGATCCCGGAGGGGAGTATATCCACAGGCCCAACAGTGATCACAGCCGTCCCAAATATTTCCTCAGTCCCAATCCCTCCCGGCCCGACAGGGGCCGCACCAGGGGAGACAGAAGGAATACCAAAGGCTTCCGCTGTGGTTATTCCTGATGGTAGAATGCTGACGGCCCCCGTAGTGACCAAACATACCCCGAAGGCTTCTGACGTGGAAATACCCACAGCTATGACGGAGACAGGCCCCGTAGTGATCACCGCTGTCCCGAAGGCTTCCCCGGAAATAATCCCGGATACTTCGATAGCCTGGCCCACTGCCGGAGTCCCGAATGCTTCCTGCGATGGAATAGATGCCGGGAGAATGCTGACGGCTCCGGGGGATACCGTAGCCAATCCGAAGGCTTCCCCGGAGGAAATACCCACAGCTATGACGGAGACAGGCCCAACAGTGATCACCGCTGTCCCGAACGCTTCCGCAGAAATAATCCCCCCAGCGCCGGATAGAGTCACAGCGCCAGGGGTCACGACGTGGCTGCCAAGTGCTTCCGCCGTAGGGATACCCGTGGGGGAAATAGTCACCACTCCTGTAGTAATTACGGGAGTGCCGAAGGCTTCAGCAGAAGCTATCCCCGAAGAAACCAAAGGCACTGAGCCCACACTGATCACCGCTGTCCCGAACGCTTCCCCGGAAGCTATCCCGGAGGGAGCCAGCGTCACCGCTCCCACCCCCACTGTTGCTGTTCCGAAGGCTTCCGCAGATGCAATTCCCCCCGCCGCCGCAATACTCCTCCCAATGATAGGAGTCCCGAAGGCTTCCGCTGACGGGATACCGCTGGGGAGGAGGGAGACAGCGCCAGGGGACAGGGATGCCGTGCCGAATGCTTCCGCTGATGCGATCCCCGAAGGGCTGACCGTCACCGCTCCCGCCCCCACTGTTGCTGTTCCGAACGCTTCCACCGTTCCGATACCGGAAGGGAGGAGAGAAACTGAACCTGTAGAAACAATCGCAGTGCCGAACGCTTCCGCTGATGTGATAGAGGAAGGGGAAAGAGAAACTGAGCCCGTAGTAATTACGGGAGTGCCGAAGGCTTCAGCAGATACAATACCTGTGGGAACTATTGTCAATGTGCTTGTTGGAGTCTCCGGAGTCCCCGCGCTGGAAAATGTTGAAGGTGAACTAAAATTATTATATTCAACAGTAATCCAGTCCGCCGTTCTGACTGTCTTTGCCACACGAAGCTCATCATACCCACCATCAAACGCGGCATCTGCGTGAACATGACCAATATTGATTCCGAATCCTGCCGTATTACCGATTGTTGCCGTTAGGCTATTTGTCAGAGCTGCAGCACCATCCAAATACGCACGCCGCGTAGTACCATCAAAAGTGAATACTATCTTCCTCCAGCTTGCTGACGTTCCTCCAGCCTCCCAGTCATTCCCGTTTATATTATAGCGTGGATTACCACCTGAAAATTTCTCACCATAATCAGGTGCTCCCCAATCATTTGCTCCTTTTCCCCATCCTGATCTATATCCCCATGTATCTACTCGTTCATACCATGACATTGTGAGGGCTGTTGTGGCCTGAATAGCAGCGATATTTGACGCACCAAGTACATCAGTTGTGCCGTTGAAGTCCTGTGCTTTGCTCCCGGAAAACGGGCCGTTGACTTCTGTTGAAGTGCCTGTTGCTGTATTATTATTTGTGGTGCTGTCCTTGATGGTAGTGGATGTCAAATCATTCATGTGATAGACAGCGCCGAAACCTGTCCAAACATTATCGGAGCCGTAAGTGCTATTGCGCGCCGGCATAGTCTCCGACGGGGCATTATACCATAGATAGATTTCAGTATCAACGGAGGAGGAAAGACTGGGTATTTTGACGTACACCTCCGCAAGCCCGTTCGCCGGGTCATTGTCCAGTAGGATCCGGACAATTTCAACGCATATCTGATTAGCTCCGGCCAGATCACTGGATATCCGGATATCCCCGCCGTCGGAGCGTGCCGGATAGCTCCCATCAGCGTCAAACATCTCCGACGGCAACTGACCAACAGTCAGCAATACCGGGATATCAGTTTGCGTGCTAGGAACTTTGGTATGGTCGATGGTGAGCTTGCACCTTCGGCCCCATCCAGTAGGAAAAGCCATGGCTCAAGATCCCCTATTCGTAGAGAGCGGTGATGAGCTTGTCTTTCAACCCGTTCACTTCACTCTGTATTGTCACATCAGTTATCGTTCCGGCCAACGCATCCTGTCTCCCACAAAGATGCCCCATGACCAGTTTGATAAATGGATCGCTGTCCCGACGTATATCAGATACCATTCTCATAATCGCTGCATAATTTGTATCTGCTCCGTCAGTCCAAAACCACGCCGTAGCCGCCACCAGAAGCGCTCCCAATACCCGCTCCCGTAGTTTCTGTGAAGAATAGAGCCGTGCCACTTCGGCTATTGTCGGAACTGCAGGATTGCTGGCAATAGTATCCTTATCCACAGTGATCACTGGCTCCACCTGATCATATACGGCACGCTCCGTTGGCTCTCCCTCATCCCATACATAGATTGGTATTTTTGTCTCACGTCCGATCGGCTTCCCTTGATCTCCTCCTATACCTTCCTCAAGATAGTGAAAGTGATATAGAGAAGGATTGAGGACACCGGGACGGCTGATGGGCTCTGGATTGACCTTCGGAGCCTCAAATACCAAAGGAGTAAATAATACGCTCAATTCAGCAATTACTTCTGTCAATGTTGCCACGTGTTGCCTCCATATTATGTGAAAAAATAGGGGAGCCGGAGCGCTCCCCTATCCGGATTTGACTATCAGAGCGCTCCGCTCTATTCGCCAGTTTTGACTCCCTGTTCCTTCGCCTTATGGGCAGGATTTTTATCACGCTCAGTTTTCTCTTTTTTCAGGGCCGTCGCTATTGCCGCGTGGACTGATTTCTGCTGAGATCGATAGGCAACCCGCACCTCATCCATCTCTCCCGACAACTTCGCAGAAATATCGCCCAACTGATCTGAATTCATCTCATCCAAATTCATCTCAGCTACGTTAGTGAATATATCCATTTCAATATCTCCTGTTTGATTTGATTATTCAGTTTAGTTCCTTATCACATCGCGTCATCGCGTGAATGGACTACAGTTTGAATATTTTATTCGCTCCCGTATCCCATGTCACGTTGATATCTCCGCCGTTGGGGGTCACGGGGAGCCCTGTTGCGCCGTCGATATATGCGATCAGCGGAGACGTGGACTGAGTGCCCGTATCCTTCCACAGCACCAGCGCTTCTGAAACATCTCCGGTGACTGATGAGAATACTGTCGGGCTTGTCGCATTCGCCACTCCCAGTGTCGCTGAGTTGCCCGTCAGAGTAGCTGTCGCAACTTTTCCCGCTGTCGTAACATCATCAGCAAATTCATCCACATCAATACTCACCGTATAATCAGCCGTGTCGATCAGATACAATTTGATGGTATCGTTGACCCAGTCGATATCTCCAGTGAGAAACTTGTTTCGGCCCAAGCCGTAAAGAGCATCAGCCATTTGAACTCCTCCGTTTTATTGTTTTCAGTTTCATTCCTCGATCTCAAACGCGGAGGCATCAGCAATTATCTTCTCCGCCATGGCTTCCCCGATACCCTTGACATTGAGCGCCATCAGGCTCTCTTTGTCCAAGGCTTTCAGATCCGCAACCCCCGCCACTCCCATCTCCAAAAGCGCTTCCGCTATCGGACGGTTGATGCCTTTGACCTGCTTCAGTTCAGCCACAGCTTCAGCCCTCTCATCCTCAGTCATCCCTTCATCCTCCGGGGCTTCCGGGGCTTCCGGGGCTTCCGGGGCTTCCGGGGCTTTCGGGGTCACTGGGGAAGGAGAGCCCGCCGCTTCAAGCCTCACAGCTTTTAGTAACAGGAGCCGCCGTGCTTCCACATCTTCGATTTCTATGAGAGAGCCGGGGGGAATATACTGCCCCCCCAACTTCACCATTCCCACGGTCAAAACCTTCATGCCATACCTCCTGTGTATAGAAATACTCTTTTGCTTACGCAAGCACCTGCACGCAAACAAATCCATCAACCTGGTGCATTGCCACCAGCGGAGCGCTCTGGAGCATGATGAACCGCGCCGACGGGTCATCCTCAGTCCAGGACTTCGGGAACCGGGCAACCGCCCCGGTGGCATCCAAGTCCTGTATTGCTCCGTAGTGCCGGGCAGTGCGGGCTTGAGTCGATCCCATGATCACCTTTTTCGCGGGCATTAGCGGCCCTTCAGTGTCAGTAGAATCATCCACAAACCACTCATCATAGACGTAAAGATCAACCCCAACGTCCTTGATACGGCCGTAGTATATTGCGCCTGTGGCCAGGATAGCCGGATCAATCAGGCCCAAATCAATTCTCCGTGTATCAAGTTTATTTTGAACATCAGCGTGATCCAAGAAAGCATCAGCGGCATCCGCTCCCATGACAACAGTATCGGGATTGATTCCGCTGTCCTTCGCAATTATCCGCCGCCAAGCCCTCAAGTCCTCCAGAGGAGTACTGGCTGCGTTGCTCCAAACGTCCGTGCCGCCCAGAGTGATAATATGATCTGCTGACATCCCGAAATTAATAATTTCATCAATTCCTTCGCCCAGCACATGAACCTGTCCGGACTGGAGCAATTGAGCCGCCATCCACTCCTCCCGGCGAGTAATCATTTCATCCAGCGTCCGAAGATCCTTGCCAATCTGGCGAGCCGCTCTCTGAGCCGGGCCGTCATTAGCACTGTAGATAGTAGTGCCCATCTCTCTCTTCAGGATATCGGCAGCAGTAGTCACCATTTTGGGCTTGATATACGGGGGCTTATAACTCCGCGTAGTATAGCCCAACCGCTCCACTACCTTCCCCTGCTGAACTGGGGAGACAAAAGGGGCCAAGCGCCGCTTTCCCTTGTGAATATCAATATCCACGTAGGCAGTCTGGGAAGTCTCCGAAGCACGGAAAAACGTGGTCAGAAAAAATGTGCGCACCGGCTTCATCTGTTCCAAAGCCGTGAGCATTATCCGTGTATCGAAAAGATCAATTGCTCCCCCTTGCCCCATGTTCCTGCCGACGGTCCAAAGGGCTGCGAAAATAACTGAGAATAATCTCAGTGGATTTAAAAACTTCATATCCTTCACTCCTGTTGATAGTGTTATAAAAACGCTTGTTTGAAATTCAATTCAAACCGTTCAAACCGTTCAAACTACACTGAAACCGACGGCCTCAAGAACATGCTTTGAGCTTCCATCTCCTCCCGAACGTCCTCAATGTCCGTCCCTGTCGCCAGCGTGATTTCTCTCTGGTTGAATTGTCCTGTCCGATATCCTGTGCTCCGGACAGCCGCCGCAGAGGCATCCACGTCCTCAGCCAGCACGGCATAGGGCTTGCTGGATCCGTCTGTTGCTGTCTTATCGCACAAAACAACCTGACGCGGATCTATTGTGACAGTGACTGTGAAATAATCGCCCACTATGAAATCAGTGGAGCCGTCGGTGATAATTCCCGCCAGCTGATCATTGTCGAAGGAGGCAGTGCCGCCCGCTCCGCCTGAAATCGTGATCCCGGTCTGGATATCGTTTCCGTCAGGATCAGCGATTTTGAATACTCCGCCGTGAGTCGCTGCCGCCGTACATTCGATCACATACGCGCCCAGCTTCGTTCCCCGCCGTCCTTCAATCGCTGTCAATGTGCCGTTGCCTGTCCCGGTGACTGCCACAGTCGCAGGAACACCATCTGAAACGGCAATGGTGGCCGTGTCGCCCAAAATAAAATCAGTGGAACCGTCAGTGATAGTGAAAGTAATTTCACGGTTGGAGAATACTCCTGTGCCGCCAGCTCCGGCCGTAATCTTCACCGTGCCAATGATATCGCCGTCGGGGTTGACTACCTGAAAAGTACCGCCGTGCGTTTCCACGGCAATGCAGGTTGCCACATAACTCCCGCGCTTTGTATCCGGGCCGCCTGTGACCACTGTGCATGTTCCGTTGCCCGTTCCGGCAATAGTTCCTGTCGTGGGGACGGATGCCTTGACGCGCCCCAAGACGGCTCCCCGCGCCAGAATACCACTGGCAACCAGCACGTCCTCAGTTACAAGGGAAAAATCCCCTGCGATCAAGTTATCATGTTCAAAAGTACCGATCTGAGTCATAGTTCTCTCCCTGTTTAGGGTGAAAGTGATTAATCAAAAAAACCTGTTCCCTGTCCCGTCCGTGTTCCGTCCGTTGACCTTATTCCCCGCTGGCTCCCGCCACCATAGCTCCCATCAAAGCCGCGTCCTGAGCTTCCTCCCCGTTCCCGCCGTCCTGAGTAAGTCCCTGGATTTTTTCAGCCAATTTGTTCGCATCTTTCTGAACAGAAACCCCGGCCCCCTCCGCCTTCGCAGCCTGAGCATCCAGGATCAACTTTGCCACGCTTTCCGCTGTCGCTTCCGGCTTCAACAGATTTTCCGTAACAATATGCTCATATCCAGCCGGGACTTTCAGCGCCTGTATAGACGTTATGCGCGCCCGTTCTGCTTCGGCTCCGGCTTTCGCCCCTTCGCCGTGAATTGCACTGTGAACCTCCGGGCTCCCGTCTTTCACGCCTTCAACTGTGACAGTCAAAGGGCTGTCTGCTGTGCTTTCGTTTCCTGCTGTTCCCTTGCCCATATCTATACCTCCTGAAAAAAGTGATTGTGATGGTTCAAAATGCTGCTCTATTAATAAACTGATGACACCTTCCAGCGATCCAGTCTCATCAGCCATTTTCCTTGTCACCGCTTCGGCCCCCACGATGAGTCCCCCGCGTCCGAAATCCGTCAATACTGTCTCCTCCTCCAGCCCACGATACCTTGCCACGGATCCGACAAAAACTTTTGCCAGATCATTGACCACTCGCTGTATTTCCTCCCGGCCCTCATCAGTCAACGGGCTGGCCCGCTTCTTGGGGCTGATGCTTGATATGATTTCAATAGCCCGGACTCCCCGCGCCTCATCGCGTTTCGTTGTATCCGTATACCCGGCCACCACGCCAATAGATCCCAGCTCAGAAGATTCATCCACGTATATCTTCGACGTTCCAGCTGCGATCCAATACGCTGCCGAAGCACCCAACCCAGATATATAGGATACTACGGACTTTTTCCCCTGTGCCGCAAACAGCATAGCGGCAAATTCACCGATACCTGTGATATTTCCTCCGGGGCTGTCGATATTCAAAACAATAGAATGAATTGAAGGATCCCGTAAAGCCGCATTGAAATCCAATGTCAGCTCTGAGATAGAAACCCCCCCGGAGAACTGAGTGAACAGATTTGCACGTGGAAAGATAGGGCCGATCACTGGGAGAATAGCCACGCCGTCCCTTCGGGTCACGTTCTTTGTCCCTGGCAACGGATCATCTCGCTGCGCCAGTATCGCATCCGGGGATAGCTCCCCCTCCTCCAGATATTTCAAATACTCTCCGTGTCCGTGCATCGCCTTCGCCAGCTCAAACGGGTCAAAATCTCTCTCCACCACGCGGAGTATCTGATCCAGGGCTTCCCCTGTCATGGCCCATCTCATTGATAAAATTGTTTCAATTATACGGCTCATTTCTCCTCCTCCTATGATTAATCTGCTCCGTGCCTTCGATGCTCAGCCGCCCCGATCATCTGACGCGGGATTGGTCTCAACTCCGGCTTCCTGTTCTCCGGGCTCCGGCTCCGGGGCCGATAAATCTAATTCATCCAACTTCCGTTCCTGTCTGCTCAACCGCTCCATAGCCGCTTCCCAGTCTCCGCCGTTGATAGCTGTATACTCATCTTCATATGTACTTAATCGGGAAGCGATCCGTATTTTGGCCGCATTCGTTTCCTTCACGGGGTCAATTTGTCCCTGTCCCGGCCCAACCCATACCGCCCGCGTCCACGCGGCCCGGATCGCCGGATCATCGAAGAAACCGGGAGCCGATATGCGATTGAGCATTACCGCTTCGGTCAAAAATTCCTCATAGACAGGTTGGCACAATTTATTAGCCAACCACGTTCTCCGCCGCTTAAAAAATTTCCATGCTTCCAACATCGATGCCCGGCTTGCGGAGTAGCTGGATTGATAGGACGCCATCAGGACTTCATAGGGAACTTCAATTGACGCTCCTATCTCTTTCACGATAGCATTGAAAAACGGTTCAAACGAATCATTGGGACGCTTCGGATCCGCAATATCAACGCTCTGCCCCTCCCCCAACTCCACCACTGATCCGCTCCCCATCTCCTGTAAATTATCGTCTTTCTTGGAAGCACTACGGCCCGCGCTATCGTTGCCGCTGCTTTGATCCAATACGCTCTCCCCTTCTGTAAACGCATCCATGAGTCCGCCGGGCTGAACGTCCGATTTTATGAAGGCCGTGAAAAAAGATGTAATCACCGCCGCCATCAACTCCGCTTCTGATAGCCGGGTCAACTGTTTCAATTGTCCGATCACGTTGGCCAGCAGGGGCATTCCCCTCCGCTGTCCTATCCGCTCCCGCTCCATCAGATGGAGTATATTTTTTCGGCCGCTCTCCCCCCCGTAAGCTGGCACCCGCGTCCATGTTCCAGCATTCGTGAAGGTCAGACCAAACGGGGCTTTATGTACCCAATACGCTATGGGAGCGCCGTATTGATCTTGCTCGATACCGCCCACGATACCCTCCCGCCCGGCATTGAGCGATCCGCCCAATGATAATCCAGTATCGGGGAGATTATTTGGATTGGAGATATAATCACCCTCAATCAATTGCACGCGGAGAGAGTATGGCCAATTCCCCTGAACCCCCAAATACGGGAGAGCCACAAAAGCATCCCCGTTCATTAGCACAGAGAGCATAGCCAATCCCTGTAGCCATTCAAAATTATCTGTCCTCGTGATATCGCAATTACTCGATCCAGCCCACATCCGCCATTCTCGCTCAATCACGCGCTCCACCGCTTCGGCTTGCTCATCGGAGAGTCCCAGCGTCTCCCTGTCCAACTGTGCCTGTAAAGTGAGCCCTGAGCCCACTACATTGGTGCGGATGCGCCGGAGCGCCGCACTGGCAACAGCCGTATTCATAAATAGATCGCGGGAGGAAGCACGGGAATCGGGAAGCGCTTGCAGCGCATCCTCATCCGCCGAACGTGCAAAAGGATTCCAACCGCGCACAGATCGCCGTGGCGATCCTCCAGTAACATACCCCGTTGTTTGATCAATATAGGAAAGGGCCGCCCGCGCTCTCAAACGCTTGACGGCCCTCACGGGATCAATCCAACCAACCAAACGGTCAACGGGATTTGGACGAAATAGGGATTTGGTATTCATTATCCCTATTATAGAAAAAATAAAAACAAAAAACAAGGTTCAAACTCATAAATCTCTCGGCACCATCCTCCTCACTCTCATTGAACCACCCCGTTGGAGCCCATCAATAATATCAACAAGTCTGTTGATCTCCTCCTGAACCGTCCGGAGATTGGCCCGCGTCAACGTCCTGTCCTTGATGGTATAGGATTGGCCCTTGAGTATGGATGATTCTGCCGCCCTGTATTCTATCAACCTTGCTTGGTACTGCACCAACGTCATCCCCGCCATAGTGTCCTCCTCTATTGTTAAGATACCCCAGCACTGACCACTCGCCGCCGCCGCACCCGCTTCCGCTCTATCTTCCGCCCGGACAGGATGAGGGGACGGCCGCGCTCCGCCAGCCGCTCCATATTAGGATTTAAAATACTTAATGCGGCCATAGCATACCCCCTGCAGTCCAACTGCTCATTCCTCCTCCCCTTCGGCAACTCCCATCTCAGCACTCTCCTCCCTCCCTTTTTAGCTGTCTTCAATGTCTCCGCTGTCAACCCTCTAAAATACGCTGAATCGTATATTGGCTTTCGGGGAAAATGACAGAAACCGGGGCCGCGCTCCGCTATCTGTAGTTGGGAATATACGCGTGATTTGATCTCATCCACATAAGCCAGGAACAGCCACACCCCAAAATCATTCCGTGCCTTCGGCTTCCGGATATATCCCTTGCCGAAACCGTCCTCACCCTTCACTGGGAACACCCGGAGAAATTCCCGCTTGCGGCAGAAGCGATAGACGGCCTGAGCCCTGTGGCCGCTGTCCACCGCCACTACGGCCGGAGTTACAAGCGCTCCACTGGTATGCTTCCACATTCTTTGAATATATCCGTCCAACTGTTCCCATACCGCTTCGTGCTCCGTGTCTCCCATAAATACCGCGTAATCAATAGACCAGCTCTCCATATGTAATCCCCAACCCACCGTCTCCGCTTCAATTCTATCTTCCTGAACGTCACACCCGATAGTCACCACCAATACTCCCGACGGCAACTCAGCGGCATAATCTTCCTTGCGCTTCTCCACCCAATGGGCCTCAATTGTTTTCCCTGTCTCAGTCCACGTCTCCCCCAGAACAGTATTCACGTATACTTTCAATAGATCCTTGTCGAAGGTGCGCGTTGCCTTGATGAACATCGCGGCCGCGTCTTTCCAGCTGAAGAATCCCAGTGGACTGTATAGCCCGGAGATATGAAATGACTTGTCTTTCGCGTCCGGATTCTCAGCAATCCAGCGGGCTCCCGGAGCATCCGGGTCATCATAGTTCTCGCACTCCCGGAGCATCTGGGTTTTGAATCGTTCTGAAATTAGTTTCTTACACCTCAAGCACTCCAACTGTATAGTATCCGGGTCATCTCCCTCCCACTTCATCTGTGACCAATATATTACTTGCAGCCTTCCGCAATAGGGGCACTGAACGTGATATCGTTCCCGGCTCCCTTCCTCATAGTTGGGCTCTATCTTTGACGTTTCTCTAATTGCTGGAGTGGATAACCTGAATATTTTTCGCCGGGGAAAATTCCGCGTCCGCGCAATAGCCAGTTCACTGGGGTCACCCTCCTCCCCCACGTCACTGTCATAGCTGTCCTCCTCATCCAGTATCAATATTTGTATAGGCATGGAGCGGAGGGATGCGGCAGAGTTGGCTCCGCCCAATATCAATATTCCGCCGGGGAAGGATTTGAGACGGATGGTATTTGAACTGTCACGGCTTTTAGCTATCCCTATTTTTCCGACAAGGGAGGGGGTGAGCCTGATCGATTTCTCCAACCGTTGTTTTGATAATCGTTCAACATTTTCTACAGTTTTTTGAACAAATAGAATTGGAGCCGGGGCATGATCCACTGTATATAAAACAAGGTTCAACCCGGCTTCCGTGAATCCCAACTGCGCCCCCTTCATCACCGTCACCCGTTGTGTGGGGCACTGGGGGGAGAGTAAATCCATTATCCGCCGGAGGAAGGGAAACCGCGCCGTGCGCCAGCGTCCGGGCTCTGATGAACCTTCGGGGGTCAAATACCTGTTCCCATCAGACCACTCCGAAACCGTCAACCGTTTCGGGGGCCGGATCGCAGAAGCAAATACGCTATATAGTGCCGTGACTTTCTGTTCTGCTTGCGTATCGTTCCAACTCATCGCTCAAGTCCTCCAGTATCATTCTTGTTTCTGTATTAATTAATATCCAGCACTCCCGCGCATCATCCTCCGCCGCCACCACGGGGGCAATCCTGTCCGCAATACCCAAAACAGCTTTTTGAATATTCGCTCCTAAATTCGCCGCCCACCGTTGAACCTCATCCATCCTCATAGCCTGTCCCGATTTCATTGCATAATCTAATTCAGCTGCTTGGGCTTTCGCTATTTCTGTGCGCTGCTTCGCTTCACTGATCGTCATCTCCATCTCCAACCCCTGTCCCTCCAGCTCTCCGGGATCCGCAATAGTCGCAGAGCGGCAGTGACGGAGGAAGGGCTCAAGCTCAGTCTTGATATCAATGCGTTCATTTCCGTCCCGTTCACAAGTCTTGATATGTCCCCGACGGACAGCATTGCCGACGTGGTTCAAAGATACATTTGTGAACTCTGAAAATTCACCGCGCGTGAGATATCGCCGGGGATGCTTTCCGATATTGCGTATCAATTATACCTCCATCTCTGTTTGAACATCCATGACTAATGAATAGTCGAGCACTTCGCTTTACC
>Ga0307375_10001476_pt1 | contig 25639 bp, 20 predicted proteins | sample TR1MG_FD_202531 | JGI IMG/M metagenome (GOLD analysis project Ga0307375, IMG submission 202531) | Soil microbial communities from Risofladan, Vaasa, Finland - TR-1 | ecosystem: Environmental > Terrestrial > Soil > Coastal area > Acid sulfate soil | place: Finland: Risofladan, Vaasa | collected...
ATTACACAACAGGAGATTGATACGGCGATGGAGAGATTGAATAACCGACCCAGAAAGAGACTTGGATACCAGACACCCAATCAGGTATTCTTCAAGTCAGGCGTTGCACTTCATATTTGAACCCGCGTAATTCATCAGCAACACGGTTCAGAAAATCATCGCCAGGATGGCCGTCTGCTATGACAAGGTGGACGGTCAAGGCGGTTTCGGAAGTGCTCATCGCCCACACATGCAGGTCATGAACTTCAATGACCCCGGGTAAAGATGACAGGTAACGCTTCACGCTGTCCAACTCTACTGACACAGGCACGCCATCCAGCGAAAGGTGCAATGACTGGCGCAGCAATCCCCATGTGCCCAGCAGGATCACCACGGCAATTCCCAGGCTGATCGCCGGGTCCAGCCAGGTCCAGCCCGTCTGGATATATATCGCGCCGGCGATAACCACACCTAATGACACCAGCGCGTCTGCCGCCATGTGCAGGAAAGCGCCGCGCAGATTTAGATCGTCCTTGTTGCCAGACATGAACAGCCATGCGGTGATGCCGTTGATCACCACACCGATGGCCGCCACCAGCATGACAGTGCCGCCCTGTATCGGAACGGGATGGCTGAATCGAACGATGGCCTCCCAGACGATGCCGCCGATGGCGACCAGCAGGATCAGCGCGTTGAACATAGCAGCCATGATCGTGGCACGCCCCAGGCCGTAAGTATGTTTGTGATTCGGGCGCAGCTTGCCCAGATAAAAGCCGCCCCAGGCCACCAGCAACCCCAGCACGTCGCTCAGGTTGTGTCCCGCATCGGAAAGCAACGCGAGCGAATCTGCCCGCCAGCCGTAATATGCCTCCACCAGCACGAACAGCACGTTCAGCGCGATGCCGATGGCAAATACGCGGCCATAGTTTGAAGCGTGGCTATGAGTATGGCTATGATCGTTCATGGTTATGTCCAGTCAAGCATTCTGAAGTATTTGTCATTGTCATCGTCCCGGTCAGGGTATGACAACACGGATGCCCCGCTGGCTTGGCTCGATGTATTTCAAAACAACCTTGCCGTTGCGGAAGCGCAGCGTGCTGTAACGGCGGTAGTCGTTCATCGCCATAGTTGCGTCGGCTTTCCATTCTATGCCGGAATCGGCCGTCACCACCGCGACAACTTGTTCCGGATTCCGCGGATGAGTAAGAATCGTCACGGAAAATTCAGAATCCGGCAACGGCAAGTCGCCGAACAGCTTGCCGATCACCGGATTGTCTTTGCCCAGCAAGATCAGCGAAGCCGCATGCATCTCAGGATTGCCAGCGGAGGAATGGCGCTGATCGAACGCCTGGTGCCAGTGCCGGTCTGGCACGCCGGTGCTGGCGCTGCGCCTGAGTCGACCCGGCCCCTGCCGCCACTGCAGATGGAGCGCCGCCTCCGCTGCCGCCAGAATATCCGGCAGCGCCGCGAACTGCTCGCCCTGCCCGACCGGTGCCACCACAACGGCTTTAGGACGGGTCAGCAAACGGTCGATGGTCGGCGTGATTTCCTTCAGCGAGGGACGCCTGAAAACATCGTAGTCGGGATCGAGCACGATTTCCTGCGGACGCCCCGGCAATGCAACGTGGTACGCCTGATCCACCGTTGCCAGATTCAGGTGGACATTACTTTTGCCGCCTTCGAAACGGTAGGTCACAGGCAGCGCAAGACGGAATGGCTTGCCGTTTTGCCTGATGACAAAATCGAGGTCGTAGTTGGCACCCCTGCGCGCGACCCGAACATCCTCCACACGCAGGTCGGGCACGTCGTCGCGCTGCACCCACTGCGCGAAAAACCAGCCAAGATGCTGGCGAGTCTCTCCCTCGAAAGCCCGCTGCAGGTCGTCCCAGCCGGCCACGCGGAATCGGTTGGCGCGCAGGAAAGCGCGCATCGAACGGAAAAAAGCCGCATCGCCCACTTGCAAGCGCAGCATGTGAAAAATCATGGCCGACTTGCCGTAGCCGATGTATTTAGATGGCCGGTCCTCGCGTACCGAAAATGCGGTGAGCGGCATGGCATGAGACTCGTCCACATTGTTTTCGTAACCCTCGATCATGCGCTTGCGGCATAACCAGCCCTTGCCTGCGGCTTGCGCATCGGCATGATCGGCAAAATAGATGGCCAGCCCTTCACCCCAATTGCCATGGTCATAATCGATGTACGCCAGGTTGCCGAACCACTGGTGTGCGATCTCGTGGCCGAGTGCCGTTTCCGCAATGTCATCGATCTCGAACTCGGCAGGCTCCAGCAGAATGTAAGTGGGCATGGACAGGCCGCCGCCCTCGGGCGCTTCCACGATTGTCAGGCGTTTGAATGGATAGGGGCCGAGCAAGGCCTCGAAGCGGCGCAGATAGCGTTTTGTCTCAGCAAGGTAAACTGCTGCCCGGCCGGCATGCGCCGGCAATAGATAGGTGGCGATCTGAACAGCACCATAATGGGATTCCCGTACCGTAAATTGTCTTGAGGCCACCAGCGTGATGCCATCGGCAGCGGGCAGCGGATGCGGAAAGTCAAATTCGAAACGCAGACTATCCCCAATCTTATTCTTTCGGATGGATTCAGCCTCGGAGACCGCTTCGAAACCAGCTGGCAGTGTTGCCGTGAGATGATAAACCTGCATGCCTTTCACGACCGGATACCAATCCCCATGCAACAGCACGGCATCGGGACTCACCAGGCTGTCTTCACCCTCTTTGAACTGCATCGCATATTCGATCTCGATCCGCCCCGGTACGCTGACACTGATGGTGTTTTCTCCCGCAGGAACAGGCAAGTCTCGCCCCGCCACCGTGATCCGCTTCACCGACAGATCTCCAAGAGTGATGCTTGTTTGCCGGTTGGCCGGATTATGCAAAACCGCCGTGCCGATCAGAGTCGAGTGGGCCAGATCAAATGTCACCGCCAGATCGTAGCGAGGGAACGTAGCGGCCTGGGAAAACTGTGTCACCCCCGCCAGCAAAACCAGCATGAGATTCCCGACCATGCGCAGACCCCGCAAAGGTTTGCTGCGGTCACTGGCCCGGGTGTAGTGGCGTTCAATACTGTTGTGCTGGTTCATGGCGCTTTTTCAGGACGAAATATTTTAAGCAACCGGAACCATACGACACTGGCCAGTCCAAGCGCAAAGGCGGCGGCCAGTTCTTCGGGCGGCAAGGGTGCAAAACGAAACACGCCCGCCAGGAACGGCAGGTAAAGTGAAAGTGCGAGCAACGCCAGGGCCAGGCCGGTGACGATCCACAGGATGGGGTTGGGCGCAACGAGCGACGCCAGCAGCGTTTTCGTGCGCGAGCGGTTGGAATAAATCAGCGCCAGGTTGGCGACCACCAGCGTTGTGAAAGCAAAGGCGCGGGCTTCCGGTTCGGCAAGCCGCCCATCCGCCCAGGCATAAGCGCCCATCACCACCAACAGTACGCCGATGCCCTGCAACAGCGCCAGCCACAGGGTAGCACCGCCAAACAGCTGCGCATCCGTGTCGCGCGGCGGGCGCTGCATCACGTCCGCTTCCGCCGCTTCGTTCTCGAAAGCCAGCGAGCAGGCCGGGTCGATGATGAGTTCGAGAAAGGCGATATGCATTGGATAGAGCACCGCCGGCCAACCCAGCAGCACCGGCAGCAGCGCCATCCCGGCGATGGGGATGTGCACCGCCAGGATGTAGGACATGGATTTCTGCATGTTGTCAAAGATGCGCCGTCCCAGTCGCATGGCACGGACAATTGAGGCGAAGTTGTCATCCAGCAGCACCAGCGCGGCCGCCTCGCGCGCGACGTCGGTGCCGCGGCCGCCCATCGCGATGCCGACGTGCGCCGCCTTGAGAGCCGGGGCATCGTTGACGCCGTCGCCGGTCATCGCGACGATTTCACCGTCGGCTTTCAGGGCCTGCACGATGCGCAACTTTTGTTCCGGCGCGATGCGTGCGCAAACGCTCACGGTCTTCATGCGTGACTGCAATTCGGCCTCGCCCATCGCGGCAAGTGTGTCGCCGGAAATGATTTCATCCGCAACCAGCCCGGCCTGGCGGGCAATCACGCGCGCAGTGGCGGGATAATCGCCGGTGATCATCACCACCCGGATGCCGGCCTCACGGCACTGGCGCACGGCATCGGGAATCTCCGCCCGCAGCGGGTCCGCCAGCCCAAGCAGGCCGACGAATTCAAAATCGAAATCATGTTCGATGGCGGGAAAGCCCGCGCCGGCGAACTGTGCCCGCGCCACCGCCAGCACACGCAAGCCCTCCGCCGCCAATGCTTCCACGGCGCCTGTAACGTTGGCTTGCGCGACTTCATCAAGATGGCACAGATCGACGATGGCCTCCGGCGCACCCTTGGCGGCGACCACGTAGCTGTCGCTTTCAACGGCTTTCCACACATGCGACATGGCGCGCAACTCAGACGTCAGTTCATATTCGTGCGCCAGCGTCCAGTCGCGGTGCAAATGTTCGGTCTGGGCGAGATAGTGCTGGCCAAGACGGTGAAACGCCAGTTCCATCGGATCAAACGGATCGGGCTTGCTGGCCAGTATCGAAAACTCCACCAGTGCATGGAAGGTTTCCGGCAGTTCGGCCGCGGTTTCGTAATCCACCATGAAGTTGTCATCGTCGGCCCACAGCCGCGCCACCGTCATGCGGTTCTCGGTCAGCGTGCCGGTCTTGTCCACGCACAGCACCGAGGTGGCGCCCAGCGTTTCAATGGCATTGACCCTGCGCGTCAGCACTTTTTCTTTTGATAACCGCCAGGCACCCAGCGCGGGGAATACGGTGAGCACCACCGGATATTCCTCTGGCAGCATGGCCATGGCCAGTGCGATGCCGGCCAGCAGCGCCTGCAACCAGTCGCCGCGCAACAGGCCGTGGGCGATCACCAATAACAAACTCATGCCGAGCGCCAGTAGTGCCAGCGTGCGGATCAATTTCGCAGTCTGTTTTTGCAGCGGCGAGCGTTCGGTCTCCAGCGTGCCCAGTGCCGTGCCGATACGGCCGATTTCGCTGCGCGCGCCGGTGGCCGTGACCCGTGCCGTCCCCTGCCCTGCCACCACCAGCGTGCCGGAATAGACAAACGGCGTATCGTCGCCACCCGGCCGTGCCGCCGCCGGTTCTCCCGTGACGACAAGCTTTCTTACCGGCACCGCCTCGCCGGTAAGCAGCGACTCATCCACCTGTAACTGGCTGCCGCCGACCAGCACGCCATCGGCCGGCACACGGTCGCCTTCCGCCAGCACCACCAGATCGCCGCGCACCACCTCACGTCCGGCAATGCGTATAGCCTCACCATCGCGGATCACCAGTGCGCGCGGACTGGTCAAATCGCGCAGCGCCTCGATGGCGCGTTCGGTCTTGCCTTCCTGATAGAGCGTGAGGCCGAGCGTGACCAGCACGAAGCCGAACAGGATCAGCCCTTCCTGCAATTCGCCGAAGACGAGATACAGCGTGCCGGCGGCGAACAGCAGCATGAACATCGGCTCGCGCGCGGTTTCCCAGATGATGGTCGGCCAGGTGCGGCGCTGTCCACCGGGCAGAGCGTTGGGGCCATCTGCGTGCAGTCGGTCAGCCGCGGCGGCAGCGGAGAGACCCTGTTCTGGAGCGGCGGGTTCGTTCACGGTCGGCCGTCTCTGCGCCCGATGCAGGCGCTGTTGATGAGTGGCCGCACCGGTCCAAAGTCGCGTATCACCTGTCGACAGGTTCCCCGTGGCTTGTATTCGATGTCCAGGGCGGTTGCCAGAATGTCACGCTCCGTTTCGTTCAGATGAATTCGGTCAGTACCGTGAGTTCGTGTGACAAGGAATTTCCTCCACCCGCGATTTTGAATCACAACAGCCCCTCCGGCGCCAACGCGCCGAGCATGCTTGCAACCATGCGGCGCCAAATGCTTGCCAGCGGCTCGCTGTCGTAACGCACCGGCTTGCCATTCTCGCGGCAGGTCCAGATGAGCGCGGTATTGTTGTTGCCGGACTCAGCCAGCTCGACGCGGAATGACTGTTCGGGCGCCGTGGCTTCCTCGAACAAGGTAGCGAGTTGCTCACCCAGTAACGGACTCTCGATGAGTATGGCGACCTCGGTATTTGACAGCCGCGAACGCGGATCGAGATTCATCGAACCGATCAGCACGGATTTTCTATCCACCACCACCGCCTTGGCGTGCAGACTGGCACCCGAGGATAACCCCGGGCGTGCATGGCCGGCACGCCCGGCGTTCGGGCGCATTTCATGCAGTACCACGCCGCACGCGAGCAGCCGGGGCCGGTAGCGCGCGTAGCCCGCATGCACCACCGGCACGTCGGTGGACGCCAGCGAATTGGTAAGCAGACGTACCCGCACCCCGCGCCGGGCGAGCGCGCATAGAACACCCACGCCTTGTTCGCCAGGGATGAAATACGGGGAAACCAATATCACCTCATGCTGCGCACCCCGGATGAGCTGGCTCACGGCCGGAGCAAGAGGCCGAATTTGTTCGGCCGTTCCTGCTTGCGATGGCACGGGCGTATCGAAGACCTTGGCGTGCGCCGGGACAAGCGGGATCCGGCCCTCACGAACCAGGTAGCCGAATCCGGTCGCACGCAGCGCCTGGGCATATTCGGTGGCACGGAAACGCTCGGCCTGCGCGGTCATGCTCGACAGTGCCTGATCCACTTTGCTGGCGTCCGGCGCCGCACCCACGAACGCCGCGATGGGCACCGCCAGCTCGCTGTTCCAGTAATCGTCGAAGCTGCGCGACATCTGCGCCACGACCGGCCCGGCGGCGAGCACGTCAAGGTCCGCGAAGTCGCTGTCGGCGTGCAGGTTGAAATAGGCGTCGCCGAGGTTGCGTCCTCCAATTACGGCGACCGCGTTGTCGGCGATCCAAAGCTTGTTGTGCATGCGCCGGTTGAGGCGGGTACTGTCGCCAAGGTACTCGAACAGTTGGGAGATGCCCAGCGGGCCGCGAAACCGGAAGGGATTGAACACGCGCACCTGGACGTTTGGATGCGCCGCGAGGGTGGCGAGATCGAAATCGCGGCCGACCGCATAGATGTCGTCGATCAGCAGTCGCACTCGCACGCCGCGCTGTGCCGCGCGCAGCGCCCGGTAGAGCAACAGCGTGGCGCTCGCGTCCTTGCCAACGATGTAATACTGCAGATCGAGCGTGCGTTCAGATGCTTCCGCCAGCGCCGCGCGTGCAAGAAAGGCCTCCTGCCCCGAAACGAGCAGATGAAAACCGGACTGATCAGGTGTTGCCTTGAGTTGTGTTGTGAGAGCGCGTCCGAGGAACGTACTTTCCGGATGCTCGATCGCATGCGAGGATGGACGCGGGACATCGAGACGGCCACGCGAACATCCCATGATGAACAAAGCGGCTGCGATAGAGAGCAGCCAGCGTATTGCCCGCTGACACCGGCAAGAAATATCACTGACAATTTCCAGGACGATTGTGGGCATCGTTGGCATATGCAAAGGGCTTGTTTCAATCACGGGTCTTGGCACCCCTTTATACATTGAAAGCAGAAAAGTGCATCAGTCCAGTTTTAAGCAGGCCCGCAGCAAGAAGAAACACCAGGGCAAGAAGCAACATTCCGGCGACCAGCACCGCAGAGACTGGCGCCATCAGCCAGCCCCGGGTCGCCAGAAGCGTCACCATGCCCAAGTCGAAAATACTTGCCAGCAATATCCAACGCCCCGGATAAGGCCATTCCCAAAAGAAGCCATGCGTGCGCATCGCATAGAGCGTGGCCTGCGTGCTGCCGAATACCAGCCAGACGAAAATGAGAGTTTGTGTTTGGGCAAGGTCCAGTCGCCACGCGCTTGTGGCCGCCCAAAACACTGCGCCACTCAGCAACATGAGCAACGCGGCCAGGCCCAAGCTTCTCGTAACCAGCGCGTGAACTGACCAACGATCCGGCGCAGGCGTCGGCGTCACCCGGTCGGTCGAAAGCGACATGGTTGCAAAATCTGTGGCAAACACCAGCAACACCATCAGCGTGGGATTGAGGACAAAGCGCCCGAACAGGATGACCCCGAGGGCGAGAAATGGCGGGACGAATAGCTTGCGTGTCATCATGGTCATGATCCAGGTCTGCATGCGCCGGGAAATGCGCCGGCTTTCCTCGATCGCCGTGACGATCTCGCCCAGACCCGGGCGCGTCAGCACCAGGCTGGCGGCGGCTTTCGCGACATCGGTTGCCGTGGCCACGGCGATGCCGACATCCGCCTGGCGCAAGGCGGGCGCGTCATTTACCCCATCCCCCGTCATTCCGACCACATGCCCGGCCTTCTGCAGTGCCTGAACCAGAAAAAATTTATCCTGCGGCAAGACCCCGGCAAAAATTTCGTAACGGGCGATGTCCTTGGGATCGATATTCTCGCGCAGCGTCCCGGCGGGAGCGGCCTCGCCGGTCATCCCGACTTGGGCCGCCACGGCGCGCGCGGTCGCCTCGCCATCACCGGTGATGAGTATGACGCACACACCGTGCTTGCGTAGCGCGGCGATGAGTGCCGCGGAATCAGAGCGCGGCGGGTCATTCAATGCAATGAAGCCGGCGAGGCGGAGCGTGGCTCCGGTTCCAGTCGCCACCGCCAGCACGCGCGCGCCGCTGGCTGCATGCTGCTCGACCTGGGGCGCGATCACCTGCCATGGTATTTGCGCCAGTTCGGCGAGCACCGACGGTGCCCCCTTGATGATGCGCACCACCTCGTTGGCCTGCCGGATCGAAACCTCCGAACACTTGGTGGCAGGATCGAAGGGAACGAAGTCGAAGCGCGGTGGCAGATTGGCGGCCAGCCCCCGCTCGCGTGCCGCCTGCAGGATGGCAAGGTCGATCGGATCCTGCGTGGCCTCATCGGAAGCCAGCGCCGCCAGCCTTAGCACCTCGTCCGCCGTGGCCGCAGCGAGCGGTACGAGCCGCTCGACGCTGAGGCGGTTCTCGGTGATCGTGCCGGTTTTGTCGAGGCAAAGGATATCCATGGCTGCGGCATCCTGGATCGCTGACAGACGCGTGACCAGAATGCCGTTTTCGGCCAGCGCACGAGCGCCCAGCGCGGCGGACATCGTAAACATTGTCGGCAGGGCGACAGGAACGGCAGCCACCAGCAGCATCAGGCCGAATGGCAGCATGTTGAGCAATGACTCGCCATGAATTAGCGTGGCGACAAATACGGCCACCGCAAGAACGATCACCATGGCAGCCAGATAGCGGGTGATCTGCAGGATCAGCAGCTCCAGGCGGCGTGGGGCTTCAGCCATCCGCACCAGCTCGGCGGTTTTCCCGAAGTAGGTGCGCGCGCCCGTTGCCGTTACCACGCCAGTCGCCTCGCCACGGCTCACCAGCGAACCGGCATAGCTTGCACTCTCCGCTTGATGATTGACAGGAAGCGATTCGCCGGTCAACTGTGATTGATCCACCTGAATCCGGCCATCGGTGAGCCGGATGTCCGCCGGGACGATGTCTCCGACACGCAGATGCACGAGGTCACCCGGCACCAGTTCGGCGGCAGTGGTCGTTTGCCAGCGGCCATCTCTTTTGACGCGGGCCATGACCGTCAGGCGTTGGCGCAGCAAGGCGAGCGCCTTCTGCGCCCGATTCTCCTGAAAAAAACCGATGACCGCGTTGAAAATGAGCAGCACCGCGATCACGCCGGCCTCGATCCAGCGCCCCATGATTATATCCAGCATGACTGCGATCTCGAGCATCCAGGGCACCACGCCCCAGAACTTGCGCAGCAACGCACTCATTCCGTGGGGATGCTCCTGTGCCACCACGTTGGGGCCAACCTGCTGGAGCCGCGCTGCTGCTTCCATGCTGGTTAGTTCTACGGGAGCTGGTGCAGCGCTCACTCGACTTTCCCTTTAAGCAGTAGCGCCAGCCCCAGCCCGGACACCAGTGCCGAACCAAGAGTCCAGGCCAGCACTACGATCAGCCCGGTGTGGTAATACCAGGTGGAGATGCTGGCGGCGATGAAGCCGATTTCGCTTGCGCCGAAGACGATGGTGAGCCAGAACTGCATCAGGGTCATGTGGCGCTGGGAGCGTGTGGTGATGGCGAAGCTCACTGCCTCCATCCGTTCCATCACGGCATCGTAGATGTCCTCAATGCCGAGCAGCGTTTCGCCGTCGGCAGTGACAGCATCGCTGAAGCGGGTGGCGTTGGTGATCGCGCCGTAGTATTCCTCCAGACCGTCGATCACTTCCTGCTTGAGGGCGATGAGTTCCTCGACCGACTTAGGCATGTGGCGCGACAGCCGGTCATAGAGGTGTTGCAGCACCGCATGTTCCAGCAGCAGGAGTTCGAGAGTGATCAGAAAAGGCAGGGCACTTTTGGGTGGCAGGCCGGCAGGCGTCGCCTCTTCGGCGTGCTCTTCTTCCGCATCGCGCAAATCGATCCCGCTGCGGCGGGCGAGCAGCGTTGTGCCGCCCTGTCTTGCGCAATAGTCACGTGCCAGTTCCTCCGCCACGACGCCGGACTTCAGCGCCCGGTGCGAACGGTCGAGAAACAGCAGGCGCACAATGTCTGGGCCATGTTGCTCGATGAAAGTCGTCAGCGGTTGTAGCGGCACGCGCAGCAAGGTCAGTGGAAAATACAAACCAGACCAGGTGGCCTTGCCGGTGATCTCTTGATTGATTGCGCCAAGCACCCGCCACAGACGCATGATCAGTCCGTCTTCCGCCTCGGGGTCAAGCCAGTTTATCCAGCGCGACGCGTCGAAGGACTGAGCTGGCGCGGGTAGCCACACCTCCCATAGCGCCACGCCCGACTTGTGGCTGAGCAGATAAACATCGGCATGGGCGGGGGAATTTTCTGCCACTCCCTCCAGCGAGATACGCCCCAGCGGCCAGCGCGTGATACGCCGCGTTTCCAGAAAAGCCTTGCCCAACAGCCGCCGCTCGAACTCGGTCAGCCCCGTTGTATAGGCCTGCGCCTCACCGGGCGGCAAAGGCGCCACGCTGGAATACGATGTGTCAAAGCCTTTGAACGCGCCTTTCAGCCGAATGGAAAAGAGCAGCACGAAAGCGGGTTCGACAACGATGGCTGAGTGTGCTGTTTGATTCAGTGCCATGGCGATAATCCTACAGGCTGATCACCGTAGCACCCTCAAGGGCGAAGCGAATGAAAGCATCGCGTGCGAATTCCAGGCCAAAGCCTTCGGCCTGCAAGGCCTCGGCCTGACCCATGGCTTCCACCGTCTGGCGGCAAACGTTCACGGGAACGCCCTGTTTCGCCAGCGCCACAAGGGCGTCGCGAAAATCGGTTTGCGCAGGGTCGGCCAACGCGCCGATGGCAGCGCCGAAAATAAAGAGTTCCAGTGTCACGCCGCGCTCGCCGGCGACCTGGCGGATGCGATCGGCCAGCTTGGCACCGGTGATGGCGGCGTTTTCATGGACATGGAAGATGTGGATGACGAGTTTTTTCATGGTGCCTCCAAAATAAAATGAATCACTGCAGTCCGAAAGAATCGATCACGATATGTTCCGAGGTAATGCCCGCTTCGTGCAATACATCGACCACAAACGGAATCATGCCCGGCGGTCCGGCGACATAGGCATCGCGGCCCGCGATAGGCCATACACTCTGCCGCATCGCCGCCGCCACATTGCCTGCAACGACCGAGATGCCAAAAGGCACGGGGATTGAACCGGCGTTCCGTTCTGCAGCGAGCGCGATGTGCAGGTTGGCGGCCTGCAGGTTCCAGGAATTGACCCAGTCGAGTTCATAGAAGTCGTGCATATCCGCAACGCCCCAGAACAGCAGCATGTCGCGCTGCGGCGCGAGCTTGAGTTGCTGTTCAATGAGCGACTCGATGGGCGCGAATCCGGTGCCGCCGGCGACGAACACGAGGGGACGGTCGATTGGGGAGCGCATGGTGAAGTGTCCCAGCGGGCCGCGGACGTGGATGCGGTCACCCTCCTGCATACGTTCAAATGCCCATTCGGACAGGCGGCCGCCCGCGACGCGATGGATTTGCAGCTCGATGCTGCCATCCTCTCGCGGCGCGTTGGCGATGGAGTAAGTCCGCGTCAGGTAAGGGCTACCGGTAATCGCAACCTCGACATACTGCCCGGGCGCAAACTCGCAGAAGCATTCGCCTTTCACCGTCGGTGTCAGGCGCAGGATAAGCGTATTCGGCGTGGGCCGGGTGATCTCTTCGACGCGCATTTCGATGACGCGATCGGGATGGGGAATCTGCGAGGTCGTCGCAAGTAGGTCATGGCGCGCGATCAGATCGTCCTCGACGGCATGGCGCACTTCTGCCTTGCCCTCCAGCGCGAACACGGTCGAAAGTGGAGGAAAGCGGATGGCGTGGGTCGGGCAGGTATTGGCGCAGGTGGTGCAACCCACCATGCAATTGAGCGGATCGACCACCACGCTTTTCTTGCGCTCATAGTCGAAGCGATAGACCAGACGGCTGCAGCCGGTGACACAGGTGCCGCAGCCGATACAGGCATCCTCGACCACGGTCGGGTTCCAGTTGATCTGCTCGCGCGGCACACCGTGCCAGGGTTCCATGAATTTTGGATCGGGCATTGTGTATCTCCTAACGTTTACTACAGTCAATGCCACCTTTTACAGTAGCAACAAAGAATCAATACAGTTTTTACAAGACGGTGCACTGTCGCATATACATATCAGCGCTCATAACCGGAGCAAGGAATGCACACATGCTTATCACCCAGCACGCGCAGATAGGCACGAGCGGTAAGTTCGTGGCATGCGGCACAGGGCACGAAACCCATGACCTCGGGAAACCATTCGCGTTCGAACTGGAAGATTTCGCCGATATCGAGCACGTCGGATTCGGGCGCGTTCCAGATCAGGTCCACCAGTTCCATTTGTTCCGCTTCGGGAATCTCGTCGGGTTCGATGTCTTGGCCGCGCTTGACCATGAAGGCAGATTCGCTGATACGCTGTTGCAGGGTCGGCTTATAGCTGACGCGAATGGCTCGGTTGCTGGATCGCTTGCTGTTCCGTTCAACCACGGTGACTGCGAGCTTGCCATAGTTCATCTTCTCGATATTGGCCTTGCCCAGGGTACAGCCGGTGGCATATTGCACACCGTCACCGAAGCAAGTGCCGCCGTGGTCCTCGCCGATTTCGACGAAGGCGTACAACTGCCGCCCGCCGGCACGTTTCACGTTCAGTTCACGCAGAGCGGCCAAGCCTGCCCGCACGCCGGCCACGCTGGCCCAGCAGCGGTGACCGTGAAATTCCAAGGCTTTTGTGAGGATTTGGCGATCGTTATTGGTATTCATGATGTAACTCCTTTTTTTAGGTTAAGAAGAACAGGGCCGGCTCACACCAGGCCCCACCCGGTTTTGATTGCGACGGCGATCAGCACCAGGGCGATGACCATTTTCAACTGATTGCCGCCCAGTTTCTCGCTCGCCAGCCAGGCACCCAGCGCGGCCCCGGCCGCACTGGCGAATCCGGTTGAAACCAGCAAGCTAGTGTCGATGCTGGCCGCGCCGACATGGGCCAGAAATCCGGCCAGCGATGCAAATATCACTACGAAGGAGGCGCTCGCCGTAGCGCGTTTGGGTTCCAAACCGGCGGCCACCAAGACTGGAACGATGATATTACCGCCGCCCACACCCAGCAGGCCGCCCACGAATCCCGCCAGCGCACCGACCGGCAAACCCAGGATCAGCGCCTCGCGGATCGAGGTATGGGCGTTGAGCACCTTGGGCCGGTAAAACAGGATCATCAAGGCGGCGAACAACAGAAACGCCACGAACAGCCATAACAGCAGTGTGCGGTCCAGTCCTTGCGCCACATGCACACCTATAGGCGAGGCCAGTACCGCCAGCACCAGCATGGGCAGAACGAGCCGCCATTCCACCAGCCCCTTGCGGATGAAGGTGACCGAGGCGACAGACATGGCGATGGCGTTGAGCAGCAGCGCAATGGCCATGGCAGTATGCAATTCCACGCCAAAGAGCAAAAAGACCGGGATCAGCACGAATGCGGCTCCGACCCCGGCCATGGCGAACACTGTGGTCAATACGAACGTGACTAAGGCGGCGAGTACGAGGCTCATTTGCAACACCTCCTTGTGCCCGTCGCCTGCGTTTGCTGGATTGGCGGACAAGGCGCGCTGCTGTAAGAACAGATAAGCAGCAACCTGGCAGTGAAGGTTGCTGCGCCTAGAGACATTAAACTGGGCAAGATAATAATCACCGTTCCCAAAAAATCAGCAATATCCCCGTGAGAAAGGAATACGTCCAGAATTTACCGAGGACTTCTTTGTCAATAAAAAAATATTCATTATTTTTCGCGTGGCGTTGGATTTTGAAGTGGCTCAATTGTGTTCCACTAAAGAGACCTTTCCATTTCTTGTGACGATCCTGACTGGCTATTTGAGGCAAGATGTCACGGACTCAATGCAATGGCGTCTAAATGGCTGCGCTTAACGTCAGGCTGGAACGACTTCAGGATAACGCCGTTTGTAGAGCAGATAGAGCAGCACAGGCACGATCAATAACGTCAGGAAGGTCCCGGCGATCAACCCACCTATGGCCACCACTCCCAGCGGTGACAGCCTCTCCAGTCCTACCGACCACTCGAAAGCCACCGGCACCATACCCACTGCTGCTGCTGCCGCTGTCATGAGAATCGGCCGGGTTCGCAAGTCAACCGCTTGAAGGATCGATTCCTTCAAAGGCGTGCCCTTGGCCAACGCCTCCTGCGCGAAGTCGACCAGAAGAATGCCGTTCTTCACCACAATGCCCATCAATAGGATCAGGCCCATGAACGAAGGCATACAGCCATGCTTGTCAGCGATCATCATCGCCCAGGCGGCGCCGGTCACCGCGAGCGGCAAGGTCGCCAGGATCGCGATCGGGCTGACGAAGGAGCGAAATGCGATTACCAACACCACCGCGAGCAGCACAATGCCGAGTGCCAGCGACTGGGTTAAGCGACTGAACGATTCGTTCATTTCCTTCATTTCACCTTCGTTGCTAATGGTATAGCCGCGCGGTAATTGCATGCCCTTAAGTGCCTCTGTTACGTGGTCATCGAGTGCGGTCACGGCGATGTCACGCCGGTAACCGATTACATCCACGGTGCGTTGCAGGTTTTGGTGAGTGAAAGCGGTGGGAGCATACACCGTCTTGACCGTCGCTACTTGGGCCAGTGGCACGATGGAGCCGTTCGGCGCGGTGAGATTGAGCGCGGCGATGGCCGCGGGGCTGGAACGCTCGTCACTGCGTAGACGTACCCAAACGGGGATACCGTTCTCGCCGGGGACGCGCAGACTGCCGCCCGGGATGCCGTTGGCCTGCGCCGCCACCTGCTGCGCAATCGCGCCAGGAGTCAGGCCATAGGCCGATGCCTTGGCAGCATTCACATCGAGTTGCAGACGCTTGGCATCGCCCTGCCAGCTGCGCTCGAAACCGGTCAGCCCGCCTACCTTTTGCAGACGTGTTTGCAACTTATCGGCAATCTGGTCAAGCACTTGCCAGTCCGGGCCGGTGACCATCAGATCAACCGTGCCGCGAATCGAGGACAGCGGGGTTGCGCCATAGACCACGGCGTTGGCGTTGATCAAACCGGGGATGGCGCGCACGCGGCGTTGTATGTCCTGGTTGATCTGGTAGAGAGTCTCGCTGCGGTGGAAGCGATCGACCAGATCCACGGTGGACATGCCCTGCTGGAAAGTTCGCGCGGCGCCGAAGGATTTGTCGCTAGGCTCGGCGCCGACCACGGTGGAGGTCGAGATCAGCCACTCGGGTTTGACCGAGGCGCGGATGGCCGCGTCCACCTCCCCGGAAATACGTTGCATGTCTTTGACATCGGTATCCGGCTGTGCCTCAAAGCTGACTTGGGTAATGCCGGTGTCCATCAGTGGCATCAGTTCCCGGCCCACTACCGGCATCTGGCGAAACGAGGCCAAGGTCAATATCAGGGCCACGAACAGAACGCTCTTGGGGTATTTCAACGACCAGCTCACCAATCCAGCATAGAAGCGCTTGAGTGGCCGCAGAACGTAGGTGTCGAAGCGCAATAACGGCTTGCGTAGCGGGTCGCGAGCATCAGGTTTGAGCACCCAGGGTGTGAGCAAGGGAATGATTGTTACGGCGACGATGAACGAGGCCACAAGCGCGATGGTCAGGGTCAGCGACAGCGGCCTGAGCACCGTCTGAACATAGCCGCCGATGAATACGATGGGCAGCAGCACCACGGCATTTGCAATGGTGCCCGACAGCACTGCGAGCATCACCTCCTGGGTGCCGTTGGCAGCCACGGTGAGGCCGGTTTCGCCATGCTCGCGCATGCGCCGCTCGATGTTCTCGATTACCACGATTGCGTCGTCGGCCAGAAGGCCCACGGCGATGATCACCGCGGTCAGCGTGACCATGTCGAATTCATAACCGATCAGCTTCATCACTACGAAGGTGAGCAAATAGGTGAATGGCAGCGACAGTGCGGTGATGAAGGCCGCGCGCGTGTCAGCCAGAAATAGCAGAATGACGAACACGACCATGATCACCGCGTCGCGCAGCGCCCCCAGCATGTTGTCCACAGTCAGGTCAATCAGTCTCAATTGGCCGTCGGACTGGGCAATATGCAGCATTGGAAATTGCGCGCGTATATTGGGAATCTCGGCGTCGATGGCACGCGCCACGGTGGCAGAATAACCATTTTGTCCGCGCAGCATCGAGATGGCGATGGCCTGGTCGTTATTGCCGCGATAGAGCGAGGTAGGATCGGCATCGCCCCAGCTGACCTGTCCCAGATCGCCGACGCGTACGAAGCCACCACCCGATACCGGCACACGGATGTCGGCGATCTGCTGCGGGTTGTGCGCCAGGCTGTTGAGAGTGAGCAGGAAGCGATAGCCGTTACGTTGCACCAAGCCCTCGGGTGCAGTGATGTTGCTGGCGACGATGGCCGTGGCCACCGCGGGCACATTGAGATGATGGCTTTCCAGCGCAGCGCGGTCGAGATTCACTTGGACCTGGCGTTCGTGGCCACCAAACACCTCCACCTCTGCCACACCCGGGATGCGCAGCAACCGGTCGCGCAACTGATTTTCGGCGATACGACGCACCTCACCCAGCTTCAGCCCAGAATCACTGGCCGGGGTCAGCGCCAGCACCGTTACCGGCTGCGCGGCGTTGGTAATGCGGAAGATCACGGGCGATCGCGCACCCGCGGGCAACCCCGACTCCACACGCTTGAGTTCGGTCAGCACCTTGGTTGCGGCAATGTCGATGTCGTTACCGTACTCGAATTCCACTGTCACCGCCGACACCTGGTCGCGCGAAACGGAGGTGACGCGGCGCACGCCGTCGATGGCCGAGAGCTGTGTTTCGACCGGGTGAGTGATATCTTGCTCCACGTCGCTCGCCTCTGCGCCCGGCCACTGAGTGACGACGCTGACCATCGGCCTGTTGGTGTCCGGAAACAGGTTCATCGGCAGTGTGACGTAGGCGGCGATGCCAGCCACCACCACCAAGATGGCCAGCGCCACAATGGCGTGCGGCCGACCAAGCAGTTTTTGCATGAAGTTCATTGTTTTGCTCCCGCCTGGGTGGCGGTCACCGCCGCATCGCCTTCGCGCAACTGAGACAGCACCGCAGTCTGGCCGACCACGACCTGATCGCCGGGCGCGAGCGTACCCTGCACCGCCGTGCGTTCACTGCCTTCCTGCAGCACTTTGACCGACACCAGATGAAGTCGACCCGGCGTGCCGGGTTTGGAACCCGGTGTAAATACCACCACATGCGCGCCATCGCCGCTGCCCACTAGTGCCGCTACAGGCACGGTCAGCGCATCGCCCGAGGCTTGGGTGCGCACCTCGGCAGCCACACTACTACCGCTGGGGAGTCCGAAGGGGGCCTTAGTCGCGTCAGCTTCTACTGTACCCAGACCGGCGGCATTCACCGCTGGGGCCACGCGGCTGATGTGCAGGCTCAAGCTTGCGCCGTCCTGGTGCAACATCAGCGTATCGCCGACCTGCACGTATACAATATCTGCGGCCGGCAAATTAACCTTTACCACCGCGCCCTTGCCAGAGGTGAGTTGATAGACCGGCTTGCCCGGCGAGACGGTATCACCCACTTCAACCAATCGTTGAGCAACCACTGCATTCCGTGGAGCGCGAATCTCGGCATAACCGAGTTGTGCTTGCAAGGCCGCGACTTGGTCAGTAAGCGAATGGGCTTTGGCCCGGGCGCCATCTGCGGCAGTACGTGCCTGGTCGGACTGGGATTGGCTGACCCCGCCTTCGGTCAACACAGCATCGATCCGCGCCTGCTGCTTGGCGGCGTAGTCGGCTTCGACCAGCGCCGCGGCGCGCTGCTGTTCGAGCGCCGACAGATTGCTGGCAACTGTACGTGCATCTATCCGCACCAGCAGGGTGCCGCGCTTGACCGCGACACCAGCGCGCGGTCCCACTACCAAGGCCGTGCCCTGTATCTGTGGAGACAGGACAATTGCATTCGGGGCCTCGATCACGGCAACCGACTGGAGGCTGCCGGATAGGCTGCCGCGTTCAACCTCGCCTGTCTGCAAGGCCCAGGGAGAGCGCTCGGCTGATGGGCTGGCATCGGCCTGGTGCAGGCGATGAAAATGCAGGACTGTGCCACCGATAATCAGCAGGATTGCAATGGCCAGCAGATACCAGAGTTTACGTTTATTGGATGCTTGGAAAGTGGTTTGGGCGGCGTTCATGGCTGGGTCTCTCCAGTATTGTTGGCGGACGTTTTCAGATTGGTTGACGGGATGTCAGAATAGGCCAACGGTGGCTTGCCGAATGCATAACGCAGGGCGTCATCGGCCTGCCACCAGCCTGCCAGCGCACCGGCCAGGGCCGCTTGGGCGCGGGCCAGGGTGGATTGTGCATCGATCAGGTCGGTAGCCGAACCGAGGCCGTTTCCGAAGCGGTCCTGTTCGATGCGTGCACTTTCCTGCGCTGCCAGAAGGCCGGACAGCGCGGCGTGATATACCTGGTCTTGCGTATTCCATTGCGCCTCGGCGCCTTCGCGAGCAGCTCGCAAGTTGTCCTCGGCACCCCTCAGGCGTTGATTCGCCTCATCGGCGGCGGCCTGAGCGGCATCGATCGCACTGTTTTGCGCACCACCCGACCATAGGTTCACACGAATACCCAGGATTACCTGCCAAGTGTCCACCGGGCGGCTGTCCCACTGAATCGCATTGTGGTTCCAGCCGCCGTTGACAAAAAATTGCGGGTATTGCGCGCGCTGCGCGGCTTGCATCTTGTCCTGGCTGGCAGTCAGTGCGCTTTGTGCGGCCAGCACATTGGGCGGAAGCGTGCCGGAATCGTCTGGCAAGGCCGTCGGCCCTGTTTCCGGCGAGGTCACCAGCGCGGCAAAGGTGTCGAGGCCCATCAGCGCCGCCAGCTGCGCGCGCAGTTTTTTCTCCTGCCCGGCAACGCTGGCGAGGGAGGCTTGCACCTCGGCGACTGCCGCCTGCACGCGCAGCAGGTTCACGCGGGCGATGTTGCCCACCTTCAGACCTGCCTGTGCCACCCGCTCGCTGGCCTGCAACGATTCAAACTGCTTGGCGAGCGCGGCCTGCTGGCCGGCCAAGGCCTCCATATTGCGGTACAGCGTGGCACCTTGCAGCAGGCTGCGCAGACGCACATCCTCGGCGCTCCATCGCGCCCCGGCAGCCCGGCTGCGCGCGGCGTCTACCCCAGCGGCAATTTCCAGGCTGAGGTCGATTGGTAATTGCATATCCAGCCCATAGCCGAACTGATTACTTCCGAAAGGGTAGTTTGCAACATTGGGCGGTTGGGTGATCGGCCGGGTCAGGCGCGGATCATTGAAGTGCTGGCTCAGGGCATAGGCATCGACTTTGCCGAACCATGCGGCACGCGCCTGCTGCACCTGTGCATCGGCTTGGTGGCTGGCGGCCTGGGCCGCCAGCACGTCGGGCGAATGTTCGGCGATGATGCTCAGGACTTGGCTAAGGTTGCCGGCATCGGTTGGGCTGGGCGCAGACAGGGCCGACGTCGGCATGGTCTTCGGCACCGGCGCAGCCAGCACCGGGCCAACCAAGGCGACCAACAACAGGACAGGAAGCGCTTTTTTCATTGAAGGATTCTCCTTACGAGGTGACGGGCGCGGTAAGTTTCGTAGCAGACCACAATGTTCTCGCAGCTTGTTGATTCGATCTTCGAAGGCTTATTCTGACGCACACCTTTAATGAGTACTTCGACGTCGCACAAAGAAAATTTCGGGATGGACGTCACACGTTCGCTGCCCTTGATGATGCAGGCAGAAATAGCAGCTCGGCGAGAATTAGATACATCGGCATGAACCACAAGATCGTTATCAAACGTGATTTCGGCAAAGTTGCAACGAGCTACACTGGCATGCGTACCGATGCGCACGGTCTTGACGTGGAATATCATTTTCTCGTTCGGATCGCTCATGGCATCCTCATTTTGAAAATTACTGCCACCACCGCTTGCGATTGTGGAGCGTTGGCGCCCGGTTCTCGATCAAGGAGGGCGGCTCGGTACTGAGTATCCAACCTGGAGGTGAAGGCGTTGCATTACGGCTACAGGAAGAACCTATGTTACTCGGATCATAGACTTTAATCAGTGTCGGGTGCTCCACATCGTCTGCATAAACGATGCCGCAGTAGTGGTAATCATGTTCTCGATGCAACAACTCGTTCAGCGCATCGATGCGCCGTACCAGTTCATCGCCATTCAACGCGAAGAGCGGTAGCGCTTCCCCGAGTTGGTAGAAATACCATTCGCCACGTATGACACGCCCCCACATCTCGTCTAGCTGTTGCCATTTCAAGAAGTCTGCGAAGGTTCCTTTCAATCGCATATGAAATGCTGCTGTGGCGGCGCTATCAGACATGATTACAGCCAGCCCGCGATCTTGTCGCGACTGGGTACGCCGCCCGCATGCACCACCTTGCCTTCCACCACCACACCGGGCGTGGACATCACTCCGTAGGACATAATCGCCTGGATGTCCTCGATCTTCTCCAGCTGGATTTCAATACCCTTTGCTTTCGCGGCTTCGTCGATCAACTTCAACGTGGTCTTGCAGTTGGCACAACCCGTGCCGAGGACTTTGATATTTTTCATATTCCTTACTCCTTGATGATCAGCAACAGAACTTACCACGTGTAAATTTGCAGGTTTTGTTTGGAGATGGCCATGGTCATATCTAGTGCCATCGGAATACGTCCATTATGGGAAGTCCTTAAAATCAGAATCCCTTTCAAGCCCCATCTTCTCCCGATATTTCACTACGAGCGAAGCCAGCCATGCACCAACAAGCAGGCACAGGGTACGGAAGATGCTAATGGCAAATGGAGGCAAAAGCATGGCACTGGAGGGTTTTCCACCATATTCGCTGATAAGGCTGGCATCCATGCCTCCAGGAACGAAAATCAAGATGGCTGCGCCCAAAATTATCGCCACCCCCCATGAAGCCTTTCTGTTTTTGCTGAAGGCCCAGGCAAGACGAAATGAAATCGCACCGAGCGTTCCGCTCAGAATACATTCGATGATCATGATCCTAATCATTTTTGAAAACTCCATTACCAACTATGAGGAGCCGCCAGATTCCGGTTGACGCAAGCGGATATTCAAACCAATTCTTTCAAACACACTTCAATATCCTCGGTGCGATGCAATCCGCTGATAATCACCTTGCCGTCATGCAGCACGGCAGGCGTTTGAAAATACGGAATGCCCAAGGCATCGGTATCCTTGCGTATCTCCATATCCAGCCGGATGCCCAGACCCGCCGCCGCACAGGACAAACGTTTCTCCATTCGCAGCAGCGGCTCGCCGGATCCCGCCAGCGTGACGCTGATGGCGGGTGCATTCGCCGGCGGTGTGGCGCAAGACGACATGCTTACACCACCGCGTTGAACACAAAACCGACCAGCATGATGCCGCTCGCCACCACAGCGATGAATGTGGCGATCAATCGGGGCTTGAGTACCTTGCGCAGGATCACCATCTCCGGGAATGACAGCGCAATAACGCTCATCATGAAGGCCAGCACGGTGCCCAGCGATGCCCCTTTGGCGAGCAGCGCTTCGACGATCGGGATGATGCCTGCGGCATTGGTGTACATCGGCACACCGATCAGCACCGAGACCGGCACCGACCACCAGGGTGCATCCTTGCCCATCAGTCCGGCCATGAAATCCTGCGGCACATAGCCGTGGATCACCGCGCCGATCGCGATACCTGCCAGCACATAAGGCCACACCTTGCCGACGATCTCGCGCACCGAGGCGAATCCCGCATCAATACGGTCTGTCAGCTTGAGCGTATCCCCTTCAACGGCTGCGCTGACCTGCGGCATGTTGCGCACCCAGTCTTCCAGATGCGCTTCCATCCTGAGCCGGCCGATGATGTATCCGGATACGATAGCGATCGACAGGCCCAGTGCCAGATACAGCGCGGCGATCTTCCAGCCGAACAGGGCGAACAGCAGCGCGAGTGCGATTTCGTTGACCATGGGCGCGGAAATCAGAAAGGAGAAAGTCACGCCCAGCGGCACACCCGCCTGAACGAAGCCGATGAACAGCGGCACCGCGGAACAGGAACAGAACGGCGTGACGATACCGAGCAGCGCGGCCATGATGTTGCCGACACCCTCATTGCGCCCGGAAAGCAGGGCGCGGGTCCGTTCCGGTGTGAAGTAGGAATTGACCATGCCCATCACCATCACCACGCCGGTCAACAACAACAACACCTTGGGCGTGTCATACAGGAAGAATTGCAGCGCATCGTAGGCATGGCTGCCCGGTTCAAGCTGCAGCGCTTTGACCAGAATGTGCGAAAGCGGCTCGAGTATTTTGTAGATGCCGAACCAAATCACGGCAGCGATCACCAGGAAGGAACGCGGGCTACGATGTGGGAAGGTCAGGGTAAAACTGGACATTCGATACACTCCAGAACTGTTCGTAATGATGATGTACTGGAGACGAACGAAACAGGAAAAAGATGCAACTAATTTCGTGTAATGCGTTCCGTTCGTCGAAGCTAACTTGGCAAGCCTTGCTCAGCTGCATGAAACCATTCATTAACAAAGTATAGTAAATTGGTAGGCTGTTTCATGAAGCATGATAGATATTGCATGGTAATAGTCCCATCCATTCAATTTATCCATCCCCGGCAAAATCTTTAGGATGGGAATATCGATCTGAAAGAATGCAATCTTTTAGGTACCGCCTACAGGCCACTAACAGCTGTCCACACGTGCAAGGTGTCGGATGAGGATGCGCGTGCAGGAATGGCAGTTGAGTGGTGTGACGACACATTTAATCATATAGACGCTAGATATCCTCCGGCACCATCTTGATCGCCCCGCACGGGCATTCCGAAACGCAGATGCCGCAGCCCTTGCAATAGTCATAGTTGAACTTGAAGCGTTTGCCCGGCCCGAGCTTGATCACCGCGTTGTCGGGACACACGCCGTAGCAGTTGTCGCATTCGAAACAGTTGCCGCAGGACAGACAGCGGCGCGCCTCGAACAGGGCATTGCTCTCGTCCAGTCCGCCCTGTACTTCCTCGAATCCGGTCTGGCGGCGTATCGCGTCCAGCATCGGGCGCATGGTCCTGGGGGCATCGGAGTAATACCACGGGTTGAGCATGTCGAACGTGACCGGCTCGTGTTTGGTCACGGGTTCATATTTTTTTCCGCTCAGCCAGGCATCGATGTGGCGGGCGGCTTTCTTGCCGTGCCCGACACCGGTTGTGACCGTGCGCTCCGACGGCACCATGTCGCCACCGGCGAAAATGCCAGCGTGGCCGGTCATCATGTTGCTGCCGACCTGCACCGTGCCGTCCCTGATCTCCAGCCCGGCAACGCCCTCAAGCAGCGACAGGTCGACATCCTGCCCGAGCGCCAGCACCAGCGAATCCGCCGCCATGGTTTCGAACTCGCCGGTGGGTTGCGGGAAACCCTTTTCGTCCAGCTGCATTTTTTCGATGGTGAGTTCATGTTCGCCGGCATGTTTGATCGTGGACAGCCATTTGATCATCACCCCTTCCTGCAACGCTTCTTCCACCTCGAAATCGTGCGCCGGCATCTTCTCGCGGGTGCGGCGATAGACGATGACGGTATCGGTGGCGCCCAGGCGTTTGGCGGTGCGCGCCATATCGATCGCGGTATTGCCGCCGCCATAGACCACCACGCGGCGGCCCAGCAGCGGCTTGTCCTCGCCTGCCATGCTGTGCAGCACGGAAACCGCATCCATGATATGCGCCGCATCTCCTGCCGGAATGAACGCGCGCTTGCCGATGTGTGCGCCGACCGCGAGGAAGGCCGCGTCGAAATTGCCGGCGCGCATGCTGTCCTCGATATTCGCGACTTTGCTGTCGAGTTTCAGCGTCACGCCGAGATCGAGGATGCGCTGCACCTCGGCATCCAGCACGTCGCGGGGCAGGCGGTATTTCGGGATGCCGAAGCGCATCATGCCGCCGGACAGCGGGCCGGCTTCGTGTATCTCCACGCGGTGTCCGAGCCGCGCCAGATGGTAGGCGGCGGAAAGCCCGGACGGTCCAGCGCCGACCACCAGCACTTTTTTGCCGGAAGCTGCGGTGGGCGCATCGAATTTCCAGCCGCGCCTGATCGCTTCGTCGCCGAGAAAGCGCTCCACCGAGTTGATGCCGACCGCGCTGTCCAGATGGCCGCGATTGCATGCGCCTTCGCAGGGGTGATAGCAGACCCGTCCCATGATCGCGGGCAGCGGGTTGTCCAGGGTCAGCACGCGCCAGGCTTGTTCATAGTCGCCCGATTCGGCATGGAACAGCCAGCCCTGGATGTTTTCCCCGGCGGGACAGCCCGCGTTGCAGGGCGGCAGCCTGTCCAGATAGACCGGCTTCATGGTGCGCCACGATCCGGTGTGATTGGCCAGCGAAGAGCCGGGGTCGAGGGTAATTGCAAAAGGCTTGTCCATTTATATAACCTCCTGTTGTTGCACCAGCCCGTACCTGCGGATATTGCGGTCGGCGCGCTGCTGGATGCGCGCGATGACACCCGGTTCGGGATTCGCACCGAACAGGTGGGCAAAGCGTTTTTGCGGCTTCAGGTATTCCTCGACCGGCAGCTGCTTGCGTATCGGCAACGCGCTGACTTGCACGCCGTACTCGGCTTCGAATATCGGGAACAGGCCGGTTTCATGGGCCAGCCGCGCGATGCGGATGGTGTCGTTCGAAGCCGTTCCCCAGCCCAGCGGGCAGGGCACGAAGATATGGATGTAGCGCGCGCCGTGAAATTCCATCGCGCGCTTCACCTTGGCCTCGAGGTCGTGCAGGTCGGCAACCGTGGCCGTGGCCACGTAGGGAATTTCGTGGGCCATTGCGATGGCGGGCACGAACTTGCCCTGGCCGAATACATTGCCGGGATGCGGCCCCACCGGCATCGTGGTTGCGGTGCGCGCCGCGGGAGGTGTGGCGGACGAACGCTGCACCCCGGTATTCATGTACGCTTCGTTGTCGTAGCAGATATACAGCACATCGTCGTTGCGTTCGAACATCCCGGACAGGCAACCGAATCCGATGTCGGTGGTGCCGCCATCGCCGCCCTGCGCGACCACCCGCACTTCGCTGCGTCCCTTCACCTTCAGCGCCGCGGCGATGCCGGTCGCGACCGCCGCGGCGTTGCCGAACACCGAGTGCATCCATGGCAGCTGCCACGAGGTT
>Ga0307375_10001477_pt1 | contig 25616 bp, 39 predicted proteins | sample TR1MG_FD_202531 | JGI IMG/M metagenome (GOLD analysis project Ga0307375, IMG submission 202531) | Soil microbial communities from Risofladan, Vaasa, Finland - TR-1 | ecosystem: Environmental > Terrestrial > Soil > Coastal area > Acid sulfate soil | place: Finland: Risofladan, Vaasa | collected...
TTACTATTGTGATCTATAAGGAGATTCTTGAGTTCATTTCATTAATTTTAGGACTTTCGCAGATGGCTTTTATAGCTTACTTTGTCTCTGAAAAATTACAATTAAACATAAAACAATGATAACACTACATGAATTAAAAACAGACCCGAAGTACCGGGAAATGACAAGGGATGAACTTGCCGGAATTATTCGTAATAACAACGAACTTTATTACGCTATTACTGGGGTTTTATCATCTGGAAAAACTGAAACCATGATTGAATACTTCAAACAAAACCCACTACCCGAACCAGACAACCTAATTGAAGATATTGAATCCCAAGTAAAAGAATTACGAAAAGCCTTTAATCGTGGTGAGAGATTGACCGGCCTAGATATGCTGGTTAAGTACGGTATTATGAACTACAAAGGCCGGGTTTTCAATCTTAGAAATGACCAGGTTGACCCAATGCCAATAATTACAGAAATGATTGTCTTGCCAAATAAAAAGCGGGTGGGATTGTATTATCTTAAAACTAAATAAAATGGACGTAAAAATTAAAGACAGAGAAGAAGAAATTGAGTATCTAAGAATGGCACTCAATATGTGTGAACTTCCGGTCAATTATACGCAGGTTGATTTGATTATTGAAGTCGTAAAAGAGACCGAAAAACTTAAAGGGAATTTTTCAATAAAAGACGGTGTTAAAATACATCACGGTTGGAGAAATAAATGGGATGCTTATTTCGAGGACTTAAAAACAGAAAAGTCATGACGCCCTACATAATGCCTGGAACCTTGCCAATATCGGAACATAAAATAATAGACATTGCTTGCGAGTTAAGTGGAGTATCAAAAGAAGATTTAACCGGAAATTCAAGAAAAAGAATATATGTCATTCCTCGCCACGTTGCTATGTATTTCATCCACAAAACCCATCCTAAGTACTCATTGGAACAGATAGGATGGATGTTTAACCGAGGGCACGCAACTGTTATAAGCGCGCTTAAAGGAGTTGAGACCATAAAAGATAGGGATTTAAACGACTTAACTAAAAAAGTAGGAGAACGAATAAAATCAAATAATTTAGTATCTTTGAAACAATTAAATATAAAACAATGTTAAACCAAGTAAATTTAATCGGTAGAGTAGGTCAAGACCCAGAACTCAGAAACACCGGAGAGACAAAAGTTGTAAATATATCTCTTGCAACATCCGAAAAATGGAAAAACAAAGCAGGTGAAACCCATGAGAAAACAGAATGGCATAGGCTTGTATTCTGGGATAAACTCGCTGAGATCGTAAACAAATACGTTCAAAAGGGTTCATTGATCTACGTATCCGGAAAACTCACAACCGAAAAGTATCAAGACAAAGACGGCCGGGACGTTTACACTACAAAGATTCAAGTCAGAGATATGAAAATGTTAGGTGGGAAATCCGAACAAAAAGAACCAAGCGAACCCGAACGGGAATATTCCGGGACCGTTGGAAATCATGTAGATTCACCGTCTTATGATTCTAAAAGTGAAGATGATGACCTTCCGTTCTGATAACTGACTGTAAATCAATATATTAAAGCAAAACGATTATTGATAATAAGGACATCTTAACCCTCGCATCAGATCATAACTGGTGGGGAGTAAAAGCCAAAGATAACGATATTCAAGAACAATTGTTTGATAGCGAAACCCAGTTTCAAATTGAAAATGAATGGGATGCTGAAGAAATTATGGTTCTTGTTGATTTGTTGGGAATTGATAACGTTGATATTTGAGCTATGACAAACGGTTTGGCTATGTTTTGAAGCCGACAGAGATAAAGACAATTTGAAATATAAACATAACAAAGGCTTTTAAATATAGCTTTTGTTACCAACTTTTAAAAATTATGGTGAATCAAGACGGAATCGAACTAAAGGAAGGAATGAAAGTAAAAGGATGGATAACTTTCAGACGAAGTTACGGCAGAATAGGAGATAAAGATATTGAAGGAACGATAGTTGAGTGGGATAAGCAACTTTTCGTCCAAAGTAAAGCAGAACCAACAAAATTTTACAAACTGTCAAAATTTGCACATAACTGGTTAACACAGCCAGAAGTTGCGATGCTCGAAGTACAGCAGTAATAATTTTTTATTGTTGGTAACGGATGGCAATATGAAATCGTGCTGGATTACGTAGGCACGAACCCATCGAACCGTTTCAATGTTGATATGAGAACAAATATTTAATAACCGCACAAAGCCCAGCATGTTTTATATTGCGTGTTGTGCGTAGTGCTTTAATAATCAGATAAATGAAAATAGAAATCGAAATTAATGAGCAGGATTTAAAAGACTTAAAAGCTGTTAGAAATTACTTTGGAGAACACGATAAAACAATGTTTGAACATAAAGCTTATGCTGTACTCGATAAATTTTATAAAAAACTAACTCAAATAAAAAAATGAACTACTTTGAAAACATGCAAACTGACCAACCGTGTTATGGTACTTTGCGAATAACAAATCCACGAACTTTAGATATGTGGAAGAAAACAGGTAAATATCAAAAACTTATTGATGATGGTTATATTTATGCAAAAGGTTGTGGACGTTTCAGAACGGAAGTTTGCACTTGCAGTAAATGTCGGAGTGCTTCTTAGCATTACGCACAACACAAAAATCTATGCCGTTTTAATGGCATAGATTGACTGTTATCGGACGTTTTAATGTCCGAAATACTTAGTTAGTGAAATTTAAAAACAAAAACCATGAAGCAACCTGCTGTTAGTAACAGTACTGACAAATACCACTGAAAATGAAAAGAGTACAAAGAAAGAGAACAAAAGGCTGGAAGATGCCAGAAAATACAGTTTATGTTGGCAGACCTACCAAGTGGGGAAATCCAATAAAACTTGAAGGTGATATGATTTACATAAATGCCAGTTACCGAAGAAAAATATTAGACCCGTGGGTTTATCATAACCAGGGAGATATTGACGATGTATTATATCTTTATTGGCATATTTTGAAAGGAACACAATTTAAAGATGTTGATTTACAATACTGGTCTGATAGATTTAAAGAAAATGATATTGAAGAATTAAGAGGAAAAGATTTAGCTTGTTTTTGTTCTCTTTCTTCTAAATGCCACACAGATATTTTAATCGAAGCACTGACATAGTATTGTTATGGTTTCGTGCTTTATTATATGTCTAATTTTAAACTAATTATAAATGAAAAAAGCAAAAGAGCACGCAAATGAATTGGTAGTTTCCTATTCAGATGCAATTATGAATAAAAATTGGGATATTTTTAAAACCAAAATATCTGATGTGTTTTTTGAGGTTGCAGTAAACGAGGTTAAAGAACTCCAAAAAGCAAGGAACATTAAACTCGATACTGGATTAATTCCAATATTTAAAGACCAACGAGCAAAATATGGCTCTATTTGTAAAATTGTAAACACTGTTAAAGCTGATTTACTTTCAATTACAGACTTTGACGAAGTTATAAAAGAAATTCATCCTAATATTTACGACTGGTATGTGTCGGAGGTTTTAGCATGAACCATAACACAAAAATCTATTCCGTTTTAACGGCATAGATTGACTTTCAAAATATATAATCGAATGTCAAAAATAAAAACCATGAAGCAAATAATTTTAACGGACAGACCAGTATATTTAGGAAGGAATTGCCCATATTGTGGAAGTAAAAAGACTTATACAACATGTTATATTAACCTCGGAGCACCTAACATTAAATGTAAGAATTGTAGGAAAGAGTACTATGTTTCTCCAGAGCATAAATTAGATATTAAATAATAAAACAAAAATCATGATACTATCTATTTTAACTCCAATTTTGGCCTTATGGGCTATATTGAAAATTATCCGTATTGAATTAATGGAAAAATGATTATCTTTGTATAAAAATAACCTGAAAAATGGTTTATAAATACGTTGCGTTTGACATTTTAGGTTTAAAAACTGTGAATAAACTGTGAAAATATGGCAAATGAAGAAAATCTGAAACCTTTCAAAAAAGGGAAGGATGAACGCCGAAATTTAAAAGGACGTCCCCACATATTGCCAGACCTAAAAGAAGCAATTGCTAAAATTTTATCCGAAGAAACAGACGGTAAAACAGCACTTGAAGAAATATTAGCAGCGTTACGATTGAGAGCTAAAAAGGGAGATGCAAGAGCGGCGAAAGAATTGCTTGATCGTGGTTTCGGGAAGTCGCAGCAGAATATTGATCTTACCACAAAAGGTGAACCTCTAAAAATAAAATGGGGAGATCGTGAATTAGAAATATGATGGAATTAACCCAAAAGCAAACCGAAGCAATGGAGGCAGTCGCTTCCGACAAATTCAGTTTTATTCTTTATGGAGGAGCCATTCGCGGCGGTAAGACATTTTGGGGACTGACATCACTTCTGATTCTTTGCCGTATTTTCCCCGGTTCACGTTGGTGCGTTATCCGGGAAGACATGGAGAAAATACGCACAACCACAATCCCATCATTCCGAAAACTTGAAGCGCCGGGCGAATTAAAACAAAGCCCGTTTGAATATCACCATCCTAACGGATCGGTGATTCTTTTCAAATCCGAAAATTATGCACAGGATAAAGACCTGGATTGGATGCGTGGCCTTGAAATAAACGGAATCCTATTTGAAGAAATGAACGAATGCCAACAACAGACATTTTATAAAGCCTTTGAGCGTGTAGGTAGTTGGGTGATACCAAAGGGGAAACCGCAACCAAAACCGGTAATAATTGCAACGTGTAACCCTACTTTCGGGTGGGTGAAAAACATCATTTACGATAGATGGAAAAATGGAACGCTGCCTGAAGATTGGAAGTACATCCCTGCAAAAATAACCGATAACCCACATTTGCCACAAGCATATATTGATAACCTAAAAAACCTACCTAAGTTTGAATACATGGTATTTGTAGAAGGGAATTGGGATATACAATTGAAAACTGGCGGTGAGTTTCTTCATGCTTTTGAACTATCAAAGCACGTCCGGAAAACCAAAATTGATGAATCTTTGACCTTGCACTTCTCAATGGATAGCAACGTTTATCCATATATAGCTATTTCTGTATTCCAGTTAATCAAAACAGATGACGGTTGGATATTAAAGCAAATCGACGAACTGCCAGCCATTGACCCGGAAAACTCCGCAGCCAGAGCGGGCAAAAAGATTGTGAAATATCTTCGAAAAGTTGGATACACACAAACCGTTTATTTATATGGCGACCGTAGCACCAAAGCACGAAACAATATTGACGAAGACAAGCGATCATTCTTTAAAATAATTGATGAAACGATAAAAAACGAAGGTTATACCGTTCAGGATAAAATGAAAAGTGCGCCGCCGGTTGCTTCAATCGGTGATTTTGTGAACGCTATTTTGGAAGGATCAATAAAAGGATTATCAATCGAAATCGGGGAAAATTGTAAAGTATCTATTTCAGACTACATAGAAACCAAGAAAGACAAAGACGGATCTATTCTAAAGAAACGAATTACAGACCCAAAGACTAAGGTAAGCTATGAGCCACACGGCCATTTGACAGACTGCTTAAAAGATTTTATACATCAGGCATTTAACAACGAATACAACCAATGGCTAAACAGATTCAATAATGCCGCTCCGATTCTGGGAAAAAATATTTCACATAATAGTTATTAATTTACTATATTTGTAAAACTAAATTTAAAACAATGGAAAAAGGAAAATTCATTTTGACAGAAATCGGGATTAACAGAACGCCGCCAAAACAAAAAATTGATAAGCATCTTAATGTATTTCTTGGGATGACTGAAGAAAGACTTTCTATTAATATTGAATACATTGGATTCGGAGATACTACCGGCATTAAATCTGAAGACGTGTACAATAAAATAGCATCAGTTTTGGGTGACGAATTAAAATTTTAATGCCAAAAAAACGCAACTAATTAAAAAATAATTACCTTTACATAAAAAAGTTATGGATAGTTTTGTTTTCATTGGCGATTATGCCCAACAAATCCAGTCTGACAACCTAAACCAACTGATAGGAAACAACACCGCAATCCTTGACAGAATCCAGTCAGCAGCGCAAGAAGAAATGGAATCATATTTGAAACAGAAATATGATGTTTCAACTGCTTTCACTCCGATTCTGAAATTTGACCCAGCGAAAACATACAACGCCGGGCAAACGGTTTACCTGGATGCGACCGCTTATGCTGCGACCGCTACTTATGCTCTAAATGCGCTGACACTGGAAGCCGGGAGCGTTTATCTTTGCAAGACTGCAATAACAGTTGCAGAAGCGTTCGATGCTGCCAAATGGACGCTATTAGGCGATCAATACGATACGTTCTTTGTAGCCTACCCACAAGCTAAGTTTGACAATAACGTGGTTTATGCAGTTGGCGATAATGTTTTCTGGAAAAACAAAGTCTATACGGCAAAGATCGCGACTCAACAAATGGACCATGAAGCAAAGTTGCAAGTTGATCAGGCCGCGACGCCTTCAATCGTAAACATATTCCCGGATGACAAAAAGGACGGTGTAAAATATTGGGGTGCCGGAACTGCTTTCGCGGGTGCCGGTTCAGATTTACCTGTTGTAGATCAAACCACATGGACGGCCGGTGATAATCGTTCTCAAAAACTTGTCGAAGTTTGCGTTACAATTATTCTCTACAAAGCAAACATGAGAATTTCGCCGCGTAACGTTTCACCTTTGCGAATTATCAACTACATGGGTAACGATTCAGAACGCGAAACAAGAGGGCAAAGGGTTTTATATCCCACCTATTCCGCTTTAGGATGGTTACAAGCCGCTGCAATCGGAAATGACATCACACCCGAACTTCCATTAATTCAACCATCACAAGGTCGGAGTATTCGTTACGGAGGACGTCAGAAAAATATTAACAGCTACTAAATTATGGCAAATCAACTACAGCAGTTTTTAACAGCTATAAATCCTTTCGGAAAACAACCCCCCCAGCAGGAACTTAAAAAGAACTTGGCGGGTTACATCGCGCCTGTACAATTGCAGCGTATTCGCCAAGACGTTCAAACATGGCGTGAGGGTGTTATCGAGGCAGAAAATGCATGGTACCCTCACCGTGTGAAAATGCAACGGCTTTATATTGACACGATAAACAATGGTCATGTTTCAGCAGCATGGGAGCGCCGCAAAGATTTAACGATGTTGAGGAAATGGGACTTTGTAGATGAGAAAGGGAAACCAGTTCCCGAAATATCGGATATATTTTTAGATCTTGTAAATGGTCAAAGTCAAAATAAAACATGGTTTAATAAATTCCTTTCTTATGCCTTGGATGCTCAGGCTTTTGGATATTCTTTAATTGCTTTGGGCGATATTGAAGAAAATGCGTTCCCTAAATTGAATATTATAAAACGATGGAATGTTTCACCTGATCGATTGAATGTTACGAATTTCACCTATTCAATTTCCGGTGCTCCTTTCATGGACGAACCTTACGCAGATTGGCACATATACATACCAACCGTTAATGAGATAGGCACATCACCAAGCGGCTACGGATTTTTATATAAGGTTGGAATTTATGAGATTTTCCTTCGCAATCTTTTGGGTTTTAATGGTGATTTTGTGGAATTGTTCGCCCAACCTTATCGGGTTGGAAAAACAGACAAAACCGATACTGTTGAATTGAATGCTTTCGAGAATTCACTTCAGCAAATGGGTTCGTCTGGTTATGCAATTACCGGAACAGATGATGTTATTCAATTTCTTGAAACAAAATTAGGCGGTACAGGATATTTAGGCTATGATAACTTTGAAGCCCGTTTGGAAAAGAAAATCAGTAAGCTGATCCTTGGCCATGCAGACGCTATGGATTCCGTACCTGGAAAATTAGGTAACACAAACGGGGAAGATAATCCAGTACAGCAAGCAATGTCAGACAAGCAAACAAAAGACGGCGCCTTTGTTTCAAACGTGGTAAACAATGACCTGATTCCAAAGATGCGCAAATTAGGCTTTATGATCCCGGACAGAGTTGTGGCAGTAATGAAAAACGATCAGGAAGTAAAAGAAACAAATGACGCGATAATTTCACAATCAGTCGAAATGAAAAAAGGCGGTTTGCAAATGGATTCAGGTTACTTCACAAAGCAAACAGGAATACCGATTGCAGAAGATGTCGCTCCGGCCCCTGCTTTTACCCCTTCAATTAAAAACAAATTGGAAAAGATTTATAACGTTCATAAACATTAACCCATGGAACCCACAACAAACGAAAAGATAGATTTTGTAAAACAGCAGCTTTTGACCAATCCAAAACTATTGGCACAACAGAAAGCAAAGTTTGAGAATGCATTTGGGAAAGATTCAGAAACCAGAACACCGAAACAATGGCGAAGACTGGTAAAAGTTTATGGCATGAAGTTGATTTGTAATACTGAAAAACTGACAAAGGAACAAATAAAAATACGTTGCAGTGGCAGAAAAGTTTAAATATACCGATAGCCAAATCAGTGATTTGTTGGATGGGATTTATGCCGGGCGAATAACCGAGTATAATATTCCACATGACTTATATTTTGCTATTTCTGACTATTTGAAGTCCGGGGTTTATCAGGGATTTGGCGGTGATCTGACTAAGTTTGCCGGAAAGGATTTGGAGTTACTGAATGACTTGCGGGAAAACACATATTTATTCTCAGGTGGAAAAGCGTTTCACCAAATCAAAGAATATAGAAGTTTATTACTCGACGAAAACGGAGAATTAAGAAGTAAAAAAGAATTTACACAATTAGGACATAAAGAGTTTTCAACGTGGAATGAGGCTTGGGGGTTGAGCGAAAGACAAACAGCCATAGGACAGGCTCAGATGGCTTCTAAATGGCTGAACGTAGAAGCGAATGCCGATCTATTGCCTATTCTCGTATTTGACACAGCAGGACATCCTTGTCCTATTTGTGATCCTTATAATAACTTTGCCGCACCCGTGAGCGATCCTGTTTGGAGTTGGCTTACACCATTGCTTCATTTCAATTGTGAGTGTACCGTAAGACAAGAAGAAAAAGACTACCCACTGGCTCCAAAAGGTGAATATGACAAAATCACAGGAATGAAGGAAACCGTTTCACCTGAATTTCGCATGAACCCAGGAAAGGACAAAGTTGTATTCAATTCAGATCATCCTTATTTTTCCGTGGATAAAAAAGATATTAAATTTGCGAAAAGGAATTTCGATTTGCCGATTCCTACAATGGAACAAGAACTAAAAAATAAACCATGACACCAATAAAAGCATTTCAAAAACTATTCGAGGCAAGAGATACGATTCATTTCCTGCACCTGAATACGACATCGTACGAAGTTCATAAGGCTTTAAACAAGTTTTACAAGGAATGGATTGATCTCGCAGACCTATTCATTGAGACCTACCAAGGAAAGTATGGCAGAATTTCCGGGGCAATCACAATCGAAGCGAATACGGATATAGACATACTTTCCTATTTAACGGAATTACAAGTATTTTTAAACCGGGATTTGCCCGCTTTGTTGGATGACTTTGATTCCGATTTGGAAAATGTTATTGCAGACATGAAAGGTTTGGTAAATCATACGTTTTATTTCTTAACTTTGAAGTAATGGAAAAATTCAATTTTGAGCAGGTGAGAGAACAACTTCAGCAAACCAAACGGGAGCTGATCGTAATATTATCAAATCAGGCTCAGAATTATTTTTTAAGTTCATTCAGAAAGCAGGGATTTGGCGGCGAAGCATGGGAAGAAGTACAACGCCGGGAACCCGGAACGAAATCATACAAGTACCCAAAAGGAAAAGGGCTACAAAGACGAACCAGCCCAATCCTGACGGGTGCAGGGTGGAAGGTAAGAGGAGGAACATTACGCCGGGCAGTGTCAAATATGGCACGTACAGCGCAAGTGAGCCAAAGCAGTTTTAAAATGATTGTAGATGTGCCTTATGCCGGTTATCTCAATGAAGGGACACCCAAAATGCCACAGCGTCAATTTGTAGGACAAACGGCTGAACTTACTCAAATGCAAGAAAAAAAGATTATTCAAATAGTTGACAGAATATGGAAAGCACAACCGATATATTAAAAGAATTGAAAATTCGTGATGTTGAACTATATTGGGGTTTTCAAAATCAACCAATTTCAGCAAGCTATCACGTTTCGCATGAAAAATTTGTAAAGGATAATTGGGATGAAATCAAAACAATAACAATAGACCAATGGCAGGCTTAAAACAACCATTACAAGATATATTAACACAACTGAGCGCAATACAGGTTGTTAATTCAAATTCACAAACCGTGAGCCTGTATTCAAGGCTTTGGAATAACCAGCTTCGGGATGTTGACAAGATCGCACCATGGCCGATGCCTTCTGCTTTTATCGAATTGTCGCCAAACGTGAGCTTTGAGATTTTAGGCCAAGGATTCCGTAATGCAGACTTAGGTATTAAAATCCATTTGCTACACCAGTATTATAATATGGATGGGACAATGGAACAAGACCTGACCATTTACGATTTGCGGGATTTGATCATTGAGAAGTTGACAAGCTATTGCCCGACTGCCTGCGGTCAAATGGTCTGTATTAATGAATCACCCGATAATGATCACGACAATGTTTATCATTATATATTAGAATTTGTTTGTAACTTTGTGGATAGCAAAGCGAACCCAGTAGATCAAGGAAAAGAAATTGAAGAAATAATCACCGGCTTAGATACAAATATTGTAAATGGAGGAGTGCCGCCGGTGGCTCCTGACGCAAATCCTGAATTTATAATACCACAATAATGGCGAGAACCGTAGCAGCAGTGCAAACTCAGATCGAAACAGAATTAGTCGCAGACTTTGCGGCTGTAGGAATAACGATTGACCCGACAAAATGGAGCAAACGAAATATGATGCGGTTATTCTGTTATATATTTGCCGTTTGTGCGGCATACATAGAACAGTTAATGGACATCATGGAAACCACGGTTGAAACGCAAGCATCCCAAAGCGCTGCCTCTTCCCCATTATGGATTCAGGCTCAAATGTTCGAGTTTCAATATTCAGCAACCAATCCTCAGGTTATCCAGTTGATCAACACTGTGCCAACATATCCGATTATTGATCCTACATTAAGAATTATAACAGCCTGTTCTGTTACGTCAACAACTCCAAATGAAGTAACGATAAAAGTCGCAAAAGATAATCCTTTTCAGGCTTTGGATGCTTTGACAGAATTAGCCGCTGCACAAGGATACATTAATTATAAAGGCACGACAGGTATTAATTACACGGTTGTTTCATTGTCCGCTGACAGAATCTACATTGATGCAAACATATATTATCAAGGGCAATACTCAAATGTTATTCAGGCTAATGTAATTGCAGCCATTGAAGCATTTTTGCAAAACCTTTCGATCACTAATTTTGATGGAAGTTTGAAAATGACCGATTTGGAAAATGTCATCCGAAATGTGCAGGGAGTGAACGATGTTGTTTTGGTCAATGTTCGGGGACGCGCTGCAACATATCCTTTTTCAAATGGAATTGATTTGATATTGAACCAAAAAGTATTACAGCGTCTTTGGAATACAGAGGCTGGGTATTGCGTTCAAGAAGATACAACAGGAAAAACTTTTGCGGACACACTTAATTTCATTGTTGAATGATCTTTGATTTTAACATACCACAAGCTTCAATTGAGCTTTTGCCGCCCGATAAGCGATACACTGGAAACATTACCTTTATAAAATCACTTTTGTCTGCTTTGCAATGGGCTCATGATCTTTTCTTTGATTCATATTATAACGGAACCACGGCACCGGATTATTCACCAGGGACATATAACTATTTAGATCAGGTAGTTTACAACAAACAAGTTTATTTATCGAATATTGATAATAATACTGATGCTCCGACTACAGTAAATTGGACGTTAATTCAAAAAAACTTCATAGGACTAAAAGAGCGAATTTTATATAATGGTTCAAAAATCGTTCTTGAATATGCTATGAACAAGGAATTTGGAGGGACGTTTCGGCAACCAGGTGGGGCAAATAGCGATATTTACACAGAAAATCTTCCATCTTCTGAAGTTGCTTTTGTTGTCGGGACAACCGAAGCGACAAGTAGCTCAGTTAGTATCAATGCATCTGCTTACGATCCTACACAAACCTATGCACTGAATAATTTAGTGTATTACGCAAATAAAATGTATTCATGCTCAACAGCTATAACGATCCCGGAAACATTTAATTCATTACATTGGACATTTTATAAAACTATTGGTTTTTCAATGGCTTATGCATATCTGACTAATTTTCAAATAAATGTACCCACAGCATTGTTAGATATTTCCATTGCAGAAAACAAACAATCAGTTATAAACTTTGTAAAAAAATACTTACCTTCGTCACTTATATTTACAGTAGTAAATTATTAACATGAAAAAATTAGATATAACACCAATAACCGCGTCCGTACAAATGCCGCTCAAATCCGGGACGTTGCAATTCCTACAGGATGCTAATACAGAAGCATTTGCCGCTTTACTAACTGCCTTAATCGGGCCGACTTATAACCCGTCAACGGTTTATATTCTTTATGGTATTCAATTAGCGAATTGGGTTACCCCTAATTTTTCATGCGCTGCTGGTGCCGCCTTTTATGGTGGTGAAATTTATTTAATTGACGCCACCGTGTTTTCAATTACCGGTGTAGATGTTCCTGTTTTTTCACTTGGCATCACTCAGTACACGACCGACGCCGACCCGGTTACATTTACAGATTCTTCAGTACACAATGTTCATAATATCCGTAAATTGGTGATCAGTGCCGGGGCAACCGGTAGCGGAATAGCTGACTTTGGAAGTGCTGTATTCTTGAGCTTCTACATTCCTACTCCCGTAAATCTAACTCAGGCGGGTGCAATAACAATTACTGGAACATATCCTAATTTTACTATTTCATCTCCAAACGTAGGAATTCTCAACCCCGTTCTTGCGGCAGGAAGTACAAATGTGGGTGATGTTTCTCCAGGTTCAGGAACTGATTTAGTTGTTACATTTGACATTCCTTTGACAACATCAGCCTATTATATTCAAGGTTCGGTAGTTTGCAATGGAAATGCTACGCAGGATGTTCTTGTGGTATGGGGAATTAAGGCAAGATCAACAACTGGTTTTACAATTCACTTCCAAGAGGTATCTGCAGTTGTCCAAAATATTGCTTTTGAATGGATCTGTTTTGCTAAATAATTATGAAAAAATATCCTAATCCAGTTATCGACTTAGAACATTATCAAAAACAGCATAATATTGCTATTGATATGTGTGCAGCCTGTATTATCCACGAAAGAAAATATTTTCATGACGTGAAAGCCTTAATTCTGAGTAATGCTTATTTCAATATTCTAAAAGAATGGGTAGCCAGAAATTACGGGGATGAAGTCGCTGAAAAGGATTTTTTTCTTGATGGCGTTGAAATGAAAAAAGAATCTATTATTTCCGGAAAAACTTTACGGATTGAATACTTCAAAAATGAAAACTAATGGCTAAATACGATTCAATTAGGGTTTATTTACCGCCTTTTTATAAGAAATTGGCAGATGCGCGTGCAGAGTTCAACGGTCAAAGCGCAAGCTCGGTAGTGGCAGACGCAGTGAAAAAAGTATTTGATGAGATTCCAATGAATGAACGTGAACGAATGTTACGTCATGCGGAAGTGAATAAATCTATAGAGAAGGATTAGTTCGTTATGGGTTCTTTTTTAGCCGGGGCATTATTGCTTCGGCTTTTTTATTTTAGTGCCACATACGGCACACTTTTTCTCAAAACAATTTATCGGTGTTAATTTTACTGTGAAAAGTAAAAACTATGGTTTATTGTATTGACCCGTCCGCAGCCGAACCAATAATGTTATTAAATCAGCATATCGGATATGACGAAGAAGACGGACAGGGAATAATCGGAGCAACCTTTTTGCAGGAACTTTTGCAACTGGACACGCTGGGGAAGAAAAGAATCCAAGTATGGATTAATTCGCCCGGTGGAGTTGTTACGGATGGATATGATATTTATTCAGGAATCCTAAAAACAAAAACCCCCGTAGATACTTTTTGCATTGGTGCGGCCGCTTCAATTGCAGGCGTTATTTTTCAGGCAGGCAGGAAACGGATCATGACTGATTACAGTTGGCTTATGTATCATAATCCTTTTGGTGGTGGTGACGGCGTGAACGATACAAAGATGCTGAATGTAATGCGCCAATCGCTTATAACAATGATTTGCCAACGTTCAGGAATGAGTGAAGACGATGCTTCAAATATGATGAAGCGAACAAGTTTTATAGATGCTTCCGAAGCATTGAAAACCGGGCTTTGCGATCAAATAGACCCATCATTCGCCGAAAACACAAAGTATTTAAAGAAAATTTCTGATGTAGTTCAACTATATCGCGAATCCAATAAAGTATTAAACTCAGTATTAAACAATTCAAATTCTAAACAAATGGAAGGTGTTAACCTCACAAAAGTAACCATGCGTTTAAAGCTAAACGATTCAGCTCCGGCAGACGATATTGTAAAAGCTATTGACGCAATTGAAAATCGGGCATCTGTAGCAGAAGCCAAGGTAAAAGAAGTCCAGGATAAAGCCAAATCCGAAGCAGAAGCAAGCGGAATGGAAATGGACGCTCTCAAAGAAAAATTAGCTAAGGCAGAAGCCGCTTTTGAAAAAGCTAAGAAAGACTATGAAGACGGTAAAGCAAAATTGGATGCAATGACCGCCGACAAAAAAGCCGCCGAAGATGCAGCAAAAGAAGCAAAGGCCAAAAACATGGTTGATGAAATTGCCAAATCTGGCAGGATCAAAAACGAAGAAACCATTAAATTGAAATGGGTAAAATTGGCCATGGAAGATTTTGACGGTACCAAGGAAATGCTGGAATCAATTTCATTGAACAAATCGGCTGTGACTATTACTGATCAGGTTGCAAACAAACTTGACAAAGGTGTTTTGCCGACTACTGCAGTTGGCCTGACCGTTAAAAACAGACTTCGCAGAGAAGGTAAACTGGCATAATTATTAACAATTAACAATTCATAAAAATGGCACTACAAATTAATGATACCACTTATGCCGGAACATTCGCAAGTTATTTCTGGCTGCCTGCAACCTTCGGGATGGACACTGTTCAAAAAGGCGTCGTGTACGTTCAGGACGGTATCAAAAAACAACACACAATCGGTCGTGTAGACTTTGCAAACCCTTTACAAACAAGAGCAGCAACTCCTACCACATCCGGAACTTTTACCGTTGATGGTAGGGTATTGGCCCCCGAGGATCTAATGGTTTACACCGAATTTAACCCGCGAGATTACGAACAACATTGGTTGGCTGAAGAACTCGACCCAACTTTGTTAGCTCGTGAACTTCCCGTTACCGCTGAAAACTACATGATGCAAATCGGCTTGGAAAGAACGTTTGAGCAAATTGAGCTTGGTCTTTGGATGGGTTCAAAAAGCTATACTGCAACTCCGGGAACCGCTGGAAATGGCCAGATTTGCTTCTTTGATGGATTTATCAAAAAGATGCTTGCCGATGCAGCAATAAAACAAGTCGCTTCACCTTTGCCGTTAGTTGCTACTGCTTCGGTTGCAGCCACTTCGACAAACATTCTGGAAGCATTGGATGGCCTGATCAACTTGGCCGCCGCTAATAAGAAAGCCTTATTGAGTCGCCCAAATCGTTTCAAAAGACTGAAATTCATCATGTCAGTAGCCAGTGAACAATTGTATCAGGCTGCCTTGACTAATCTGACTTTCAAAGGTCAGGTAACTCAATCCGGCGAAACAATGCCATGGAAAGGTTTCCAAGTTATTTCTTTGGCCGGTCTTCCCGACAATACAATTCTGTTTGTTGAAGCCCTTGATGATGTTTCTTCTAACCTTTACGTTGGAATGAACAGTACCGAAGACAACAACCTGCAACTGCAAAGACTTCAGAATAACAGTGAACTGTTCTTCCTGAAAGGCCTGATGAAATTTGACGTTCAATACGGATTCTCAGAACAGGTGTTTTTGTACACTACATTAACTTCAGCATCTTTTAACGCTTAAAAAACAGAAAAAATGAAAAAATTATTTAGTTTGATATTCATGTTGTGTATTGCCGGATTTATGTTCGGGCAATCCACAGCACCCAGATTCGGGACTGCTGTAAATCAGGATAATACCGGTCGAGTATTGACGTATGCGTACCATTCGATTACAGATGCCGCAGGCGCTGACACTGCGATCATTTCTCCGAATGCTTATTCAACTATTTATAAAATTGCCTGTTTGGATAGCCTTGTTTTGGGGAATCCAAACGTCTCCACTTCGTACTTGGGTGATAATATTACTTTGATCGCCACAAGCACAACCGGAACACCTTTGATTAGATTCACCGGGGCAAACTGGAAGGTTTCTGTCGATTCTCTGCACCTTTCTACACACCTTCGCGCCGTTTTAAAATTCGTCTTTGACGGGACAAAATGGGTCGAAGAAAGTAGATTGGCTCAGTAATGGATTTAAAGAAAGTTTTTGAGGCATTGCCTCATATAAACACAATTTGGGTTAAAGATGGGCAGTTTCACCTTCACGGAAACAACGGCGGCAAAAAGACAGAACGTGCAGATGTTTTCAAAGTTGAAAAACCCACACCCAAGCCAAAAAAATAAAAGATGGCACGTGGAAATATAACATTTATCAAAGGTACGGGCGCCAGCAAAAGAGTATCTGCCGGACAAGACTATATTAGCGGACTGATCTTATACACTGGTACCCTACCTTCTGGTTTTACGACTGCCGATAATATTAAGCAAATTTTTAGCACTATTGACGCTGAGAACCTTGGTATTTTGGCAGATTATAATGACGAAACTAAAGGCGCTGCAACTGTTGTTATTGGAACCGCCGGGGCAACCGGGGAAACATTAAACATATCAATTGCTGAACCTTTGGGCGTTGTGGTTGATTTTGGCACTTATACCGTGCCAGCTCTCGATACTACAACGACTGAACAGGGTGATGCTGTGGCTGCCATGATTAACGCCCGAACATTGGTACATGGTTACACCGCTATAGATACCGCTGGGAGTGTTGCTATTACAGCACGTGCCGGATTAGGTGTTTATTCGCCTGTTATCACACTGACACAAAACGCAACCCCTACAATGGTAGTTACAAAGACAGCCTTTACGGGTGGTGCTGCTTCATTACAGGCTGTTTGGCATTATCACATCGCTGAATTTTTCCGTGCAAATCCTGCCGGTCAGTTATGGCTTGGATTTTTCCCGGTTCCTGCAACTTATACATTCTCCGAGATCACTTTGTTGCAGACAAAAGCAGCCGGAACGATTCGCCAAGTTGGAATCTATGTAGATTCTAAGGCTTACACTTCGGCCGACATAACCGCTATTAACACCGAGATTGTCACATATAACGATGGCAACCATAAACCCCTTTCTGCTTTATACACTGGGGACTTAACGGCAACGACTGACATTACACAGGTCGCTGACTTATCGTTATTGTCAGCAAATAAAGTCAGTTCGATTATCGGACAAGACGGGGCAGCATTGGGAGCATCTTTGTTCTATGCTTACGGCAAGAGTATTACACAATTAGGTGTAGCACTTGGAATGTTATCATTGAGCGCCGTTTCGGAAGACTTCGGACAACCTGCAAAATTCAATTTATCGAATGGAACAGAAAATGACATTCCAGCCTTCGCAAATGGTCAGCTTTTAACCGATCCCTTGTTAAGTGATTCGGCCTTGGATGCCATTGATGCCAAACGTCAAATTTTCGGGCAGACTTATGTTGGATATGCCGGAACATTTTTCAATGACAATCATACTGCGATTGCTATTACATCTGATTACGCATATATAAATGACAACCGTGTGATTGACAAAGCTATTCGAGGGATTTATTCAACTTTGATTCCTTATCTGAAAGGTAAATTGTTGAGAAATGCGGACGGAACGCTTAAATCAACTACGATTGCATTCTTTGAATCTCAAACACTTTTGCCTCTATACCAGATGTCTCGTGATGGAGATTTAAGCGATGTAAGTCCATCGGATGTTTATATTGATCCGACTCAGAATGTTGTTTCAACGAGCACCTTGACCATAAATGTGGTGTTGAATGAAGACGGCATTGCAAGAAATATTTTAGTTCCAATCTCATTTAAATAAAAGACTATGACACCTTTAATCAACGGCGTTTCGTATAGTTGGGCAAGCATATCCTTTAATCTTTTTGGCGTTCCTGTTGCAGGGATTGCTTCTATTGACTATAACCGCAAACAAGAAAAAACGAATAATTACGGCGCTGGGCCAGACCCGGTGAGCCGTGGTTATGGTCGTAAATCCTATGAAGGTTCGATTGAGCTTTATTTGGATGAATGGAAGAAAGTAATTGCAGCCGCTCCATCGCGCGATCCTTTGGCTATCGGATGGTTCGACATTCCGGTAACTTACGGTAATTCTGTGGCTGATGCTACTTTGGACGTTCTTCGAGGTGTGGAGTTTATGGAAGATCCATTCTCCGCCAAAGAGGGCGATACAAAATTAATGGTAAAAATTCCTTTAATAATTGCTCAAATAGACCGAACATGACAGAAATAGAAGCAAAGGCCGCTGAATTGGCCAAAAAATATGGAATTCCTAAAGTTCACATTTACACGGGTGAAGACGAAAAGGGTAAACAGATTATAGGTTACATGAAGGAGCCTACATATCTTCAAAAGTTAGTCTCTTTGGATAAAATGGCGACTACTGGTCCCTTTATGGCTGGTGATGAATTACGTGAAGCAATTACCATCAAAGAAGATAGTGACCCAAGAACTTATGATACAAATCCGAGTTGCGATAAATACCGCTTAGGAATGACATCCGCTTGCATTGCAATTCTGGATATTTACCAGAATTCGTATAAAAAAAAATAGCTGACGCTATCATTACGAATGCAAGTCCTGACTATGCACGAATGGCAGCTCTAATAAGGGGCTGCCTTCATGTTAAAATTGAGAGATTAAACGAGGAGGAGTTTATTGAGGCATGGGCGCAAACAAAATATTATTTAGAAACCGTTAGTCAAGTGAATTTTAAATGACAAATACCGTAGATTATGTTTTAAACCTTCGAGACAAAATCAGTCCCGGTCTTGAAAATGCAAACACAAAAGCCAAAGGCCTTGAATCTACTATGGGGGGAATTAAAAACGTCATAGGTAAAATCGGCATCGCTATGGGCGGCATGATGCTTGCCATGAAAGGGTTTGAATACCTAAAAGAAGCCACGGCCGAATCCGGAAATCTTAAAATAGCACAAGACCAAGTCAGGGCTGGTTTAAAATCTACCGCAAACGCCGCCGGGATCACTTACAAGGAAATTTCAAAAATAAACACGAGCTTATTTCATGCTTCCAATTTCACAAAGGAGCAGTTAATGAGCATGCAGTCGATTATCGTTACTTTTCCCGGAATTACAAAAAAATCATTCGGCTCAGCCGGACAGATTATAGCAGATATGTCAACCCGCATGGGGCAGGATGTTAAAATGACAGCGATCCAAGTTGGTAAGGCATTACAAGACCCTGTTTTAGGTGCTACTGCCTTAAGACGTGTTGGTGTTAACCTTACAGCCGAACAATCTGCAGCTATTAAAAAACTGGTTGCAGAAGGCAAAAAGCAGGTGGCCCAGCAAATGATAATGACCGAGCTAAACAAAGAATTTGGCGGGTCTGCTAAAGCTGCTTATGATGCGTTGCCGCTTTCCGAATATGGAAAGACAATGGCGGACGTTAAAGAGAAGATCGGTGATGCTGTTTTGGCTTTGGAAACCGCCTTAGAGCCTGCTATTACAACTATTGGAAAAACTATTATGATTGTAATAGATTCTTTAGAAGCGTTGTTTCATTGGATGAGTGAAAATAAAACCATTATCGAAGCAGTAACTATAGGTGTTGTGGCAGGTGTTGTGGCATGGAAAGCCTATAACTTAGTGACTTTGATTGCTTCGGGTTCGATGTTAAAATTCATATTTGGATTAACTGGAATGTTTTCCGGAATAATTGCAAATACAGCCGCAGTTTGGGCATGGACAACAGCATTACTGGCAAACCCGGCAGTTTGGGTTGCAATCGGTATCGGGGCATTAATTGCAAGCGTGGTAGCGTTGACCAAACACTTCGGGGGTTTCAAAAACATGATAAAAGGAGTTTGGGAAATCCTAAAAGCCTTTGCCTTGGGTGTTGGAAATGCTTTTAAAGGACTGGCTGAAATTATTGTAGGTGCGCTGACATTTAACCCGGCCAAAATGGTAGCGGGATTAAAAACAACAGTCGAAGCCGTAAAAGATGCAGGAAAAAATATCAGTTCAGCATGGAACAATAGCGATGCAAAAGCGGCGGCAGAGAAAGGGAAATCATTAATTCCGCAAACAGGCAAACAGGGATTAATGGGAAAATCAGGAACACCGGGACAGGTTACAAAGGCACCTGCAACAAAAGCAACGGGACAAAAGAACATTAATATCCATGTTGCTTATAATGCTCCGTTGATAAAAGACTTTACAATTTCGACAACAAACATTCAAGAGGGATTTTCAAAACTGAAAGAGAAAGTTACCGATATATTAACTTCAGCGACACACGACAGTCTGATGGTAGCGGAATACTAATATGAAAGATTATATTTTAGGCGGACAAAAGCCAGAAGGATTAATTTTAAGCGGCGCGCGAGTAGCGGGCGAAAGAATTGCTATAGGAATTGCACGGGCGCGCGAGAATGCAAGTGGTGATAATCCTTACACCGGGAAAATAAAATATCCTTCAGAACTTCCTGATGTTTCTTTGTATTCATCTGATTTGGGTACACCTGTCTATGCTGACGTTACATTTGGAAATTCCCGGACTCCGACACAATGGAGTGATCACTACGGAAACATCTACACACTCCCTGTATTGACATTGCAAGCTATTTTGATTGACGTTTCCTTTCCGAGAAATATTATTAAAACCATAATTCAAGGCCGGAACGGGACCGTAAAAGAATACATCGGTGAAGGTGACGCGCAAATAAGTTTCCGGGGGGTGATAACCGGAGCAAATGGTCATTATCCGATTGAAACAGTCGAGATATTAAAACAGATCATTCGCGCACCTATCGCTATTCCAATTGTATGCACTTATTTAAACACGCTGGGAATTGATTCTATAGTCTTTGAAGATCGAACTTTGAACCAGCAAGAAGGTGGTTATTCATATCAACAGTTCACTTTGAATGCGGTTCAGGACACACCGCAGGAATTTACAATCAACGGAATATGATTCGGGTCGTAACAAATATAGTCATCACTCAATGGACGCAATTAAAAGACGCCTCTGCACGAAATAAAACACTTACGTTTAATTTTGTGAATACATTCGAATGTTCGGCAAATTGGCGCGACTTGACCAATAGTGGAAAAGTTGTAATTCCTAAAAAACTTTCAGCAGTTGATATTGACGGTAATTCCTTTTCATTGGATAACTATTCAATTTCAGGATTCGGAAACAAGCCGTTATTCATGCGCGGCGATAAAATTCAAATTGATTTCGGATATAAGTTTTTCAGCAAAGGCGCTGAAGTTTATTATGGTTCTGATTCCGGTAACTCACATTTGTTCAATGGGTATATTTCAGATGTAGGCAGTAAAATTCCTATGGAAATACACTTTCAGGATAATATGTGGTTAATGAAACAAATACCATGCCCGACACACACTTTTAAGGCTACAGACACACTTGAAACGATTCTTACTTATGTTCTATCGGATTATAACAAAACTGCAATCGATAAAATATTGGTTAGTCAAATAACTCAAACAACTTTCGGGGCTTTTCGTGTCGGAAATGAAACGGTAGCGGAAATGTTAGGGCGGTTGCAGAAAGATTACCACTTTGAAAGTTTTTTTATCGGAAATACACTTTACTGCGGATCGCAAGTCTACTCAGTCATCACTCCAAGTACACACACGTTTACTTTTCAGTATAATATCATATCGGATGAACTGAAATACAAAAGAAAATCGGATTTGATATTAAGTCTTGTCGCATCGAATAAGATCGTAACAGCAACCGGGAATACAACCAAGGACGGCCAGCCGAAAATGAAAATGCAGCGTTTAGAAGTATTGATAACGATTCAGAACGGGCAAACAACGTATTTCATCAAAGAAAAAGGGAAAAATTATCCACCGAACACGGGCGGTGAAAGGATGAGTTTACCCTATCCTGGAGCGAAAACTATTGACGATTTAAAACGCCTGGGAACTGCTGAATTATTGAAATATTATTTTACTGGATTTAAAGGAAAATTTACTACCTTTGGTATGCCCATGGTTAAGATGGGCGATAATGTTACGTTAGTTGATAACGTACTACCTGAGCGAACTGGAACATATAAAGTTAGAGGCGTTGGTTACACGGGCGGAGTGAATGGAAATCGGCAAGAAATCGAATTAGATTATAGAATAATATGAGCGACAGAACAATAAAAGAAGCGATTAACAAACTAACAGGCCAGCATAAAATTGACCAGGTTACTTATGTGAACGCGGTTGTAAATTCTGTTGATATTCCGAACAGGGTGTGTGATTGTACCGTTATTGAAGGGAAAGTGGAATTTGAATTACCGACCGTTAAATTAATGGCGGTCATTGACGATGGGTTATTGATTGAGCCGACCGTTGGAAGTAATATAAAGATATTGTTTTCCGTTTTGATCGAGCCATTTGTAGTGCAGTTTTCCGAAATAGAAAATATCTGGATAAATGCAGTTTCAAAAATCAACTTCAATAACGGAACGAACACGACAGCAAAGGCCGACACTTTGCACACGGAATTGAACAAGGCAAAGAAGCGAGTAGATGACTTAATTAGCGCGATTAATAGTTGCGTTCCGGCTGTATCTGAAACGGGGTTAACGGCCTTAAAAGTATCAGTCGCCGCAATAGTGAACGCCGAAGATTACTCACAAATAGAAAACACTGATATACTCCATGGCAATGCGTAACGATATATTATTAGACAACAACGATGTTGTGGTAAACAATAATGATCTGGTTTGGGTGCAGAGCGATGACCAGCATATCCAAGACACCATAAATGCATGTGCCGGTTGGTGGAAAGAGAATTTTCAGGACGGTGTAGGAATTATACAATATTTCAAAGGCCGCAATGTCCAGCAGGAACTATCTCGAAGCATGAAATTACAATTACAAACAGACGGTTATACTTCTCGGCCTTTGGTTAGCTTTGATACGAGTGGAAATTTAACAATAGATCCAAATGTCAGTTCTTAAAGCACTAAACGGACAGTCAATATTCGACATTTGTCTTATGACCTATGGCAGTCTGGATTATTTGAGTAAATTAATCATAGACAACGGAATTGATAGTATCAACTCCGTCCCGGCATCTGGTCAGGAATTTACATGGGATGAAACATTTGTCACAGGTCAGGTTTCAAAAACATTAAGCCAGATTTTAGCCACTTCGGTACAAAAGAACGGTAGCGTGTTATCGGTCAGTCCGGTTCAAAATCAAGGCGGTGGATTACCGGCACCAGGTTATTATACACCAGTTAACCAGATTTATGTTAATACTTATATGCAGACTTTAGACACTCAATACGTGGCCGGAGGAGGAGAGACGTTGGTAACTTTGACCGAATTGATTGGCGCAACTATTGTCCAGATCACAAAAGAAACGCAACCATTGAAACCGAGTGAATTTTCTTTAAATATTAATACAGGCGGAATAACACTGACAACTGCATTATCCGTTTATGAAACACTTTATATTATTTATACAAAAATGATAACTGGATGAAAAAGTTACTTTTAATATTATTTCTGTTTTTAAGTTCGTTTGCCTTTTCTCAAACGACTACAAAAGTTATTAGAGTTTCTACTGATTCGACATCATATGGAAATGGCGTGGCTCCCGGTGTTCTCATTGGTGATCTTTCGGGCGGAAAGGTTTATATTTCTTTAACGTCATTGGCTCCAAATCTTTCAATAAAAACATCCGGGTCTGGAATTCAGATTATTTCAATAACGCCAGCACAATCGCAACAAATTATTAATAATACAGATTCGATTGTTCAATTAAGGATAGATGTCAACGGGAAACTGAACATATCAGATACGGCAAATATGTTGTTGTATTACAGGAATAGGCTTGCGGAAAAGCTAAATATTTCTGACACTTCTGCTATGTTATTGTGGTATAAGAACGCCATTAATTCAAAATTAAATATTAGTGATACCGCAAGTATGCTGGCATGGTACAGGACGCAGTTAGGGCTTAAATTAAACGTTTCGGATACTACAGCAATGCTTTCTCCTTATGCAAAAAACGTAAGGGTAAATGACAGTCTTTCCGGCCATTTAACCCTAATAAAAGCAAATAGAGATTCCCTTGTAAGGCATAGAATAGAATTAAACACGATTGAAAGACTGCCATCATACGGAATTACATCTACACAGATTGCTAATTGGGATACAGCCTATGCCAATAGGATAGCCACCTTCACCACTACGGGCAGTTCAGGTGCAGCAACGTTCACGGGCAATACCTTGAATATTCCAAATTATACGTTAGCTGGTTTGGGTTATGCAACGCCCACGCTGGATCAGGTTACCACAGCAGGGGCTACGACGACCAATGCTGTTTCAGTAGGTTCAATTACTCCATCAAATCTTTCAACAGGTTACATTCCGTATAAATCAGCAACAAGTTTGGGTAATAGTCCTATTTATACTGATGGGACGAACGTCGGCATCGGGACAGCACCAGCTCAAGCTCTTGATGTGGCAGGGAATATAAATACTTCTGGACAATATATGATAAATGGTACTCAGGTAGCTTACCTCCCAGACCAGACTAACTTTACAGGAACACTTATTCTTGGTAATGGGGGAACGAATCTATTACATACCGCACCAAATGATGGACGATATAATACTTTTGTAGGAATTGGAGCAGGAAATGCCAACACCACAGGAGGCAACAACACAGCTAATGGTTATCGATCTCTCTTCTACAACACCACAGGATACAAAAACACAGCTAATGGAATGTATTCTCTCTGCTTCAACACCACAGGATACAACAACACAGCTAATGGTTATCAATCTCTCTACTTCAACACCACAGGATACAACAACACAGCTAATGGAATTCAATCTCTCCTCTACAACACCACAGGATACAACAACACAGCTAATGGTTATCAATCTCTCTACTTCAACACCACAGGATACAACAACACAGCTAATGGTTATCAATCTCTCTTCTACAACACCACAGGATACAGCAACACAGCTAATGGTTATCGATCTCTCTTCTACAACACCACAGGAGGCAACAACACAGCTAATGGATATCAATCTCTCTACGACCTTGGCTCTACCCAGACAGCAGGTTCGTTCATTGTTGGCATAAATTATACTATTGCATCAATAGGCACTACAGATTTCACAGCCATAGGCGCATCTTCAAACACAGTAGGAGTAA
>Ga0307375_10001479_pt1 | contig 25605 bp, 21 predicted proteins | sample TR1MG_FD_202531 | JGI IMG/M metagenome (GOLD analysis project Ga0307375, IMG submission 202531) | Soil microbial communities from Risofladan, Vaasa, Finland - TR-1 | ecosystem: Environmental > Terrestrial > Soil > Coastal area > Acid sulfate soil | place: Finland: Risofladan, Vaasa | collected...
TTCGACACTTTTGCACAAGCTGAACGGATCACCAGCCTGATTATCCAACAAATGAACGACATCATTTTGAGCCTGCAGCAAGACCCTGACGCATTCGAGCCGTTTTTCGAGTCGGTTGTCGACTTTTTTGTCTATCCTGACAGTCCCCGTGAATACACCAATGGTAGGTTGTGGGCTAATGGATACATGTCCGGTATCGATCTTCAACGCCAAAATTGGCGCGCATTTTTTGATGAGCCGGCAAGTACAGAGGTGTTGCGACCGATCTATTTGCTCGGCTCTCACGAAGTCACACTAGAAGAAATGGAACTTACAGATACTCCCGAGCAGATCGAAGAGTTGTCTAACCAGATTCCTGCCAGTGTTTCCTGGATTTACCGGTTCTGGCAGCCCTATCGCACGGCAATGGAAGAGCGTTCTATTACCACCAGTTTCCAGCGCGAGCATCCTATGGTGGGACGCAACGATCCATGTCCTTGTGGCAGCGGAATGAAGTTCAAGAACTGCTGTGGTGCTTCAACATTACTACATTGAGACTTTGTAATATGGCTGGAATGGAATGCAACTTAGACGGTAGTTGGTTACCGCATGCACGATGCAGCGGTTGAAATTTTAGCGGGAAAAGTGGATGCGAAACTCACAGAAATTGTTGAGTGATTAACTCCACAATCTTATGGGTTCCCATAACTTACCTTGCTCTTTTCGAAAGAAACTTATGGGAACGCATAACTTTTTCCCCAAAGTTGGATATTTTTTTATGGGAACCCATAAGTTCGGACTAATTGCACCTCAGTTTGAGCAGTCGCTCGCAGATAATCTGATTCGATCGGCTACTATCCGTCTACATCTTTGAATCTCGGGCGATAGTTCCCGACACATTGCGGATATCAAAAGTGAAGCTTTTGGTTGTCCTATGGAACGAAGTGCTAGAAATCATTTGCGTAATTTTACCCATAGCAAACCAACCCGAATCGTTAACCACCATATATATATAGCCAAAATAAGAGAAAACAAAAAAACAAAACAATAAGCAGTTTTTACGGCATCGTAGTTTTTCATGTCTATAACGCCACCCTCTATATAGTAGAGAGTTGATGCAATGAATAATTTAATCGCGTCAGGAAGGAATATTAGCGCAACGGAGAAAGCCATAAGAGAGAGTGGTATGGCCTTTCCAAAGAATACCTGCTTTGCGAGCACACAATAGGCAACATTGTCTTCAGTGTACTTTCTTGGTTTTATTTCAAGTACCTTGGTTAATTCCGGATACCACAAACTATACAAAATGGCGATAACTGCCATCAGCAAGCTTGCCGCAGAGAGGAGGTCACTCATTTTATGGGTTCGGCGGTAGGTTAAGGCGAGTATTGAGTTGAGTGTAAGAAGCAGGTTTTATCTCGTAAGTGGATACACTGCCCTTCTTCTTCGTGACTGGCGTAAGATTTCCGTCAATATCTGCCAGTAAGCGGTTCAATGCATCAATGATGTTGTGACTATTAATGATTACCGAATAGTCTTGTTGTTCGTTCTCACGCGATGCCGCTGCGAGAGTTTCTCGCATTGTGTTTTCAATGAATATGCGTAACAGATATTGATATTTAGATATGACCGCCCTAATTAACGAACGGCTTTCTGCTATGGTCGTTTGAAATAAACTACATACTTTTTGTTCGGAGGGAATGGTTCCATTGAAAGCAGACTCGATAAGGAGAAAAAGGCGGTACTCCAGTATGTCACTGCCTCGCTTGAGAACCTTCTGCCCGCGAAACATTGTGAGGTATTCCTTAAGCGCGGCATTGACATAATTATTCAGATTGTTACCTAGTTCCGTCACTTCGCATCCAAGAATTGCGGCAATCTCTTTTTCTTCATCTGTTGTAAGAGTAATGTTCGTTGAAACTTGCACATATACCTCCGTGATTTTTAAAGTTTAAGGGAACCGGCGCCGAAGCGCGCATCTCGGGGGAAACTCCAACGATGCTACTGCTGGTGCCTCCGGTTGGCCGATAGGTTAGCTTTATGTTTGGCAATAATTCGAGTATGTAAGTTTGTTATATGCATAGGTAAAACACGCTTAGCTTACCCTAAAACAGTCATCGAGATTTTATGTTCATATCTAGTCTTCCCGTTAATCTCGAATGGATATTATGCAGTTAGTTGTAACTTAGTCACGTTAATGTATACATGTGCTTAACGACTAATTTTTTGCACAAAGCGGACATCAAAACTTCCCAATTCAGGACACTAACATTCAAAATATCCAGCACTGCGGGGCATTATCGAACAACGTCCAGTTGATTGCAGGGTTATACCTCACCAGTCTCGGTACGGCACTGACGATGAACCTACTCCGTTCCGTATCTTTACCTTTCCGAAGTAGTGCGTAAGGGCTGAAGATGCCAGTTCCTTGTGAGGAGTAGGACCTACGCGGATGTTCCAAACAAGATTCTCGTTGTTCTGCATATTGAGTTGTATCGGCAAGTATGGCGCGAGCATTGACCTGACAGAACGGAGTCGGATTCTTTGGTCGGTGGATGGAATTAGGCCAACGAGCCGCCACTCATACTCATTGCGAAATGCCGAATCCTTGAGTACTGGTGCAAACTGTGCGAAGCCGGAGAATGACTTGTGAGCATGTTCTCTTGCGTGGGAGGTTGGATCGCTTTGAGCGGGAAGACTGGCGCGCAACTGTTGAAGTGCTTCCTGCGCCCAAGCTTCGACCATTTGGTGTTTCTCAGTATGCTCGTAGATGCACTGTACCAAATCAAAGCCTTGGGGCTTCGCAATGCGCCGGAGTTCATTGGCGAAGAAGCCGATGCTGTAGCCAAAGCCGGGAGGGCAGTAACCGCGCCATTGGCTGAGTGAATCTTCCATGCCGGAGAAGCACGCTACATAAAGACTGAGCTTCGAAATTTGTTCCAAAGATTCTGACAAACCCGCGCATAACCCCTTAAAAATCCCATCGCTCGACTTGTGGCTGATAGAAAACAGGTAACTGCGAGCTTGGTCAATCGCGTGACTAAATTCCTTTGCGTCATTTAGATAATGGATCTGCGTAGCCCAAATCGAATCTGAGTCGAACATACCAAGCACGCCGGTTCCACTGGTGTAGTGGTGGAGAATAAGTTCATTATTGAGCATGTGAGGCATAACAGTTATTCATCTGACAGTTTCGTCCAGACATGTTTTGATAATACGGACACAGGATTATTAATCCAAACTTATTGATGGAACGCAGATTATGAATTTTTCCTATTTATTGCAAGGCCAACTGACGGACTGTGCGCAATTAGAGTGACAGTTGACCAACTACTATTGGCACAAAGTGATCTCCTAGCCTATTCACCACATAGTGGGCATTCAGTGTTGTTGGAATTTACCATGCAATGGTCCGCTTAAGTTTATACCTGACCGTCATTTTTCTACCGGACTCAGGCAGTTTTCTGAAAAGGTTGTTATTTCACCTTGCCAGAATGTCCGCTTGCAGGTATTTCGAATCGTAACTAACGACACTTTATAGTCAGCCGCAACCACATACTGGTTGCTAGAATATGCTGCTTTGTTTAGCTGGTTGTCCAGGCATGGCATGAAGCCAAAGTTCAATTTCCGGCAAGCCTTGGATGGTTTGTGCTATGCGCCTAACGCGCTCGGCGGTAACTTCAGCCTCATGACCAAATAGCAAGTAGATAGCTCGTTTATAGCCAACTTTACTTTTAAAAAGAGCGAGTGTATTGAGGTCCTTCGCAATGCCTGCACCCTGTGCCATGGATGATTTCACCTCGATGATTGCATGATTCCCGCTCATGTGACCAGGTCGATGGATAAGCAGATCTGGCTTCGCATAATCAGCACCGAGTTCTCTCAGAATTGGGTGAGCGGACTTGTCGAGTTCACCATTCAAATAAAAGTCAGTTTCGACTGGCCACAGAATACGAAGCTGGTGGTACAGCTCATAGCAATACACACGCTCTCGATACACATTGTCACCACCATCGATCTGGACGTGAAAATACGGCTGCGAAAGTCTGCGCGTCGCTTCCTCGAAAATAGAGGTAAGATCACGCATGTAGTTCTCTATAAAGCATAAGCTACCACTCCATTATAGATTAAAGCTTGTCTAGCCCGAGAAAGGTTATATTGCCCTTGACCGGTCTGATGTATTGGATGAGCCTAATGCCTAATTGTTTGGACAGAATCTGGCTTAGTTGAGCCATCGGCTGCTCGGGAAGTACCATTACTTTGATAACAGGCCTCTTGGCATTTAGCTTTGCCACCATCGGCGCATGTACACTTAATTGGCCGATGGCCGTATAGACATTTTGAGTTGATGAAGATGTCTTAACTTCAAATAACAGTGTACAGTCGGTGCGATCTGCCACTAGATCGATTTCAATTGAGTTTAGGATGTTTGCGCTAAAGCGTAACTCCTTTTCTAGAGCGGCAACAACAAGCCCATGATGACAATCAGCTTGAACTTTCTTTGGCTTGTAGGCACGTCTCTTACCGGCGAATTCAGCAAGATAGGCTTGTAACTTGCTAAAAGTGCGAGTATCTGGGCGTGAGGTGGGCACACGATGTGTTGGTGTAGTCGAGCTTTGATTCTCTGCAGTAAGATTACGCAAGACGGTTCTCAAATTGTAGGAAAAGGCGCTTATTTCTTGAAGTAGGGTCTTTGAATTTAACTCTGCAATCAACAGAAATTCCTTTATTCCACCCGTTGTTTCGGCTTCATATACGCTGGGACCCATAGCATCAAATAAGCGAGCGCGAGGAAAGCGGCCATGACCTAATGTGACAATACCGCGGTGGGCAAGCACGATCTTTCCTGACGGAACCTCACGCAGAAAAGCTCCGCCTAAACGCCGATGGAATGTATTGCTAGGCAGATTAAATTGAGCGTCAATGGTCAAGGTTGTCTTGACCTCACCAGGTTTTCCATGCCCCCACAAGTTGACTAGTGTGCCATTTTTTGCGTTCCACCCAGCCCACCAGAGCGCGTCTTCGCCATGGCGTTTATTAAAGAATGCAGGCCGATTTTCGTGTCCTGCTGGAAAGCCAATAATGCGAGTTTCAGAGTATGACAACGCCATACTTAAGCGCGCAACTAGTTTGTCGTTCAATTTTCGAATTTCTGCGATGTCTTCAATTTCCTGATATTGCATCATGTTCTCCATTCACGTTCTACATTGTAGATGGGCAACGCGACAAGACTGGCCATGAATTTGCGGAATATTCTTGAACGGCAGGAATTGGCACAAAGTGCCCGCCTAGCGAAGACGCCAGATATCGGACATCCAAATACTGTTTGAATTTACCATGCAACGGTCCGCTTAAGTTTACAACCTGACCGACATTTTCACAGCCATAGCGGCCTTGTTGGCGGCCCGCTGGCACTTCCGCTTTATGCCGGAAAGTGGACGTTAGTCCATTATGCAAAAAGGCTGCTACGCATCCCAATGGCCCAAGGAGGCACTCAGAGTTCCCAAACGAGACATCAACGCCTACTAGCAGGGGGACTGCGAAGCAAGCCGACCTACTTATGCAAAATTAATGAACAGTTAGGATTTCCCCGGCCGCCACAAATCGGATTCACAACTCCACTCCCCGCCCCCCCAGTTGTGGCACATAGATGTTTAACTTTCAGCTTATTGCGCTGATGTGTTCCAACACAGACCCAGGCTGAATAGTCATTTAGACGCGTAGGATGACCATAGCTGTTGCTACCGCCTACAGAATATATTGCATGGTTCCCACCTTTCCCATCTGGGGCAGGAATATTAACCGGAGTTCCATGTTTCCCACCATGATGTGTAATCACAAGTGTTTTTAAACCATTTTTATATTTTTCCTGAATCGCATTAGGTATATAAATATACTCAGCATCTCCGGGAAGAAGGGAGTATCGCTTATCGTTATCTTGAAGCAATAGCACAAGGCCTGAGTCATTTGTGAGTGTTCCACTAGCTATACCAAGAGTAATCCTTCCAATCGTTAGATGCGATTTGGATGCCGGCCAGTAGAATATTCTTCCACCGGCCTTAAGAATCTTAGCCTTGAATTTGTTTGTAAATGATCCAGTTGTTTGGTTAGGAGCAAGCCATGTTGCTTTCAATGCTTTGGAGACATTTGCAACACTACCGTATGTTGCACCAGCCCAATGATCCCAATGCCAGTGAGAAAGAATTACAGGGGGATTTTGAGTAAAACACCAATCCACACCAGAAGTTGGGAAGGTAAAGGCATTTTTTGCAATTCCACCTCCGAGGTCAAAATATATAACAGGAAAATGGCGATCCCCATTTTTAATGAATAAAAAGGAAGCCGCACCCTGACCAACATCAAGAACTGCTAGTTCTAATTCGCGCTTTACTACCGGATTAATGAGCGACCGAACATCATCCTCACCCACCTCACTTCCCAGAATCATTGTTAAATGACTTTCCGCCACCTCTGGTGGAATTTCCCTGATATCCATTATTTTAAAAACTTGGCCTTCAGTATCAGCAAAGGAAGTCAATAATCGTAGTTCCTGTCCATCACTTTGACCATTTGCAACAATTCGAAAGGTACGCCAACTCCCCTCAATCGGTTCATCTTCACCCAATCCGAATATCTTTCTAGCTGCAACCTCCTCTAACTTCATAATGGCAAGGCAGGCTCTTATTGATTCAAAAAGTGATATCGGTTCCCTATGAGTTTCATAATTGGCAGCAAAAGAAGACGCAGATAATATTTCAATTTCCAACTGTAGTAAGTTACCAATTGAATTTACTCCAGCGACGAATGCATGTACCTCGTGAGAGTTGCCTTCATTCCAGAATGGTGCGCCAAATATTTCCTGGTATCCACTGGTATCCATATGACTCCTTCATATTATTAAGTGGGACTAGTTACTGTCTCCACATGCTCGACAGTATCGTCTACTATTTCGCTTATAGTGGACGTAGGCAACAGTACAAATTACTTCTGCGATGACCGAAAACGTAACGGTAGCATTGCCCCCTGGCATTCTGCTATTTGAATCAAGTAGAACTTCGATCATCGTAAAAGCTTACACGAAAGCTGACGCTCACGTCCATGTTCAATGCCTCTCCTGCCCAATCCCCGTAACAACATTACCAAGCATCCCAACCAACACCTCCATACCATTTGTCATAAGCTGGAGCTGCGCTTCATTGGGCTTGGTCATACCTATCATGGTAAGAGTCTTATTAAGGGGCCGTTCCCCGTATTTAGATTCGTAGTGCGCCACGTTTATTGCCAATAGTCTTGCACACTCAGCTAAGTCAGCTTTGCTCACTTTTTCGATAAGCTGGTCTGCGAGTTTGTTATATTGCGCAAACTTGGATAGCTCAGACATAAGGTTTCTCCGAAAATGAAGTTCAACTTTACCCGATTTCAATTGCTGACAGCCACTCTGGCATTGGCTATCTCTTTTCCTGTGTTGGCATCTGACTTGCCTGACACCATGCTTACCACTGGTGCGATCAATTCTGACATTACCCAACTGAACATCCAGCAGACTGTCTGTGTGAGGGGATATACCAAAACAATTCGCCCCCCTTCCAACTACACCAACAAGCTCAAAAAACGGCAGATGCGCGAGTACGGTTACGCCGACAGAAACCCTAAGCACTACGAAGAAGACCACCTGATTGCCCTTTCAATCGGTGGTGCACCAGATGACCCACGCAACCTATGGCCTGAGCCACGGATCAGTGAATGGGACGCCAAGAAGAAGGATCGGCTAGAGTTTGTGCTTTACAAGATGGTATGTAACCAAGAAATATCACTGGCCGAGGCACAGCACGCGATGGCTACAAACTGGATCGAGGCATGGAAAAAATACGTGCCAAGCCACCAGCATTATCGGTTTAAGCGTGTAGATTGATATGTGTGGCCGTTTTGCCCTCAACAGTACACCAACCAAGCTCAAGGAACAATTCGACACAACGAATGAACTTGACCTGAATCCGCGCTTCAATATTGCTCCATCCCAGTCGGTTCCGATCGTTCATTACTAGCACCAACCCTAGATGAACTCAAGAAATGGAGTGAGTTACTGTTTCAGGCAAAGCTTGGTGGGAAGGATTTTGATGAAATTAGCAGGACAACCAAGAAGGCTCTTGGTTTTAAGGTACTGGGGTCAATCTAGGTATTCTGATGTCCAAACATAAATAGTTGATCTAAGCGATAAGTTCATTTCAACTATCCAAATGCTAGATCACAAGGAATTTTTGACAATTGTTACAAAGGCTTCAGGAAGACGTAATCTTTCATCTTGAATATTATGGTGTACGAAGCAAAGATTATCTAAGTTAGATTTTCTAAGGTACCAATTTTGTGCAGATGTTAAAACAGCCGGAATGAAAATATTGAGGTTGCAGCTCAGATGGGACACGGCACAGCTATGAGCGATAGTTATGGGCAAGCAGCAAGTAGCCTTCCATTTGTAGTAAGCACGTCAATACCACCCTCAGTGAAATCCCCGTCGTGAGTGACAAGTTTCCACCCATTCTGGCGACAAGAATCTGCTAATAAACCATCATTAAAGTCATAAATTCCTATTTCAAAATCACCAAGCACTTGTTTAATATCAGCTGATACAAAAACATTGTTGTGTCTTTGACATAAGCTCAGAATCTTCTTTGAATAACCAGTGGCAGTGGTTCCTACTTTTAGGAAGTTTGCTGAGTTCCGGAATTGTTTAAATGTCATACCCTGAGGTGCGTTGGCTTTATATTCAATTCGGCAGTAGGCATTTAAGTATTCACTAAGGATAAGTGCGTCAAGGACAAGTTGAGTCCCCGTTTGGATCATGCTCTTTAAAGCCGCTGAATAGTTGGCGGAGGCGTAAGTTGACTTGTCAGATGGCGCTGGAAATAGGTAAAGCCAAATATTGGCATCGAGCAAAAGTGATTCTTCTTTTGTGAAAGTGTAGGTAGTAAGGTTATGCGCTTTATTCCTCATCTCCTACCTCTTCTTTCCATGCTTTATCATAAGCAGGCCTGTTCTGGAAATATAGCTTAGCGTTGTCGTTCACTCGCTTTAGTAGTTCAAGATCATCCGCAGCCATATCTCTTACCGACAATAATTCACGAATTCTATCCTCGGGAAACTCACCATATAATTGACCAATGGCAGAATTAAGGAATGCAGAAATTAAAGTGGTTACTCCCGTAAATGAAATAACAATTGGCTTGCCACCACGAATGAATGGTGCAATTGCATCATGAACGATTTGCCCATCTTCTGTGGACACGCAAAGAGGACTTTTCACAACTTCGGTAATATATATGACAATTTCGTTGGACATAATTGGGCCTAAAATACGTTATCTGGAGTTACTTGATTACTAAGCCGGTAGGAGTGCTTGTCTTTCGAATTAATTTCTAAATTGATAGTTGTTCCAGGAAAGTCGTAGCCAAGCTTTTGGTACACTTCCTTGCCTTTGGCTAATTGATAAAATCCTTGGCGAGAAACGATTTGTATTTTACCATTGTTATGTACGATAAAGTCTTTCAATAACTTAAGTCCCATGCCGCCAGGTAGCTCCCCTGTTTTGGTAGTACTTCCTTCCTTGAGTGCCCATTTGATAGCATCGATTGATGACAAATTATTGTTGCGAAAGAAGCGTCGAACATTCGTCCGGATACCAATGCCCACATCAGAAATGGTCAAATCAAGGCGCCCTCCGTATGGGTAGAATTGCCCACAGACAAACACACCACGATCTGAAGCAGAATGGCTAACGCAATTTTGAAAAATTTCAAAAATACTTCTTCGAAATGCCTTCTCCAACTCAGCAGTCATCCGAGGAATTCCTTTGCCATTCATATTCCTTGATAAATAACCCGCGAAGGACTGTGTATCTGAATTTGGTATGTGCAAAAACGGCAATGTTGTATGGTTAATATCTTCAAGTTCACCATAACCATATTTTTTTAGGAAACGATTTTTCCGTAATATATTCTCTACTTCCGAAGTAGCACCTACGATCTGGATAGCATTCTTGTTATCATTCACGCGGTTCAAAACAGCAGCCAATGGAGCTGCCATATTTGCATCGAAATGACTGCAATGAGAAAAGTCGAGTTTAAGCTTCTCATCTAAAACATTTCTCCAAGTTTTGGAAAGTTCAGATAAGTGCAAAAATCCATCATAATCACTCCTAACTTTTTGAAGTTTAAAAAGCATAAAATGATCGGATCAGAACAGTGTTAGAAAGAGTTTATAGTCTACACCAATGTTCACGCTAATTAATGCTGAAAATATTTTGCATGCTAATCTAAAATAATTAGAGGACATCAGTGAATGGTACTTTCGGCACACAGTTGCTTATCAAACTTGTCAAGTTGCTGACTGTCGTTCACCAAAATCTGCCCCCGACACATTGCCCATGACCCAAAAACAACCAGGAAAAATTGTCCACTCCTCTCGATATTTTCACATAGAGGCAATTGAATTACTTGGCAAAACGGAAACAGGAGTCGTAGAACACGCTGAACGTCTCGCAAATCTAAAAAGGGGGGTTGATTTTAATGTTGTAAGGCTATCAACAGATTTATCTTCCGTCTCCTTTCTTCATTATCCCACCTTCTTTGAAGTTCCCTTTCCCGAGTTAGAGGCAAGTTGGCGTATCGAACTCAGCGGGACACAGCTGGTTCGAAACCGGAATTACACCGATTCGTTGAATCCACCCATATTGCATCGCAAGGAATTACTACTTCCTGAAGGACATGAAGCAAGAGCCAAATTTCAAACACTGACCAATAGTGCTGAAACATTAGGGCTTTTCAATGATCCGTCTCAAATCGGATTTCGCAAACAATGGGAACGTCTAATAGCTGATAAAGGCTACTACCTCATTGATCACGACTTTATACCTCTCGGCAATGACATCGCAGAATCAAATGAAGTCAGTGATTTTTCATCTTCTGATGAAGTACAGCGCCACCTGACTGCGTTGGTTAGATATGGTTTCTCTGCACCCATTCAAATGATTGCAAAGTTTGGCCTTCTGGATGGCTCGCGTAGCGTATTTGACTACGGTTGTGGCAGAGGTGACGATCTGCGTGGTCTTAAGGAGAATGGAATTCAAGCGCTGGGATGGGATCCACACTATGCCCCTGATAGCCCCAAGCGGCCAGCTCAAATTGTCAATCTAGGCTTTGTGATAAATGTTGTTGAAGACATCAATGAGCGGATAGAAGCTCTCCAAAGCGCTTACTCGTTAGCACAAGAACTGCTAGTTGTTTCGGTAATGTTGGCAAATCAATATACCACAGGTGGTAAACCATTCCGTGATGGCGTGCTGACATCCCGTGGCACTTTCCAGAAATATTACACTCCAAATGAACTTAAAATATTTATCGAGCAGCATCTTCATGAAGAATCTATTCCTGTCGCCCCAGGAGTGTTTTTTGTTTTTAAAGATAAGGACGCTGAACAACGCTTCATGATTGGCCGCAGTCGCTCACGTTCAAACCTCCTTCGTGTAACTAGCCAAGCACGGCGGGCTGCTAGACCTAATAAAACTGAAAGAGATTTGGCGCGATATGCTGTGCACCAAGAACTTCTGGACTCGCTATGGCAACAATGGTTAGAAGCCGGTCGCGAACCTGAAAAGAGTGAAGTCGGAAACATGGCGCAATTGCTAGAAGCTTTTGGCAGCCTACCTAAAGCGCTTCGATTTCTGCGCAGCCAGAAGGATGAAATAATTCTAGATGCTACTCACCAGTTAAGAAAAGAAGACCTCTTGGTCTACTTTGCGCTTGGGATGTTTGAGAAACGTAAACCGTATCGGCATCTTGAATCAAGTTTGCAACGGGACATTAAAGTCTTCTTTGTGGACTATGGATCATCTCAGCTAACCGCAAGAGACCTCCTTTTTCAAATATCCCAACCTGAATTGTTAGAAGTTGCATGCCGAGATGCTGCATCTAAAGGGCTAGGGTGGCATATTGAGGGAGAGTCGCTGCAACTTCACTCCAGTCTTGTTGAGCGCCTCCCACCAATTCTACGCGTCTATGTTGGTTGTGGAGCAGCTCTTTATGGCGACATTACTTCAGCTGATCTCGTTAAAATCCACATTCGATCAGGCAAGCTCACTCTCATGCGATTTGATGACTTCCTCGGTAAACCTATCCCAAAGATGATACATAGGGTGAAGATATTATTCAGGCGACAAGAATTTCATCTATTTCAATACGGAGAGGAGTATGCCCCTCCCAACCTTTACTTGAAGTCTCAGTTTATGAATGAAGAGACAGAAGGCTACTCTGACCAAGTTTCTTTCGATAATCAATTGGAAAACCTCCATATGTTTGACTTATCTGGTTATGGGCCAAATCCAACTGAGTTCGAACATAAGATGCAACTCGCTCGCTGGGAAATTAATGGCCGTCGTTTGATTCGTAGCCAGTCAATCCCAAATCTCGATGATCCATGCGGCAGAAATTTCACCTATCGTGATTTTATTGAATGTGGTGAAACACAAACCAGAACCAGATTACCGAACGTGCCAAAAATGCCTGACACCTATACTTCCTTATATGAACTAGCCAACAAGATCCTTGACCCAGTCATTGATTATTTTGGAATGATTAAGTTGACATATGGATTCTGCTCAACAGATCTTGCTAAGGAAATACCCGGAAGAATAGCTCCAGAACTTGATCAGCACGCTTCTCATGAAAAAAAGCGAAACGGACAATTTATATGTGAACGGCTAGGTGCCGCCTGCGACTTTCTAGTCGAGGATGAAGATATGAGTGAAGTTGTTAATTGGGTATTTGAAAACACACCTGTTGATCGAATATACATATATGAAGCAAACCGACCAATCCATGTAAGCTGGGCATCGGAACCTATTCGTCAAATTACTAAAATGGAATTATCCACCACAGGCAAACGAATTCCCCGCACCATGAAGTCTAATTAAAAAACTAAGGCTATTGAAATGCTCGAAAGATCAGATATTGAGTTTCCTCTGTGGAGGAAAAAGATGGATGCATCGTTACTTAAAGATGGGACAACACCAATACCTATTTGGCTACAAGGCATCTGGAATATAGAGAAGGTTTTTGGGAGTGCCACTTCAATAAAAGACCCAGATTCCTTAGTTATCATGGAGTTCGAACGAAAGAAATATATAGGTCACGTCACTAAAGTAATACGTAAAGGAGGTTTCAGATATAGGCTTTCTCTGAACTCTGACTTGAAAAAAGCTTTAAATGAGCGTTTTTTAATGTCATCTATGAGAGCAATTGAGGCTGCATTAACACAGGGAAAAAATAACCGAGACATCGAAAAAGAAATCTCATTTTGGGAGTTTGTTGATATTGAATTTGACTCGCTCAATAAACAATTTCTGCTTACAGCTCATTACATTCATCAGCCTCAATTTCCACAATTGTTTTCCAGATTAGCGGGTTCTGCATCAATGAAAGCGATTCAGGATGAAATTGCAGGAAAAGATAATGCCAGAATTCAAAAGCTTGGATGGAAGCCAAGAAGTGAATATAAAAATGAGATAGGTGCAGAGAATGTAATTTATACGCTTATAGACACTGTCAATAAGCTTATTTATGTAGGTGAAGCCGCAAAAATGACCCCGCGTTTTAATCAGGGCCATGCAGATATTAAGGACTGGGATTTTTATAAATTCAATGTATTGCCTAGTAACTTAGAACAGCATAGAGTGACTATAGAAAGAATGTCGATTAGGGATCTTGCTACCCTGCTAAATAATAAACAAGGTATTGGCTCTATAGAATTTTCAGACTATAGGCTTGCAAATCGGAAGATTGATAGGTAAAGCTAGTTAACTGTATACGAATAAATTGAGTATCAATTCAAACCATTAATTCATAATGTATGTGCTAATTTTTGATCAATTTAATACGTTGAGAATGATTTGGTTGATCCACAAGATATTCACTACTAAATCTCACAATCCAGCCATATAAATTACTAACAAATCGCTTTATATCTTGTCTATATGGCTTCGGATCATCGATTAGCGCATCATGAAGGGCCGCTGTCAGTGCCCCAAAATAGATTTGATTTTCATCTATTTTCATAAGCTCAGAACGAAGCCATCTCACAATCCCAGTATCGTTCAATGCTTTGTTTATACTACCCGTCGATGTAGATATAAAACTATCCAAACTTTGAAAACCAATAAGGGATAAATCGTGAGTTATAGCCTGCAATGTATTTTGGTCTGATTTCAAAACATTAGCGTCAGAAATCCACGAACCATCAGTCCATAAGCAATCCGAACATCCAATTCTCTCAACTTCCGATACTTGATGAATCATCGACGCTATTTCATCTGGCCATTGGAGTGAGTGTGGCGGATAATCCTGAATTTGGATTATATTTATCCACTCTTTAATTTTTTGGAATAAGCCATCTGTAACCAAGGTCGCATCAGAAAAGTAATTATCGAGAGTTTGAATATTATTCGGCGATGCGGGAATTTGAACCATCCCTTCGTCATTTCCCTTAATTCCAATCCCGAACCCAGAGAGAGTAAGGTTTGAGCTGCCTATCAATGCTGATCTATTGCCAGCTAAGTACACTTTGGCATGGAACCACTGCTTGATATAAAATGGCCATCCCATAGATTTCGCATATTGGTAACAATCGAGGTCTGACGCCCCAACCAATAAATCTTCAGGTTTCCATCTAGCCAAAACTCTTACATGGTTACTGGAGGAAATATGCCCTATAGCCAAATCTTTTAAGGCATTTAGCTTCAAATATGCTGAAGCTAAAATAATTCTCGAGTCAGTCAAAACATCAAGCTCGCTCTTTAAACGAGACAAAGCTAAATTGCCGCTAATTATTTCGCCATAATTTGATAATTTTTCGTTCACTTTAATATTGATTAATTTATCTAGCTCTCTTAAGAAGTCCAAGTCCAAACGCAGCCAAAAAGTTATCGAGAACTTCTTTATCTCCCAGCATTCCATAAATTGAATCACCAAGAGATATTATCAAATCCTGTACAACGGGTGAATCAATATGATGCACTTTAACCCAGGGGTGTGCTGAATTACAGATAAGATATAAAACTCCCTGACGAAAATCTGTCCTTAAAAATACCTCTTTAGATAACTCTTTCCACTCAATAGCTATACTTTGTACTTTTGATGGGATAGCATCAATCAAGCTCTCGGAGTTTAATTTATCTGGCAAGCCCTCAGTTGAAATACCTATGTCGCTTAGGAATTGTTTTAAGCAAAGACTTGGATTTTCAGAGCTAATAGATTTCAATCCATAAATCTTGTAAAGCTTATTGACAGCAGACATCGCTAGATCAACGAGTTCTTGGCAAGAGATTTTTCTAATCTCAATTGTTGCGAATTCTGACCCGTTAAACTCATGAAGGTAATTTAGAATTTCGGCAGCCAAAAAAAATGATATTTCTTCTAAATCTTTCTTTCTTACCAGAAAGTCCTCATTTAAACCAAGGCGAGAAAGTAAACCTAATATTTGAGAGTGGTTACATTTAGCGAGTCCAACTTCTCTACGAAGGAAGGAATAATGTTGTCGTTCATCAGGCTCTTCACTAAATCCTACCTTGTCTTTTCTCCATCGTTGCATTCTCTCAAATACTCTATTTGCGGCAGGTATACATTCAACATTTATTTCACCAGTATCAATTAATGAGTCTGCAAGAAGTTTTAACTTTTCTCGATCGTCTGGTTTTACAAATACATCTTTCCACTTTAAGTACTTTCTACATTGCCACCCAAACTGATTATTGTCCTTGAGCATTTCCCAAGGTGTTTTAACGCCTTGATACTTTAGAGAAAGGAATGCGTCGATCATAAATACTATTCCCGCTCTTCGTCTTCATCATCTGCATCTTCGCCTAACAAGGATTCTTCCGTAATTTTTAAATGCCGCATATAGCGGTTGAGATGTAAGCCCACATAGCTCCTAAACTGATCCAAAACATCCTTTTCACTATCTCCCTGAAAATGATTATGCTGCTCCCAAGCGAGACTGCTAATAAATAGTTCCATGGCAGCAAGTGCCTCCTCAATTCCGGCCATCTTCATTGGATGTAAAACGTTCACATAAAATTCATGCTTAGAATTGATTGTTATCACAAGAAAGTCATAAACGGTTGCAAAAGACCAGAGTTGATCAGACTCTGATTCAGCGTAAAGCACACAACCACGTACCCTTAACTGATCATAATTATCAATTGCCCTTTGAATGTCTTCTTGCGAGATCTGTGGGTAACGCTGGCAAAGGCGCTCCAGAAGCTGGTTTTTTTGGCTCTCAGTAAATTGGGTTGCCCTCCTGCCATCAGTAGTACCAATGACTTTTGAGGTTGTACTCGTCCCAGATGGAAGTGTTTTACCGCCAAAACCTTTGCCACCAGGTCCTGGTGAAACGTTTTCATTATCCCATTCTCTATGTTGGCGCCTGACGATTTCCCAAGCATTTTTATATGCTGTATTTATTTTAATTGTAAGCTCATTCCACAGCTTCTCTTTGGCTTGGAGCAATTCTGCCGAATACTGATCCCATTCGTTCTCTATATCGATATTGGGGGTAGCTGTAAATTCGATACCTTGTTTGTTATTGTGAACACCAAGTAGGTCATCTGCATTTGCGGAAAACTTAACTTCAATGGACCACCACCTATTCCTTGGTTCAGTATCCCTGTAAAAACCAAAATTACCTGAAGATATTTCTCGATCAGCACGGACGAAGCTAATATTTCCTTCGCGTTGCTTTTCGCCGTAAAATTGACCTACGGTAGTTGATCCACCCTCCCTAGCGCCAGGTTTTTGAATTCTAATATCTGCCACCGAAGCAATAATTTCAAATTCAATTTCTTTGCCTTGCCATAAAAATGGGTACTTATAAGAATGATCTGAAATTTTGACATTTGTGGGTAAGCATTCATTAGGAGTTTTTCCAGCAAAGGCTTGGTAATGTTTTGGAGTATTGCGATTGTCTGGTACATCATTAGCAACTGGTTGAGTAGCCTCCCTCCAGATTTCCTTAGAAATTACAGTATTTGGCATTAAGAATAATGGGTCATTTATTCTTACTGTTACCTCAGGAGCAGCAACTTCGAATTTTGCATGAGTAGAGTTATAAAGATATTGGGTAAACTCAATAATTTTTCCTTGCAGTAGCAAGTACCTAAACAACCGCCCAAGAAGCTTCTCTGACTTTTCAACTATGGTGCTTGATCGTACATTTGATAATCGATCACAACGACGCCATGAAACAATAGTCCCATGATCCTTATTTAGCATTGCATCTACTGAAAGATAACTCACTGGTAGTGTAACTGTCTCCACCTTGGGAATTTCTATTGACTTGTTTTGGCCTAACTCGTTTATATCAAGATAGGTACTTACAATCTGCTTAGATGACTGCCAACTATAAACGTGAATAGAGGGGCATTGACTTAGTGAGGCATTAGGCAAGCCATAACCAAACTTCCCCTTTTTACTTAGCCTTACCATTTCTTCTATTTCAGTATTTGTCGTATTACCAAACTGCAGTGCCCCTTGCAACACGTCTTCGGTCATACCAAGACCATCATCACATATTAGAATTTCTTCAATATGCCGCTTTCCACCTTTTGTTGATTCAAGCAGGACAATTCGCACTTTTTTAGCTTCCGCATCAAAAGAATTGTCAATTAGTTCAGCGAAAGCATGCATAGTACTTTTATATCCGGATGCTCTTTGACTGACTAAGGCGTTATACGAAAAAAATGTAGCCATCATTTCCCCTTGCTATTTTGCTGAGACAAATCCAGCAGTGAATGTTCTATAAACAAAATTTGCACTCGGATAGTTATTTAAATTATCTTTAATCGTTATGAGCGTATTACGAGAGTTCCCGCCATTTCTTGGGCCTCTCAGAGCGCGGCCAAGAATTTGGCTAAACAGGATTGGAGAACCTACTGGTCGAGTTACGATCAGTCGGTTGACATTAGGAAGGTCGACCCCAGTCGAAAGAATATCGAGATTTATTAAAATCTTAATTTCAGAATTTCTAAAACGTTCAAGAATTTTTATTCTCTCAGACTGCGGAGTATCGCCAACAATATATTCAGCATAAATACTTTTTGCGCGGCACATTGCAATTAGTGCATATACATGATCAAGAGTACAGGAAAAGATTAGAGTTTGTTCATTCAGTTGAGCAGCCAATTCAATTTGTTTAAGAATCAGCTCATTTCGATTGGAATCCTCCGCAAGAGTACGACATATTGCATCTTCTTGGTTATCATCTGAAGTCGTTCCACTTTCAAGCTCGACAAATTTGATATCAGCTAAAACCCCATAATCCTGTAGATATTTTATTACATCGACTATCTCTTCTCTTGTCTCATTAGTAACTTGAATCAATTTGTTCGAATAGAGTCTCGCTAAATCTTGTGTTAACAATGGATCATTTCTAGCAGGAGTAGCGCTTAATCCTATTAATCTAGCAGTACCTCCATCAATAAATTTTCTTATTACTTGTTCATAAGTATCAGCAACAGAAGTATGTGCCTCATCAACAATGAGTAAATCAGTAGATTTAATCAGACTCCAAACTTTAGTGTGGTTTGTATGATTATTATCTGATAACACACTCCATAATGTTGAAAAGCTAGTAAATACAAAACCGCCGACTTCATCAGTAAAATCTGGGGAAAATCCACCAAATAGCCGGTGAACCTTTAGAGACTGATCCCCTTTTAAAATCCATAGTTTTTTGAAAGCCTCTAAAGCTTGATCTGCAAGCTCATTACTATCGACAACCCATACAATAAAGCGCGTTTGGAATGGAAGCCTAAATATATCTATTGCCGCCTCTAATGCAGTTGCTGTTTTACCGGCACCTGTAGGCATCTGTACCATCACTCGTGTGATTCGATTTGTAATTGTTTCGATTATTTCATCTTTAATACGTTTCTGATAAGGATGTAAATAGCCGCGGAGAGAGACCATTTTTCCTGGAGATTGATGAACCACTTCCGTGGCCTCTCTATCATCAGAAAACACCACCTTGATGTATTCTTGGGGAAGATCAAGCAATGAAACTAGTTGAACAGATTTCTTTTTGGAATAACTCTTTGTGAAGTAATTCTGTAGTGCTAATTGGGGGAATTGCCCATCCTGGACTGTTAAGCCAAGTATCTTGCAATATTCGTGAGATATATTTTTATCAAATGAATCAAATATGGCTCTTTTTAACTCTGCACTACTTAGTGCGTTATATCCATACTTCTCCGATACAAGCCGAGCCAGTTCAAATTCATTATTAATATCAAATACTTTTCGAACTGCACGAACTATTGTTTTACCAGCAAGGCTCTCAAGGGTTTGAGAATCTAACTTCCTTACATAATCAACTAGCTTTGGCATTTGATCGACCCTTGAAGCTATCTAAATTATTATTTATAAATAGATGGTGTTTATCTATAAAGAACAAATTAAACAAGACTCATCGGCTTCTTCATCAGCAATCTCTGCCAGTTTCCCCTGCCAAGTCACAACAGCAATGGACTTCAGTTTTTTATTGGCCGCATGTTTTATAGCATCAGCTCTATCTAATAGCTCATCTAAGCTCTCACCCTGAGACCAAGTATATTTAGACCCTGTCTCAGAATCGAATTTTTCGTACTTTTTCGCTTCTTCAAACAATTGCGGATGTCGCTCATGTAAACCAATCCACTCTGATTTGCGCTGAAAGAAGCAGAAAAAACATCCAGAACGACTCCGCCATTCATAATATGCTGGAAGGCCTAGCCCTGAATCATCCAAAATACGCCTGACGTCTGCATAACCGATTCCTGCCTCTTTAAAAGGAAATACTGCGGTGATGTTGGGCTTGGTACTGATATATCCTCCACGATCTTCATCGGCCCGTATACCCACATAACTAACAACTTCATCGTCACCAACAAACTCTTCAAATGGCCTGATTTTAAGCTCGCGGGTGCACCAGCGCGTATTGGGTGAAGGTAGAAAGTCGTTGTACTGAGTTTTTAAGAGATGATCAAATGTGCGTGTAGCATTTATTCGAGCAATCGGTTTCCCAAGGTAGGCTTCTAGCTTATCAAGAAATTCGTAGGTTTCAGGTAGCTCAGCACCCGTATCAGTGAAGAAATATTCCATATCAGGAACCTTATCCCGCATAAATATTGCGAGGGCCGAGCTGTCCTTCCCACCTGAAAGGCCAAGAACATGACGTACTTTTTTATCGCTCATTGAATTTACCTTTTTCATTTAATTTATGCGATTCTTCATCAACATATTTTTGGGTTGAAACGTATTCTTCAAAAAGCTGTGCCAAGAGTGCCAATCTCAAATCTTCTGATGGTAATTCATTCAACATCAGACGGAAGGATTCTAACCTATCACTGACCGCCTTTTTCTTAGATTCATCTAGAGCAACTATAACATCATGATCATTACCGCCTTGCCGCACTGTGCGGAGCATTACAACTTCGACTTTATTGTTCGAAGGTGTCTCTCGGTCTTCGTAATGGATACGCAACCGCTCAAGGTCACGCAATCGCTTAGAGAATTCAACAAGCCGATAATCAGCTGCATTAATATCTTCATCTAGCCACTTTTCAGGGGGCTTACGAGCGATAAAGGTTGCGAGGCTATTAAGCCAATGACTTTCATCACCATATGGATCTGCCAAGCGACCCAAGAATGCCTTAAGACCATGAGTATCAATTGTATAAGTCTGCAGTGTGCCAAAACGACCTCTCAACCGCTCACGCAAATCAGAGAGTGTAATTTTTTCGCTTTCACTAAATGTGTGTTTGAGCATCGACTGGAAGTCAACCAATAAAGCATGATAGGCCACTCGAAGCTCAGCAAAAACCGACTTAAGTTCGTTAGAAAAATTATCCAAAGTTTCAACAGAAGTTTTAGGACTGATCGGCTCTAGTCCACAGGCAACAGGCAAATCATGGAACAATAGCTGTGTAGGTGATCTAGCTGCAAAGAAATACTCCCGTACTTTTTGCGCCTTCTCAGATACACGTTTTGTACGCTTGGTGTAGTCTGGAAGATTTACCATAAAGCGTGCTAACGGCTTTACTACACTCATCATGTTGACAGCAGAAGGGTCTTCAAGCGTGATGGCCTGTGCGTATTTCTTAAATAGCTGTTCTCGTAGATGATCCATCCTGAAACGTTGTATGGAGAACAGTTCTGGTGATTTCAGTATTTTTTCTAGGGTCTCCTGAGTCATGAAAGGCGAGTAATAGCCATTTTCGTAGATAGCAATTTCATCCTTATAAACCAGGTAAGCGGATAAAAACAGCAGTGGGAGAATGCCCGCCTTAATTCCGAAAGGTGGACTTGAAAGCTCTTCATAGAACTGAGCCACCGTAAGCGGAGATTTCTCGGTCTGATCAAAGAATTTTTCAATCGCTTGCCACAACAGTTGGATCCCACCTTCATCAGAATTAGTGGAGTTCGGCGCTACAAACCTCCAACCGCTGGTGGTTTTTGCGTGGATACCTGTTGCTTTCAAAAGAGAGCGATAGATTGCCTTCTCAGATGGGAATTTTTCAATTCCGAGATCTTCTTGGTCCTCCATTTCCAACATGGCCAGCATCAATTTCCTGCGTCCAGACATTGCGCTAACGGAGGGGCGATCACGATTAATCATCTCATTATGTAGATGAGGTGTTTTCGGATAATTCTCTTTCAGAACTATAGTCAGCAACTCTTGTAGCGCACGCTTATTATTCACTCTATATTTGTTGGCACCCCAGCACCAAGTAGAACGACTAGGCTCATCCAGAATGGTGTAAATAGCATGGCGCTCATTTCTGATCGCGGCACTCAGCCGGTCTTTTAGCTCACGCTGAGCAACTGGGTCTGAAGCCAATTCCGGGCTGATCCGTTGTACTCTTTGTAATGCGATAACTTCAAGCAATGATTCTCGAAGCATAGCGCCAGAATTAATAATTGCGCCCAGTGCTAATGACTGCCCCTTGAGTTTGACGTCACTTAAGCGCTGCTGGAAACTCGTTTCATCTTCACCCGTTTCAGCCAAACAAAGATATAGCGTAGGTTCGCTTGTTACTATAATTTGATTTGAATTATGTCGGTCGATAAATACCGGTTTAAAATACCTGAGTGTCCCAGTTTCAATTCCGTATCGACGGGCGACGAGTGGCTGCACTGATTTTCTCTCATTCAACATCTCAGCAAGCTGAACGTTAAGCATCTGCTCTTTTTGTTCTTGCACTGAACCATCAAGATCAAAATCACTACCTTGCCATACGCGATACTCGCCGCTGAATTTGCGGTAAGTAAGAATAGATTTCTCTTGCAATGATTTAAGTGCACGATTAAATGCTCTTTCATCACCCTCGCCGCATAGCGCAATAATCTCTTTAGATGCTTTCAAGCCACCCTGCGCGCCAACAATGTTGAGTAGCCCGATAGTCTTTAGTAACTGTATTTCCTGAATTGGAGCATCTCCAAGACGATCCAGTGCCGTAACCACTTCAGCCCAACGTCGGTGGGTCGCATGGTCAGTAGTGAGTCCAGGCTGATTAAGTATGAAATACTCATAAATTTCCCATGGCATCACCCAGGGCAGCTCTTTGGCACTAATTTCAAGGTGTCTCAAAGTATCTAGAAAGCCGTGAGGTTCCTGGCTGCCCAAATATGTAAATAGGGTGCGTTCGTTCTGTGCGACCTTCTGACAAAGGGTTGGCAATAACAACAAAGTGAGGGGGTGAAGTGGATAACAGTTCTTAAATAGATCATTGGCTGCGGCTGCATTTATCCCAGATGGCAAGGCGCTAACCTCAGCAAGTAAGGTCATGATCCGATCGCAATGGTCGGCTTTTCGTGTAACAACATCTTCATCGAAATCAGAAATCAATGTTGCAGCAAGAATTAGCAGAATTTGCTCGGTAGATTCTAAAAATGCTACATTTTCGAAACGACCCTGCACCTTCTTCCATTCGTTTCTAAGCTTTTCACCAAGCCCCTGGAAATATTGCTCAAAGGCCTGATGAAGTAAAACTACAAAATGCAAGGGAACTTGATTTGGCTTATAAGCAAATTCTGCAATCGCTTGTAGCAAAAATATGTCGGAAGCGTTGCGGTGTCTAGCCTCAAATTCCAAAAACTTTCCAAGCTCATCGATGATAATCAGTATTCCAGCGCCTTGTGCCCGATGGACAGATTTCTGCAGTTCAGAAATCAAATCGATAATTTCCGTTGTAGAGACTGTTTCGGTCTCGGATGCAGCTTGCAGACGTTTGATCACATTGGGTATTGGACCGCGCCTTCCACCAAGAAAGACTTGAGCGCCTGCCAGCAATGCTTTAACTAGGCGCTTACCTAGGGCTTCAGGACTACCAGTAAGATTAATGCAGCAATATCCTTCTGTACCTGAGAGTGACTTAGCAACCTGCTTTCCCAATTTGGAATCAGCACGACTTAAAACCTGCCTAGCGTGCTGAGAGCCTATCGAAACCGGATTCCCAAGCAATTGGCTTAGAAACAATCCAAAAGCTGACTTACCTGAGCCATACGGACCAATCAATGACCATGCACGTGGAGCTTCCTTAACGTTGATGGTCTCAACAATTCGACCTAAGGTCTGAAGTGCACGGCTAGTAGGGATATAAGGACGAATATTCGATCCAATTTCTGTGTCTCTCTCAAGGTTGATTGACCGCGTGTAATTGGTATTAACTTTTACATTATTTGTGAGGCTCATGCTGTAAGCTCCAAGCGAGAATTCTGATAGTCACGGTAGTACTTATCCAACACTTCCAGTGGTGTAATGTCCTTCAGCTTGTAAAGTTGATGGATGCCAGCAGATTCCCTAAGCTCAAAATATCCAGGAAGCCAGCTGATCATTTCTTCCATTTTTGCAATCAAACCCTCTTCGTTTAGCCGAAACACAGTACCTGGGGCAGCACAAATGCCGTCACTGATCATCAGATGCTCAACGGGTAAGCTCGATAATTGGGTGGATTGAAAAACCTCTAAAACCGCATAACTGAAGGGTGCGACAGGAAGATTCCATCGGTTCTCCAGCTTGGACTCGTGATACTTTGAACTCTCTAAATTATTGATCAACCCAAGCAACGACAAAGGAGAATCTAACCCCTCTTCAATTGGTATGGACTTGAAGTCAATAGTAGACTGATACATACGCAATAAAAGTGTAATATCGCTTTTTAAAGTATTGTCAGATGTCTTGGCGCTCGTGTTTTCGCGAACAAAGTCTCGCAAAGCGTCAATCAACTCTACCTGAGTGAATTCAGGCTTATGAAAGCGATTAAAAAACCAGAAGAATGTTGTTGCCTCTTTTGGATTTGATGCGATCAACCAATGAAGCAACCAAATAGTTGCGTCATCCTCCAAGAAGGGATCATGGCCATCCTTGGCATTAAAAATGAGCTTACCCAGCGGGGTCATTACCAAAGGCTGCCCAACAGACTCGATAACCTGACTAGCGATCAACCAGTAGCGTATGGCGTTGACCATATTTTTTCCCACACCCAGTGTAACTGTAGCGTTATCACTTTCAAAGATTCCAGCGTCGTGACCCAATGCCTTAAAGCCTTTGGTTATCCAACCAAAACGCAAGGCGAAAGTCTCATGTCGGCCAAACGAAACTGACGACCTATTAAGCGGCTTCATTTGCAGTGGCTTTCTCGTGGCGGCCGTTAAAGCCTAGGGGTAGCTGTGAAGTGTGCATAAGGTAGCTTTCAGCTGATTTCACAAACCAGTCTTTCATAGTAAGTCCATCTCGCATCAATGTCGCGTGCAACTCCCTTTTCAAGTCTGGGTCTACTTCAATAACTACACGCCCGCTATTTCCGATACTCATATCAACCTCTAATGTGTAATGTTACATAAGTTACATTACATATACTTACCCGAATCCCTATATTTGTAAAGTCAGGATGAACGTTGATCACATCATAGAGAACGATCGTTCTGCTGTCAAACTAATCAATTAAGTCGCTAATTTTGGCTCAAACAGCCCATCATCACCCCTCAATGCGACACGATTATGCTCAGGTGTGACAGGCATAACTACATCGATTAAGGATCACATGGATGAGTCAGGAGGGAGTGAGGCAAGTTTAATCTTGCTTGGTACGACAACCAAGTTGCCCATTGGACACACGGCATCCGGTCATAAATAGGCTCCGTCGGCGAATTTGCGTTGGCAGTGACGATGCAGCAACTCTCAACGATTTCACCACCCTTCAGGTGTCAAGACACACACAATCCAGAAAATGCTAACGGACCACCTGACTTCAGCCTGATAATCGTGAAATGGAATTCAACAAAGCCATTTGGATTTAAAGGACTAATATTTAAAATTGCTTAAGATGTTTTAAGCGTCGAGGAATATTCAGGTTTACCCCTAGGTTTACCCCTAGCCACAAAAGAAAAGAAAAAGGAGTTAGGTGTTTAACCTAACTCCTTGATTTATTGGTGCGCCCGGAGCGATTCGAACGCCCGACCCCTTGGTTCGTAGCCAAGTACTCTATCCAGCTGAGCTACGGGCGCGCACTAACTTGTTGCTTCAGTTGAGCGGTAGCATGCACCG
>Ga0307375_10001480_pt1 | contig 25603 bp, 20 predicted proteins | sample TR1MG_FD_202531 | JGI IMG/M metagenome (GOLD analysis project Ga0307375, IMG submission 202531) | Soil microbial communities from Risofladan, Vaasa, Finland - TR-1 | ecosystem: Environmental > Terrestrial > Soil > Coastal area > Acid sulfate soil | place: Finland: Risofladan, Vaasa | collected...
GACCGCAGCTACGTGGTCTGCGCCATCCGTGACATCACCGAGCGCAAGGAGGCTGAGGAAGCGCTCTTGTTCAAGACCGCGCTGCTGGAGGCGCAATCCGAGACGACAATCGATGGCATCCTGGCCGCCGATGAGTCGGATCACATCATCCTCGTAAACAAGCAATTTGGACTCCATTTCGGAGTACCGGACGAAGTGCTTAGCTCAGAAGACGATCTAGTCGTGCGCAAGTATGTGACGGACCAAGTTGAATCCCCCGACGCCTTCATCGAGAAAGTCAAGTATCTCTATAGTCATCGGGATGAAAAAAGCAGGGATGAGTTCAAACTCAAAAATGGTAAGACTTTCGACCGATACTCTGCTCCACTCGTCGATTCAAAAGGTCGGCATCGGGGTAGAATCTGGTACTTTCGCGACATCACGGACCGCAAGACCGCCGAGGAACGAGTCCAATACCTGGCCTATTACGACGCTCTTACGGGGTTGCCCAACCGAACTCTTCTTCAGGATCGATTGACAAAGGCACTCGCCAGTGCTCGTCGACAAAAGGACAAAGTTGCGCTTCTGTTCCTCGATCTCGACCGATTCAAAGACATCAACGACTCGTTCGGACACCCGCTCGGCGACCTTCTCCTGCAAGAATTCGCAAAACGGCTTGAGAGATGTGTGCGTGAACAAGACACGGTGGCTCGTCTAAACGTCGCGCGGATAAACGGGGATGAATTCCTCATCGTGCTCGCCGGTGTGAGGGACATCTCTGACGCAGCAGTTGCCGCTAAACGGTTCATGGATACAATGACCGCTGAATTCGCCGTTCAAGGCCACTCCCTTAGCATGACTTGCAGCCTCGGCATCAGCATTTTCCCGGAACACGGTGCGGACGTCGAAACCCTGATCAAGAATGCGGACGCGGCCATGTATTCCGCGAAAGATGGTGGGCGCAACTGCTTTCGGTTCTTTACCGACGACATGAACGCTCAGATTGTGGAGCGATTGACCTTGGAAGCCGCTTTGCGACTGGCGCTGGAGAGAAAGGAATTCTTTCTGGTGTATCAACCGCAGATAGATATTGGCACGGGAAGAATCACCGGATTGGAAGCTCTCATCCGCTGGCAACACCCGGAACTGGGCCTCGTGCCGCCGGATAAGTTCATACCCATAGCGGAGAACGGCAACCTGATCCAGCCCATCGGCGAATGGGTACTCAGGACGGCCTGCGCTCAAGCCCGGAAATGGCACGACGAAGGGCTTTGCGCCGTGCCGATGGCCGTCAATGTGTCCGCGGTGCAGTTTCGCCAAGAGGACTTCAGCAAACTCATTGGCGCTGTGCTCCAGGAGACCGGTCTCGCTTCCCAATACCTAGAACTGGAGTTGACGGAAAGAGTCCTGCTATCGAATGTAGATACAACTTTCTCAGTTCTTCAGAATTTAAAGGCCTTGGGGTTGAGTCTGGCGATTGACGACTTTGGAACCGGCTATTCCAGCCTCAGCTACTTGAAACGGTTTCCGATTAACAAGCTCAAAATCGACCGTTCGTTTATTCGGGATGTTGCCGTGAATCCTGATGACGCGGCGATCACTACCGCCATTATTGCCATGGCAAAACAACTGAAGCTCAAGGTGATTGCGGAAGGCGTCGAAGACGAAGCCCAATTGTCGTTTCTGCGGGAAAATCATTGTGACGAGATTCAGGGCTACTACTTCAGCAAGCCTTTAGCGGTCGACGCAGTAGCCAACTTGCTGCGAGGCGCCGGAGTGTGACCTCTGGCTGCAATTATAGGGCGTGATAAGGGTGGGCATAAGAACTGCCGTATTGGCAGTCTCAACGAATCGTGTATACGCAGTCGATGGGGTAGACCTAAGTGCTTTCGTCGTATAGCAGGGCCTGTGCGTCGCGCAGCCTGCAGTGGATGGATGCTCCGATGTACTTGCGTTTCCGGGCTTCCGTGTGGCGGCCGGCGCAGATGCGGACCATCCGCATTTGCGATCCGCGACGAATAATCTGGCCAGTCTTTCGAGCTAAATATACTCGGAAAATAGAAAAGCGGCACACGTGTGGCACAGTGCGGCCGCTGCTCAACGTTGGTTTTTATTGGTGGATCAGTGAAGGGAAGACTGACGGGGGTTCAGTACCTGTTGTTCCCCTTATTGCCAGGAGCAGCGGACTGATCACTCTGACATCTGAAAATGGTGTGTTTTCGGCAGAGCTGCGTAGGTCAGAAGCAGTAACCTTGTGCGATCCAGTAATGCCAGTCTTCGATGGCCTGAGTGGTTGATTCATCCACGTCGATAGCCTTCAGCTGAGAGAGCGGCACAGCGATGTTCCGGTTCTTCCAGCGGGTCATCACGAGCATGTCGCTCGTGCAGCTATCCTCAGGCGCCATCTTTCGGATCTCGATAGTGTCCCCCTCGCGCAGCGGAGATGTCGGCACAGAAGCAACGCACTGTGCATGGAGCGGGAACTGGAGCTTGTCCTCGAGATAGTAGTACCAGCTCATAGCCTGTTCTTCCGGCCCATAGGCATCGACGATAATCTCCTCGTGGATGCGGATTTCCCGGTCGTGATTTCGTCGCGCTCTGGCCACGTTCTTATCCTTTGGTTCTTCTGTCCAGGATACGGCGCACGGAGGTGCGGCCGATGTTGAGCTGGCGGGCTATGGCCGATTTGCTGAGTCCGGAGCGACGGAGCTTGCGGACCTGATCGGATTGAAGAGCCGCCGTGAGGGGACGGCCCAGCCGCTTGCCGTTGGCTCGCGCGTGGGCAAGGCCGGCGCGGACACGCTCCCCCAGGACCTCGCGCTCGAAGGCAGCGAAGACGGCCAGCAGTCCGGCCATGGCGCGGCCGGCGGGCGTGGTCAGATCGAGAGCCTCGGTGATTGACACGAAGCCGACGCCGAGATGTTCCAGTTCCTGCAGAGTCGCGAGCAGGTCTGTTACTGATCTGCCCCAGCGGTCCAGCCGCCACACCAGCACCACGTCGATCTCCCGGCGCCGCGCAGCATCGATCAGCTTCTCCCGCATCTGTCGCTGTACAGTGCCGGAGCCGACTTCCTTGACCTGCATGACGATGGTCCAGCCTCGCCTTGCGGCATAATCGCACAGAGCACGATTCTGCATCGGCAACGTCTGCTGATCGTTGGTCGAGACGCGCGCATAGAGGGCAGCGCGTAGCGTCGTTTTACGCGTTCGAGTAAGGTGGCCAAAAACCCTTCGCGATTTTGGCTTTACGGAGGCCCGTTTTACGGGCATATCAGGAGGCTCCCCGCGCATGGCCGCAGAGTATCCTTTCCGGCCATCAGGGATTCATCATAACTCTGCAGTCCGCGCCAGAGTTTCGCGATAGTTCCACGGCATCCAGTCCGCGGGGCAGGCGGCAAGTTCGCGGGCGTGGCGCTGCAACTCGACCAGGTAGTCGAAGGAGTTCGCGCCACATAACTGACATGTGTGGATCAGGCTCATGAACAGATCGCCGACTTGCGCGCCATGCAGCGTACGGTAGAAGAGCGCGTTCTTTCGATGTAAAACGGCGCGCTTTAAGGCCCTTTCGGCGACATTATTATCAAGCGGGGCTCCGGCTTTGCGAAGGAACAACGTCAGGGGCTGCCAGTGCCGCAGCAGATACCCGATCGCCTGGCCTAGCCCCGAGTTCGGCTCCGTCCTTCGCTCGGATAACTGCGCCTCGAGCCACGCGTGCAGCTTATCCATCACCGGCCGGCTGCGTTGCTGATGAAGCCGCAGCCGCTCGTCCGGCGTCAGGCCTTGCTCGCGCGCTTCGGCATCGTGACCGTATACCTGGCCCAGCATCTCCAGCACATAGCGACATTCATGGGGGAAGTTCTCCGCCACGTCCACGAACTGCCGGCGACCGTGCGCGAGGCAGTTGGCCAGCAGGATCTCCACGCCCGCAGGCAGCTTCGGTACATTGCGCGACAACGCGTCGCACATCTGAATCGGGCTGGGCAGCTCCGCGCTTCGCTGCTTCAACACCTCGGCGAGGTTCTCCCCGGCATGACGGCCGCCCGTGAAGTAGAGCGCGATCTTCCTGCCCTGATCGACAGACACGATGCCGCTCGTGAACACGCCCGTGCGCTCGTCCTTGGGGTCGCGCTGCAGCATCAGCACCCGCATGCCGGTGTCGTCGTTATGAACTACCGACCCCTGCGCCGCCTGCCGGATTAACTCATCCCGCGCCGGCTTGATCACCTGCGCAGCTTCTTCGACGATCTCCCACTGCGTGGCCGCCGGCAGCGGGATACCCAACTGGCTCTCCAGTTGTTCCAACCGGTTGAACGGAGTTCCGGCGCCATACTTGAGCTGGGCGATCATCGCCGCCGCCGTCTCATCGTACTTTTCCGGCCCCACGCCTTCCGGCTCTTCGGCGGTGAACACCTGTCCGCAGGCGCCGCAGCGCAACCGCTCCAGCGAGTAAACCGTAGCCGCCAGCGGTGCTTGTCCCACGATCCGCACCAGCACCTTTGGCTCCTTCTGCCCGTACACATTGCCTTGGCCACACTCCGGGCAGCGGGCTCCATGGGTCAGCTTCTGGTGCTTGATGTCCACCTTCCGCGCACCACCAAACGCCTCCGCTCCATTGCGGCCGTGCCCTGGCGGCGAGGCCGTGTCGCCATCCGCATGCGCTTCAGCTTTCGAGTCTTCCTGCTCCCCAACCACTGCGCTGGTCTTCTCCGTATTGCGCTCCCGCACCAACAGCGCCGCCAGTGCGTGCAACGTGTCCTTGAGCTTGTCGTGATCGGCCTCGCTCAACGGCGCTTCCCGCGCTCCGTCCAGCACCCGGTCCAGTTCCTCAAGGTTCACGTCGATGCGCCGCCTGGTCTTCTTCATGCCGTTCCCCCCAGCAGCTCACGAAAACGCTTCGTCAACGGATACCCCAGAACCTCCTTGATCGACCGGTTGGGAACGTAGCTGTTCGATTGCTTGCCTCGCCCCGTAGTCCGGCCCATCAGCACCCAGTTAGCCGCGCGGTAACAGGTTCCGCGGAATCGCTCCGGATCGATGAACGTCTCCAGGAAGTAAATCGGATGCCCGTACATCTGTTGCCAGTCATCGGAGATCCGCGCCGCCATCCGGCCCAGGATATGCGACGCCAGATGCTCCACCCGTACCCACGGCAGGATCAGGAAGCGGGTGTTGTAAGCGATGAAGCGGATCTGGCTGCGCCGCGCAGCAGCATCCCAGCCGATGTAGCGGTCGCGGCTGCCGAGATGGCGCGGAGCCGAGGACCAGGCCAGGCACGCGATGGGACGCCCTTCGGACCACACCAGATATTTCAGATGTTCCCCAACCGGCTGTTCGTAACCGAGATAGTGATGTTCCTCCATCAGGCTGTTGAACAGCGGCTCCTGCGCTGTGCGCCGCACCTGCTCGAACTCGAGCGGCTGAAGTTTGTGTAACGGCTCCCCGATAGGACTCTTATCGATCAGCACCGGCGCCGGCCGGGCCCGCTTGGACAGCGGATTATGCCGCACATAACTGACCGGCGGCAACGCGATCTGACCGGCCCGCTCCAGCATCAGCAGCATGCCCCGGCACACCATATCGCGCAACGCCCCGTTCGCCTGCCGCCACTGCCAGGCTTCACATACTCTGACAGACAGCTTGCGGCGGCTTTCCTTCGGATACTGCTCGATCAACGCGCGTATATATAGGATGTCTTCCTCGCTGATCTCCCGCCCGCGATATCTGAGATCTGCCATTGCCCAGCAGTATGAAACACTCCTTTTTGGAACGCAAGGGGAAAATGCATGTGCGTTCGATTTCTACGCCAGCTCGCTCACCCGCCGCCACATCGGTGCAGCGTGGACTCGCGACACATCGCCGGCTACCATCAACAACTGGGCTTCGTAAGCCTCCAGTCGTTTGGCAGCTGAGCTCGATTCCGGCCACCACGCGAACCGCCCCTTGGATAACCGCTTCTGCGCAAGCCAGTATCCTTGCCCGTCATAGCTGAGCAATCGAATCGACGTTCCTCGTCGGCTCCGGAACACAAAAACACAACCAGTCATCGGGTCCTCACAGAGCTGCCCCTGGCAGACGCGGACTAAAGAATCGATCCCTTTGCGTCCGTCGACCGGTTCGATCGCTACCAGCACGCGCATCTGCGCCGTGATATGGATCATCGCTCCGCTTCCCTCCAGGCACGGAGAAGGCTTGCCCAGTCAGGCGTCGACGAGCCCTTCCACTCAATGCGCATCTTCCCGCCCAGGGGGGACTCGAACTCAACCACGCACTCCGACACCATCACCGGATGGGAAGCGATCAGTTCAACGAATGTCGGCTTGCCTGCCTTCTTCGGCGCTTTCACTACTCCGCCCAACCGCTTCTTCAACTGCATATAGTCCAGCCGCAACGGGTGAGCCACCAGATACAAACCGTGTTGCCGCGCAAGTTCCACCGCAGAATGCCACAGCGACTCCGGCAGCCTGGTCCGAGGGGGATGGCTACCTCGAAACTGCTCCAGTTGGCGTTGAAGTTGAACAATTGGTTCGGGAATAGACGATGAGCTCTTGTGCCTCACTTACAGCCGTCCTCGCCGGCTGATTCAACCTAACAAGGCTAGCTAAATCGCGTCACGCATCCTTGCCGAAAACTCACTGAAAATGTGCCTTTATCCGGCATTGGCCCTGGAATTGAAACGCTCTCGATCGACTGCTTCGTCCTGTCTGGCTTTAGATTCTCGTTGATCCCTCCTCTCCGTTTACGGCTGCGTACCCTTCTCTGCGCGCTTGACGAACCGGTCAAGCTTCTTCCACCTGCTGTATCCGGCGGCACGTGTGCCGTGCTGCCATGATTTGACCGGCGTGGCAATTCACTGTCTGGCAATGATCCGGACCTCTTTGCCAAAGAATCCGGCGTACTTCACTGCCCGTCCGAGAAGCGCATACTCCTCTTCTTGAAGATCGGCGGCGAAAGCGTCCTGATGGATGAGAATCACTTCAGTGTCGCATTCGCAGGCAGAAGCGAAATCGGGCAGCCGCGATTGAATCTCCTGACGCAGAGCCAGTCTTCTTTGGGTCATCTCGCCTGAAGTAATCATCGTTTCTCCCGTCTCGCCAAGCTGCGGATCAAGTCGCATTGATGCCAGTTCAGGAATCCGCGAATTTACATTCGCCTCTGACATCCGGTTTTGAACGGAGACGATTTGCGTTCGACTGCTTGCAAGCGGGGAGCGACTGGCGCTCCTACTTCTGTTGCCTGCCCCTCTGCGCGGCCCAGCGCCGTCTCGCCGCCTCCGCAATCCGTGCACGCCCTTCTGGCGAAAGCTTGCGCTTCTTCTTGCCACTTTCCGCACGAACACCACGACCTGGCTCCGACAGTCCCGTTGCCGCAAGCAGCGTCTTCGCCCGCTCGAGGCGATCAATCTCTCAACTAATCTGCGCCACTACATCTCTTATTGCCGTGGACACCAGTATAGACTGCGCATTGGTCAAAGAGCCGGAGATCAGGCGAATATGTAGCTTCCCTCCGTCCATTGCACAGAAGCAGGATTCTTTCAAGGAATATTTGGAGGATATTGCGTCAACTCGACGCGGGCATTGTCTCCGGTGCTGGCTTCACATCACGTTAAAGAAAAATGTCGCATCCTGCGAACTGGTTCTTCTTGCGGTTTCGACTGAGCAGTGACAGACTGGCGTCAAGCGTGAGTGCCAGACCTTTCGTCTGAGTTGAAAAGGCTCTTGTGCACGTCTCATCCATCTTCCCCAGACCGATCTCGTAGGTAACAGCCTCTTGGTTGTTGCCTTGATTGTCAATCGACTGCACATGAAATTAGATATCCAGTCCGAGCTCGACGCGGATATTACCCTCTTGAGATCAAGCGTTGGTTAGGAACGCAAGCCCCCGGTACGGTCGGCGATGAATCGACTCCCGAGCTCTCTTCAGCGGGTTCTGATCGGCGCCGGGCGAATTGCAACTCCGATGCACTGGTGCCTTCTGAACACTTTTCCCAACCCGCTGTTCGACGGTTACCGGCTCATCCTTGTGGAACCGGCAACGAGGCGCGTCTTTGCCGGGCGACGGCGATTTGCCTGGCGGCTGCCCCGAATCTCGATTCCCCGTTGGTCAAGAGCGGCCGAACAGATCCAGATAATGATCGAACGACGGTGGGGATTCAAGGCCATTGTTATTGACGTTCTGGAGGATGAACCAGCGCGAGAGGCGATTGCAATCGCCGAGTTGCGCGGTCTGAGCGAAAGCGATCCTATGCGTGGCTTAGGCTCGTGGGTCAACTTTCGCGATCTTTCGGAAAGCGAAATTGATGGCGCAGGCCGCTCCATCGTTGAGAGGTTGTTGAACGGCGGGACTACTAGCCGTGGCGCCTTCTCGCGGTTCGGGTGGATCGAAGAAGCACTCGATTGGATCAGCGTAGAGGCGGATATTGACAGGGCGCAGTTTACTCGCGATATCAAGCAGTTCAACGCCGCTGCTGGTTCTGCGCTCGTGCGCTTCGGAAGGAGTTCTGCTTCTCCGATCTGGTTCAAGGCCGTCGAGGAACTATCGGCTTCCGAGTACAGAATGACCACCACGCTGTTCCAACTCCTTCCCGAATATCTTCCGAGAGTGATCGCAACCCGGGAGGACTGGAACGCCTGGTGGATGGAGGATGCCGGCGCGCCGCTCAGTTCCGTTCAGTCACCGGGTTTGTTCGGCGAGGCTGTTTCTCGTCTTGCCGGGATCCAGAAGGCGGGCATGAACTCGATCCCGTATCTTCTTGCGAGCGGTTGCGGCGATCAACGTCTACCGGTTCTTCGAGCCAGCATTTCACCAATGATGGACTTGATCGGCGACGCGATGGCCCGGCAGGACTGTGGCTTCGCTCCACGCCTGACATCAGCTCGCATACGCGAGTTGGAAGCGATTCTCACGGAGGCCTGCCTCTCGATGGAGAGTCTTGGCATCCCCGATACATTGCTCCATGGTGACATCAGCTTCGAGAACATCCTTGTCGGGCCACACGGTTGCGTGTTTACCGATTGGGCCGACGCGGCTGTTGGAAATCCCGTTGTGACCTTCGAACAACTGCGCGCGCAGATCGAGCAGGAGAACGACGCATGTGTCTGGCGTCCCATGCTGACGGAGATCTACATCGGGAGCTGGCTCGAAGTGCTGAGCCGCAGTCAGGTCGAATGCGCCCTGGCTCTGGTTCCTCCGATCGCTGCCATGACTTATCTCTTTGACCGGTGGAAACGGTTCGGTTCCGAACACCAGTCCGACCCGAAATTCCAGAGCTACATTCGTGGGCTTGCACGTCAAATGGATCGCGCTGCCTGCGACGTCGAATCGAGGCGGACTCGATGCGCGTGATTCGGGTGCCACCAGCTCATCAGCGAAAAACGCTCTTCAACCTCTCCACGAAGCGGCGCACCAGCATGCGGGTCTTGAACGCAGCGGTCACGATGTGTCTTCTCCATTTCTCGATTGCTTTCATACCAGCACTGGAAAAGGGTGAACTCACAACATCTTGCTGAATCCGCGCTTCGCGTATGCGGCGAAGGTCACCGAGTTCTCGCGTACACTCTGCGCACTTGAACACATGGAGATACTTTGGATCACTTAGGTCAAGCAGTTCCGGTGTTTCCACAAAACGCCTCAGCAAGTCTTGATCCAGGCACCCAATGCGCTCCGGATTCGGGTAGTGTTCGAGGATGTAGTGCTCTAACGTGTCGAACAGGCGCGTGTCGTTGTCGTCGTCGCGCACGGTACTATGAAATCTGCTCACTTGGCGCCTTCCCGGCCGCTCGGCCCCAATTGGCCAATCTTCATGCGGCAATTCGCTCAAAGCTCCAGCTTTTTGCGGATCTTCTTGAGTTCACGTTCACAGAGCTTGCGGGTGGCCTCTTTCGATTTCAACAGGATCTCGGCAACTTCTCCCCATTGGCTGCGCGATCCATATCGCAAAAGCATAGCGCAACGGAGGTCCGCGGGGGCATCGTTCAAAACCGCTTCGAGGTCGAGATCGGCCTCAATGCGCGCGAAAGAACAATCAACGGAGGGCGAGAGGCGTTCGACATCCATTGCGGAACCTCGATAAGTGAGCCTGCGGCCGGCACGCTGCCGGCGCCGCACCTCATTGCGATAGAAGCGCATGAGAATCAACCGCGTCTCTTCGACGCCGATCGGAGAAAGGCCGGCCAAATACTCTGCTGTCTGCTGGATCGCCAGTTCCATCATCTCCAGGGCCAGTTGTTCATCGCCGAGATGGGTTCTGGCAGCCTCACGCGCCTTCTCGAGCTCCATTCCGACTGCGGCTCGCACGGCTGGCGCAATCCAGCGCCCCTTTGGCGTGAACCCTATGACCCAGCAAAGGTCCGAGGGGGAAGGTGATGTCATATGCTCACTCACTTGAGATATCGTCAGGAGCCCGGCACGGATCGTGGTCGCCTGCGTGTATCGGCACATTACCCAAAAAGCGCCGTGAATTTCCACAGATTCTGCCCAGATTTGCTTATTGACATGTCCGCTTTCTTCATGTTGGGCGGCTTTATAGGTAGAGGGCATTCTCCGCGCTCCGCTATCTGTCATTCCCCGCGTGAGGTATCGATGGCAAATCAGTCCGGCACGAACGCCGAGTCCCGGCGCTGGAGTCCCGAGGCCTTGGCGCTCGCTACCCAGGCCAGGGTTCTTTCCGGCAATAAGCTCGAACAACTGGTGGTGCGTCTTCAGCGCCACAGCGGACAGTCCAGGGAAGCGTGCTGGCGGTTTGTCATCCAATATGCGCTCAAGGGCAAAACGGACCACCGGCGCTGGAGCGAGGAGGAGATCGAAACTGTCCGCGAGGAGCTCGTCAGGCACTCGGTCGAGGAGATCGCCCGCAGAATGGGCCGGACTACGAAATCCGTTCGCAGCATGCTTGAGAGAAATGGCCTTCTCGTGCGAGAGATCCGCTGCGACCTCTTTTCTGTGGAAAGTCTTGCGCGAGCGCTACGTATACGGAAAGACGAGATTCTTTCGTGGATTGAGAAAGGCTGGCTGCAAGCAGTTGTCCGCACTCAAGGAAAGAGGCGCTCCTATAGCATCACGCCCGAGGCGCTGGCCCAGGTGTACAAGCATCACCTGGGCGACCTCGTCAAAAGAGGCATTCCCAATCAGTCTCTTTTTGAGGCGTATGTCCAGTACGTTCACTCCCCGAAACACACCGTCGGCGAACAGCTTCTTGAAGTCCGCCGGGATAAGCGGGAGCGAGCGGCCTTCGGGGCGGCCGGAGAGAGCAGACGACGAGCCCCCGTTGAGGAAGGAGACGACGATGATGGCTACGTGGAAGAGGATTCGATTGGCCCCAGCAAAGATGAGGTCGCTCATGGGGTCCAGGCAGCCGCCTGGGAATGACCGCTGCTACGATAGTAGTAACGGCCCGCCTCCGCAACGCCTTGCCTTGGGCGAAATCGCCACCGCTGCGGCGTTTTGCATCCTATTGGCAACAGCGCTCGCGTTTGCCGCCTACGTCGCTTTTCGGGTCATTGAACGCGATTCGCATGGTCTCTTTGGTGACCCGGTCTGGCATGAACCATTGGACAGTTGGAGTCTTTGACCGTTTCCCCGGATGTCTTCACATAACACATCGATTTCACAGGAAAGAGCAGCCCTTTCACGATCCTGAGAATAAGAGATCTCGCAGCCGGTGAAAGACAGTTTGTTGCATCGGATGCGCTTTCAATGAATCATGAAGACACCTGCTGTTGAAATTGGGGGGTGCGGATGAAACAGGTTGGCGCCAGGCTCCGGGCAGTCAGGCAGAAATGGGGACTCACGCTGCGCGAAGTCGAAGAGCGGAGCGCAAGCCTCGCCCAGAAGTGGGGAAAGGACTCTTTTCGAATCTCAGCAAGCTGGTTGGACCGCGTGGAGAGGGAAGGTCGAGGGCTTTCGTTCCCGAAGTTTATTGTGCTCGCAGTCATCTACAGCATTTCGCCCGAGCAGTTGCTAACCTTTTGTCCCTCCGCGGCCAGTGAGTCACAATCCTCTGAATATCCTTCAAGCCCCAATACCACGCTTCTTCTGACTGATGGCCCGCTCGAGGATCACGCCCGGCTGTGGCTTCCCGAAAGCGTTGCCGTTGACCCTGCTCCCGATGACACGACACTTCTTTCTCCCGAGGACCACCTGCCCAGCCACTACCGCCGGGGCATCATCGGGCAGTTGGATAAAACACTCGACCCGATGATCCGGCCGGGTTCGATCGTCCTGATCAACACGCAGCGCCGCGCCATTGCGCACCGAAGAGAATGGACCAACGAATTCGACCGTCCGATCTACTTTCTCCTTACCCGTTCCGGCTACATCTGCGGTTGGTGCGATCTTGACGAAGATTCCAAGTGGCTCACGCTGGCGCCACATCCGCTCTCCTACGCCACAGCCCAACGCTGGAGATACAGGAAGGAGGTCGAGGTGATCGGACGCGTCTCTGCTGTTCTTTTGCGCCTGGAGGAAGCCCGCACTCCTGCGTAGGCTTTGATGCCGATTGGACCGTTCCAGACGATTTCAAGAAAGCAGGCACGCGAGCAGTTCTTGACAGCCCGGGTTCGGGCATTCGCCCTTCAAAGCGCTTTTTGCAAGTCGGCCAGCATTGGAAGGTTTCGTTCCTCGTAAAGAGCCAGGAGCCGGCGCGTCATCAGGTAGTATTTGCCCACCGCGGGTTGGGCGTACATGGCGAAGGCGCTCTTGAGCTTCCCAGTCCTCTCGGCGCCCTTGAGCCTATCCACGTGGAATTCGATCTCGCGTGCGCCCAATCGCAGTTGTTCCGCAACGACGAGAGCCTCCGGATACCACTGCTGAACGTAAGACGCGAGATCGATGAGGACCTCGCAATTGGCCTTCAACACCTCCAACCCTTTCAGGCCACCAACCAGTTTCCAAATCTGCTCTGGCTCGAGGGTCGCACTTCCTTCATCCTTTCTCTGTTGTCCGGATTCGTCGATGATATCCAGTGCGACCTCCGCGATCGAGCCGCGGTCCACGAGTTGCAGACGTTTCAAGAGATGCTCCCAATCTCTGTTGGAGGATTTGCTGGCCCGGCGGTAGGAACGCACTGCGATCGTAGCCATGACCACAAGAAAGGCTGCGACTGCGACGAAGAAGATGACCGTGCGGCTGTCCACCATCATTTCCTCACACGAATTCTCTCAAGATCCGAGTCGACGGCGCTCTTTAACTCGTTGAGCTGGCCAAGAACGCGCTCCGGCATCTCCCTCGCGGCCGGCGCCTCCCGCCAGAGCATGACGATCCAGTAGCCAACGCAGACGAGATAAGCGCTCATGCGCACCTGGGACAGGGTTGTATAGATATGCACGCCATGACCCACTCCAAAGTAGCTGTGGCCTGCCTCAACAAGGACGTCAACAGCGGAATAGAGGCCGAGTCCCTGCGATATCCGCGCAACGTGAGTCTTCCAGGGCAAGCCCGCTTTGACAGACAGTGCAATCATCCCGACAAAAAGCTCCGTCATCAATACCGACGAGAAAAAGTTGCCTTTGATCACGACAACCTGCATCCAGAGCCTGGCATGCGGCGCCGCCAGCCAGGTCAGCGCGGCAGCCACTCCGACTGTCGACATCGCCAGCCACTTAAATGCCGGTCGCGTGTCGCGCGCCCATGCGCCTAGCGGTCGGAAGGTAAGTGCATACATCTCGTAGACGACAGAAATCTGCAATAGCATGTCGAGTATCCCAAGCAACCAGAACGTGTAGAAATAAGTGGCCTTGGTTCCCAGACTCTCTGTGAAGTAGAGAACGATCGTCCTCAAGACATTCGTGAAAATGAATGCCGTAAAGATCGGAAACTGTCTAAAGCGGCGGCGGATCAGGAGGACAGAAAGAAGAGTGAGGTGCGCCCCGAAGCCGGCCGCCCAGAACAGAAGATCGAGACCAGTTAAATGCATCTACTCTCCTCCGCCCGGACGGCCGCTCAGGGATGACTTGAATTGGATTCTACGCCAGTCCGAGGAGGGAGAGAATGACGCTCACGACACCGGGATCGATCGGCTCTGGATCGGTTCCTGTAATCCCGTCTGAGGTTGCGGTCGAGGAAGACGAAGCGGTTGAAGTGGTGGTTGGTGCCGTGCCGTCGGCGAAAGCCCGATTGACGGGGCCGGCCACGAGCGCGAGCACGACAAGCAATGCCAGTTTTCGAGCAGTGTGTTTGTACACGGGGGAGTCTCCTTTTCGAGCGCAAATGTGCGCTGCGCGGAGACTAGAGATTGCGTCGAGTAAATCCGATCTATTCTTCGCCTCGGTCGCTTATACGCAACGGCGAAAATCCCTCGTGTGTATTTAGTCGTTTTCTTAGTCGCAGGGTTAAATCATTGAAGGCACTGTCGAGCCGTCGAGTGAATCTCTCAAGACGTTTCCGACAAGCAACAAATCTGCCTCATTTATTAACAGTCCCTGTATTCCCTGTTATAGAGCCGCCTGCAAGGCTGCGCCGGATGGAGCCGTCTTTCGCCTGCCCCGTGTGCCAATGGTTTATAGTCAGAAATCGGTCCGAGATCGGCTTCGGCCCCGGCCTGCGATCATTGTTTCGATGGGCGAGGCAAACACGCGATGCTGACGTATAAGTGAACCGCCATTTCGATGTTTTCAAGCCGCCGCGACCGCTCGGCGAGATTGACGCCGAGCTGAAGACCGAAGCCGGCCGCATCATGACCATGCTGGAAGGACTGGCCGAATCAACCCTGAATCCAAGCATTGGCGTTCTGCTTTGCCGCACCAAGGACGACGAAGTTGTGGAATACGCCATGAGCCGGCACATTTCACCGGCGCTGGTCGCGCAATATGAAACACGGCTGATCCCGAAGGCTGTCTTGCAACAAAAACTCCACGAGTGGAGTTTGATGCTGGAAGCTCCTGGGTCACAGGAAGAAACAGAGGCTTGAGAGCGTCACCCCTTTTCTCGGCGCATTTGAGCCGTGCGATTTGTGAATCCAGGATGGTTATGAATCGGAGCAGGCCCATTGTGCCTCATCAATGACGGGTCTATACTCTGAGCGTAATTCCTGCCGAAGAGCGACCAAACAATGAAAAGACATGGAAGCCAGATAATTTACTCTCCCAGCGATCTCGTTCGCTATGCTCAATCGCCGTTCGCATCGTGGATGGACCGGTATTACTTGGAGCACCGAGATGCGATAACTCCCGATCAAGAAGCCGAGGATCAGAAGCTCATCGCGCAGACCGGAGACGAGCACGAACGCGCCGTGCTTGAGGAGTTCAAGCCGTCCGTTCCCGAGTTGGTGGAGATTCCAAAAGACGATGCTACCACTGCCCATTTGGAGACGATTGCAGCCATCAAGGCGCAGGCTCCCATTATCTACCAGGCGGCGTTGGAAGATCGGGAGTTCGCTGGCTTTGCCGACTTCCTCATCCTTGATGAGGCGGGGCGATATCAGGTATGGGATACGAAGCTTGCTCGCTCACCGAAGCCGCATTACGCCATTCAGCTCTGCTGCTATTCGGAGATGTTTGCTGCCATGACCGGGGAGCAGATTCCGGAGAAGTTTGGGATCATCCTCGGAAGCAAAAGCCGAGTTGAATTCCGAGTAGAGGACTTCATTCACTACTACCGGCGCGTCAGGGCAAACTTCCTTTCTATGCAGCAGAACTTCACGGGGAAGATTGCAGATCGTCCCGAACCGCTCCCCATGGCCGATCATGGCCGCTGGACGTCATACGCGGAAGAATTCTTCGATGACTCAGATCACCTCGTGAGAGTCGCCGGAATCACCGTCGGTCAGATCAAGAAGCTCAAGGAAGCCGGCATTGCAACGATGGCGGCCCTCGGCGCGGCCTCTGGAGCAACGGTCCCCAAACTTGCCGCGGACTCGTTTGAAAAGCTTGTCGCGCAGGCTCGCCTCCAATGCCAAACGCGCACTGATCGCTTGCAGCGACCGGATGCACCTGCGCGATACGAAGTTCTACCCCAGGTAGGCGCGAATGGCGAATCCGTTGGGCTTGCCGCATTGCCCCCCGATGATCTTGCCGACGTGTTCTTCGATATCGAAGGCTATCCTCTGTTCCCAGGGGGTCTCGAGTATCTCTTCGGGGTCTGTTTCGTGAATGAACAGACGGGTGCACTAGAGTTCAAGGATTGGTGGGCACATGACCGGACCGAGGAAAAGCGCGCATTCGAGGGATTTATCGACTGGGTCTTTGAGCGTTGGAGATCGAACCCAGATATGCACATCTACCATTACGCCGCATACGAAGTGAGCGCGGTAAGGCGACTGAGCACTCGCCATGACACCCGTCAGGATGAAGTGGATACGCTTCTCAGGAATGAGACGTTTGTCGATCTCTATCAGACCGTCCGCCACGGTCTACGCATCGGTGAGGACAGCTATTCGATCAAGTCGGTGGAGCATCTCTATAGGCCAGCGCGTTCTACCGAAATCGCCACCGCTGTTGATTCCATTGTCCAGTATGTACACTGGCTGGAGAGCGGGCAGCCGCGCGGTTGGCCGGACAGCACAATCCTCAAATACATCCGTGATTACAACGAGGATGATTGCAGATCTACGGCGGAATTGTTGCAATGGCTAAGAACGGTTGCGGAAGAAAGCGACATCAACGTCACACACACTCTCGCCCTCGCGGCCGCTGCTGCGACGCCCGCTCCAACGCCGCCGAAAGTGCTGTCTCTGGAGGTCATTGCGAGACTTGCAACCATAGAGACGCTTCGGGAACGGGGCGATGAGTTCTCCTTGGCTCTTGCTGACCTGCTCGACTTCCACCGCAGGGAAGAAAAGCCAATGTGGTGGCGGATGTTCGACCGCGCCGCGGCAACAGCAGAAGAGCTTCGCGACGATTCGGGTTGCATTCAAGGTGTCCGGGCCGTTGGCTTCCCGACATCGGAGAAGCTATCGCAAGTGCAAGCATACCGCTTCGATCCGTCACAGGAATGTAAACTCACTGCTGATGGAAAGACCTCTGTCATGTTCACGTATGACCTTGAAGGAAAATTCACCCTGGCCGCGCTTGATACGTCCGAGGGCACGCTTCAGCTCAAGATCGGCAACAAGGGGTTGAAGGAGAAGTTTGGCGGTTCCTTCCCTCGTCAAGGATCACTCATTCAGTACGAGTACGTACAAGCAGCGGCAATTCAGACTGCCCTTACCGAAGTCGCCATGAAGCATCCGGCGGGAACCCTTCACTCGCCCGTTGCGGCTCTTCTCGGGCGAACGGCGCCTGCATCGGTACTGCAAGGTGCCGGCGAAGCCACAATTGATGCCGCCGTTCGCGTCGCAAACTCCATGTCTGGTGGATGTCTGGTGATTCAGGGGCCTCCGGGAACCGGGAAGACCTATACCGCGGCGCGCGTCATCTGTGCGCTCTTATCTGCGGGCAAGAGGGTCGGCATCGCATCCAACAGTCATAAGGCCGTGGTCAACTTGCTCATTGAGTGCGGTAAAGCCGCCAGGGAAACGGACAGCTTCCTCCAGGGAGTCAAAGCGGGCGGTGAGAAAGAAGGGCCGATGTTCGCGGATAACCCAGCGCTTCGGTACGTCGAGAACAATAAAGAGGCGCGTCCGGCATACGCGAATGGCGTCATAGGCGGAACGGCGTGGCTTTTCACCTTGCCGGAATGGGAGGGCGTGCTCGACTTCCTCTTCATTGATGAAGCGGGTCAGGTGTCATTGGCCAATGCCGTAGCCATGGCTCGATGCGCGAAGAACGTCGTTCTTCTTGGCGATCAAATGCAGCTCGAACAACCGATCCAGGGCACTCATCCCGGCGATGCCGGGCTCTCGTCGCTCCAGTATGCACTCAAGGATTTGAGGACAAGCCAGCCTGACCAGCCGGTCTTTCACGCAGTCGTGCCATCGGATTATGGTCTCTTTCTCGGCGAGTCACGCCGGATGCATCCAGCCGTTTGCCATTTCATCTCGGAGAGTATCTATGAGGGTCGCCTTGCTTCGCACCCTGATTGCGCACAACAGAAGATCGACCTTACGCTCAATGCGCATGGAATCGTAACTAAGGAGAGCGGCATTGTTTTCATCGGTGTCGAACATGATGGAGACATCCAACGAAGTGATGAAGAGGTAGAACGGGTGAGAGCTGTTTATCACGAGTTGCTGGGCCGACCGTATACCGCATCGGATGGCGTCACAAAGCCACTCGCTTTGGAGGACTTTCTCTTCATCGCCCCTTACAATGCACAGGTCCGCGCTCTCCAAACCGCGCTTCCTGTCGGCGCGCGTGTTGGCAGCGTGGACAAGTTCCAAGGACAACAGGCTCCAGTGTGCATCCTGTCGCTCTGTTCCAGCTACGGCGAATATGGGTCGCGGGGACTTGCCTTCATCCTGGACCGTAATCGGGTCAACGTAGCATTATCTCGCGCCAAATGCCTGGCAGTCGTTGTTGCTGATCCGCGCATCGGGAGCGCCGCCGCTGGCTCAATCGACGAGATGATGCTTGTCAATCTGTTCTGTAAACTGGTCAGTGCATAGCTCCTGCCGGTGCTCCCCTCCCTTCGATGGCAATGATTAAGGCGGTCCAGGATCGATGCGAGCGTCCAACCAGGGTCTTGCTCTCTGCCTCACGCTTCGCCTGGAGCTCGGCCCACGGACGGTCCTCATCGCGTCGCTCCTTGCGGAGCCTACGCTGGTTCCAGTCTGAGTAAGTATCCACCGGCAGAGCCGGTGGCTTTACGGTTGCTGGCCCCTCAAAGGGGCCTGACCGCAACCGTCCGAAGCAAAAGCAAGAACAAAAGCAAAAGCCTCGTACCGCTATCTTCACTGCCGCAGCACAGGCAATTCGAGGGAGAACATACTCCGGGGATTCTCAAAGTTCTACTGCCACCCCGGCAGAGCCGGGGGATCTCCCTTTTGGATTAGACAGTGCCGGGCTGCATTCCCTCACCGAACCGGGCTGGCTCGTAGACCCTCCTCAGGGCCGTGGTCAACTGTGGGCGAGGAACTCCACCTGGAGTCCTACGTGGTGGCCGACGTTCCTGGGAGCCGACGGGTTCCACGAAGACAACGGCGTTTCAGAGATCTATCCTGGATGGCTCGGATCAGGCAGACAGCTGCCTCTCGTTCGTTGTGCCTCTGCTCGAATTGATACTCGATTTTGCGTAAATCGAGAATCCATCCGAGCTTCTTGTGCGTTTAGCCGTGCAGAAGAACTGGGACTTTTCGCCAGCGAAGATGAGGCGAATATAATCTATGGGGGTTAGGTATTCAATGGTGCGGAGGCCGCATTCCGATAGTGAACCCATTCCCGTGGAAACGCTTTTGGTGCCGTCGAGAAAACGTGTTTTCTCTTGGCGACCGGGGGTTCCTGTCCGATCCAGAAGGAGAGCGTGGGAACATACTCAACCCGAATCTGACCACCTTCGATGAACTTCAGTCAGTTGCGTGCCTCGCGCTCCTTGGGGAACCGGGAGTGGGCAAGAGTTGGAGCCTTTCAGCCGATGTGAATGCGTATCTCCAGCAGTCGCCGGGAATGCCTACGATACGCCTCGACCTTCGGAGCTTCAGTAGCGAAGATCGTCTATATCGGACCCTGTTCGAGGACGAAACTTTTCTTCAGTGGGCAAAGGGCGATTACGATCTCCACCTGTACATCGACAGCCTGGATGAATGCTTATTGCGCATTGATTCAGTGGCTGCGCTTCTAGCAGACGAGATTCCAAAATATCCACTGGACCGGCTGAAGCTACGGATTGCCTGCCGCACAGCATCATGGCCGCCTTTGCTGGAAAGGGCACTGAAGTCGGGATATGGGGAGGATTTGTTTGTCGCGACCGAACTGGTGCCCCTGCGGCGCGTGGATGTACTTCAAGCAGCAACATTGAGCGGCATTACAGACCCGGATTCATTTCTTGCGCGAGTTGACGAACTACACATTACGTCCTTCGCTATCAAGCCGGTCACACTCAAGATGCTGCTTGACACATTCCAGCGAGAGGGCGATCTACCTGGAAACGTAGTTGATCTTTACGAAAAGGGATGCTCCATCCTCTGTGAAGAGCAAAACGAAAGTCGCCGTGCCTCGCGCAGGACGGGTGACTTAAGTCCGAGAGATCGAGTAGCTGTTGCCTCTCGCGTTGCGGCGGCAACTCAGTTCGGCAACCGCTTCGCGGTCTGGACTGGAACCGAAGCCGAAGGTGTTCCTGAAGAAGATGTAGCTGTCGGTGATTTGGTCGGTGAGAATGAGCCGTCGGACAGCTCCGTGAACGTCACGCACAACGCCGTTTTGGAGACATTGGGAACTGGATTGTTCTCGTCCCGAGGCCAGGAGCGTCTCGGCTGGTCGCATCAGATGTTTGCGGAATTTTTGGCTGCGAGATATTGCTTCGTACACGAGCTGCCTATTGAGCAGCTTCGCTCACTGGTGTTTCATCCTCGGCGCAGGCGCGTGATTCCGCAGGTGCGAGAGGTTGCGTCATGGATTGCACTTAGGAATGATGAGCTATTTGCGGAAATTGCAGAGTTTGATCCTGAAGTCTTGCTGGGGTCGGCGGCACCTAGTTTGTCGAATGAACAACGGCGGGCACTTGCGGATGCCCTCTTGCGGAGTTGCGACCAAAGCGAGGTCCTTCACATTCGGCATCATCTGGAACTTCGACATCTCGCTCATCCAATACTCTCGGAACAGTTGGAGTCTGTGCTTGTTGACCGGGAGCGGTCGGCGGCCACGCGATACTTTGCTGCAAGGATTGCGCGCGACTGCGCCGTTACGAGCCTCGGCGGGGCTCTCTTGGGGATTGCGCTCTCTGATGCCGAAACGCACGAACTGCGCACGATTGCAGCCTATGCTATCGCGGATGTCGGATCAGAGGATGAGCGCAACCGACTTCACCTTCTACTTCAGTCGAGTCGGGAAATTGATCCCAACGACCAGTTAAGGGGCGCGGCGCTCAACGCAATCTATCCGGGCGACAAGTACGACGATGCGATGTGGAACTATCTCGAACACCCGCGACAGTCTATGTTCTTCGGCTCATACAACAACTTTTTGTCGTATGCAGTGGTGCCGAAGCTCAACGCCGAGAACCTTCCGGCTGCGCTTCGGTGGTGTGCCGCACAGCCGCCAGAGGACATCGGGCCGATTCCCGAACTGGAGGCGGAAATTTTCTCACTGGCGCTCGAACATATCGAAGAGGAGGGGATTGCTGACCTTCTTGCCAATACGGTTTTCCGGCGATCTCGGTCATTTCGTCCGTTGCCTAGCAGAAGAGGCTCAAGTAGTTTCTCTGAGACGTTAGCCAGCGATACCGCTCGACGCAGGCGCTTTCTTGAGGCATTTCTTCCTCTACTTAATCGCGACAACGCGCATTTTGTGATGCACCCAATGCTCTTACTGGTTCTCGATGATTTGCAGTGGTATATCGACAGAATTCTCAGTGCTCAACCATCTTCCTCGGCCATCGTGGAAGCAAATTTGGTTTGCCGCTTGGCGTGTTCGTGGGAACCGGAAGCTGTGAATACCGTTTGGCACGCTTGTCAGCGAAGTCCGATTCTGGCCCAGGAGTGCAATCCAATCTTTGAGCCGGTATCGCTTGATTCCGAGATGGTGCAATGGCAGCGGAAGTCCAAGGCTGATTTGCTGAAGGAAAGGAATATTGAGGTTGCTCCTGCTCTGAATCCCCGGTGTGAGGCTGCGCTTCAACTCATAGAAGGAGGTGAGGTGGATGCGTGGCTGAAGCTGCTGGGCGAAATGTCTTTGGACGAGGGCGGCACTCACTATATGAACCTCCGGCAGATGGACGTTGAGAAACTTCCAGGGTGGTTGGGGGCTTCCGAAGGGATGAGAAACAGAATCGTTGCTGCGGCAAAGATTTTCCTGACCGAGACGCCGTTTAGGACGTTGGCCTGGTTTCCATCTACGCAAGTTCCGTATCTTGCATCGGCAGGTGTGAATGCACTCGCATTCCTCTACGGCGTGGATCTCGCATATTTGCAAGGACAATCAACTAGGTTTTGGGCAGCGTGGATTCCTTCCATGATAGGAGATTCTCGCGTCACTTGCAGCCGGAGTGATGCGATTGATGCGGTTAACGCAGTGTTTGTGATGGCCGCGTCCGCGGCGCCGGCCGCAATGAATGAGAAAATCCTGGAGCAGATTCAGATGGAGAGCGACAATCGGCAATTCTTCTTTGCTGGCTCTCTTGTAGACCTCGCATGGTCTGACTCGTTGGGTCAGGCCCTGCTTGGAAAATTGCAGTTGGATGATCTGGCTCCTAGCGTTCAAGCGGATATTCTTTTCCAGCTTGTAAAACGCAAGGTGGCGGGTGCCAAAAAATGGGCGGAGGATGCGGTACGTTCTGAATACAACACCGAGCGCGGGATTGGCTTTTCCAAAGCCCTTTTGAAAGCAAGCGACGATGCCGCATGGAAGACGCTTTGGCCGCTCATCCAGACGGATACGAATTATGGTCGGCGATTATTGGAAGGGGTTTCCTACGGTTATGACGATAAAGCCTCGTTCACCAATTACCTCAACGATGTAGAACTTGGCGAGCTTTACCTCTGGTTACTCGAACAATATCCTCCCGACGGCCGTATGGTTTCTGGAGCGATGGGACCAGTCGATATGGTTCGGATGCTCCGTGATGGAAGCCTTGAAAAGTTGAAACGTCGTGCAACCTTTGAAGCGTGCGATGCTCTTGCGCGCGCGGAACTGCGACTTCCGCAATATCGCTGGCTCCGTTTCCACTTCGATGAGGCAGAGGTGCTGGCATGTGCCTCCACCTGGGAGGCACAATCGTCGCGCGACATTATCGCAATGGCGTCTGACTCGAAGAAGCGGTTTGTAGAGAGTAGTCAACAGTTGCTTCATGTCATTCTTGAGTCGTTGTCGCACTTGCAAGCCGAATTGCATGGAGAACTCGCTTCTGTGGGCGATCTCTGGAATTGTAAGGAGGCAGATTGGTGGCCAAAGCAAGAGGAAGATGTATCGGACTACATTGCGCGTCATTTGAAGAAGGATCTCGCTGACCGCGGGATCATCATCAACCGCGAAGTTCAGATTCGCCGTGGCCGTCGTGGAGAGATGGCCGGACAGAGCACCGATATTCATGTTGATGCTGTTCCTGCAGAGGGCACGAAAGGACAGCTTTATGGTTCGATTGGCGTCGTGATCGAAGTTAAAGGAAGTTGGAATGATGGGTTGATGCAGGATATGGAAGGCCAGCTACGAGATCGCTATATGAAAAACAACGAGTGCCGGGCGGGATTGTATGTCGTAGCGCACTTCAAGGCATTTCGATGGATTGCCACTGACGGGCGGCGTGCAAAGAGTGATGCCATAGATATTTCCTGCTTGCGACAGCAACTCGCAAATCAGGCTGATGGTCTTTCGGGAAGCATGTTGATTCAAAGCTTAGTGCTAGATGCATCATTGGATTCGACGACAGCAACCTGAAGGTGGGTTCCACAATCCGCCGCTTCTCTGCGGCTTTCTGAGCCTGACTGGGGAGCAATACGCCAAACTGAAGACAAACCGAGGAGGCAGCGCTGAGCCCCCGGCTTGATTGCCTGGGTGCCAGGGTGGGGGCAGGTTCCGGGTGGCCCTTGCTCCGCCCGGCATAATGACAAGCACTCGGGATAATTACCTGGCACTCAGGCACTCAGACTCTGCTGCACCTCGCGAGTTGCAGCGGGAAGGTTACCCCGAACGAGGAGTTCATTGACCAAGATGAGATGAAGGTCGGTTGACCTATTACGCACTTCCATCATCGGAGGGTCTGCCGGATAATCGTCAGTTAAGGGGCCGGAGAGCGCCACGGCGTACCGGCTTCCGTCACTGCGCGTTGCGACTATTGGAACATCAAGGCTGCCATAACCTGAGATGCTGACTTTGATTTCCCTGTCAAATTGGACCTTGCCGTCACTCTGCCGCAGAAGGTCGGCATAGAGCATAGCCGTCGAGCCCTTCATGCGCTCAGCGTCGAATTGTGGTAGTGAGCCTGTCAAGAGATATTCCAAGAGTTCCGCTGCTACATGTCGGTCGAGCAGGCCATGTTCAAACTTGTTCTTGAAGCTCCGAAGGCACCGATAGCAGGAGGCATCGCAGTTCTCAGGGCACGCCTTCAGCAGTTGCAACGCTCGTTGAAACAATTCTGCTCCATGTTCAACCAATTGACTTGCAAAGCCGGCTCCTCCTGGCAAAGTGTCATACAGAAATATCTCCGCCTTCAATCCTTGGCGCCCTTCCGGGGTAAGCGATGGACGATACTCTGCCATGAGTTCGCCGGGTTCAATCTCAAGCATTTGGCTGGCGGCCTTGGATAACGCTTCACTGAGGGTGCGCAGGGCTACGTCGGTAGGATACTGACCCGGTCTCAATCTCAGTGGTGCCTCAACGTTCATAGAAAACAGCGCGATGTCAGTAATGAAATCAGTTCCCAGCACAATGTGCCGGGTCGTCCCATTTCCTTCACAGTTCGGCTGCTTCTCATCTGGATAAGGCTTACGGTGAGGGGCCGTTAGCAGCGGGGTCGGGTTGCTACTCGCTTCAATCCGCCCACACTTGACACAATAGGAGTAGCCATCTTTCTTTGGACCTGTATTCGAAACGAGTAGGTGCTTACGCTCCTTCAAAACGCGAACGCGCTCATTGACTTGCGTCCATTTAGAGTCGTCAGACGGCGTTTCCATTGTCAGCTTCGCACGGGTTGCGTAGCTTGATTCCGGCATATCATCAGGAGATGTGACCTCTTCCACATCAACAGGATGAGCGAAGCCGGACGGGCGCAACCAGTACCTTGCCTCGCCAAAGCTATCTTTCGCTCCACAGGCGGGACAGTCCTGCTTTTCCCGGTTCTCGATTTCACCGATCTCGAATGTCCTAGCAAAGCTACAGATGTCGCATTCTCTGTAGAGACGCTTCGCCGCCCAAGCCTCGTACCGGTCCGATGCCATCACTGAATAAATAGCCCCAGACGAATAGCACTTGCCCGAGATCCAAATCTGCTTGCCTGGCGCGTATTGAGTCAGCGCAATAGGGAGCCCTTGGGATGGCGCGAAGCGCATAATGGGTCGAAATCGGTTTGACCTGGCTTGATCAAACACATGAAATGTGGCTACGTCTGTGGGAAAGGCATATCGAGGCAGAACGCCTCGATACAGAAGCCTGTCGAGCAGTTGATCGTTTTCAGATGCTGTAATGGGCTTCTCTTCGTCCTCTTCCGGAGGGTTTTCGGGAGACTGCTCGGTTTCATCATCCTTGGAAAGGGCTTCCTCCTTGGAGGAAGGGCGAATGGCCGTCTCAATGGACTGAGCGCAATCGTCCTTGAATTCAGCCAGCAGCGCTGCGCGGTCTTCCACCCCGAGTTCGCTCGGAATCCAACCCCCAATTCTATCGCGAAGGTGCGTCTCGTTCGCGATGAGCCAATCTTTGAAATCCTGTAGATTTAGCACTGATTTTCCAGAGCGAAAACTTGAAACGCTGCCTAGCACCGAGAACAAATCATGCGGCTGTGCAGGATCGACACCTGGCAAACGATCCTGATGGTAGTTCTGGAGTAGGAAAGCTCTGATGTGCCGACGAGTGATTTCCCGGTTATCGAGCGTCAGCTTAGGATCAATGACATCGCCACGGATCATTGCGTCCGGCTCAGTAAAGTAGTGCTCGTCATGACTATCTGCGCT
>Ga0307375_10001481_pt1 | contig 25594 bp, 28 predicted proteins | sample TR1MG_FD_202531 | JGI IMG/M metagenome (GOLD analysis project Ga0307375, IMG submission 202531) | Soil microbial communities from Risofladan, Vaasa, Finland - TR-1 | ecosystem: Environmental > Terrestrial > Soil > Coastal area > Acid sulfate soil | place: Finland: Risofladan, Vaasa | collected...
CTAACTATAAGGAAATAAATAAGGTGATATTCGACCCAAAAAGTGACCATTGACACATAATTAGTTCCGTCATAAAATTTATTTAGCAACACAGTCTCTCGACATCCAGTTCCCCGGCTGTCCCAGCATCGATTGGAGAAAAGCGAGTGAGAATATCTACTAAAAGGGGTCGGGCGGCGGCCGCCGTCCTTGCCCTCGGACTGTTGGTCTCAGGTCTGCCGTTGGGACTATCAGCAGCATCGGCGGCCGACCCGGTAACCATCAACTTCTGGCATGCCTACAGCGATGGCGGCGGTGAAATGAATGCCATAACCAATCTCTTGATTCCCCGTTTTGAGGCTGAGCACCCGGGGATCATCGTCAAGCAGGCCGCCATTCCATATGACAGCCTGCACCAAAAATTACTCGTGGCCGCTGCGGGAGGCGATCTTCCAGATGTTGTGCGAGCCGATCTGGCTTGGGTGCCAGAACTGGCGAATCTTGGGGTCCTATCTCCTCTGAGCACGGAGATGAGCGACTTTAAAAAATATTCAAGCCTCGTTTATCCCGGTCCGCTGGCGACGAACTACTTCAAGGGCAAGTATTACGGCCTTCCTTTGGACACCAACACACGTGTCATGTTCTGGAACAAGGCAGCTTTTGCTAAAGCCGGCATAAAGAAAGCTCCAGTCACTTTTGCAGACTTGCTCAAGGACGCTCCGAAACTCAAGAAGGTTGGAGTGCAGGCATTTGCCGACGGTTCTTATGGCGGCTGGACTTATGAGCCGTGGATTTGGTCCGGCGGAGGCGACCTTACCAACGCCAAATTCACTAAGGCGAGCGGATATGTCAACAGCAAGAAGACCATCGCGGTAGTCAAGATGCTGGTCCGGATGTACAAGAAGGGCTACATATCTGATTCGATCACGAACAACAAGAGTGCCATTGGTACTGGTGACGGATTGGCTAAAGGCAAGTACGGCACCATCTTCGATGGTCCATGGTTCATTCCGGGCGAGTCTGGGCAATATCCAAAATTCAAACTAACAACTAGCCTGATACCAGCAGGGCGTGGCGGAAGCGTAAGTGTCGTCGGCGGCGAGGACGTCGTAATGATGTCGACTACTCAGCAGAAGGCGGCATCTCTTGAGTTCATTCGCTACATGTTGAGTTCTGATTGGCAGTTGACCATGGCCAAGGTCGGGCAGATGCCCGTTAGGGAAGATACAAGCGCACTCCTTCCTTCAATTCAGCCTTATTACGCCATCTTTGCCAAGCAACTCTTGACTGCAAAGACGCGTATCCCTTCTCCAAACTTCCAAAAGATCGATCAAATTTTTAATGATGCAATGCAAAATGCATTCGCTGGGAAGTTGTCGCCAAAGGCTGCGATGAATGCAGCTGCTAAAGCTATGGACCCATTGCTCGCGAATTAAGGCAACATAACTAGCAAGGCGATCAAAGACCAACAAAGCAATCGGAGGAAGATGATGGGTGATGTGGGAAGTCGGGATACTAATCTCCGGGCTTCGGACTTCTCCTCACCGACTTCTCCAACAAGTAGCGTGATTTCCCGTCGACGAAAGTCGTTGGGAAATCACGCTACTGCGTACTTATTTTTAGTCCCTGGCATCTCGGTTTTTCTTTTGACAGTCATTTTTCCTATTGTGAAATCCATTCAGATTTCCTTCTATCAATGGAAGGTACTTCCAGGGATCCCCAGCCCATTTCTCGGGCTGGGGAACTATTCGCGCGCGCTTCACGACCCAGTTTTTTGGCGCGCACTTGTCAACTCTGGCTTCTATATGCTCGTAACCGTACCTCCGCAAATCGTTCTAGGTTTGTTGGCGGCGATGTTGTTGAATAACAAGATCCGCGGCCGTGCCACGTTCCGGGTTCTTATCTATCTCCCGGTGATCACTAGTTGGGTCGTCGTGACTTTGCTTTTCCTCTATCTTTTTTCCGGCGATGGAGGCTTCTTCAATTGGATTCTCAAAGATGTCCTCCATCTTGCAAATCATGACATTCAATGGTTTGGGAGTAGATGGCCCGCGATGATCGCCATGGCAGCTCTTGGCATCTGGAAAGGAATTGGATGGTCAATGATCATCTACCTTGCGGCCCTACAATCAGTAAACCCAGAACTGATTGAGGCTGCTGCCATGGACGGCGCTGGAGCGACAAAAAGGTTCTTCGCCGTGACCATCCCAGCCGTGAGAAGAACCACGACTTTTATCAGCATCATGCTAGTCATTGGTGGCTTTAACGTTTTCATCCAGGTATATCTGATGACTCAGGGTGGGCCAATGGGGGCGACTGAAGTTCTGCTCACGTATATGTACAAACAGGCGTTCACTTACCTCGACTTTGGCTATGGATCCGCCATTGCATTCCTGCTCACTGCAATCATCCTTGTCCTCTCAGGCGTGCAGTGGCGATTCTTCCGACCTGGTGATGACTCATGATCGTTGGTAACAAGACACATATAAGGCTTATGACCACCTCGCGGTTTGTCACCCTCTGTCTATTCTCTGTGGTCATGGTCTTGCCGTTTCTGTACATGGTTTCGACCAGTTTCAAAAAATACACCTACTTATTTGAGTCTCCTCCCCAGTTCATTCCTAAAGACCCCACTTTGCAGAACTATGTTCAAGCGTGGACTACTGGCAACTTTTCTCGGTATTTCTTCAATAGTTTATTTGTAACGTCCGCCAGTACAGTGATTACTGTCACTTTTGCCTCGATGGCTGCTTTCGCATTTGCGAAGTTTGTATTTTTCGGCAAAAAGACTCTATTCATGCTTCTTCTTACGGGCTTAGTCGTCCCCGGAATCGTTCTACTTATCCCACAATTTATCATTGCCAAGCACCTACATTTGATCGATTCATTTGCTGGCCTAATACTTTTTTATGTAGGTATGAACTTTTCCCTAAATACTTTCTTGCTTCGTGGTTTTATGGAAGAAATTCCAAGAGAATTAGATGACGCGATGAAGGCTGATGGCGCCAGCGCGTGGACTCGCTTTGCAAGGCTATACCTACCTCTCTCACGTCCCGCATTGGCTACAGTCACACTCTTTTCTTTCCTAGCCTCCTGGGACGAGTTTGCTTGGGCGATCACGCTTATTAACTCACAAGACAAGAGAACTCTTCCTATAGCCATCGCACTGTTTCATGGCGAACATGCGACAAGTTGGGGATTGGTCTTTGCCGCGTCCCTGATTGCACTGATTCCGATCATCATTGTCTTCTTGCTTGCACAAAAACATTTTGTTGAAGGACTCAGCATTGGGGCTGTCAAAGGATGAACCAGTCGTATCTGACACAAGACCCTCTAGCGCATGCGAGTATCGAGCTGATTAAAAATTGGCAAGATAAGAGTGGCGCCTATGTGGCTAGTCCAACTTTCTCTCAATACGGATATGCGTGGTTGCGTGATGGTGCGTTCTGCGCACTGGCAATGCATGTGTCCGGCCATTCGCAGAGCGCCGCAAAATTCAACGAATGGGTCGGATCCACTGTTCTTGCATACAAGAACCTTTTTGCCGAAGCCAAATTGAGATTAGAAGAGGGCAGGCAAATTCTTGCCGAAAGTGCCCCCCCGACACGTTTTCATTTGGACGGTTCGGTGGAGATCGATCATCATGAGGCTTGGCCCAACTACCAACTAGACGGTTACGGAACTTGGTTGGCCGTTTTATCTCAAACGCAGACTGATTACTCAGAATCGCTTCTAGTCGCCGTGCAAACGGTTGCCGATTTTTTGGCGAAAGCTTGGTCAAGCCCTAGTTATGACTGCTGGGAAGAAGGCGGAGATTTACTACATGGATCGACATTGCTTGCGGTGGCCGGTGGTCTAAAAGCTGCATCGGAAATAACCGGAAATCAGTCTTACCTTACTGAATTTGGAAAAGTTATCGACTTTATCGAGTGCGACTTTGTCGCCGATGGGCATTTCGTCAAACACAGTGGCAGTCCAAGAATTGACGCTAGCTTGGCGTGGGCTGCTCTGCCCCACAATGCTTTCGACTTATCAAGTCCTCTCGTGTATTCCACTGTTGAAACAATTAAGAAAGAGTTGCGGAATCCACTTGGAGGGGTCAAGAGATATCTCGGGGACAGCTATTACGGCGGTGGTGATTGGGTTCTGTTGGAGGGACTTCTGGCTTGGAATGAAGCGAGAATCGGTAACCGAGAATTCTGGGAGAAATCCCGAACTTGGTTCAATTCTATTGCAGACGAAAATCACCTGCTGCCGGAACAAATTCTCGCCAATGTGCAAGAACCTACGATGATCAAACCTTGGGAAGAAAGATGGGGTACGGCAGCTCATCCACTTCTCTGGTCGCATGCCATGTACCTACTGATGCTTCACGAAGGCGCAAAACAAAAATGGATCTAGTGTTCGACAAATACTCTTATCTTCCTGATGGCGGCCCCACTAGCGACACCTACTTTGGCGGTGGGAAGTGGGTCATCAAACAGGCGGCTAACGAGCTCGAACTTCCGGAGCAGACCACAAATGGCGTTCAAGACCTAACCATGGTGAAACCATGGGAGGCTCGTTGGGGTCCTGTCGCTACCCCATTGCTCTCGTCTCATGCCATGTACCTAATTCTCTCGGAGGCAGCACCATCGTGAAGTTAATTCCAACAAAGGCAACATTTGCCCCCGGCGAACCAATAGAAGTTGACTTCGTCGGTGAAACACGTCACGCCAAGGGGAAGTTAGTGCTTCAACTTTGGCATCTGGATCGATTGGTCGAGACCAAACCAATCGTGGAAGGCAGAGTTGTCTTCAAGGCCAAGGAAGTTGGGGGCTATGGCCTAGTTGCATTGGATGCCAGTGATCCATTGTGGCCGATAATGACCGGCGCGGTAGACGTACTTAATAGTCCGTTTGAACGGCCAAGGTACGGTTTCGTTGCAGAATTCAATTCAGGACGAAAGCCGGATGCATTAGTCAGCACAGCACGTGGGTTACACCTGAATCTTATTCAGTTTTACGACTGGGCTCATCGCTATGCGCAACTCGTTCCCCACACAGAGGAATACCTGGATCCACTCGATCGTCCGCTTTCGCTCGCGACGGTGCAGTCAATGACAGCTGCGCTTTCCAGGGCCGGGAGTCACTCCATGGGGTATGCCGCGGTTTATGCGGTGGGCGGCGTGGACTGGGAAGAGTGGCAAGACGCTGGGCTATTCAAGACCGATGGAGAGCCACATAGATTCACGGATGACTTGTTGTTAGTGGTCGATCCGGCGAATGCAAGGTGGATGGAGCATTTCATTGCCGACTTACGTCGCGCAATGGAGGAAGTTGGATTTAATGGTTTCCATTTGGATTCCTATGGTTGGCCAAAGCGGGCGCAGCGCATCGACGGCAGCATCTGTGATCTCAATGAGGCATTCCCTAAATTACTAAAGGAAATCAGGGAGGTTCTTCCTTCCAGTGAATTCACGTTCAACAACGTGAATGATTTTCCGACCTGGACGACCGTAAAGACGGAACAGGATGCTACTTACATCGAAGTGTGGGCTCCGCACACGACCTTGGCACACTTGGGCGGATTGATAGATCGGGCACGCGGATTCGGCTCTTCCACTCCACCAATCCTTGCGGCATACCTGTCGGTGTATGCACATGCGCCAGTCGCTGCGGCGAATAACGCTGCGAGATTTGTAATGGCCACCATCTTTTCTCATGGCGGGACCCACTTACTAAACGGTGAGAACGACACACTCCTGATTGATCCTTACTACCCAAAGAACCATCAGGCTGATGGGTCGACCCAAGAACTCATGAGCAATTGGTACGACTTCTTGGTTCGCCATGGCGACCTGCTTCTGGCTGGTGAGGCGACCGATGTAACTCGCTCGTACACCGGCGGTATTAACGAAGACCTGATCTTTGTGTCGCCAGCGGGCGAGCGGATCAGTACTGACGCCGAGCCGGGTGCGATTTGGGTCCGGGTTGTCCGCACCCGGCTCGGGTTGGTTGTGCACTTGATTAACCTTTCAGGTCAAACTGAGATTGCCTGGGATGCGGCGAAGGTTCCAGTTAAGCCGGTAGGCGGAGTGCGCCTACGGATGCTTAAGACCTTGGAGGTGCGAACGCCGCTGGTTGCAGATCCGGACTCTGATCCCGCTCTTCGATCGCTCCCCTTAATCTCCGACGACAGCCTCTATGACGAAATTGAGCTTCCTGAATTAGGTGCGTGGACGATGTTGGTATTGCCCGATCCGGTGCACTGGCCCTCGGCTTAAAGCGGCGGTCACCTAAATGATCAGACACCGACCAAACGGATCTGGCCACGCATATGCCGAAACCAATGATCAGCGAGTCCCGGTTCGGCCTCTTGCGGGAGAGGCGGTGGAACTGCGCATTCACACAACGGGGAACGTCAAGTCGGTCATGGCCGAATGGAAGGATGGCGTCTCCAGTTGTGAATTGGTCCTGGCACCTCGGTCTTATTCGAGCCCAAGATCTGCTTCCGCGGTGACTGAAGGTTTCACCCACCTTTCGGAGGCACAACCTGAGCGGCTTTCCAGTGATGGAAGTTGGGCTACCACTACACCCACACTCTTATATGGGCGGCGCTATCAATACCGTTTCCGAGCCACCGATGACACCGGGCGAGTCACCAATTCGCGTTGGTTTGAATTCTTAGCGGCGCGCTGGACCTCGGATGGTGGCTCACTAACTATCGCGGGCGAAAATCGGGTGCTGCCCGGAAGCGTCGAGTGGCTTGCTGATCCGGATGGCATAAGGCGAGTTCGATTTGAACTGCCGCTGGCCGAAGGCGAGCATGTAGTGGGTTTCGGCGAGCGCTTCAACAGTGTCGATCAATGCGGACGCCGGCTTGATGCGGTCGTTTGTGAACAGTACAAAGACCAAGCTGGGCATGGGCGCACCTACTTGCCGATGCCTTTTGCAATGGTTTTGGGCGGCGAAAGTTGGTCCTTTCATATCCGAACTACGCGTCGATCCTGGTACGACGTTGGCGTTTCACGCCCCGACAGGTTGCGCATTGAAGCTGATCTCGGTGGTGAAAATTCCGAACACCTTGAAGTGGCAATCACCCTGGGCCCTCCCGCCACGCTTCTGTCCGCCTTTCTTGGCGAAGTTGGCCAACCCGAAATTCTGCCGTCTTGGGTGTTCAAGTTGTGGGCAAGCAGCAACGAATGGAATACGCAGGCGCGGGTGCTTGAGGTAATGAAGCGACACCTTGACGAAGATATTCCGGTAGGTGCCCTAGTGATTGAAGCATGGAGCGACGAGTCAACCTTCACTGCATTTCGCGATTCAGTTTCAGCGGTGCGTGAAGACGGATCCGCACATCAATTAGCAGATTTCACTTTTCCAGAAGATGGAGCCTGGCCAAATCCCAAAGGTATGGTTGATCACCTACACGAACAGGACATCAAAGTTTTGCTCTGGCAAATTCCCCTTCTCAAGATGAGACCGCACCCGCGTGGGCAGGCTGACGCCGATGCTCGATATGCAGTCAAGAATAATCTGGTAGTTAAACGGGACAATGGTTTGCCCTATCGCAACCGCGGCGGTTGGTTTCCGCTAGCTTTGATGCCTGATTTCACATCACCAGAGGCAAGGCAATGGTGGCTTGAGAAGCGCCGTTATTTAGTCGAGGAGATCGGGATTGACGGCTTCAAAACTGATGGTGGAGAGCACGCATGGGGTTCGGATCTTCGGTACGCCGATGGCAGTCAGGGCGATGCCAGCAACAACTTGTTTCCGGTGCTTTACGCAAAGGCCTATGGCGATCTGCTCAGGTCTTGTGGCAAGGATCCGGTCACCTTCACTCGCGCTGGTTTTACCGGTTCCCAAGCCCACGGGACTTTCTGGGCCGGAGATGAGAACTCAACCTGGGAAGCCTTCCGACACTCGATCGCTGCCGGAATCTCGGCCTGCGCATCTGGCATTGTTTATTGGGGTTGGGATCTTGCCGGATTCTCAGGGGATATTCCGCGGCCAGAGTTGTACCTAAGAGCAACCGCCATGTCGTGTTTTGCGCCGATCATGCAGTACCACTCCGAATTCAATTTTCACCGTCTGCCACTTCGAGATAGAACGCCGTGGAACATCGCAGAGCGATTCCACGATCCAAATGTGCTGACGGTCTTTCGACGCTATGCCCACCTTCGCGAGAGATTGGTGCCTTACCTTTCCGACCAACTGGAGGCAGGTCTTCAGCGCGGGCTTCCGCTCATGCGCGGTTTATTTTTCCTTGATCACCAAGATCGAGTGGCCTGGGAATTTCCAGAGCAGTACTTACTCGGAGATGAATTATTGATCGCCCCCGTGACCAAGCAGAGCGAAACGGTCTGGCCTGTTTACCTACCGGCAGGGGAGTGGGTGGACGTTTGGACCGGAGAACACCTGACCGGACCCACGACTCTTCGCCGGCCGGTCCCAATTCATGAAATCCCGGTTTACTGCAGGGCAAACTACTGGCCTCGGATCTCTTATTGCTTTCAAGATTTGCCCTAGTTTCAACGTTAACTAGGCGGTAGATACCACCTTGAATGATTCGGCCACTCGACCTTCCGCGAGGCCGCCAAGTTGAGCATTCAAGGCACCCCATTTGTGAACCATCTGTTCAAGATCGTCCCGGTGCGCGGTCTGGCTTACGTGGCGCTTGAGCGCTTCGATTTTCCGTGGAAATGTGTCGGTGATATCTACCCAGTGGTCAGGATTTGCGGCCGCCGCAATCCAGACTTCCGGAACGGCCCAAGGGGCCAGCGCCTCTTCACTGAGCAACTCAGGGTGGGCGAAGGCGTTGCGGGCGTCTGGGTAGACGGCTTGGATCGCGGCTTCACCGGCGGCCATGTGATCAGGGTGGCTGCTAAATAGCCGATCCCAATTTCGATCGGGCGATTGGATCAGCATTCGGTTGGGTCGCACTTGACGAATGACGCGGACGATATCCCGACGAAGTTCAAAGGTCGGCGCGAGCCAACCGTCGCGATAGTTGAGGAACTTGATGTCGGAAACTCCAAGAGCCTCACCAGCAGCGCGCTGTTCTGACTGGCGAATACGGGGCATTTCTTCCCGAGGGATCGCGGGATCTTCGCCGCCTTGGTCGCCGTTGGTGCAAATGCAGTAGGAGACCTCGATACCCAGGTTGGTCCAAATTGCGACGGTACCGCCGGAACCGAAGTCAACGTCATCTGGGTGGGCAGTCACGACGAGAATTCGCTCGACCTCGGTGTCTGCGATTGGTGGCATTTTGGTTCTCCTTGATCATTTGGATTCGCCAAAGCTCGTAGCTCAGGTGCTCGGAGGATCCTCTCACGATCACCGCTAGGCTCGCCTCCTATGAGTGAATTGGCGCAGAAATTACTAACGGGGTTGAACTCCCAACAGCGGGCCGCGGTCACTCACCAAGGCTCTCCGCTCTTGATCGTGGCTGGCGCTGGATCGGGTAAGACGCGGGTGCTGGCCCATCGGATCGCCTACTTGCTGGCCGAGCGCGAAGTTTCGCCGTACGAAGTCCTTGGAATCACTTTTACGAACAAGGCGGCGGGGGAGATGCGCGAGCGGGTCACCGCCTTGGTCGGGCCTCGCGCCAAGAGCATGTGGGTTTCGACGTTTCACTCAGCTTGTGTTCGAATTCTGCGCAAAGAGGCGGTCGCGGCCGGATTCTCGTCGAGTTTTTCTATCTATGACGCGGCGGATAGCCAGCGTCTGATGACCCTGGTCTGTCGGCAACTCGACCTCGATCCGAAACGTTATCCGCCACGTCAATTCTCGGCCATGGTGAGCAACGCGAAGAATGAACTAATTGACGCAGACGAGTACGCCAAACGTGCAACTAGCCATATCGAGCAGGTGGTGTCTGAGGCATACACCGCTTATCAGAAGCGACTACATGCTGCTAATGCGATGGATTTTGACGATCTAATTTCAACTACCGTGGATCTCCTCCAACGCTATCCAGAGATTCGCGCGCGCTACCGTTCTCGGTTCCGACATGTGCTGGTGGACGAGTATCAAGATACAAATCACGCCCAGTACATGCTGGTGAAGGAACTCGTAGGTTATGAAACTGATGGCACGGGCATGGCCCCTGCCGAACTCTGTGTTGTAGGTGACGCGGACCAATCAATCTATGCATTTCGTGGCGCTACGATTCGGAACATTCTTCAATTCGAGCAAGATTATCCAAGTGCTCGTACCATCTTGTTAGAGCAGAATTATCGTTCGACGCAGAACATTCTTGAAGCAGCGAATACCGTCATCGCTAGAAATGAAGGCCGTAAGCCAAAGAAGTTATGGTCAGACATCGGTGCCGGTGAACTTATTACCGGTTACGTTTCCGATAACGAGCATGATGAAGCTTCCTATGTCGCCAGCGAAATTGCGCGCTTGGAAAAAGATGGCCTGGCAAATTATGGCGACGTTTCAATTTTCTATCGGACCAACGCCCAGTCGCGAGTGTTTGAAGAAGTGTTCATGCGTAGTTCATTGCCCTATAAAGTCGTTGGTGGCGTGCGCTTTTACGAGCGTAAAGAGGTCCGCGACCTCCTTGCATATCTACGTCTGATTAGCAACATTAGCGATGAGGTTTCGCTTCGTCGAATCATCAACACACCAAAACGGGGGATCGGCGATCGCGCCATCGCCTGTCTCGATGCATTGGCAGAGATGGAGCAGAGCAATTTATGGCAAGCCATGCAAGAGAGCGCGAGAGCGCCCGGAATGGCAACTCGATCTGCTGCATCGGTGGATGAATTTGTCGCAATGATCGCGGCACTGCGTACCTTGGTTGAAGTGGGCACGCCGCCATCAGTGATCGGTGAGGCAATCCTTGATCAGTCAGGTTTGGCCAAAGAGTTGGAAGAAAGTAGAGATCCGCAGGACGAAACCCGGCTAGAGAATTTGCATGAACTCGTTGCTGTTGCTCGCGAATACGAAGAGCGCGCCATCGAAGAAGGCGAAGAACCATCACTTGGTGCCTTTCTAGAACAGGTCTCACTCGTCGCGGATTCGGATCAAATCCCAGATGGTGAGGATCATGGTGGCGTTGTAACGCTGATGACCTTGCACACAGCTAAGGGACTTGAGTTCCCGGTTGTCTTTCTGACCGGCTTGGAGGAGGGCGTCTTCCCCCATTCCAGATCTATGGGCGATCCTAAGGAGATAGAAGAAGAGCGGAGACTGGCCTATGTAGGGCTCACTCGAGCCCGAGAACGCCTCTATCTTCTCCGCGCAAGTGCTCGCTCGGCTTGGGGGTCGCCAATTTTCAATCCGCCGTCACGCTTTATTGGCGAGATTCCGAACGAGTTGATTTCTTGGGTTCGAACCGAAGGTGATGGCGCAGCAAATTTCACTTCCTCGCATTCTTCGGCAAACCGCCGCGCCAACTCCGGGTTTAGCCCGGCGGCTAGTCCAACGGGCCTACGCCTGGCGGCTTCAGCGCTACCGGAACTCCACTCAGGCGATCGAGTTCTCCACGACACCTTCGGGATGGGGACGGTTTTAGCCGTTGGTGGGGTTGGGCAGAGTGCCGAGGCCACCATAGATTTCGGCACATTTGGCGCAAAACGCCTGCTTCTCCGCTATGCCCCTGTGGAAAAGATTTCCTGATCCCCCAGCGGGTGGACGTGGGAGGAGATCGCTGGCAGGCTCTCTCCGTCCGATGACACCCCTCCAACCGCTTTTGGAGAATAATTTTGTCGAAGGCTTCGGCTACCCGAAAGACGCACCTGACCGTTTCTGTGCTCCTGGCAGTTATGTTCGGTGCCTTCGTCGGCATCTCACAATCATCGGCGCACGCAAAAATGCCGGTTGTGAGCACATCGGCACGGGGCGCCAAATCGCTGTCGGCAATTGCAGCGCTGACCCTTGGTGTGTCGGTCGTGGCCAAAATGACTAGCGATATCAAGTTTGACGTCCTCAGGGAAAAGACGAGAACTCGGAACATTAGATTGGCGCTGGCCGCCTACAAGCGGGCTCGCTTAGTTCGGATTTCCCGGAATTACTCCAGACCTACTTCCAATTACAAGCTGACGGCTGGATTTGGCGATCGGTCCTGGCTCTGGTCCACGCGTCATACCGGCCAGGATTTCGCCGCCCCATATGGCACCCCGGTTAAGGCCGCCGAATCAGGAACGGTTGTTTTTGCCGGCTGGGATGGCTCCTACGGCCTGAAAATTGCAGTTGCCAGCCCGGGTGGAATTCAGATTTGGTATGGCCACCTCTCCAAAATCCACGTCAAGGTGGGTCAGCACGTAACGGTGGCGCACTTTATTGGGCGCGTTGGCGCCACCGGCCACGCGACTGGATCGCACCTGCACTTCGAGGTTCAGCGCTATGGTGTTCCGATAGACCCGGTTAAGTGGCTTCGAGCAGTTGGGATTTTGGTGTAGTAATGCGCAGAATTGTGGTCGCTAAGCCCGGATTGGATGGGCACGACCGCGGAGCCAAGGTGGTGGCTCGGGCGCTACGCGATGCTGGCGTAGAAGTCATCTACACCGGATTGCATCAGACCCCAGAACAAATAGTTGAGACGGCAATCCAAGAAGATGCTGATGCCATTGGGCTCTCGATCCTGTCTGGTGCGCACCTAACCCTCTTCGCCCGGGTGATGGAACTGCTTCGCGAACGCGATGCCGGTGAGATTCTGGTTTTTGGTGGCGGGATCATTCCCGATGAAGATGTCGAGACTTTGAAGGCACAGGGTGTGGCCGCGGTATTTACGCCTGGCAGTTCGCCTACGGCGATTGTCGAGTGGGTGAAATCACATCTTCCTGCTTAGCCTACGAGTTATCACTTCTACCTAGTGATGGTGCATAGTCTGCGGAGGCGCAGACACAAATGCACAGTCTGCAAAGGCGCAGACGCCGGTACCTACTCTGCAAAGGCGCAGACTCCGTCAGTCAAGAAAGAGGGCAGGCCAACACGTGGATCTCTTTGAATATCAGGCACGAGACATTTTTGAATTGCATGGAGTGCCCGTTCTTGCGGGTGCGGTCGCATATACGCCGGAAGAGGCTCGAGCCGCGGCGGCGAAAATGGGCGGCAAAGTAGTCGTCAAGGCGCAAGTGAAAGTTGGCGGACGCGGAAAAGCCGGGGGAGTGAAACTTGCCGACGACGCCGATGACGCATTTGCCAAAGCCACCGCGATCCTTGGAATGGATATTAAAGGTCACATAGTGCATCGGGTCATGGTTGCCCAGGCGGCACCGATCGCCGATGAGTATTACGTTTCAATTCTCCTTGATCGAAGCAATCGCACATATCTTGCGATGGCCTCAACCGAGGGTGGCGTGGAGATTGAACAAGTTGCCGTCGAGTCTCCGGATCGGCTTGCGATGGTTCCGATCGATCCTCTAGTTGGTATCAACCTTGATATCGCAAAGTCGATAGTTGCCCAAGCAAAGTTTCCGACCGATATCTCTGATGCAGTTGCGGATGTTTTCGTTGCGCTCTGGGAAGTGTTTGTAAAGGAAGATGCCACGTTGGTTGAGGTCAACCCATTGGTTAAGACTGCCGATGGCCGCATCATCGCCCTAGATGGCAAGGTCTCTTTGGATGACAACGCGGAGTTCCGTCACCTTGATCATGCTGCGCTGGTGGATAGCGCGGCCACAGATCCGCTTGAGCAACTGGCCAAGGAGAAAAATCTCAACTACGTAAAGCTAGATGGTGAAGTTGGCATCATCGGCAACGGTGCCGGGCTCGTAATGAGCACGCTCGATGTAGTTGCCTACGCGGGTGAGAAGTTTGGCGGAGTACGTCCGGCTAACTTCCTCGATATCGGCGGTGGCGCTTCGGCCCAGGTGATGGCCGACGGCTTATCGATCATTTTGGGTGACCCCGCAGTAAAGAGTGTCTTCGTAAACGTGTTCGGTTGCATCACTGCGTGTGACGCCGTCGCAGATGGAATCGTGCAGGCGCTTGAATTTCTCGGCGATGCGGCAACCAAGCCGCTCGTCGTACGCCTTGATGGAAATAACGTGGTTGAGGGCCGCCGAATTCTTAGCGAATCGGGAAATCCTTTGATCGAACAAGTAGAGACCATGGATGGCGCAGCAGAGCGCGCCGCCGAACTAGCGGCGCGATAGGGGATCAAGTGGCTATTTATTTAACTGACCAGACCCGGGTTCTGGTACAGGGCATAACCGGATCCGAAGGCACCAAACACACCAGGCGCATGATTGCCTCAGGCACCAATATCGTCGCCGGCGTTACGCCAGGCAAAGGCGGGCAAGTCGTCGATGTGGATGGTCGGCAAATACCAGTTTTCAACTCGGTCCAAGAAGCAGTGGCCGCAACGGCTGCTGATGCAAGCGTCGTTTTTGTGCCACCTCGTTTTGCCAAAGCTGCCGTGATGCAGGCGATCGATGCCAAACTCCCATTGGTAGTCGTGATCACCGAAGGAATTCCGGTCCACGACACTGCGGAGTTCTTTGCCTATGCCACCGCCGGTGGGGTAACTCGTCTTATTGGACCGAACTGCCCGGGTCTAATCACCCCAGACGTGGCTAACGCCGGAATCATTCCTGCCAATATTACGCATTCGGGACCGATCGGTCTGGTATCAAAGTCTGGAACGCTTACGTACCAAATGATGTACGAGTTACGAGATTTGGGCTTCTCTACCTGCGTTGGAATCGGTGGCGATCCAATTATCGGAACAACTCACATCGACTGCTTGCGGGCTTTTCAAGATGATCCGAGCACTGAGGCAATTGTCATGATCGGCGAAATCGGTGGCGATGCCGAAGAACGCGCCGCTGCCTTCATCAAGCAATATGTCACTAAGCCCGTTGTTGGTTATGTAGCCGGTTTCACCGCCCCCGAAGGCAAAACCATGGGGCACGCTGGTGCGATCGTCTCGGGATCAAAGGGAACAGCGATAGCCAAGCAAGAGGCCCTTGAGGCCGCTGGAGTACGGGTTGGTAAAACCCCGAGCCAGACCGCGCGCTTAATGCGCGACCTGCTTGCGTGAGGTGAAGTCAGCCGACGCGCTTGATGCCGGAAATCGGCCAGGCGCACTCGGCGTTGGATTTCTTCAGGCGCTTCGCGCTCTCCTGATCGGATTTATTCCGATTGCCTTGGTGACGCTAATCGCCTGGGCAGCTGGTGGTAGCGGCAATGGCAAGAGCGCCGATGCCATCCATGGCGCAGGTTGGATCTGGCTAGCGGCGCACCATGTCGGTTTTGCGCTCCGGTTGCCACCGGGCGGCGTGCCTGGCCGTCTCTGGCTATTGCCACTTGGGCTATCAATAATCCCTTGGTTCGTGCTTCGAGACAGCGGCCGCCGAATCGGAGCCTCGGTGATTGCTGCCGAGCGCCGATTCGCCTTGGCTGCCTTCGTGGTCACGTACGCGCTGTCGCTTCTGGCGGCCAGCGAACTACTTGCGACCAGAGCCGTGACTCCAGATATCTGGGTGTCGCTGGGGTCTGGTTTTATCGCAGCTCTGGTTTTCGGCTCAGTAGGTGCATACGGAATGAAAAACCTTTGGCAACCGATCAGTGTGAGATTGCCGAATCTGGTCAAATCATTATTGCGGGGAGTCGCGGTCACGTCATTGGTTTTTTATGGCGCGAGTTCCCTTGTTCTGCTGGTCGCCTTGGGATCCCACTGGTCTGAATTTTCATCGCTTTTTACCGTCTTGGATTTAGGTTGGATCGGTCTGGTCCTGCTCATCCTGATTGTGCTAGCTACTTTTCCTAATGCGGTTGTCATGACGGCATGCTTGGCCACTGGGGCTGGCTTTGCGGTTGGCAATGGCACTCTCATCTCGCCGCTTCGAGTGCAGACCGGACAACTGCCGGCGTTTCCACTGCTTGCCCCATTGCCAACTGGAAGATCCATGTTTTTGACGCTTCTTCCGATCGTCGCCGTTGTCGCCAGTGCCATCGGCGGTTTCGTGGCGGCCAGAGTTGAAACCCGTCTCTGGCCGAAGTTGCGCGGATCCGTGTTGCATGCACTGTTGAATGTCGCGGTGCTGCTGGTTCTTAACGCGCTGGCCGGAGGCCCGCTGCTGGGTGGCCAACTCAGTGACATTGGTGCCTCATATCTGCGGATTCTCAGCTACGCCCCACCGGTGTTTATCGTCGGAAGCGCGTTAGGCGCTCTTGTTAGCCTTTTTGCTGGAGTCCCCGAAGACTCGATATCCGAGCGTTGATGTCGTCTCGCAATTGGGTCTGACAAATATTTGCCGCGGCGTGCGTGATTGCGCCAATACTGCAATTTTCGTAATGAGAAATCTCGCTCTGGAGAAGAATTCCAGCCCCCAAGCTCATCGTGCCCACAGCCGTGCCGACGATCCCGAGCAGTAGGGCGGATAGGGATTTGATTTTGACTGGCTCGGATTTCTGGGACAGGCGCGTACGCATTACCAAGGCTAGGCAGGCCACCGAGAGAGCCAGGTTAAGGGCTGAATGCGGGAGCGAAGGGACCGTGGTCAGTGACAGGTATAAGCCGATCAAGCCCAAGAAAATTGCTAATCGCATTGTGGCGGCTGGGCCGTTGAAGGAAGAGCGGAGCGGAGAGTTTGGCTCAATCATGGTGGGAGCAACGTTAGCGACTAAAGTCAGACCGTGCGCGCCACTCCGATCGTCGTCTTGGCCTCAGGAGACGGATCGCTGGCAGAAGCCCTAATTCGTCGAGCCCAAGCTGGCGCACCCTTTTCGGTCGCGGCGGTAATAACAGATCGAAGTGGGATAAATGTCTTGAACCGAGCGACCAGCCTTGGGATTCAGGCAGAAGTGGTCGACTTCAAATCCTTTGCCGATCGGGGCGAATGGGAGAGCGCCTTAACCTCGATAGTCTCCCGTTTCGAGCCGCAGTTGGTGGTATCGGCTGGCTTCATGAAGATTCTGTCGCCAAAGTTTTTAACTAAATTCAAAATGATAAATTCGCATCCTGCCCTTCTCCCATCGTTTCCTGGGGCGCATGCGGTCGCTGATGCGCTGGCTGCCGGCGTCACTGAATCTGGCTGCACGGTCTTCCTGGTCGATGATGGTGTCGACACCGGCCCAATTCTTGCTCAACGCAAGGTGTCCGTACTCGCCGGAGATGATGAGGCGACCCTTCATGAGCGAATTAAAGAAGTTGAAAGAGTCCTTTTGCCCGAGGTAGTAGCTGAGTTAGTCCTGGCAGAAATCAGAGAGGGAATGAAGTGAGTGAGATCAAGATCCCGGTAAAGCGGGCACTGATTAGTGTTTATGACAAGAGCGGTCTTGAGGAATTTGCAACAGGGCTCCATGAGGCTGGCGTTGAAATCGTCTCTACCGGGTCGACGGCGGCCAGGATCGCATCTGTCGGCATCCCGGTTACTCCAGTTGATCAAGTCACCGGATTTCCAGAGTGTTTGGACGGCCGGGTCAAAACGCTGCACCCGCGCATTCATGCTGGAATCCTCGCCGATCAACGCCGCCCCGAACACCGTGAGCAACTCTTAGAACTCGGTATCTCGCCTTTTGAGTTAGTAGTCGTAAATCTCTATCCATTTGCGTCAACCGTTGCCAGCGGTGCCGGCTTTGATGAGTGTGTTGAACAGATTGATATCGGCGGACCTTCAATGGTTCGCGCCGCTGCCAAGAACCACCCCAGCGTTGCGGTTGTGGTCTCGCCTACGCAGTACGACGAAATTCTCCAAGAGATCAAGGGCGGGGGTCTCACAGGTTCAAAGCGGAGACTGCTTGCAACTCAAGCATTTCGCCACACGGCCGAATACGACATCGCGGTTGCGAATTGGCTAACTGAGAACAGCGGTGAGAGCGAATCTGATTTGCCAGACTGGCTGGGTCACGCCTACACAAGGAAAGAAATGTTGAGGTATGGCGAGAACCCGCACCAAGCGGCTGCTGTGTACACAAATGCCGCAGGTGAGTCTTCGGGCATTGCCAGCGCAGAGCAGCTGCACGGTAAGGCAATGTCTTACAACAATTATGTAGACACCGAAGCTGCCTGGCGGGCTGCCTTTGATCACGAGGAAATCTGCGTCGCCGTAGTCAAGCACACCAATCCTTGCGGCATCGCAGTGGGCTCGAGTGTTGAAGATGCATATCTAAAGGCTCATGCCTGCGATCCGATATCGGCTTATGGCGGCATTATCGCTAGCAATCGAACATTCACTGCCGCCGCCGCCCGTGCCTGCCTGGACGTCTTAACCGAGATAGTGATCGCCCCCGATTTCGATGATGAGGCACTGGACATACTCCGTACCAAACCATCGCTGAGAATCCTGCAATCCGCTCCTCCAACCGCACAGGTGCTCGAGATCCGCAATATTTCAGGTGGGGTTCTCGCTCAAAACCTGGATACGTATCAAGCCTCAGGTGATATCTGCGCTAATTGGACGTTAGTTGCTGGTGCACCTGCCTCGCCTTCGGTCCTTGCCGATCTGCAATTTGCCTGGCGCTCGCTTCGGGCGGTCAAGAGCAACGCCATTCTCTTAGCCTCGAGTGGAGCCAGCGTGGGCATTGGGATGGGGCAGGTCAACCGTGTTGATTCGGCCAGGCTAGCAATCGCCCGGGCTGGGGATCGCTCCCTCGGCTCGGTGGCTGCAAGTGACGCTTTTTTCCCGTTTGCAGATGGTATAGAGATCCTTCTAGACGGCGGCGTCACGGCGATTGTTCAACCGGGTGGGTCCATCCGGGATGAAGAGGTGGTTGCCGCCGCGGTAGCCCGGGGTATCACCATGTATTTCACTGGCGCTCGTCACTTCACGCACTGAATTAGTCCAGGTTTATCCGCCAATCTGATCTTTAAGGAGGGGGTAATGGCTCGGATCACCGCAAACGGGGTTAGAGCTGTAGCCATAATCAGCCTCGCTCTAGCCGCGCTCTTGATTGCCGTTGGCCAGATTCGTCTTGGCTCGCTATCGCTAGCGCTGGCCTTCTTAGCCCTGGCCGCGGCTAGGGCCCAAGGTGTGCTTCCGGTCACTTTTTGGATCAGAAGAGCACGTACAGACGTCGCCATGGCTCTGGTTCTGGCCCTCATTCTGGCCACACTTGCATTCGCACTGCCTTGGGGCGGGTAATCTGTATTCAAGACATCTTGACGTCAAGAGACTTTGGAGAGCCGATATGGCAAGGCAAGGGAAGGTCACCGTCGTTGGTGCGGGCTTTTATGGATCGACAACCGCACTGCGACTTGCGGAATACGACATTTTTGACACGGTTGTTCTGACCGACATCGTCGAGGGCAAGCCTGAGGGTATGGCTCTGGATATGAATCAATCCCGACCCATCGAAGGGTTTGAGACGAAGATTATTGGCGCGACAACGACAGCCGATGGCGGCGGGTATGAAGCCACTGCCAACTCCGACGTGATCGTGATCACTGCCGGATTGCCGCGCAAGCCCGGTATGAGCCGGATGGACTTGATTGAAGTTAATGCGAAGATCGTTCGCGGTGTTGCCGAGAATGTCGCCAAGCACAGTCCTAACGCGGTAATCATCGTGGTTTCAAATCCGTTGGACGAAATGACTGCACTGACGCAACTTGCGTCGGGTTTTCCTCGTAACCGGGTCATTGGGCAGGCGGGCATGTTAGACACTGCTCGCTTCACTTACTTTGTCGCCGAAAAGCTTGGAGTTCCAGTTTCTTCGGTTCGCACCCTGACGCTTGGATCGCACGGCGACACAATGGTGCCGGTGCCTAGCCGCTGCACCGTAGATGGAAAGCCGCTAAGCGATTTTCTCTCTGCGGAAGAAATTGATGAACTTGTAGTTCGGACGAGAGGTGGGGGAGCTGAAGTAATCGCCCTGCTTAAAACCGGTTCGGCTTACTACGCTCCGTCAGCAGCTGCTGCGCGGATGGCAAGAGCCGTAATTGAAGATGCTGGTGCGATCATGCCCGTTTGTACTTGGGTAGATGGCGAATTCGGAATCTCCGGTGTCTACCTGGGTGTTGAGGCAGAAATCGGCCGCACTGGAGTTCGCCGCGTGGTTGAAGGCGCTTTGACCGAGAATGAAATTGATGCACTTAGGCAAGCAGCCGAAGCAGTTCGAGCCAAACAAGGCGATGTAGTTAACCTCTAAAGAATCTAATTGAAACGTAGGAAGCGAGTTGCAATGTCGAAGATCAAGGTAAGTGGCACGGTCGTTGAACTAGACGGCGATGAAATGACCAGAATCATCTGGCATTTCATAAAAGAAAAACTGATCCTTCCCTACCTTGATCTCAACATTGACTACTACGACCTCAGCATCGAACATCGCGATGCGACAGACGACCAAGTGACGATTGATGCCGGTAATGCAATCAAGAAGCACGGGGTAGGGGTTAAGTGCGCAACGATCACGCCCGACGAAGCGCGCGTTGAGGAGTTCCACCTGAAAAAGATGTGGAAATCTCCAAATGGGACTGTCAGAAATATTTTGGGTGGAGTTATTTTTCGCGAGCCGATCATTATCAGTAATATCCCAAGGCTTGTTCCTGGCTGGACGAAGCCGATCGTGATCGGTCGTCACGCTTTCGGTGACCAGTACAAGGCAACCGACGTGAAGATTCCGGGCGAAGGCACCTTGACTCTCACCTTTCAGCCGGAAGATGGCTCGGCGCCGATGGAACTTGAGGTGTTCAAATACCCGAGCCCAGGTGTGGCGATGGCCATGTACAACTTGGATGACTCGATCCGCGACTTCGCCCGTGCGTCCATGCGATATGGGCTCGATCGCAAATATCCGGTCTACCTCTCCACCAAGAACACGATTCTCAAAGCCTATGACGGACAATTCAAGGACCTTTTTGCGGAAGTTTTTGAGAATGAATTCGCGGCCGATTTCGCAGCTGCTGGAATTACTTATGAACATCGGCTGATCGACGACATGGTTGCCTCCGCGATGAAGTGGGAGGGCGGATATGTCTGGGCGTGCAAAAACTACGACGGCGATGTTCAATCCGACACGATTGCTCAGGGATTCGGTTCCCTCGGCCTCATGACAAGTGTTCTGATGACGCCGGACGGCAAGACTGTTGAAGCAGAAGCGGCACATGGCACCGTTACTCGCCACTATCGCCAGCATCAGCAAGGTAAGCCGACGTCGACTAACCCGATCGCCTCAATCTTCGCTTGGACCCAAGGTCTTAGCCATCGTGGGAAGATAGATGGCACTCCAGAGGTGACCCAGTTCGCGGAAATGTTGGAGCAGGTGTGCATCCAAACCGTTGAGAGCGGGAAAATGACTAAAGATCTTGCTGCCCTGGTCGGTGCCGATACTCCGTATCTGACGACTGAGGATTTCCTAGGCGCCATCGATGAAAACCTAAAGAAGGCAATGGCCTAAAACAGTTGCTCATCTGGCTTAGGTAGGGACTGTGCATTAAACGGTGTTTTGGCCTGACGCGCCGGGCGTGAGTTCGGCGGGATTGGTGCCGTTATGACGACACTTGATGTTATGAATTCAAAGAAGAAGTTTGAGCCCTCTGCTGAGGAGAGCGCGGCCATCGAGTTGGTCCGTTTGGCACGGGAGCAGGGTTTGTCCTTGACTGGCCCCGACGGGCTGCTGAAGCAGTTCACCAAGACGGTGCTGGAGACTGCGTTAAACGAGGAGATGAGTGAACACCTCGGCTATGACAAGCACCAGGCCTCTGGTGAGCGGGAATCAGGAAACATCCGTAACGGGACCCGGCCCAAGACGTTGTTAACTGAAGCAACCGGGCAGGTCCAGATCGAGGTGCCTCGGGATCGGGATGGGACGTTTCAACCGCAGACCGCGCAAGAAACGTCAACGTCGTTTGACCGGAGTGGATGAGATCGTGCTCTCGTTGTATACGAAAGGCTTGACCACGGGTGAGATCAGTGCGCACTTCGCCCAGATCTATGGTGCTTCGGTGTCGAAGGAGACGATCTCCCGGATCACCGACAAAGTCATCGAGGAGATGACCGAGTGGGCCAACCGACCGCTAGATGGCGTGTATGCGGCGATCTTCATCGACGCAATCGTGGTCAAGATCCGGGACGGGCAGGTCGCTAACCGGCCGATCTATGCTGCGATCGGAGTCAGCCTAGCTGGGGAGAAAGAGATTCTCGGTCTGTGGGCCGGTACTGGCGGTGAGGGGGCGAAGTTTTGACTGAGTGTCCTCACCGACATTAAGAACCGGGGTGTGAAAGATGTTTTCTTCCTCATCTGCGATGGCCTTAAAGGTCTGCCAGAAGTAGTTGGGAATGTGTGGCCCCTGACTACTGTGCAAAGGTGCATCATCCACCTGATCCGAAACACGTTCCGATTGGCGTCGAAAAAAGATTGGGATGCATTGAAGAAAGACGTGAAACCGATCTATACCGCTCCGAATGCGGACGCCGCTAAAGCAGCGCTTGCCGACCTTACCGAACGTTGGGGTAGTAAATACGGGGCGATCATTAGGCTGTGGGAGAGTTCGTGGGAAGAGTTCATTCCGTTCCTAGATTACGACGTGGCGATCCGGAAAGTGATCTGCTCCACCAACGCGATCGAATCCCTCAACGCCAGAGACCGGCGAGCGGTCAGGGCACGAGGTCACTTCCCGACCGAGTAAGCCGCACTAAAATGCTTGTATCTTGTCACCAGATCCCTCGACCCGACAGGTGCGGGCAGGATCCGATGGACGACGCGTTGGAAGCCTGCTTTGAACGCGTTTGCCATCACCTTCAGCGACCGCTGGCCGGCTGCGGAAACCTACTAATGAAAACCGCCGGAAACACCCTTAACGAGACAGACCCGTTTTCAAATGAGGCAACTTGATCGCTTGACACCCATTTTTATCTTAGAGTATTATTTATCTAAATCAATAGATAAATGAAGAAATATTGTTGATTGGTGGCCTGGTGTTGCGACATTAATGATTCAAATCAAAATATCCATTATGAAAGGAGAAATAAAATGGCGGAAAGGAATATCAAAAAGAAGGTCATGACAGTAATGGGAACCATCATTTTATTATTTGACTTTAATTCAGTAGCAAGTGCTACTCCACTTAATCCTCATGGATATGCTGAACAAACACTCACATTAACAAACTATGGAGGATATTTTGCTTCAGCCTATGCCTCGTCGAATCTAAATTCAAATTGGTCATCAACAAATAATAGCCGATTTATAACAAATGAATTATGGCAAAGGTTTACTGACGCTAACGAATGGATTGAGGTAGGGGACGTTGACGGTGTATTAAATAGTGCTTATTGGAATGGACATTATACTGCTTATCAAAAATATAATTCATCAACATTTCAGTATGAGTATCACGAATATACAGTTGGAACAAAGTCACCAACAGGAACACATAATTTCGAAATTCAATACACTGGTAATTCAAGTCCGTGGTCTTCTTACGTAGACTACAACAAAGCTTATGATTTTACTCTTACCAATACATCTAGTCCATCTATAGATGTAGGTATAGAAACCAATGATTCTGCTGCCACCTTTACAAATAATATATATGACACGGGAATGCAACGGAAAGACTCTGTTAACAGTTGGCACAATTGGACTTCAACAAATGTGATAAATAATGATTACAACTCTTTGGGTTGGACTTCCTTATTTAACACAACCACCGACAGGATAACTTTTAGCCATCCATGACAATAAGATGAACTCTATTTAGTAAAATTATATGGGAGAGTGACGAATATGAAAAGAATAATTCTCACTACTATAGTTTCAATTCTATCGGTATCAACTTTTGCATTTGTTGCATTTGCAAATAATAATATTATTTCACACCCAAATTCTTCAGTGAAATACAATGAAAATCCTGCGCCTATATACACTGCAAATAACAAAATGGATGTAAATAATTTTATCTCTGAAGAAAAAATCATAGAAAATATTCGACAAACAAAAGACTCACAAATCCTATCGAAGGAATTGAAGACTTGGGGCAATTACGTTAAAGATGAAAAAGAAGAGGGTACAAATTATCAAATAGATCCGAATAGAATGGTTAGAGTAATAAACATTAAGTATCCCGAAGGACTGGATACGAAAGCTGGTTTTTATAAGAATGCAGTTTCCATAGATGTATTCGATGCCGAAACAGGAAATCTTATTGAATCAACTGTTACTGGAGATTATCAAGGGAGAGCCTGAATCGCGACGGGTTTGTTGGAGACTAAATCATTTCTAAAACGGCCAGGGTTTCTGACTCGTTGGAGTGATAGTAGTGGGCTTCGAATTCGACCGGTGGCACGTAGTCAAGTGACTCGTGAATTCTCCGGTTGTTGAACCAGTCGACGTAGTTGAGGGTGGCCCATTCGACGTCTTCGATGTTGCGCCAGGGTCCCTTGCGATGAATCAGTTCAGTTTTGTAGAGACCGTTGAATGATTTAGCGAGAGCGTTATCGTAGCTGTCACCCTTGGATCCAACTGAGGCAACTATTTCGGCTTCACTTAGTCGTTCGGAGTAGCGAATGGGACTGCCACAAGTTTGGTTGACTCGACGGTTTGTGGTTTTCATGCGGCTTGTAGGGCCGCCTCTATTGTCTCGAATTCGATTGGGGTTAGGCGGCCGAGTCGGCGTTGGCGTCGACGGCGGTGATAAGTTTTTTCGATCCAAATCACGATCGCTAAGCGTAATTCTTCTCTCGTTGCCCACCTTTGTCGGTTGAGAACATTTTTTTGCAGGAGTGCAAAGAATGATTCCATTGCGGCATTATCGGCGCACGCACCGACTCGTCCCATTGATCCAATCAGATTATTGTTCTTCAACATTCTTACGAATGCTTTGGAACGGAATTGAGAACCCCTATCTGAGTGGACCACAGTTCCGTTCGGCGTGCGCAGCATGATCGCGTTACGTACCGCGGCCACAGCTAGGGATGCTTTCATCCGATTGTCGATGGCGTAGCCGACGATCCGGTTGGAGTGAATATCTTTAACGGCACATAGGTAAAGCTTGCCTTCATCAGTTCGATGCTCGGTAATGTCGGTCAACCAAAGTTCGTTCACTTGGCTGGCAGTGAAGTTACGTTTAACCAAATCTTCATGCACAGGCGGGCCAGGCTTGGGCCTGACGCCCGTTTTCTTAGCGAAGACCGACCAAATCCGCTGCTGGGAGCAGAGCCGCCACACCCTTCGCTCACTGGCCTTGATCCCGGCAGCAGGAAGTTCATCAGAGATCAACCGGTACCCGTATCCCGGATCCTCCTGGTGAATATCCAAGGCCACGTTGATCAGGTGCGCATCGTCCCAATCCCGCCTGCTGACCGGGTTTTTCTTCCACTTATAAAACGCTTGCTTAGAAAACCCCAACACCCGGCAAGTCACCGCAACAGGAACCCTAATCAGGGCTCCTGTTGCGGCAAGGTCAAGGACCAGCGGGTAAGTCATTTGGGACTGGTGAGGATCTAGTTGACCGTCGCCGTGAATATCCGGATATTCGAGTCTGTGGAGCCTTCGCCCCACACTACTTGGTGATTGTGCACTGATGTTCCGCACGGGTACCAGGCTTGAGTAGACAGTCGTACCGGATTACCGCCCGCTGGCTTGGTTGCATACCATTGCCCGTCAATGCCGTCGAACACAAAGAAGTTTTGCCCTACGGCAACATTGGCATGGTTCGCATCATTAAGAGCAATGGTCTCTTTTCCGTTTGGAAGTACGCGCGACATCAAGCGTTGCGGCTCGCCCATATCCGGTTCCTG
>Ga0307375_10001482_pt1 | contig 25587 bp, 21 predicted proteins | sample TR1MG_FD_202531 | JGI IMG/M metagenome (GOLD analysis project Ga0307375, IMG submission 202531) | Soil microbial communities from Risofladan, Vaasa, Finland - TR-1 | ecosystem: Environmental > Terrestrial > Soil > Coastal area > Acid sulfate soil | place: Finland: Risofladan, Vaasa | collected...
GTATTCCTGTTCCGGCAGCGTTTGTGTTTTACCCTCCCCCTTGGCGGGGGAGGTGGGCACGCGCACCTCGTGCGAATTGAAATCACAATACGGGCATTTGCGCACGCACCACGGGATGTGGATATATAGCGACAGCGGCGGCAATGCCTGAAAATTCACCGCTTGCGATTTGAGGCCGACGGGTTGTAACGGGTGTGTGGTCATGGTGATACGATGATTTCTATTGGATTGCTGCGCTTAATCTTTCCAGCACTCGTGCCCCAGCGGCGATTTATTCAATGCCTCCCTGTGCAGCCGCCACTGCGGCATGAACTTGTCCATCAATGACAAAAAATGTTCGTTATGCTTCCGCTCCAGCAAGTGCACAAGTTCATGCACGATGACGTATTCCAGACACTGAGGAGACTTCTTGGCCAGTTCCAGATTTAACCAAACACGCCGGGCATCCGCGTTGCTGCTTCCCCACTTGGTCTTCATTCTCTTGGTTCCCCAAGCTGCGACCTGCACGCCAATCTGACTTTGCCATTTCTCCAGCAAAGGCAGAATCAGCGCCATGAGCTGTTTCCGATACCAGCGCTGCAAAACAATTTCACGCTTCTCCGCGCTCGTTCCGGGACGCACAAAAAGATCGAGCGAGGCAATGCCGCGCAGTGCAACTCTGGCCGGGCCATCCTGCTCATGCACCCGCAGCCGGTAACGGCGCCCCATAAAGTAGTGGCTCTCGCCATTCACCATCTCGCGCTGTGATTGGCGAGGCTGTTCGGCAAATTTTGTTTTTTGCCGCTTGATCCATCCTAGCTTGCCGATCACCGCCAGACGCACCGCCTCGTCGCTTACCACCAAGGGAGCGGCCACGCGCACACGCCCGTGCGGCGGATAAACGCCCAGATGCAGATTCTTGATGTCCTTGCGCACCACCTCGACGGCAATGCCGCCGACGCTGATGCTGCGAGTTTTAGTAATCATGCTGCTGACTCTTCACCAGTTCGAGTATGCGCGTGGTTTCAGCTTCCACGCTGTATTCGCCGTTAGCCTGCCGGATGCCCGTGAATCCGCTCGTTTGCGATGAATTGAAAACCTGCTCAAGCACCGCCTTGATGGCATTGCGCACCAGCTTGGTCTTCACCGTATGGTCGCGCCAACCATCCTGAAGTTTGTCGCGTACCGCCGCATCCACCGCCAAGGCCAGCGTCTCGTCCTTATTCAGATTGTTATACAGCGCCCGTTGCGCTTGTGTCTTCACGCTCGCCGGATAACCGCCCATGCTGCCGCCCGGCATGGCGGCCTCTTTCGTCATCGCAACGATCTCAGCCAGATACTTCTTGTAATCGATCATCCCCTTACGCCGCTGTTCGATCAACGCATCCAGCAGCTTGGACATTTTCTCGTAATAGGCAGGATCAACAGGCGACTCGTTGATGATGAGCTTGCGCACGTTGTTCTCTATGGTCTCGGCCACCGCATCTTCGCTTTTCCTGATGCCCATGGGCAAAGCATTCACCGCATCCACGCCGCGCTCGACGATGAGCTGGATCAAGCTCATATCGTCGAAGGCGGAAATCTTTTCGCTTTCCTCGGCGCGGATGTATTTATCGATCAGATAGCGCATGGCTGGCTCGTAAGCCTTGAGGTCTATGTAATCGCCACTGGACAGCTTCACCTCGTCACGCACCTTGGCGTAGTGATCCACCTCATCCTTGATCTTCTCAATCTCTGTCCGGGAGTATCCAGCCTCGGCCAGTTCGCTGGCCACATTGGCATACGCACGCAACAAGGCAGCTGTGAACTTATAGAGCTGAAGCCGCTTCGGCTCGTTGTCCTTGAGTTGCGCGGCATTGCCCGATTCGCTGGCACAAAAATATCGCAGGTAAGCCGTCGAATTTCTCGGGGCTTCCACCGGTTCGCACAATGCCTTGACCGCCTCGCGCGCTTCCTCCAAATCTTCCCGCGCTTTCTCCAAGCGGTTTTCCAGCAAGCCCCTCACATCGTCCTTGTCGTAACCGTCGAGCGCACCGCTGGTGTAATCCTGCACCGCGCCTTCCAGGCTCTTGAACAAATCCTTGTAGTCAACGATGTAACCGTATTCCTTATCGTCTCCATCCAGCCGGTTCACCCGGCAGATAGCCTGAAACAAACCGTGATCGCGCATCTGCTTGTCGATGTATAGATAAGAAGCCGAAGGCGCATCGAATCCGGTGAGCAGCTTGTCCACCACAATCAGCAGTTTCATCTGCCCCGGCTCGGCTATAAATTTTTTCTTTACCTCCTGCTCGAATTTCTCCGCTTTGTTGATGGCCGTCTGCGGCGCTTCATCGAACCAGTCCGCCAGCATCCGGCGATAGACCTCATACTTGAAAAGACTATCAGTCTCGCCCTCGCCCGTCGTCTCCCCCTTGGCATCGGCCACAGTCGGCGCATAGCTGGTAACGATGGCGCACTTGCCCGCCAATTCCGTCTTGGCGAACAGCTCATAAAATTTGCACGCCTCGTAGATACTGCCCGCCACCAGCATGGCATTGCCATGCCCATCCATCAGGCGCGGCTTCTCGTTCATGTCGAGCAAAATGTCGGCAACGATTTTCGACAGCCTATCCTGGCTGGACAGCACCCGCTGCATCGTTCCCCATTTCTGCTTCAACTGCGCCTTGGCCAAATCGTTCAAGCCCCGGGTCTTGGCCTCGAACCACTGATCGACCTTCTCCTTGTTGGTCAGCCGCTGGTCGATGTCGCGCGCCTCATAGCGCAGATCCAGCACCACGCCTTCGCGCACCGCCTGGTCGAATTTGTAGGTGTGGATGTAACGCCCGAATACCTCGATGCTCTTCTGCTTGTCCGCCTTGAGCAGCGGTGTGCCGGTGAAGCCGATGAACAGTGCGCTGGGCAGCAGCGCCTTCATCGCCTCGTGCAGGTCGCCGCTCTGCGTGCGGTGGCACTCGTCCACAAATACGTAGATGTCGCCTTTGGCCCTGAAATCCGGCGGCAGATTCTGCATCGCCGCGATGAACGCCTTGCTATCCGCATCCTCATCCTGTTTGCCGTTGCTCTTGCCGCCGAATTTATGCACCAGCGAACACAGCAGCGATTCATCGTTACGGCTGAGGCTGGCAATCAAATCCGCGCCGCTCTTCGTGCGATAAATCTTCTCGTTAACGCCGAAAAATACCTTCTCGATCTGGTCGTCCAACTCGGTGCGATCGGTGATGATGAGCACCCGCGCATTCTTCACGTTCTCGCGTACCCACTTGGCCAGCCACACCATGGTCAGCGATTTGCCGCTGCCCTGCGTGTGCCAGATGATGCCACCCTCGCGGCGGCGGATGAAGTCCTGCGCCGCCTTCACGCCAAAATACTGGTTCTGGCGGCACACCTTCTTGATGCCCGCGTCGAACACCACAAAATCGTGGATCAGCTCCAGCAAGCGCGCCTTGCCGCACACCTGCAACAGTTGGCGATCCAGCGGATTCGTCTCGCCGGCAAACTCTCCGCCCTCCTCCACCCATTTCAGGTAATACTTTTCTTTGGTCTCGATAGTGCCGTAGCGCAGCCCCTCGCTGTCGTTGCCCGCCATCAGCCACTGCATGGTCGAGAAGAACGGCTGGATGAATCGCCTCTCCTGATTATCCAGATTCTGGCGTATGCCCTCGCTGACAAACACGGTAGAACGTTTCAACTCCAGCACGCCCAGCGCGATGCCGTTCACATACAGCACAACGTCCGGGCGCTTCGCGCTGGCTCTGGCATCTGCGCCGTTCACCGTCACCTCCTCGGCGATGGCGAAATGATTGGCCTGCGGATTTTTCCAGTCGATCAGCCAGACGGTGACATTTTTCTCGCCCACCTCAGGCTTCACCTTCACACCGTAGCGCAGCAGGTCATACACCGCACGGTTGCGATCATAAATACTCTTGCCGGTGTCTCCCGCCACTTTCTCTAATTCGTGCAACGCGCGGACTATCAGCACATTTGCCACGCTCTGCTTTTGCAGCCAGACGCGCAGCAATTCCGGCTCGACATTGCGGTTACCCTTGCCCTCGAATCCTGCGCGGTCTATCCAGTTACCGAGATAGTCGTAACCCAACCGTTCGCGGAACAACGCCACCACGCGGTTTTGCGTATTCCGTTCGATTTGCCCTACGCTGGATGACTGCATGACCGAGCTTCCCCGTTATGATTTGAACAGCTTCAAATAGGCATCGAACACATACATCTTGCTGCGCTTGCCGCCGGTAATTTCTTTCAGTATCCCGAACTGCTCCAGATCGGCAATCAACTTGTATGCCGATGCCGGCGATATGCCCGCCACCTCGCCCACCTTCACGGCATTGACCACCGGTCGCTGATACAGGTAATACATCACCTTCTGCGCGTTCGCCGACCGGCTGCCCAGTGTCTGTATCTGCGTCTCCATCTGTTTCTGCAACTTGAGGATATTATCGAAAGTCGTGGTACTGCTCTTCGCCGTTTCAATCACCCCCACCAGGAAAAACTTGAACCATTGCAGCAGATCGTTCTTCTCCCGCACCCGCATCAGGTTGTCGTAATAAAGCTGGCGGTTGCGCTCGAAAAAATCCGACAGATAAAGCACCGGCTGCTTCAATATCCCCCGGCTCACCAGATACAAAGTAATCAGCAAACGCCCCACGCGGCCATTGCCATCCAGAAACGGGTGGATGGTCTCGAACTGGTAATGCACCAGCGCGACCTTCAGCAGCTCGGGGAAATACTGCGCATCGTTATGCACAAACTTCTCGATGTCGCCGATCAAATCCTGGATAGAAGTGTGCACCGGCGGCACAAACACCGCATCGTTAATGCTCGCTCCACCGATCCAGTTCTGGCTGTGCCGGAACTCGCCCGGCTGCTTGTGCTTGCCGCGCACGCCCTGCATCAGCGTCTTGTGAGTCTCGCGAATCAAGCGCGCAGAAAAGGGCAGCGCCTGTAACTTGGCTACCGCCTCGTTCATCGCCTCCACATAGTTCTGCACTTCCTCCCAGTCATCCCGCTTGTCCAGCGCAACATCTTCCTTGTCCAGCAGCGCTTCCTCCATGGTCGTCTGCGTTCCCTCGATCTTGCTCGACTGGCTCGCTTCCTTCAGCACATGCATGCGGATAAACAGATCAATGTTGGGGATGTACTCGGAATACATATCCAGCCGGCCCAGCTCGCGATCCGCCTGGCCAAGCAACTGGAGCAACGCCATATCGTCCAGCACCCACGCGCGGTTGATAGGATTGGGCTGAAAGCTTTTGTAGTGCGCCTGCTGAACAAGGCGACCGGACTGGAAGTGTTTCATCGGAACGTCCTTCCCTTGAAATTAAAATAACTCCGGATGCTGTTTTAGATTTTACGCAAAAACTAAAATAGCGCAAGGCGTTAATTTAGAGAGGCAAACGTAAAGGAAACCCAGCTTAATTGTAAAGATGTGCCACAAGAAACGTAAAGCAAGGCTGGCGCGTTGCCTGCTAAACCAGTCGAATCCGCCCAGTCAGCAACTCCTGCATCATGCCCTGCTTAAGGGCGCGAGTCTTGTCGCGGCGGGCTTCGAGCGCGGCGATCTCGGCATCCATGTCGGAGAGGACGGCGGCGATGGCGGTTTGTTCTTCCAACAATGGCGGAAATTTGAGTTCGAGCTTGGCAATATTGGTCTTACTGATGCCGCTAACTTTGGTTCCCACTGAATAAAACAAGAACTGCTGCTTGATGTTTTGAGTCTGGAAACAGTAGCACTTGAAACCGTTACTCAGGCTGTTATCTCTGCTCTTTGCAACAATGGTGTGCAGGCCGGAGATATAGGGATGATCTTCGCGATTCACGACAACCCAATGCCTGCTCGTGCCCTCATCGTCCTCTGAGGCATCCACAAACACCACGTCACCATCCTTGAGTAGTGAAGACGGACTGACATCGTTAAGCTGCACTTCAAGCTTTGGAATATCCATAAATTCGGCGGCCACATCAATGAATGTCTTGCTGGACTTATGGATGTCGCCATAATGCAGATAGCAGTAGCCAGAATTCGAAAGTTGGTCCCGTGATGCGGACAGCCCACCGCTGAAGGTGAACAAATCTCCCAACCGCTTCACCTTCCACTCCCCGCCAAATCCCGGCAGGCGGGTCTGGCCGGTAAGAAGTTGCTGCATGGCACCCTGTTTGAGATCGTGCTTCTTGGCAATGAGCTGGTCGAGCTTGGCGAGCAGAGCATCCACATCCGACAACGCGGCGGCGATGGCGTGTTGTTCGGTGAATGGCGGAAGTGGGACAAGGAATGAAGCAATTTGTCCGAAGTTCAACCCCTGTCGATTGCCTCCTGCCTGATAGCTATCAATCTGCCGCTGACCAGCATCTGAGAGTAAGAAGTAGTTAAGAAAACGCGGATGCAGTTCGTTCTGAATCGCACGAATGATGCAAACGTGCTGGTTCACGTTACCCCCAACTACACGCGCATCAGCAACAGCGCTACGGCCAATTGATGCGCCTGTGATGTTCAAGCACACATCATTAGTCTCAATCTCGGTCGCGTTAAATGTAGCGTGCGTGCGTTCATCTATAAAGGCAATATCATCCAAGAGAAGCTGCCCCCAGCCGACATTCTGGCTTCTTAGGAAAGGCCGCCCAGTTTGCCTGTAAACCTTTTCTCCGCCAGTTGGAGTAATGCCGCTACCAATCTTAGTTGTCTTCTCACCGAGGCAGTAAACATCCCAATCCTCCGGTATCACACCCACATCCGTCTGCTTGTAGCCCGGCCTGATACGCAGCGAATCCAGCATGGCCTGATAACTGGCCGGCGCTTCCCGCACCGCCAGCCCCTGTCCTGAGCCTGCCTGCGGTGAGTTTGTCGAATCCGTCGAATAGTCAGCCATGGACAAAGCCCATTTTCTTCAGGTGTTCGTCTACGCGGGCGGAAAGGGTTTCCACTTCATCGGCGAGCTTGGGTAGCGGCGTGGCATAGCGTTCGGCGAGTATCCTGATGCGTCCGGTGAGGGTCTGGCTGACGCGCTCCAGTTCGCCCTGCACGGCGGCGGTGATGGCGACGAGCCATTTGTCGTCCACCACCAGCGCCTTGATTTCGGCCTCAGTCAACTTGCCGTATTTCACGAACACTTGCCTGTCGAGCGCCTGTTGCGAGTCCTTCACCTTCTTGCCGGAGATAGCTTGCTGCTCAATCAGGAATTGATAGGCGACCAGCACCTTGCGCTCTTGTGCTTCGACAGGCTCAGCACGAACGGATTTGATTTCTTTCAGGCGATCCGTCACCGCACCCTTGGCGATCTTGCCGTCTTCCATCACCTCGGCCAGCAAGCCATCCTCGCCACCATGTTCTTCGCGCAGTTCTTCCATTTGCTGCTCGACGGTAGCAGCTTCGGCTTCCAGCGTTTCGATGGCAGCCTGTTCGGCGGCGAAGTAGCGGGCGACGATCAGAGAGGGCGGGATGAGGTCGGCCTTGTAGCGCAGCTTGTCGAACATGAAATCATGCGCTTCGCTGTAAACACTCTTGCCGTTCTTGTCTTTCGCTGGGGCAAGTTGCCTGACGGCGGATGCCGCTTTCCATCCGTCACTAGCCAACAGGTACACGTCGTCCTGCATGGTCTCGGCCCAGTAGCCCATCAGGTGTTGATAGACATCGTAGGCATGGAACAGCGGCACGGGACCGAAGGCTTGCAGCAGGTTTTCGGAAAGGGATCCGATCAGCAGTTTGGGCCGATCACCGACCTGGATGCCCGCGAGTAGCGCGCTATTATCCTGCTTCCAAGCGGTGAAGTACTGCATCAACTGCTGGTTGAATGTGACAAATTCAGGGTGGTTGAAGATGGTGGATTTTATTTCGCCGGGCGCAACTTTGAGTTGGCTGTAGCCAACCCTCTCCCCCTGCCCCTCTCCCGCTTGCGGGCGAGGGGAGAAAAGTTCGCGGCGCATGCTGGGGAATACTTGCCAGTAGGCGGCAAGGCCGTCAATGTCGCGATTGGGAATGCCGCCCTTGAGATGGGCTGCGATGTCCTGCAAATCTTCCGTTTCGCTGCTGTCGATGTAGCGCGGCAGGTTGAGGTTGTAGTCGTTGGCTTCGATCTCGCTCAGCGGCACGAGGCGCGAATATTTTTCGATCTCAAATTGTTTGGTGTAGGCATCTACGATCTGGTGGATGTCTTGCTCGCGCAATCGGTTCTTGTTGCCGTCCTTGAGGTAGCCTTTGGAGGCGTCGATCATGAAGATGCCTTTTCGTCCGGCGGCGCCTTCCTTGTCCAGCACAATGATGCAGGCGGGAATGCCGGTGCCATAGAACAGGTTGGCGGGCAGACCGATGATGCCTTTGATGTAGCCTTGCGTGACGAGACGCTTGCGTATCGCCGCTTCCGCGCCGCCCCGGAACAGCACGCCGTGCGGCAGGATCACCGCGCCTTTGCCGGTGCTCTTGAGCGAAGCAAGGATATGCAGCAGGAAAGCGTAATCGCCGTTCTTGTCGGGTGGAATGCCGTATTCGAAACGGTTGAATTCGTCGTTCTCCGGCTGGAAGCCGTGGCTCCATGCCTTGGTGGAGAAGGGCGGATTGGCGACCACGAAATCGAAGGTCTTGAGTTGACCTTTAGCCTGTTTGAAGTAGGGATGCGCGAGTGTGTTGTCCTGCCAGATTTCCGCCGTGGTGCAATCGTGCAGCACCATGTTCATGCGCGCCAGCGCGGAGGTGGCATTGTCCATCTCCTGCCCGTAAAGGGCGAGGTCAAACCCAGTACGGTTCCTAGCTTCGTCGTGCGCCTTGAGCAACAGCGACCCCGATCCGCAGGTCGGGTCATAAATGGTTTGCTTGCCACTGGTCGCATGGCCCAGTTCAATCACCATAGCCATGATGCGGGAGACTTCCGCCGGGGTATAAAACTGCCCTTTGGATTTTCCAGACTCGGTAGCGAAGTGGCGCATCAGGTATTCATATGCATCACCCAGCAGGTCGTCGCCTTCTGCGCGGTTGCGCGCAAAGTCCAGCCCCTCGAAAATTGCAACCAGTTTGGTGAGCCTCTCCACCATGGCCTGTGCCTTGCCGAGCTTTTCTTCGTCGTTGAAGTCGGGGAAGTCGGTGATCCTGAGCAGACCGGAATTGGCACCGGCCAGTTTGCTGGCGATTACGGTGAGTTTCTCGCCAATCTCCTTGTCGTTCTTCGCTGTCACCATGTCGGCGAAGCTGCCGCCTTTGGGGATTTCGATCAGCGCATCGGGATCATTCGCATATTTGTCGGAGACGTATTTGACAAACAACAGCGCCAGCACATAGTCCTTGTATTGCGAAGCATCCATGCCGCCGCGCAGTTCGTCACAGCTTTTCCAGAGAGCTGAATAGAGTTCGGATTTCTTGATGGCCATGTGTTTTTTTAGTTGTCAGGTTGTGGGACGCAACCGTTGCAGCAGCACATGCAACGCTTTGCCGCGATGGCTGATGGCGTGTTTTTCGTCGCGCGACAATTCCGCGCTCATCTTGTTGAGTGACGGCAGCCAGAACAGCGGGTCGTATCCGAAACCGCCATCGCCGCGTTCCTGGTGCGCGATCTCGCCGTGCCACTCGCCTTCGGCGATCAGCGGCTGCGGATCGTCGGCGTGGCGCAGCAGCACCAGCACGCAGTAGTAATGCGCGCACCGGTCGGCGATACCCTGCATCTCGCGCAATAATTTTTCGTTGTTGCGTTGATCGGATTTTGGACTATCACCCGCATAGCGTGCTGACAGCACGCCGGGTGCACCGCCCAGCGCAGTAACGCAGATGCCGGAATCATCCGCCAGCGCCGGCAGCCCGCTCAGGCGGCTGACATGGCGTGCTTTGGCGAGCGCATTCTCGATGAAAGTGACGTGCGGTTCTTCCGCTTCCTCTATGCCGAGCTGCGCCTGGGTCAGCACCTCGATGCCGAGCGGCTGCAACAGGAACTGGAATTCGCGCAATTTGCCGGGGTTGTTGGAAGCGATGACGAGTTTTTGCATGGGTTTTAGCACATCCTGGAAATCTTTTGTCCACAGACTATTGATTTTGAAAATCACCTATTCGTCCACGAAAAACACGAAAGGCACGAAAAGTTGAAATGAATTTATACGGCAAAGTTGAACCCTGAAAGGCAAGCTGCCGAACCGCTACATATCATTTTTTTTCGTGCCTTCCGTGTTTTTCGTGGATAATTTTTTTCGGGTTTTGTCAGAGCTAATCTTTTTCCAGCACTGCCTTCTGCATCGCAATCAACTCGGCAATGCCGTTTTTCGCCAGTTCCAGCAATTCATCCATCTCGGCACGGGTGAAGGCATGGCCTTCCGCAGTGCCCTGCACTTCGACGAAGCGGCCGTTACCCAGCATCACCACATTCATGTCGGTGTCGCATGCCGAGTCCTCGAGGTAATCCAGATCCAGCACCGGCTTGCCCTGGTAAATACCGACTGAGACTGCGGCAATGAAATCCTTGAGCGGTGATTCCTTGATCAGCCCTTTGCCGAGCAGAAGTCTCACCGCGTCGTACAGCGCAACGAAAGCGCCGGTGATGCTGGCGGTGCGGGTGCCACCATCGGCCTGGATCACGTCGCAGTCGATCTGAATGGTGCGCTCGCCGAGTTTTTGCAGATCCACCACCGCGCGCAGGCTGCGCCCGATCAGGCGCTGTATCTCCTGGGTACGCCCGGACTGCTTGCCTTTTGCCGCCTCACGACCCATGCGTTCGCCCGTGGAGCGCGGCAACATGCCGTATTCCGCGGTGATCCAGCCCTCGCCGCTGCCTCTTTTATGCGGCGGAACTTTTTCATCAATGCTGGCAGTGCAGATCACTTTGGTGTCGCCGCACTCGATCAGCACCGACCCTTCGGCATGTTTGGTGTAATGGCGGGTGATACGTATTTGACGCAATTCGCTGGGCAATCTCTGGCTTGGGCGCATAGATGGATTCTCGTTTGAAGGTAATGGTTGAAAGGTGCAAGTGATCCGGTTATGAAATCTCCAGGACATGGCTGACCGGCACCGCCGAATCGTGCCTGGTTTCACGCTCACCCCAACGCACCGCAAGGCCGGTGGCATTATCGGAGTGTCCGCTTTCGCGCTGTACTGCGGTTTCGATCAGGACATCCAGCACAACTGCAACCGGCCCGTCGGCAAATGCATCGACCAGTTCACTGTCTGTAAACGGTCCCCACAGGCCATCGCTGCCGAGCAGCAGAACATCGCCGGATTGCAGCCTGAGGGGCTTGCCGTGCTCCATGTAGAACACGTCATCGATCCCGCCAAGACAATGGGTGATATGGTTGCGCTGCGGATGGACGCGCGCTTCCTCGGCTGTGAGCTGTCCCGATTCGACCCACTGCTGCACCGCTGAGTGATCGATGGTCCTGACCGCCACCTTGCCGTCGCGCAGCAGGTAAAGACGCGAGTCCCCGGCGTGGCCACTATACATCTTGCCATCCTGTATCAGTGCTGCGACACAGGTTGTCCCGGGAAAACCGCCCATATTATTGTCGTGCGGAAGACTCATGATGCGATCGTGTGCCTGCTGCATGGCATCGAGGATGAACTTGTCAGGGTCGGCAATACGCGGCTGGTTAACCCGGCCAAATGCTTCGACAAAAGTATCGATGGTCATGCCGGCCGCCAACTCCCCGTGCAAATGCCCGCCCATCCCGTCCGCCAACACCAGCAGCAAAATATCGTTATTGAAGACGTACGCAACGCGATCCTGGTTGAATCTGCGATTGCCGATATGGCTGGCCTGGTGGATCGAGAAGTTCATGGTTAAGGGAAAAAATTCACAGGATGCAATCGTAATATAATGTACCGTTCCAGCCCAGCCTTTTATTCGAAAGCTTCTCGCCATGATACTCAGCATGACCGGCTACGCCACCGCCGGTGCGGAACTCGACAGCGGATCCCTTACGCTCGAACTCCGCGCTGTCAACCACCGTTATCTGGATATCCAGTTGCGCATGCCGGACGAATTGCGCTGTTTTGAAGGAGAATTGCGTGCAGCGATCAGCGCGCAATTGCAGCGCGGCAAGGTCGAATGCCGCATCAATTACGCGGCACGACCCGCACAATGCGGCGCAGTGCTGAACAGTGCAATGCTCCGGCAGCTTGCCGCATGGAACGACGAGGTGCGAAGCAAGATACCCGATGCGCGCGGCCTGAGCGTGGCCGAGGTGCTGCACTGGAGCGGCTTGCTTGAGACACCTGCCGCTTCGGCAGACCAATTGCGCGCCGCGTTGCTCGACCTGATGCAGACCGTACTGCGGGAATTCTCCGCCTCGCGCGCCCGAGAAGGCGAAAAGCTCGGGGATTTCCTGTTGCAACGACTGGAAAAAATCGAGGTGTTGCGCAACGGCGTGATGCCGCACGTGCCCGCCGCGATCGCTGCCTACGAACAGAAACTCATCACGCGCCTGCAGGATGCGATGCAGAATGCGCAAGAGGATATCCGGGACGAGCGGGTTCGCCAGGAGATCACGCTATTCGCCAGCAAAATTGATGTGGATGAAGAATTGTCGCGGCTTGCCAGCCACCTTGCCGAAATGCGCCGCATTCTCAGCCACGGCGGTGCGGTGGGCAAACGGCTGGACTTCCTGATGCAGGAACTGAATCGCGAAGCCAACACGCTGGGCTCGAAATCGGTCGATGCCGACGTGTCGCGCTGCGCAATGGAGATGAAGATACTCATCGAACAGATGCGCGAGCAGATTCAAAACCTGGAATAAATTAATCGGAGTAATTAATGTCTGGAAACCTGTTCATCATCAGCGCGCCTTCGGGCGCCGGCAAAACCAGCCTGGTACAGTCCCTGCTGGGCCACGACCCGCACATCGACTTGTCGGTCTCCTACACCACACGTGATCCGCGCAACGGGGAACAAAACGGCAAGGACTACCACTTTGTCAGCCGCGAGACCTTTCTCGGCATGGCCAAACGCGGCGAGTTCCTGGAAAGCGCCGAAGTTTATGGCAACCTGTACGGAACGTCGCAAACCTGGATCAGCCGGGAAATCGCCAAAGGGCGGGATATATTGCTGGAAATCGATTGGCAGGGCGCAGCCCAGGTACGCCAGCTGTTTCCCGACTGCATCAGCATATTCATTCTGCCGCCATCCAAAGCAGCACTGGAGCAGCGCCTGAAGGGTCGCGGCAAGGATAGCCATGAAGTGATCGCGAAACGCATGGCGGCGGTCCGCGAGGATGTCTCGCACGTTGCTGAATTCAATTATGTTATTATCAACAACAATCTGGATGACGCGTTGCAGGAATTCGCCGCCGTGGTGCTTTCCGCCCGACTGCGTTGCAGCAGGCAACTGTCACGACATCAGGACTTGATCAACCAGCTACAAAAACCGGAGTAAATCATGGCACGTATTACCGTCGAAGAATGTCTCAACCAAATCCCCAACCGCTTCGAATTGACGCTGGTCGCCGCCTATCGCGCCCGACAGTTATCAAATGGTGCCGCCCATCTGGTGGAGAACAGCAAGGACAAGCCCACCGTCATCGCGTTGCGTGAAATCAGCGAGGGCAAGGTCGGCAAGGAAATCCTGAATCGCGGGCAGGCATAATTAAAGTGACTTCAAGGGTGCCTCAAAAAAATCAGAGTTCGCCCAAATGCAAGGCGTGGAAAAAATTTCGCAGCGCCGCATATATTTGATATGTTAGCAAGAAATTTTTTTCGCAACACTGCAGTTGGGATGAAATCTGGATTTTTTGAGGTACCCTTAAATGGCCGACGCAGATTTACTAATAGAGGAACTCTCCGCCTATCTTAAACCGCAGGATGTCGAACACGTCCGTGTAGCGATAGAATTCAGCCGTGCGGCGCATCAGGGGCAGATGCGCCAGTCCGGCGATCCGTACGTCTCCCACCCGATTGCCGTCGCCCGCATCCTGACCCCGCTGCACATCGATGCCCAGGCAATTATCGCCGCGCTGTTGCACGACGTGGTCGAGGACACCGAAGTCACCTCCGAAGATGTCGCCGAAAAATTCGGCAAACCGGTCGCGGAACTGGTCGACGGACTGAGCAAACTGGACCGGATCCGTTTCGAGACACGCGAGGATGCCCAGGCGGAAAACTTTCGCAAGATGCTGTTGGCGATGGCGCGCGATGTTCGAGTCATCCTCATCAAGCTGGCCGACCGGCTGCACAACATGCGCACGCTCGATTCCATGGCGATCGACAAACGCGAACGCATCGCCCGCGAGACCATGGAAATCTATGCGCCCATCGCCAACCGGCTCGGCCTGAATGATCTTCACCACGAACTGCAGGATCTGAGTTTCAAATACCTGCACCCGAACCGCTATGCGGTGCTGGCAAAAGCGCTGCAAGTGGCACGCGGCAACCGGCGCGAGGTGGTCGGAAAAATTCTCGAGGCAATACGGCAGAGGCTGGCAGAGCGCCATATCGAAGCCGATGTCACCGGCAGAGAAAAGGACATCTACAGCATCTACCGCAAAATGCAAAGCAAGTCGCTGGCTTTTGCCGAAGTACTGGATATCTACGGCTTTCGGGTCTTGGTCAACGATTTTGATTCCTGCTATGTGGCCCTTGGCCTGTTGCATGGTTTGTACAAACCAATACCGGGCAAATTCAAGGATTACATCGCCATTCCCAAAGTTAACGGCTATCAATCGATACACACCACGCTATTCGGCCCTTTTGGCACGCCCATCGAAATCCAGATACGCACCCATGAGATGCACAAAATCGCCGAGGCCGGCGTCGCTTCGCATTGGCTGTACAAAAGCGGCCACGAAACGATCAATGATCTGCACAAGAAAACCCACCAGTGGTTGCAGGAACTGCTGGAAAGCCTGAGCCAGAGCAGCGACTCATCCGAATTTCTTGAGCACCTCAAGGTCGATCTGTTCCCCGACGAGGTATACGTGTTCACGCCCAAGGGCAAGATACTGTCCCTGCCGCGCGGTGCGACCGGGGTGGACTTTGCCTACAGCGTCCACACCGACATCGGTAACCGCTGCATCGCCGTCAAGGTGAACCATGAACTGGTACCGTTGCGCACCGAACTCAAGAATGGCGACCGCGTGGAAGTGATCACCGCCTCGCATGCCAAACCCAATCCTGCCTGGCTGGGTTATGTCGCCACCAGCAAGGCGCGCAGCCAGATCCGCCATTTTCTCAAGACCATGCAGTCGGGCGAATCGGCACTACTCGGCGAGCGACTGCTCAACCAGGCTTTGCAATCGCTGGGTGTCAAACCACAGGACATGGACGAGGCGCGCTGGAACAAGTTGCTGAAAGATACCGGGGTAAAAACTCGCCAGGATATGCTTGCCGACATCGGTCTGGGCCGGCGTCTCAACGTGGTGGTGGCGAGGCAACTGGCCAGCATCAGCGAAACCACGGCCAATGAAATGGCGCCCAACCCGGTTATCACCATACAGGGTACCGAAGGCATGGCGGTACAGTTCGCCCCCTGTTGCCGCCCGATTCCCGGCGACCCTATCATCGGCGTGATCAAGAGCGGGCAAGGCTTGCTGGTGCATACTCACGACTGTCCGACACTGCGCCGCGGGCGCAACAGCGGCGAGCAATGGCTGGATGTGGCATGGGACAAGGACATCAACCGCCCCTTTGATGTCAACATCAAACTGCTGGTCGCGGACCGCAGGGGCGTGCTCGCCAAGGTTTCCGCCGCGATCGCCGAAGCAGAAGCCAACATCGAGAACATCAACTTTACCCACGAAGGCGAATACTCCGGACTGCATTTCACCCTTGAGGTCAACAACCGCCTGCATCTCGCCAACATCATGCGCAGCTTGCGCGGGATACCGGAAGTGGTGAGGATCATACGGGTGAAGAGCGCGACGTGATTTTTCAGGACGGGTTAGCGGGGTTTGGCGCAACCCATCAAAATCAAAACCGCTGTGGGTAGCCCGGCAGCTATAACCAATTACTTAGCCAGTGTCTTTTGCTGGGTTAGTCAGATGGCGGGTAGTTTGATCAGCCACTTTTCTTGCAAAGAAAAGTAACCAAAAGCAGGCGCCCCGGGTTTGCCACCCCTGCGCAGCACACAGGTGATGACAAGCAACAACCCTAAATTCGGGTAGCACGTTGCGCCACCCTGCCGGGCTGGATACCAAGCGCCAAATCCAGCTTTCAGTTGGGCTATTACAAGGCTCAATGGGCGGCTATGTGCCAAGATTCGACGGTCAAGGATGTCGTTACACACAATCGCTCCTCGGCCTTTGCGGCCCTTGGTAATTTTATGAAAGCGGTATCGCTTCAGCCAGCGATAATGTCCGGTTCCAAATTTTTCGAACTATCACTTTCGACGAAGCAGTCGGTCGAACTTTCCAGAAGTGGACAGTCAAAGTTTATCCAGGCAGTCATGGTGGTCGCCGTTTCGTACCTTCATTGTTATACGTCGTTCTACGTGAAGTGGAGCCAGGAATCTGGTTCGAAGATTTTCGCGGGCACCGGTTTACTGAACAAGAAGCCCTGCATTTCGTCGCAATTCAGTGAAAGGAGTTGGCGCGATTGCTGCTCGGTTTCGCCCCCCTCTGCAACCACTTTTAGCTTCAGTGCATGTGCCAGGATGTGTTAATCAGCGCAATGATTTTTCCATTTCACGTTATTTTTAGGACATTGTAAAATCTGGTGGAATATTCATGCAATAAGTCGTTCCAGCAAGTCTTGCTCTGGATCAATACAAGCTGCTTCATGGCAAACGCAAGACGTGTGGTTCACACTGCCTCGGGCAACAGGACAACTGGACATGTCAAATACTCGCGAAACAATCCGCCTCCATTGGTTGCAATATAAAATTTACGGGAGTAGTATAAAAATTGGTCTATTGACTGAGGGATTAATTATGAAATATTTGACTCTCTTGCCTGCCATCATGGTATTTATGCTTGCTGGCAACTTGCTATCAATTTCATTAGCCGAAGCTGCACCCACTGGACAGGTGACGATCACAGGGAATGTGCCAATTGCTTGCGACCTACTAGTGCAGCAGGAAGCAGGTGCAGCCAGTATCCCCGACATTTCTGTAGGACATGCTAATCGCCATATTGCCACGGTCACTGAAACCTGCAATAGCCCAGACGGCTATACCGTTACAGTGACAGGCGCCAATACGGGAGATCATAATGGTATGTTTATTGATCCTGTCAGCACAGATTCTCACCCATTCACAGTTGATTACAACGGCGTTCCGGTTTCACCTGGTGGCGTTGTGACGGATAGCGTCGTGCCTGTTTTTGGCCTGCAGAAAAGTGTAGATATCACATATCCTGCGGATGAGACGCTTAACGGCACCGTGACCGATTCCTATGAAGAAACCCTTATCTTTACCATGACGGCTAAATAGGAGATTTCCCATGCGCACCTTTCTGCTTTTGGTTTTCGCCCTGACTTTTTCCGTCGCGGCAGTAAATGAGGCCAGTGCTTTTCGTTTTTCACCATTCCGTGCAAAATTCTTACCATCCGGCGATGGTGCGAATCAGCTTTTCAAGGTGGAAAATAATACGGATGAACCGGCTTCGGTACAGATTCGCATTACAACGCGCGATGTTGACGTTGATGGTGGCGAGAAAAATGTAGATGACGAAAAAGATTTCTTGATTTATCCCGCGCAATTGGTTCTGAAGCCGCATGAAAGCCGTTCGGTTCGAGTTCAGTGGGTTGGCAACCCTAACCTTAAGGAAGAGAAAGCCTATCGCATCATTGCCGAACAGTTGCCGGTCAACCTCGACAGGAACAAACCTCATGTCAGCACGGTTAAGTTCCTAGTTTCCTATCACGGCGCCTTATTTGTGACTCCGCAAGGCCTTTCGAACAACGTAACACTCGACTTTTCCGGCACGACGCATGATGTAACGGGCAAGAAATATTTAGAAATAGTGTTACACAATCGCGGCACGCAGCATGCTATGTTACGCAACCTGAAGCTCCATATTAAAGATAACAAGGCTAATGTGGTAACGCTTTCCGGTGAAGATCAGCTAAAAGGTATTACTGGCGAAGGAATTTTAGCCGGGCATAGGCGTCAATTCATGATTCCTTGGCCCAAGGCACTTACTGGTGTCCCTACGCACATCGATTTCACCTTTGATAAGGGAGCATTTTAAGCGGTGCCTTTGGCATGTGGGTTAGGAAATATCTCTGCGCCTTGTTGATATTCTATAGTCTGTTCTATGCAGACTGCCTTGCGTCTGATTTTCCACCACAAAATTCCGTCCCGATTTCAGTGCCGCTTTATCTTGATAAGCGTCCTATGGGCACGGTTCAGATGTTCATTATGCCAGACCCGCAATTGAGTTACGTCGAGGCTGCGCCACTACTTAAAATGCTTATTAACTTAGTGCCCGAAGAAAAGCTTAAAGCCATAGAGGCTGCTGCGACGCACGGTTTTCTGAATATGAGAGATGGAGCAAAGAGTGGTATCGAGCTTCGCTTCGATGAAATGCTGATTGCGTTAGTCGTCACGATACCCTCTAAGAACAAAAAACAGCAGTCGTTGAAGGTTCGTCGCAATTTTGATGTGTCTAACAAAGTCATTACACCACCAAGCACAGTTTCGGCATACCTGAATATTTTTGGAGCACAGGACTACGTCGATAGCGGCCTGCAACAGCAGTATATAGGCCGACAGCCTTTCCGGATGAGTACCGATGGTGCGCTCAATATGAATAGTTGGGTGCTGGAAGGCAGCGGAAACTATGTCGAGAACAGCACGCATCCTTGGCAACGCAGCAACACCCGGCTGGTACATGATCTGCCGGATCATATGATACGTACCGCACTGGGGGACTTATCATATCCAGTTGAGGGTTTTCAGAGCTATCAGCCTATGCTGGGTCTGACCGTGGCGCGCAATTTCGATTTACAGCCATACCGCGTCTCGGAACCAACCGGACAAATGTCTTTTTTCCTCAACTCACCTTCGCGCGTGGATATTTATGTCAATAACCAAAAAGTACAAACGCTGCAGCTTAATTCAGGTCCGTTCAACATTTCAGATTTTCCGGTGGTTAACGGCAGCAACAACGTAAAGTTGGTGATTACCGATGCTGCAGGGCGCGTTGAGGTAAGAAATGTCGCTATTGTTAGCGACGCCAATCTACTCGCGGCGGGATTGCAAAAGTTTGCTTACAACATCGGGGTCGTTTCCAGCACTGTAAATGGTAGTCCTCAGTATGATTTTAGCCAGCCAGTTCTTTCTATCTTTCACCGTTATGGTCTCACGGACAATCTGACATTGGGCGGTAATCTGCAGGTTGATCGTTTACAACAAATGGCCGGATTCGATACGACTATCGGGAGCAAATGGGGTGTCCTTCGTGCCGATTTGGCCAGCAGCCATCTAACCAACGGTGGCAGCGGCTTCGCTTGGCAAACTCAATACCAGATTGCCGGTTCCGGAAATGGCGAAGATGATGGTCATATTAATGGGAAAAAGAATTTCACGTTGCTGGCGAGTTACCGCAGTGAAAGCTTCGCTCCGCTTGGTCTTTTGCTGCCGAATAATTTTTCATCTTATCAGTTGACCACGCGTTACACACAGCAATGGTCGTCAACCGTCAATCTGGGTATCGGCGGGAACTATAGAGTCGGCCGCAGTACTCAACCTGACAGCTGGAGCTATACACTGTCAATGGACAAACAATTATCCGGTAATATTCATATCAACGCCAATCTTGAACAGCGGTCCATCGAGGGTTATGGCGCATTTCTGTATTTGAATTGGACGCCACAGGACTCGCGCAATTCAATCAATAGCAGCTATGACAGCTTTAGTAATACCGCGCGCACTGACTGGAATTATGCCCAGGAAAACCGGACAAATAGCATAAGCGGATCGGCTGGCATCGTGCATGCAAAAGATAGTTACACAGGTGCCGGCAGCTTCACTTACTTTAACGAGCGCGGTCAAGTAACCATGAGCCACGATGTCGTCACGCCATATGGTAATAATACTGCTTCCCCAAATACCACCAAGTCTCGGAGCGAATTGCGCTTTGCCTCGGCAATTGTTTATGACGATGGGCATGCAGCACTGTCGCGTCCTATCAGTAACAGTTTCATAATGTTCTCGGCTGACCCGTCGATAAAAAAATATCCAATCGGCATTAACCCACAAGGCTATCGGAACGAGGAGCGCACTTATGAAGCCGTGACCGATACTTTAGGGCCGGTTGTGCTGCCAGACCTGACACCCTATCTCTATCGTACAGTTCAGGTGGACGCGAGTCATCTGCCGCCCGGTTTTGATGCCGGTGAGAGCACCTACACGTTCTATCCGACTTACCGTAGCGGCACTTTTGTGCGACTTGGCAGTAATGCCAACGTACTGCTCGACGGTACACTGAAATATAGCGACCAGACGCCAGTGTCTTTGCAGGCTGGTAGTTTAAGTCTTGCCGGGCAAACCAATGCCAGTTTCGAAACCTTCTTTACCAATCGTGCTGGCCGTTTCCGTATCGACAAACTGAAACCGGGTCAATATGTGATGCAGCTTTACAAATTCCCTGGCATTACGTTACGTATTACTGTACCTAAAGGCGCTGCCGGGCCGACGCAAGCCGGAGTATTGATATTCCCGACCACAACAGAAAAGTGATGCCAGCAAATGGTTCCGCACAAGAATATAGGGTTAATTCAGTGCAAACGCCTTCCTAACTCGAACAGGAGAAACAGGGCATGAAATACGGGATTACTTTTTTTTACCTGCTCACATTCTTTCCGAATAATGTTCAAGCTTTATGCATTAATCTGGCTTTTGGTGACGTACCATCGCTTGTGATGTTCGAAGGTGGCAGTAGCGGCTACGCCGTGTATGACCCACAGGAATATCTTCAGACTGTCAATTTTCAAGTACGCGGCGAGGCAACCGGTGTTACCTGCGAGTATTTTGTGACGCTGAGCGTCGGGCAATCGGGAAATTTTAACCAACGCACGATGTCTGGGATCAGCAACATCCTGAACTACAACGCTTATGTAGATAGTGGTAAAAGTAATATCTTCAAATCACTACCTGGCGCGACGCAAAGCGAAATTATTACTGGCAGCTTTCCCATTGCACTAGCACTAACCCAGACCAACAACCATGAATTTTTTTGGACGATAAACCCGCAACAAATTGTTTCGGCCATCGGTGTACCATATGTCGACGGCAACTTGACGCTTAACCTTTACAGCGGCCTGTTTTTTCTCAGCCCAACCTTGGTTGCCACGAAAACCATCACGTTTCAGGCGTTTGTTGACAGCAGTGTTGATGTTTCTTTGGTCGAGTCAGGCAAGCCATTTGATATTGGTGAAACAACACAACTGGTAAATTTCGGTAACCTCGAAAGCGGCGAGCAGCGTGGTTTCGATGTGGTGGTGCGCAGTAACAACAGTTATTCAGTAACAATGCAATCGCAGAATCACCAACTTCTGGTTCACTCACGGGAACCGACGGTTTCCGGTACCGTTCCCTACAGCATCACTTTCAATGGCGGCGGCGTTGATCTGTCGACTGGCGCACCCGTACAAATAATCGCCGGCACCGACACTACACCCGCAACCGGCACCGCTTTCCCCATCGAATTCACGGTCGGCACACTCTCAGGCGCTGAACCAGCTGGAACTTATTCTGATGTTATAAATGTCGAAGTCACGGCAAATTGAAACGGGGTTCGCCATACTAACTCAGGGCAGCTGAGGTAGTATCAGTCATCCAACACATGCGCACATTCGAGCAATGTGCGCCCGAATAATTCCCTTAATAAAACGGAAATAACATCCAGCAATTTTGCTCTATATAACTTAGCCTTCACCTGCGAAAATTTTGGATTTTTGCTACTCAAACTATTGCTTCATGATGAACTGACATGTTTACCAATTTTTTTGGTTTAGGTTTAGCAGAAAAAAGTTCTACCTAAGTGCTCGGGCATCAGAATTACACTCATATGCAGGAGTGCATATTTTTATTCCACCGAATGGCAATGTAGTCTATATTTTCCACTCAATTTACCTAATGTTGCTCAGGAGTTAATTTGACGCAATTCAGTTCAGGTATCGCCATACAGGCGCTGCTCAAACGCTTTTCACTGGTATATCTGCCTGTCGTTATTATTCTGCTCTTGAGCATTCGATTCGACCAACAATTGCAGATGCGAAACATAGAAGTGCGTGAGGGCAGCCGCATCGAAATTGCCAAGGAGCGGGTTACGCAAGATATGTTGGCGGTTGACACCGATCTGCGGGTCATCGCCAACCTGTCCTTGCTGCAAAGGTAGCTGGACAGCGGTAATCCAAAACTTCGAACAGAACTGGAAAAGTTTTTTCTGGTGCTGTCACGGGAAACACATCGTTATGACCAGATACGCTACCTTGACGCCAGTGGTCAGGAAGTCGTTCGCGTCGATTTCAATGCTGGCAAACCTGTCATTGTGTCGCGCGAGCAGTTACAAAATAAGTCAGGACGCTATTACTTCAGTGACACGATCAAGCTCGATCAGGGCAATATATTCGTCTCGCCACCGGATCTGAATATTGAACATTGCAGCCTGGAGATACCCTACAAACCGATGGTTCGTTATGGCACGCCGGTGTTTGATCGTGCGGGACACAAGAAGGGCATAATCCTGCTCAATTATTTTGGCAATGAGCTACTTAAAAACTTCCGCGCAGTTATGCAAGGCGGCATTCAGCATAGCAGCATGCTACTCAATCGAGATGGTTAGCGCGAGTTCCGCAGCCGCCTGACCAGTCGAGCAACGCAGGGTACCGCGATGCGGCAGCAAACCGGGGTCTCCTTTTTTTTGATTACTTTCTTTTTGGCGAAGCAAAAAAAAGTGACTGATAAAACTACCAGCCATCTGGCTAACCCAGTAAAAATACCGGCCAAGTCATTGGTTATAGCTGCCGGTCTACCACCGGCGAAGTTGATTTACCCCATATCAAACAACAGCACTTCCGCATTCTTCGCCACACTCAATTCAACCTTTACCTCATCCGAATATTTCAACGCATCCCCTGCCGAAAGCGTGTTCCCATTGGCTTGCAGGCTGCCGCGTGCAACGTGCAGATAGGCTTTGCGGCCCGCAGCCAGAGAATAATCCAAAGTCTCCGCTACATCCAATCGTGCGGCAAACACGCGCGCGTCCTGATGGATCAACAACGAGCCTTGCGCCGCATCGGGCGACGCCAGCAGGCACCAGCGGGCTTGCTTCGCATCCAGCGCAAATTCCTTTTGCTGATAGCCCGGCGCCAAGTCTTGCTGATCCGGAATGATCCAGATTTGCAGCAGATGCACTGCCTCGACCGGTGAAGGATTGACCTCGCTGTGGCGTACACCGGTACCCGCGCTCATCACCTGAACTTCCCCATAACGGATGTCTCCGCTGCTTCCGGTGCTGTCTTTGTGGCGCAGCGTGCCACTCAACACATAAGTCAGGATTTCCATATCGCGGTGCCCGTGCGTACCGAACCCCGTGCCGGCCTGCACGATGTCCTCGTTGATCACGCGCAGCGGTCCGAAATTTTCATGCTCCCGATCACGGTAATCCGCAAACGAAAAGCTGTGCCAGCTTTCCAGCCACCCGTGTTGTGCGTAACCCCGCTCACCTGCCCTGCGCAGAACGATCATATTTACCCCCGTAATGTTGCAACATGCCAAGCATGGCTGATGCCTTGTCCAGCGTTTCCTGAAACTCGGCTTTCTCTTCGGAATCAGCCACGATGCCGCCGCCTGCCCAGCACCGTATCTTATCCCCCGAATAAATCAAAGTGCGGATCGCGATGTTGCTGTCCATATTTCCGTCGAAACCGATATAGCCTATCGTTCCGCAATAGATGCCGCGACGGTGCGGCTCAAGCTGGGCGATTATCCGCATGGCGCGCAGTTTTGGCGCACCGGTGACGGAGCCGCCGGGAAAACAATCGCACAGCGCATGCAGTGCATCGCGCCCCTCGATCAACTCGCCCTCCACTCTGCTGACCAGATGATGTACGCTGGCGAAGCTTTCCACCTCGAATAATTTTGGCACGCGTACCGATCCCGGCAAGCAGCTTTTGCCGAGGTCATTGCGCAACAGATCCACGATCATCAGATTTTCCGCACGGTCTTTGGGATGATTCTGCAACTCCAAGGCAAGCAGGCTATCCTGTTGCGCATTGCTGCTGCGCGGGCGTGTGCCCTTGATCGGCCTGGTTTCCACTCTGCGCTTCGCCACGCGCAGGAAACGTTCCGGAGATGCGCAAAGAATTTGCGCCTGCGGCAGGTTGAGGAATGCGGAATATGGTGCCGGACTCAGACTTCGCAGAGTGAGATAGGCGCCCAGGGCATCTCCGCTGGCAACTGCACTGAAGCGTTGCGCGAGATTGACCTGATAGCAGTCACCCGATTTCAAATAGTTCTGCACTGACGCGAATGCGCTGGCGTAACTGGCCCGGGTGAAGTTGGAGGTAATATCACCATGCACGCGAAAATCATCTTGCGGAATCCCCGGGCTATCCCGCAGGAGGATCAGTATTTTCGGCAACAAGTGCGCTGTTTCCGCGAACCGCTGGTGCGAAACCAGGCGTGCGGTGCGCTGCTGGTGATCCAGCACCAATGCCCAATCATATATCCCTATTGCCATATCAGGAAGATGCCCGGTACTCCGTTCAGCTTCCGGGATTCCAAGCGTGCGGCTCATCAAGTCATATCCCCAATAACCCAGCGCTCCACCGGCAAACGGCACATCCGCTACGGGCTCTGCTTGCTCACCCAGTTCATTGCGCAGCAATGCGAACGGATCGCCAACCGATGATTCCCCATTCAACACCAGGGTGCGCTGGGGGTTGGCAGTTATGATGTCATAGCGTGCCAAGCCGCCACTATCCAGCCATATCGCCCAGGGCAGATCAGCCAGCGCAGAATAGTATCTCGCAGCATCGATTCGATAAGGAAGATCGGCAGAATAGAAACTCATTGGATATCGGGTGAAATTTATCGCCGCTACGATAGCATCATTAAAAATTCAGGGGTCAGAACATCCATCGCAAATCGGCCGATTTGCAATGAGAACGAAAAACCGCACCAACATTGCGTTGGCGGAATAAAAAGGCGCACGCACCAGTTAGTGCGCCCAAAACCCAAGCCTGCCGTGGTAAGCCCCTATTGCCCGCAAATACTACCCGGACACCAGGGGCTCACACCACAGCGATGCCACCGACTAGTTCGGCTTGCCGATTCCAGGTGTGGGAAAGGGCCAAGTAGCCGCCGGACGTACAGGAGCCGGCGCTGAAGGTGCCGGTGCTGCTGGCCTGGCCATCGCTGGAGCTGCCGGCTTTGCTGCCGGCTTCTTCGCTACTGCCTTTTTGGCGGCTGGCTTTTTAGCAGCGGCTTTCTTTGCTGCCGGCTTCTTCGCTACTGCCTTTTTGGCGGCTGGCTTTTTAGCAGCGGCTTTCTTTGCTGCCGGCTTCTTCGCTACTGCCTTTTTGGCGGCTGGCTTTTTAGCAGCGGCTTTCTTTGCTGCCGGCTTCTTCGCTACTGCCTTTTTGGCGGCCGGCTTTTTAGCAGCGGCTTTCTTTGCTGCCGGCTTCTTCGCTACTGCCTTTTTGGCGGCCGGCTTTTTAGCAGCGGCTTTCTTTGCTGCCGGCTTCTTCGCTAC
>Ga0307375_10001485_pt1 | contig 25562 bp, 17 predicted proteins | sample TR1MG_FD_202531 | JGI IMG/M metagenome (GOLD analysis project Ga0307375, IMG submission 202531) | Soil microbial communities from Risofladan, Vaasa, Finland - TR-1 | ecosystem: Environmental > Terrestrial > Soil > Coastal area > Acid sulfate soil | place: Finland: Risofladan, Vaasa | collected...
TCCAGTTTTCTTGCGAATGGTGAGTTTGACGGAACTATAATTGTTACTGAATCAGATGATGCAGGTTCTAGCTCCTCGACAATTGATTCTATTAGTTCTTTCTCCTCAAGATCAAGAACGACAGATTCAAGTGCTTTGTTAGCCATATAGCGGAACTGCTGATCTGTTATGGCTATTGCATTCCTGATCCAGGATAATTGTATAAGAATTAGTCCTGAAATAGCCAGGAAGAAAAAAATTGCCAGTAATACAATGATTTTCCGCTTCATATAGCTACAAAAGTACTTGTAACTATTCTAATTTCACATTCTTTAACTTTCTTTAACAACGTGTCCTGGTAGATCAGCTTTTTGCATAAACAGGTGAAAAGAAAAAATAAAATTATTTAACAAATCATTAAAATAATGTTAATTATCAATTTGTCAGGATAAATTATTCTTTATTGATATTTTATGGTTTATCTTTGAAGTGGGTTTGGCACAGTATTTGTTTTTTAATAATCAGAGGTTTTTTTCATAGGTTAGGTTAGTTTTAGGGTTATCAAAAAAGGAGAGGCTGACGGTTATAGTCAGCCTCTCTGCTTTTTATTTATGAGATATTTACACAGGCCAGTTAACTGAGGTTCTGAACCCTGATAATAGGTATCCCCTTTTCAACGGCGCTTTTATATATATGTTTTCTTATCAATGTTGATTTCTTCCTCTGGAGGTAGTTAAGGTCTATAATATATGATGTGCCGTTTGTCAGATTAAGTTTTACTTTACGTTGTTTATGAGGCATTACCATTTCTTTAATCTCAATCCACTGAAAAGAACGCCTTTTAGGTCTGATTATACCATATCTGAATTCAATTTTGCCGTAATCGACCAGAAAGAAGAGGTCACTTCTTTTAATTGAAGCAAGTGCAGCAAATAGTCCAACAATAAAACTTATCCCGAAAGGAGCAGTTGAAAGTACAGGGGGGATACTCTCGTGCCCGAACAAAGGTTTCGCAGTTACTACATATAATCCGGCGATAAAGAATAGTCCTGAGAATACCCACAAAAGTACTTTCCTGCCTTTTGAAAACTCCTCTTCTGAGAGGTTGAAATAAAGCTGTTCCATAATCTATGGGATAATGTATTGTAAGTTTTTATCATTTAAGGTCAATGTGTCAATAACAAATACTGCATTGACAGCTTCCGTTTCTCTGAGAAGCATTGTAATCTCTGACCCGTTATTGTCGCTCCCGGCATAATGAACCTGGAAGAGATAATCTATATTTTTCAATTTTTTAAGAAGGAACTGCTTGCCTGAACGGTTTGAAATAAGACTGTAAATAGTATCGTCTGAGTGATTTGTATGAGAGAATCTGCTGAAAATTAATTCACTGCCTGATTCATCATGGAGACTAAGAGGTGATTTGTTTTTCAGTGAGATACCCAGTTTTTTGTTAAGAGCAAGCGAAAGCTTATAATCTGGGTCAGTTGAGACGATCCCACAGAGAAATAAATTTTCATTATCATCCATATTCAGCTGGATACGCTTTATTTTATTAGTGTTCTTCATCATTTACGAGCCACAAATGATAAAGTTAAATAAAAAAAAATATTATTCCCTAAAAGGGTGAATAATCTTTGAGTCTTTTCCAGGCCTGACTGGCAGCCTCCTGTTCCGCCTCCTTCTTTGATGATCCCTGGCCAATACCCATCTCCTGCCTGTCGATTAATAAAGTGGTAGAGAATACAGATTTTTTAAGGTTAAAATCATATTCTTCATTATAGGTGAAGATGAGATTGGATTTCTTCTTCTGTACCCATTCAAATACCAGACTTTTGTAATCAGTATCAGTTTTAACAATTGTCTCGAGGTCAAGGTATTTATTGAGGATGTTTTTAATAAAAATCTTCTTCGTCTTTTTAAATCCTTTGTCAAGAAATACTGAACCAATTAGTGCCTCAAGAGCATCACCGTAAAGGTTTTTAGTAGGATGAAGAGAGCTTACATTGCTGATAAGTATTTTATTAATACCCATCGAAACAGCAAGCTGGTTAAGCACTTCCCGGTTAACAATACGCGAACGAATCTTCGTCATGAAACCTTCACTTGCATCAGGGAATATTTCAAAAAGGTAATCAGATAAAATGGCACTTATAACGGCATCTCCAAGGTATTCAAGTCTTTCATTATTGACTTTTTTGCCATTGGGAAGGCTGAATGTGGCAGAACGGTGGATGAATGCAATTTCATACAGTTTCAGATTTCCGGGCCTGAAACCAAAAATCTTTTTTAAACGAGAGCTAAACTCATGTTTATCAAGAATATACGTGCCATTTATTCTCCGCAGGAATAATGACACTATAAATCTGCTTTTTTGACGATAATAGATGCATTATGCCCGCCAAAACCAAATGTGTTGCTAAAGGCATAATTTACCGTCCTGTTCTGTGCTTTATTTAATGTTAGATTAAGGTTCTGGTCAATATCCGGATCGGGGACCTTGAAGTTGATGGTTGGAGGGACGATATCGTTCTTAACAGCCATTATTGCAGCTATTGCCTCCACAGCCCCTGCTGCTCCAAGCAAATGACCTGTCATCGATTTGGTGGAGCTGATGTTTAGTTTATATGCATGTTCACCGAAAACATCCACAATGGCTTTTGTTTCAGATATATCTCCAAGAGGTGTGGCTGTTCCATGAACATTTATATAATCGATATCCTCAGCCTTAATGCCAGCTTCCTGCATGGCAAGTTTCATTACATTCCTTGCGCCAAGACCTTCAGGGTGAGGTGCTGTCATATGATAGGCATCTGCAGTAAGTCCGGTTCCAACAACTTCGGCATATATTTTTGCACCTCTGGCTTTTGCATGCTCATATTCTTCAACTATCAGGGAGCCTGATCCTTCTCCAAGTACAAAGCCATCCCGTGTTTTATCAAAAGGACGGGAAGCGGTACTAAATTCTTCATTATTAGTTGAAAGAGCCTGCAAAGCATTGAATCCACCTATTCCTGGTTCATTGACACAGGCTTCGGATCCACCGGTAATAAAAATATCAGCCTTGCCCCATCGTATATAATTGACTGCATCAATTATGGAATTTGTAGAAGATGCGCATGCAGAAACAATTCCAAAGTTGGGTCCTCTGAATCCATATTTGATAGATATAACACCTGCAGCTATGTCGCCGATCATTTTTGGAATAAAAAAAGGACTGAACCGGGGAGTCCCATCTCCAAGGACATAACTTTTAATTGCCAGGAAAAAGGTTTCCAGTCCTCCTATTCCTGATGCCCAGATAACACCTACCCTGTCTTTATCAATCGATTCAAGATCTAATCCTGAATCGATGATTGCTTCATCAGTGGTTATCAGTGCATACTGGGAATAGAGATCCAGTTTGTTTGCCTCTTTCCTGTCGAAATATTTAGCAGAGTCGTAGTTTTTTAATTCACAGGCAAATTTTGTCTTGAATTTTTCTGTGTTAAAATAGGTTATCATGTTAGCGCCGCTAACACCATTCTTAAGACCTTCCCACGATTCAAGCAAATTATTACCAAGTGGAGTTAATGCTCCAATCCCCGTAACTACAACTCTTCTCATAAATTGATTTTTATAAATGCAAATTATTTTGCATTTTCCTCAATGTACTTTATTGCATCACCAACTGTACTGATGGTTTCTGCCTGGTCATCGGGAATTCCGATATTAAATTCTTTTTCGAACTCCATGATTAACTCTACAGTATCAAGAGAGTCTGCTCCCAAATCATTAGTAAAACTTGCTTCGGGAGTTACTTCTGATTCGTCAACTCCAAGTTTGTCTACAATAATTTCCTTTACTCTTGTGGCAATGTCCGACATAGTTATAAAATTTAATTAATATTAATTTTTGAACCATGCAAAGAAATATATTTGTACTATATTTTTCAAGAGATTTGATGTTTTTTATTGGTCATTCACTTTAAAATACAAATAGTCAGGGTTATAGCTGTTAATCTGATGGTTGTTAATAAATTAACACAAATATATTAATTGTCACTATATGAGGAATATAGCGATTTTTGCATCGGGGTCGGGTACGAATGCTGAAAATATAATTAAATACTTTTCGACCAAAAAGAACGCCAAAGTAACTCTGGTGTTATCAAATAAGCTTCATGCTAAGGTATTAGAACGAGCTCAGAACAATGGCGTGGAAACACTTTTTTTCGAACGGGATGATTTTTATAACTCAGCGAAGGTACTCGGGTATCTTTTGAAGAAGAAGATTGATTTTATAGTTCTTGCAGGTTTTCTCTGGCTTGTTCCTGCCAACATAACTAAAGAATACAAGGGCCGGATTGTCAACATTCATCCTGCCTTGCTGCCTGCATATGGAGGTAAGGGGATGTATGGCGAAGCAGTTCACAGGGCTGTTATTAAAAACCGAGATAGGGAATCAGGTATAACCATACATTATGTAAATGATCACTACGATAAAGGTGATATAATATTCCAGGCCAGGTGCTGGGTCGAACCTGATGATGATCATGAGTTACTTGCGAAAAAGATCCATGCGCTGGAGTATGAGCATTTTCCACGGATTATTGATGAACTCATTCAAAAGTCCCCAGCATAGTTAGCACCACACTCTTGTTAATTTCAAACCGTGACTTGTTCTCTTCAGCGACTGGTTCAACCGGAGGTGCTTCTACTTTAAGCGGATCGACAGGTGATCCGTTTCTGTAAAACCTGAAATCGAGATGAGGCCCTGTTGAAAGTCCGCTGCTCCCTACAAAACCGATAATGTCTCCCTGTTTTACAAATGCTCCGGAAAAAACACCTTTGCCGAACCTGCTCAGATGCATGTATGCAGTTGAGTAAACACTGTTATGCTGTATTCTGATTATTAATCCTGATCCATTTTCCCTTTTGGCTGATGTTATCCTTCCATCACCAATAGCATGAACAGGAGTGCCAACCGGCGCTGCATAGTCTACTCCGTAATGAGGCCTTCTGATTCTCAGAATCGGATGCAGTCTTGATGAAGAATATCTTGAACTTATTCTGGAAAATTGAAGCGGGGCTTTAAGGAAAGCTTTTCGGAGACTGTTACCTTCAATATCAAAAAATGATTCACGGTCGTCCTGAATAAATGGCACTGCAGTAAAAACAGCTCCTGACCAGCTGAACTGGGCACCGAAAATTCTTCCTGTCCCGAGCGATTTGTCATCCACATACAATTCTTCATAAATGACTTTGAAGCTGTCACCTTTCTGAAGACCAAAAAAGTCAACTGTCCAGGCAAATATTTCTGAGAGTTTAAAAGCAAGGGTGGGATGAAGACTGTCGGCTATCATCGCTTCCCAGAGAGAAGTTTCGATGGTTCCAGATGCGTATTTTATCTCGCTAATAATCTCTTTCCTGTATGGGGTTATGTAAATGGAATCATTGAAACTAAAAACATAACAGGTTGTAGGATCATGTTCATAAACCAGATATCTTGCCCTGGCTATTGTGTCCCTTTCGCAGAACAAAACATATTTATTTCCTGATCTGATCGTTCTTACATCAAATACCGATTTGAAATTTCTGACTGCATGATCAATTTCCTGCATTGTAACACCATGCTGCAACAGAATCTCAGACAAAAAGCCGTTACGTCTTATCTTTCCATAGATAAGATCAAAGGAATCAGACCTTATTCCGTACATGAATGCAGGAGTGATTGTATCAGCGGCCGGGAGTGAGTCACCTGAGACAGAAATATCTTCTTTTTCTCCTTTAACTGCCGGCTGACAGGAGTTAAGAAATATTGCTAAAGCTGCAAGCAGCAGGATATTAATTTTTCCTGACATCAGCCTGTTAATTCTTTATTACAATATTGACAATCCTGTTAGGAACAACAATTATATTGGATGGAGTTTTTTCTCCAAGCCATTTTTTTGACCTTTCATCAGACAGTACTGCACTAATTATTTCATCTTTTGTTAAGGAAACAGGAAGTAAAATGCTGAATCTCATTTTCCCGTTGAAGGATACAGGGTATTCGAAGTTGTCTTCTTTAAGGTATTCCTCATTATATGATGGCCAGGGTTCATATGCCAGCGTCTTTTCATTTCCAAGCAGCTGCCATAACTCTTCAGCTACATGGGGAGCAAAAGGTGAGAGCACTTTTGTAAAAGTAGCTGCTGTTTCATCAGACACCTTTCCCTTTTTTATGACTAGGTTAAGAAATATCATCATTGCTGATATGGCCGTATTGAAACGCAGATTCTCAATGTCTCCTCCTGCCTTCTTTATAAGATGATGTAATCCTTTGAGCACCTCCAGGTCTTCATCTCCGGCGAAAATATTTTCAGGATTTGAGAAGAATCTGAAAGCCCTGCCGAGGAAATTGAAAACGCCTTTTACCCCTTTATCGTCCCATGGTTTTGTCACATCCAGGGGACCCATAAACATCTCGTATAACCTTAGTGAGTCGGCTCCGTATTTTGACGTAACATCATCAGGATTCACGACATTTTTCAGCGATTTTGACATCTTGGCAACGATCTGTCTTAGTTCCGGACCATCCTCTCCATGGAAAAACCTGCCATCACGTTCAACAATCTGGTCTGCCGGGATTTTCATTCCGGTCTCCGTTTCATAGGCAAATGCCAGGATCATTCCCTGGTTGAACAGCTTCATGTAGGGTTCATCAGTTGATACTATACCAAGGTCATATAATACTTTATGCCAGAAGCGGCTGTAAAGAAGGTGAAGTACTGCATGTTCTGCACCACCGATATAGAGGTCAACCGGCATCCAGTATTTTTCCTTGTCCGGATCAAAGATGAGCTTATCATTGTTGGGATCTATAAAGCGGAGATAATACCAGCATGAACCTGCCCACTGAGGCATAGTATTGGTTTCCCTTCTCCCTTTCCGGCCTTTGCTGTCAGTTACATTCAGCCATTCGTCTGAATTGGCCAGAGGAGATTCTCCTGATTCTCCGGGGAGATATTTTTCAAGTCCAGGAAGCTCAAGGGGGAGTTCGGATTCAGCCAATAGAGTTATTTCACCATCTTCCCAGTGAATAACAGGGAAAGGCTCACCCCAGTACCTCTGACGACTGAAAAGCCAGTCACGAAGCTTGTAATTAACCTTGGCTTTTCCCAGGTTACCCGCTTCAAGCCATTTTGTAATTTTATGAATCCCTGTTTCCTTGTTCAGTCCATTGATGTCAATCCCTGTTGATTCATTAGCAGAATTGATGTATTTTCCATCCTCTGTCCAGCACTCCTCTCCTTCAAGGATTCTTTTTTTCTGATCAGGATCTGATACATCGGGGTCCTGTATGCAGACGATGGGGAGACTGAATTTTTTCGCAAATTCAAAATCGCGGGTATCATGTGCCGGAACAGCCATTATGGCTCCGGTACCATAGCCTGTAAGAACATAATCTGCTACCCAGACAGGGATGAGTTTATTATTTACAGGATTTACTGCAAATCTTCCGGTGAATACCCCGGTTTTATCTTTTGCAAGGTCAGTACGGTCCAGGTCTGATTTAAGCGAAGAGGCCTTTATATATTTATTGACTTCATCCCTGCAGGAACTGGTTGTAATAAGCTCAGTAAGCTGGTGCTCAGGAGCTATTACCATATATGTTGCACCAAACAGAGTATCAGGCCGGGTTGTAAAAACAGTAAGTTTTTCATCTAATCCCTCAATTCTGAAATCTACTTCAGCACCTGTTGATCTTCCAATCCAGTTACGCTGCATATCCTTGATTCCCTCAGGCCAGTCCAATTTGTCAATACCTGTCAGAAGCCTTTCAGCATAATGCTGTATGCGAAGCATCCACTGCTTCAGGTTTTTCTTCTCTACCCTGTTACCACATTTTTCATGTGATCCGTCAGTAAGTACCTCCTCGTTTGAGCATACAATTCGGCAACTGGGGCACCACCAGACCTGTGCATTAGCATAATATGCAAGACGCCGGGAATCTGTAAATTTAACAATCTCATCCTGACCGAGTTGCATGATATTTTCAGGAACATGTAATTCTGAGATTGGTCTTCCTTTCTGTAGAGTGTTATCGAACCAGGTATTATAAAGCTGAATAAAAATCCATTGTGTCCATCTGAAATATTTGGGATCAGTGGTGTTGATTTCCCTGTCCCAGTCATAGCTCAGCCCAAGCTCTTTTATCTGTCTTCTGAATGTATCGCAGTTGTTTTTAGTTGTTATGGAAGGGTGTGTTCCGGTCTGGATTGCATATTGTTCAGCAGGGAGGCCGAATGCATCCCATCCCATGGGGTGAAGGACGTTGAATCCTTTCATTCTCTTGTATCTGCTGTAGATATCGGTAGCAGTATAGCCTTCGGGATGTCCTACGTGCAATCCGGCACCGGAAGGATATGGGAACATATCGAGGATATAGCATTTATTCGGGTTGGTAAGGTCATCGGGGGTTTTGAAGGTTTTATTGTCCTCCCAGTATTTTTGCCATTTCTTTTCGATATCGTGAAAATTATAATCCATTGGTTATTTAAATGATAGGTAGGTGTATAAAAATAATAGTTTGCGAAAATAGAAAATATTTATCAGAAAACCTTTTTAAACACAGAGGACACAGAGTCCATATAGCTACCAGAAGCACAAAGTCGCAGATATAGCCGGATCAGATTAACTATGTGACCTCAGTGATTTTCACAGTGCTCTATGTATTTAAATTGATAATATTAGATATTCATAAGAGAAAGCATGAGTAATTTGCTAAAATGGTCTTTTGGTTATACTTTTGCAGGGAATAATGGTCCCGTAGTTCAATGGATAGAATGACAGATTCCGGTTCTGTTGGTTGGGCGTTCGAGTCGCCCCGGGATCACAAAAAAGGCGCCTCAGCGCCTTTTTAAGTAAAAAGTAAAAAGTAAAAAGTAAGAGTTCTGGATGAAAAAGCGACGAGAACGCGAAGGAAGTTGGGCGCTCTGAAGCCATGACCACAAGTGTCAGGGTGCAGGGTGCTGACTGCAAGCTTCAGCATTAGAGTCGCCCCGGATCACAAAAAAACCAAAAGTTTCGAGTAATTTTAAACTTTCTTTCCCAATGGATTCCAGGTCTATACAATCCTTAAGATCCTGTTTATTACTTTAGGCCCATAAAGTAAATTGCACTTTAACACACTAAACACTAAATCTATAGCCAGGCAGGGAAAAGAGGACTTACTCCATCGATGCTTTTAAAATCGGACAGATTAGACCAAATTATATTATCTTTCTTTTTCAAAATAGTCTAAATGCGTGTCCTGTCCTTATTGGTTTTCATACTGTTTGTGATGACTTCCATTTATTCACAAGGAGGCTTTCTAGTAGAAAGTAGCGACACAACAAAAGGAGATCGCCGGAATTCAATTATTATCAATTACAGGATGGTACCGGAACTGGCAAAATTTGAAAACAGGTATAATATTCTTACGAATGTGAATGAGAATGAATGGGCTGTTATAATCAACTATTCCTTACAGAACCTGCTGAAATCTGCAAATTATGCTGACTCTTCCATCCTGCAAGGATTCAGTTTTCTAAAGAATAACTGGACAGGAAGCGATATTTCAAATACCGAAATACATCTTGATCCAAAAGATATTTACTATGGTGCCTGGAGGAATCAGCTTATCAGAGTATCATCCGAAGCTGAAATAAAGCAAACAATGATCGATGGTACACGGCAAATGATTAGTCTTGGCTATTCAGACCTGGGCAGGGATTTTCTTCCCTTCATTACACGATTGATGGAAGAGAACCACCTGATCAATTACGATCATTCCAGATTGTACCCGGGTAAATCTTCAAGAGGAATAGTGCCGTCGGTTAAAATTCTTAATGCTCTTGCCGCCCAGGACACCAGGATCAAAGCAGGCGTCTGCCGCGATATTCACGAAACGGGCAGGGAGTTGTTGAAAACGCTGTGTGAGACATGGTATAGCCATTTTCATCCTGAAAAGAAAATAGATTTTGATGATTATATTTTTCTTCAGAGCTGGACAACCAATAAATCACAGCATATTACCATCTCACTGATAGATCCGCTTAATCCCCTTGATATTTATGAACTCGACTGGGGCAGGGTGATTGAAAGAATGAATATACCAGGATATAACAGCGGCCGGATGTACGGAAACAATTACAGGATCTGGCAATATGACAGTAAAAAACAGATAACCGGGCCCGTTGATTTCAAACGGACACAATTCGGAAAGATACTTGATGAAGATATTCTTACCCGTGAAGAATACACACAATTCAATGGTATTTATGATGAAGAGTTTTATTCAGATATCAGATATCACTTCAACCGGGGTAGATCAGGCAAAATGAATTTTTCCCTTGGCTCATATCATCCTTACCAGAAATATTTCCTTTCAAGCTGGTATTTAAATACAGGAAGAAAAAGAATTACCGGATTTCTTGATCATTCAGGTAAGATTGCCCTGCAGGCGGCTATACATGAAGATACGAGGAAGAAAATATTCCTCTATCCCCAGATTGACTGGAAGACGGCGGTAAGCCTGATGACCATTCCGAGGTATATTTCCAGATTTGAAACACCTGATTATTCATTTGGTAACTTTACCATTGGGGCATATCTGAATCAACAGGTCGATATTTTCCTTATAGTAAATTCATTCATATCAAGCGACACCATCGATAGGTCTACCCGTAATAGCTTTTCGGCGTCGGGTGATGGAAATCTTACGTTCAGCAATGGATTCAATATAGAGTACAGAAGCGAAAACAGATTTTTATATTCTTCGGCAGGTGTTCAAGCCAGAAGCTGCCTGCTGACAAATGACATAAGATTATTTTCTTCCAATCCTGCAGTGTTTATATCGAATCTGAAGATAATAACCCCGGCAATTGATTTGATTGGAAATATCAAGTTTTCATTTAAAAGGAACACAACCTTATCGCTCGATGCGTTGTTTGAGTTTACAAACATGGATGCAGTTTTATTATCCGGCTCTGTTACAGGGAAAATCGGGATATCGGAAGTAATGGATCTCGGAATTTCTTTTGGAGCTAACGACCAGTTGAAAGGCATAAAATATTTCTGGTATCCTGTTCAGCGAAAATGGGTGGATATCAGGCTGTATTATAAAGTCAACAGTTTTTCCTTTGGCCTTTTGAAAATGCCAATGAGCATGACCACTTTTAATATTTCATTCATAAGGGAGATATACTGATAATCAAAATTTCAGGAGCAAATTAGCTCTCAGCAATTAAGATACTGGCCGCAGTGCCGGGAAGAAAAAACTTTAGAATCGCTCCGGAATCAAAATTTAAATTGCGTTTTGAACCCTCTTTAAGTATAAAGTTGAAATAAAAAGTACTACTCTTATTTAAAATAAAGGCTAAGATATTTCTGTCTGATCTCAGGTATTAGTTCTTCACCTTCAAGCTTGAAATCATCAGGATCCTCAGGAGTGATGATATAGAGCTGAGTTCCGGGTTTAAGGCCTTTTTCAACTATGACATTCTTTTCATTAAATCTGCCAAGTACAACGACCTGTTTTTTCTTGTTTTTTGTATAAACGAATGGTATGGAATCAGTTCCGGCATGAACGCATTCTGCAGGAATTGATATGACATCATTGAAAGTAGCAATGATAATTTTATTGCTTGTTGTCATTGAGGGCCTCAGTGCAGGATCAGATCTGTCAACCCTGATGAGTACCTCAAACATTTTTGCATCGGAGTTGGGGAGTTGTTCGCCGATATTTGCTATGCTGGTTACTTTTCCGGAGAATGACTTTTTAGGGAAAGCATCTACAGAGATCTGGGCTACCTGGTTTTCTTTAACACGGCTGATTTCAATTTCATTGATGTAAACATGCGACAACATTGAGGAGAGATCAGGTAATGTTGCTATTACAAGGTCCCATGGATTTATATTGGAACCAGCTTTACGTTTAGTCCCATTCCTGTCCTTTTTATATATCACCATCCCGTTTGATGGTGCTCTGACTGTAAATTGTGCAAGGTAATCAACAAGGTCCTGCTCAGTTGTTTCTGCCATTGACACATGAAGTTTCTGATGTTCAATATCAGCTACAGCCTGGGCCACTCTTAGCTTATATGCCTTTTTAAGCTGTTCGAGAGTCCTTCTCTGTTTATCGAGATCAATTTCGGCTTTGCGTATTGTAGCAGGAGGTTCGAATTTTGATTGTTCCAGTGTTATTGCAGCCTCTTCAACAGCAAAAGCTTGATTCTTAAACCCATCTCTCAGATTTGTAAGAACAACAGCTGAATCGAGCAGCTTCATGCCAAGTGTTTCCTGTTCCTTCTGAAAGCTTTCACGTGCATCCTTCAGGCTATTATCATATTGTGTCCGGTCGATCTGTGCGACATAATCACCTGTGTTAACATAGGTCCCCTCAGGAATAATGTCCTGTATCTTGAGGTCCATAGCGCGCATGTTACTATGACCACGACCTCTATTATTTCTTCTGCCCTGTGCCATTTGCGGCCCCAGTATATCTACCGATTTCTCGGCAACCAGCTCACCTGAATTTGAAACTGAGATTTCAAAATCATCGCTTTTTGCTTCAGCATATATAACCACCTTACCTCTGTTTGAGGCAAGTTTGTTAAAAGCAATAAGTGCAATTACTGTAAGTACTATTCCGGTTGTTATTAATACTCTCTTTAATGTCTTGGTCATAGCTCTGAATATCTTATTATATTAGTTTCTTAAAATTTCAATCATCTCTGTTATAGCTTCAGCATCGATAGTATCCTTTACAGGAGAGAGTCCAAGCATTGGTCTGACACTGTTAAGATCATCGCCAGTAATGTAATCCTTCCCTATTTTTATATAATATAGCAAAGCTGATTTCAGGGTGTTCGATTTAATCCTGAATGAGTAGCGGCTTCCCCGGGCAGGAAAGATATGTACAAATCTTGTAATGCTATTATGGTACTTCAATATCCATTCTGAGGTGTCTGACAGCATAATTATCCTGTACTCATTCATATTCATACCTGTCCATGTGGAGTAAACAATCCTGTCTGCTAATTTTTTTTCAGAAAGAAAATTCAGCACCTCCCTGCATATTTTATTTATAGAAAGAGTACCTGAATAGACGTCCATAACTGATGTTCCGATATGTTTCAGTTCCCTCATAAGTCCCAAATCAGAAGCAATGGATTCAGCTTCAGTCCTGGTTTTAACATAATCCCGGATAAATCCCAGGTGATGTTTGATAGGATTAAACAGGATTGGCTCAGGTATCTGATAATCAGGAATCATATTGCAAAGATAACTCAAACTGGAATTAATGAGGCAAGATTCTTAATTAAGAAATGTTAAAATATCCGGAATCAATTATCTTTAAATCGAAATGGATAATTAAATCTGAAAAAAATGTCATCATCATCAAAACAGAATTTTCTCAAGACAATAAATCATCAGCAGCCTGACAGAGTTGTTGTAGATTTCGGTTCTACGGCTGTAACAGGGATTCATGCGCTTATCGTTGAGAAACTCCGCAAATATTATGGACTTGAAAAACGACCGGTTAAAGTAATAGAACCTTATCAGATGCTCGGTGAACTGGATACTGAGCTTCTAAAAGCAATGGATATCGATGTAATAGGATTGTTCGGACTTAATAATATGTTCGGTATTCCCAATGAGAACTGGAAAGTTCATAAAACACCCTGGGGCCAGGAAGTTATGTTTCCGGGTAATTTTAACTATGATTATAATGATAATGGTGATATACTGATATATGCAGAAGGCGATACCTCTTTTCCTCCAACTGCTATGATGCCAAAGACCGGATATTTTTTCGATGCTCTTAACAGGCAGAAACCTGTTGATGATTCTACCCTTAAGGTTGAAGATAACCTTGAAGAATTCGGATATGTAACTGAAAGTGATCTTCAGTACTGGAAGGACCAGGTCAATGCTGCAGACTATCAAAACAAGGCTGTTGTCGCTTCCCTTGGAGGTACTGCTCTTGGTGATATTGCACTTGTTCCGGCAATGCAGCTTAAAGATCCTAAAGGAATAAGGGGGGTTGAAGAGTGGTATATTTCAACCGTGATGAGGGAAGATTTTATCAGGGAACTATATGACAGGCAGACTGATATTGCTATTGAGAATCTAAAGCGTTACCATGAGGTTATTGGCAATAAGCTTGACGTTGTATTTACATGCGGGACTGATTTTGGAACTCAGAATTCTACATTCTGTTCAGCTGAAACATACGACAGGCTTTGGTTACCATATTACAGGAAAGTGAACGACTGGATTCACTCAAATACAAACTGGAAGACATTTAAACATTCATGCGGAGCAGTTGAGTCGTTGATGAATAATTTTATTGAGTCAGGATTTGATATAATTAATCCGGTACAGATCAATGCTTCAGGGATGGATCCCAACATTCTCAAAAAGAAATATGGAGACAAACTTGTTTTCTGGGGAGGTGGAGTTGATACCCAGGGTGCTTTTGCTTTCGGAACGCCGGAACAGGTTAAGGAACAGGTGAAGAGGCAGTGTGAAATACTTAACAATAACGGAGGATTTGTCTTCAATACTGTCCATAATATCCAGGCAAATGTTCCTTTTGCCAATGTGGTAGCTATGCTTGAAGCGCTTAGGGAGCTGAGGTAAGAATGGGAGAGGATGAGCCTGGGTGACTGGTCGGATATTCCCCCTTTGAAGGGGGTTAGGGGGATGTATATAATATACTATAAAACTAAATTCAAGTTACGCTCATTCAATTTTCAGATAGGCCCTGGCTGAGTTTTTTACACCTGTCTTTGAAGTAAATTCAACATTCAGAGTGAATTTTTCATCCTTTTCACAGGCAAGATCATAAATAAAAGGAGACTCCCTGATTTCAGCAACCCTTTTGAAATCCCTGTAAATTGACACGGAAGCAATCTGGTCAGGATTGTCTGCAAAGGGAATTATCTGAATTGTTCCTTCTGCCCTGACCTTAGTCAGTTCGTCATGCCTTCCGCCCAGAAACATAAAATCAGCTACATCATTTTTAAGATAAAACATTCCCTGTAATCTTGAGTCAGACATGATTTTAAAACCCGGATCTGTCAGGACATATTTGTCCTCTGTACCTGGGATCCTGTGTATGATCAGGCGTTGCATCCTTTCAACTGCCTCATTTTTTCTACCGGCATCGATCAGTTGAATAGTTAACAGCTGCTCTCCTTCAGGGAAATGCATCACTTCACTTAGAGCCGTTTGCTTCCCTGTTATTTGAATTCTTGCAGAATCATATTTGGTATAAGCAAGGAATTTTGCCCCTGTATTCTCAGTTTTGGTGCTGTATCCAAGTTCCACCTGGTACTGACCTTTTTCTGCTACATCTATATTAAAGCTTATTGACCTTCCCGGGGAGGTCCATCCATCAAAGGTGAATGATGTCTGTTCTTGAGAATCCCCGGATCCTTTTATCTCAACATATCCATCGAGGTTAACTGGGGAACCTCTCTCTTCCCATTGTCCCACTTCGTAAACAGCCTGCCCGTATGCTCTTCCTCCTTTAAGAACTGCGTTAAACCATTTTTCAATTTCAATCCCCAGATTTTCTGTGACTTCAGGTTCATTATTTGCAATGTTTTTCTTCTCCAGCGGATCTTTATCCAGATCATATAGTTCATAGTAGACAGTATCCTGACCTCCATAATAACTGTCAAAGCGGATAAGTTTGAGGTTTTGGTGATGTACAGAGATCTGTCTTACCCTGGGGTGTTCTGTATTTATTTCAGCTCTGGGTATCAGGTAGAAATTTGTATTATCGAAGTAAAACCTGTTGTCCCAGTCTTTGATACTTTTTCCCTGTATAACCGGCCACAGGCTTTTACCTGCCAATGGAAGATTATCCCTGGGAACCTCAATTCCACAGGCATCAAGGATAGTCGGGAATATATCAATTATACCGGAGAGATTGCTGAATTCCTTTCCTGCCGGTATTTTGTTTTTCCACATAACATAGAAGGGAGTGATTTCTCCACCCTCATATATTGATGCCTTGCCTCCCTTAAGAACTCTTTTCCATGCACGTGACCGTTCTTCCTTTTCATTTTCGTTCATTCTGCGGTTGCTGTATTCAAGATCAAATCCCGGTGAGGGTCCGTCATCAGAAAGAAACATGATCATGGTATTCTCTGCCAGGTCATTCTTTTCAACAGCGTCAAGTACTTTGCCAATATTTCTGTCAAAGAGCTCTATCATGCCATAAAGTCTTGCCACATGATCGCTGTATCCCATCGATTTATATTTCTGAAACAGTTCATCAGGACAGTTATATGGTTCATGAACAGACTGAACAGGAACGTATGCAAAAAAGGGTTTGTCGCTGTTTTCATTGATGAAGCTGACAACTGCATCACCCAGAACATCTTCTACTGGTCCGTCTGTATTAACCAGCTTATTGTTGGATATTAACCTGGATTCCAGAAATTTGTACAAAACAGGGTGGATGCCTGTATCAAATCCACGGCTCCAGGAGAAATAGGAGTACGTTTTTCCGCTGTGCCATTTCCCAAAAGCTCCGGTAGTATAACCAGATTTCTTTAAAACATCAGCAATGGTGGTTTCATCTCTCCTTATAAAATCACGTCCGGCATGAACATCCCATACTCCTGTTTCAAGGTGATACCGACCAGTTAGTAGCGACGCCCTGGTAGGAGCAGAGGCCCCTGCACTCTGGTAAAACCTGGTGAACATGGAACCTCCGTTTGCAATTCTGTCAATGTTAGGAGTCTTTATCTGTGTGTTTTCTTCAAAGCTTATATCGCCATAGCCGAAGTCATCTATAAGGAAGAGTATGACATTGGGCTTCATTTTATTATTATCATCGACATTCTGATTTAAGTTACAGGATGACATTGCCGGTGTAAGTAAACAGATGAACGGAAGGAGGTTCTTATTCATAATGAGATGTTTTATATTATCATAATTCCAAAGTGGATCTAATTGTTTTCAATATATTTGGATATTACACAACCAAATTATAAAAAAGAAGAAGAAAAAATACAAATCCCAGGAATTATGAAGAAATACTTATTCTTTCTGATTATGACTGTTGCCTGTTCCCGCCAGGATAAGGATATTAATAGAATAATTTCACTTGCCGGCGAATGGAATTTCAAAATTGATTCACTCGATCAGGGGATCAATGAGAGGTGGTATGACATGGTATTCTCAGAGACAATCAGACTTCCGGGATCAATGGCTGAAAACGGCAAGGGGAATGATGTTTCTCTTAATACTAACTGGACCGGGGATATAATCGACAGGTCTTTCTTTACTGATAAGAAATATGAGAAATACAGACAGCCGGGAAATTTCAAGGTTCCTTTCTGGTTACAGCCAGTAAAATATTACAGGGGTCCGGCCTGGTATCAGAAAGAGTTCGTTTTACCACAAGAATTCCGAGGGGAGAGGACCTTCCTGTTTCTGGAAAGACCTCACTGGGAAACTACAGTGTATGTTAATGGTAAAAGGGCAGGCTCTGAGAACAGCCTGGCAGTGGCCCACAAGTACGATATTACTGATTTCCTTACAGGTGGAAAGAACAGGATCAGCATACGTGTCAATAATGATATGGTAGTTCCTGTAGGTGTCAACTCCCATAGTGTGAGTGATCATACACAGTCGAACTGGAACGGAATAGTTGGTGAAATCAGCCTTACGAGATCTGCACAGGTTTATATAGATGATGTGGCAATCTATCCGGATGTTGAAAACAAAAAATCAAAGGTTATAGTATCTGTCAGGAACAGATCGGGTAAAGCATTTAATGGAAGGATTGTTGTCAGGGCTGAAAGTTATAATACTGAAGAACCTGTAAAGTTTAAGGGGGAAAGCATTATAGCTGCATCCGATTCCGGCTATTTTCAGATTATCATCGATTACCCGATGGGAAATAAAGTCCAGCCCTGGAATGAGTTTTCCCCTGTTCTTTACAGGCTGGAGGCCACACTCCGCGACCATGAAGGCAGGATCATTGATACCCGTAACAGCGATTTCGGGATGCGTGAATTCAAAGCCGATGGAACACGATTTAAAATAAACGGCCATCCGGTTTTTCTAAGAGGGACACTTGAATGCTGCATTTTTCCTCTGACAGGTTATCCTCCTACAGATGTAAAATCATGGGAAAGAGTATTGCAGACATGCAAAGATTACGGATTGAATACCATTCGTTTTCATTCGTGGTGTCCTCCCGAAGCTGCATTTACTGCAGCTGATAAGCTTGGGATGTACTTTCATATTGAGTGTTCATCATGGGCCAACCAGGGTACACAGCTGGGAGAGGGCGGCATAATTGATGATTATATTTACAGGGAAGGAGACAGGATACTTAAAGCATATGGCAATCATCCATCATTCTGCATGCTTGCCTATGGAAATGAACCTGCAGGCAATAAGCAGAGTGAGTACCTAGGAAAATTACTGACATACTGGAAGACAAAGGATAACAGGCATATGTACACTTCTGCCGCCGGCTGGCCATTTATTCCTGAAAATGAATATAACCTCTCCCCTGAGCCAAGAATTCAGTCCTGGGGAGGCGGCCTGAAAAGTATTATCAACCGTGAAGCTCCTCAGACAATGTATGATTACAGGGAGGTTATCTCCAGGTACAATATTCCGGTAGTGAGTCATGAGATTGGCCAGTGGTGTGCTTATCCCGACTTCAGGGAGATTGATAAATATACCGGGGTATTAAAAGCACGGAATTTTGAGATCTTCCGGGAGACTCTTCAGGAGAACAATATGGGTGATCAGGCCGAAGAATTCCTGATGGCCTCAGGCAAGCTCCAGGCATTATGTTATAAAGCAGATATTGAAGCAGCCCTTAGGACACCGGGATTCGCCGGCTTTCATCTCCTGCAGCTTCATGATTTCCCAGGACAGGGAAGTGCCCTGGTTGGGATACTAAATCCTTTTTTTGAATCGAAAGGATATGTAAAACCAGAAGAGTTCAGAATGTTTTGCAATTCAATTGTTCCCCTGGTAAGGCTTAAAAAGCATGTTTTCGGGAATAATGAATCGCTGAATGCTGATGTGGAGATAGCCAACTTTGGAGCATCGGTAATGCAAAACAGTGTTATAGCCTGCAGGCTTATCAGCAACAGCAATGATACCGTTGCAACGAAGCTGATCGAAATGCCTGCAATTGAAATCGGAAACTGTATTCCGGCTGGATCATTCACATATAGTTTTGAAAATATAAGGGGTCCGGAAAAGTTGAGATTCGATGTATCCGTTGAAAACACACCCTATCATAACAGCTGGGATATATGGGTTTACCCGGCAGATATCAAGCCTGCTGCAGGATCTGTATTTATTACCGACAGGCTTGATAAGTCAGTCGAGTCGGTGCTGAGGAAAGGAGGATCGGTCCTGTTCCTGGGATACGGAAAAGTAGCACAGGATAAAGGCGCTGATATAGCAATAGGCTTCTCAAGTATATTCTGGAATACTGCCTGGACCAACAACCAGCCTCCTCATACACTTGGCATTTTGTGTGATCCGGGAAATCCTGCATTTAAAAGTTTCCCGACCGAGTTTCACAGTAACTGGCAGTGGTGGGATCCTGTTGCGCATTCGCAGGCTATGAGGATAGATGATCTGCCTGTATCGCTTAAGCCCATAATTCAGCCTATTGATGACTGGTTCAGGAACAGACGACTTGCGCTTGCATTTGAGGCACGTGCAAATGGTGGCAGAATAATAGTCTGCAGCATTGACATGAAGGATCTTACGGATGAAAGGATCGTCACAAAACAGCTTATGTCTTCAATGCTGGATTATATGAACTCATCTTCTTTCAATCCTGGGACTGAAGTAGAACTGAATAAAATCCGGGAACTATTCAGAAAAGTCAGATAATTTATGTTCAGGCCTGCATGAGCGTAATTTTCTTCCCGACAACTGAAAGGTTTTCGAGCACCATCTCCTCTGTGTACATGCCTGCAACCACAGCTGAAAGATCCTGGTTCTGAAGCGCCCAGAGAAAGGCCTTGACCTGTAATTTCATCTCTTCGGGAATAACGTGGTTCAATTTATTTACCCTCCATTCAGGAACCGGAACCTGAACAGGATCGTATGGTGTTGCCACAGCCATTGCTGCCTTCATCGCTATGAGACCAATACCTTTATCCTTTGCCTTCCTGAGCATATGATCGAGAAAAGCATGGTTTATGACATTGTATGCAAGCAGGATCACATCGAAATAACCCAGCTCCATTGCGGTAGCAAGCAGATCGGCCATCCCATGATGAGTTGAGAAACCCAGGTGGCGAACTTTGCCCTGTTTTTTCAGCTCCCTGAATGTCTCGATGATCACCGGACATTTTATCTCTTCGGGAGTTGCTGCAGCATGTGGGCAATGCAGAACATCAAAGTAATCGGTCCCGACTCTTTTCAAGGATTCTTCAACACTGGTGATTATCACGTTTTTTAACTCCTGGCTGTTTTCGACCCTTTCACCATATTCCTCCATCATGGCATTGCTGAGGAAAGCACCGTCCATCTGCTGCTGCTGACCCGGCCAGTAGACCATGAAGTATTCAGTCTTCTCAATGCCGCATTCAACCCGGCGTCTGTTTGCTTTATCCTGTATCTTCTCCTGCTTCGATCCGGGAAGTTTATCAAATATCTCCTTGTAAAGCCTGTTCCTTGTCGTGTAAAAGGGAGTGACCTTTGTTGCAATGAAAACTTTTTCTCTTTTTGAAGGAGTGTCAAATACCTTTGCCAGTGTTGTTTCAGCAAGTCCCCTGTTGTATGCCGGCGCCGTGTCGAAATAATTTATTCCCCTGTCAAACGCAATTTCAACAGGGCGGGTGTTATCAGGATTGTTCCTCTCTGTTCCGTAAACCAGTTCGGAAACCATAAACCCTGTTCTTCCAAGCTGCCTGTAAACCATTCCATCCTGTTTATTGCGCCATTCCTGCTTTACCTCAGGTGATCGTTCCGGGAAAAATATATTATCTGCCGAAGAGCTGTACCTGTTAAAAATAGGAACTGACAATGCTGCCAATGAACTCTTTTGAAGGAATTCCCTTCTGCCTATTACAATTCTTTGTCGCTTTGAATCCATATTTCAATTAATTATGATCAGGTTAAAACATCAGGTTTTGTGCAGTTTTTTTACTTTTTGTAACCTTAAACAGGGAAATCATTCTGTTCAATAAGTATGTAAATTAAAAAATAAATCTCAAAAAAAGGTTGATTTATAATAAAAATCAAACTGGTTCAGTACGGATTTAATGCCTGTTTTTCTCTTTAATTCATATATTTAACATATAAATAAAATATCTATGCGAAACCTGAAGAAATTAGCACTGATATTAATATTGTCTTTATCAGCATTTCATGTGACAGGCCAGATATATCAATGGAGAGGTCCTAACAGGAACGGGATAATACCAGAAACAGGATTGTTGAGATCATGGACTGTTAAGGGCCCGGAGAGGGTGTGGTTCTATGAAGGCCTTGGTGACGGGCATGGAAGCATCGGTCCGGGAAAAGACAGGTTTTTCATCCTGGGGATGGAGAATGGCAATGGGATGATCTTTTCATTTGACTATTCCGGCAGATTTCTTTGGAGAAAGAAATACGGACCTGAATGGACTGAGAGTTATGTTGGACCCAGGTCAACACCTGTTGTAGTTGGCGATCATGTCTATTTCCAGAGCGGGCAAGGAGTAGTTTACTGCTTTAATTATTACATGGGCGAGGAGATATGGTCGGTTGACCTGCAGAAAAAATTCGGAGGCCGCCAGATAACCTGGGGAATGACAGAGAACCTTCTTATCAAGGGTAACAGAATATTTTGTACACCCGGAGGAGTAAAGAATAATGTCGTGGCTCTCGATCGTTTTACAGGAGAAACTATTTGGACAAGCCCCGGTAATGGAGAGCCGTCAGCCTATTGTTCATCTCTGTATGTCAGGCATAATCAGTCGGAACTGATAGTGACAATGACATCCGGATCGATAATTGGCATTGATGCCCGAACCGGAGAATTCTACTGGCAGGTGCCGCAGAACCAGTGGAACAAGATACATGCCAATACTCCGCTCTACTCAAATGGTGTGCTGTATTGTTCAAGTGAGCGTGATGAAAAGGTTTGCGGATTGGTTGCCCTGAAGCTATCCCAGGACGGTAAAAAGGTAACGGTGCTCTGGAGAAATGAGGAATATAAAAATCTTATGGGTGGAATTGTCCTGAAAGATGGGTTGATATATGGCTCTGTTTATAACGGAAGTAACTGGTGCTGTATTGATGCATCCGACGGGAAGATACTCCATTCATTCAGAGGATTCGGGGAGGGCAGTATCCTGTTGGCGGAAGGGCTGTTTTACTGTTACAGTACCAGGGGTGAGGCTGCGCTAATGACAGGCGACAGGAACAGCTTTAATGTGATTAGCAGGTTCAGAATACCTTTTGGCGATGGGCCTCATTTTTCTCATCCGGTCATTTATGACGGGAGGATGTACATCAGGCATGGAAATGCGTTGATGGTATATAATATAAAGGCATAATGGCGCAAAGGCACAAAAGCACAAAGGCGCAAAGGTATAAGGTTCTTATTTCCCCTTTGAAGGGGTACCGATAGTTATCGCGAAGGGGGATGTCAATAAGAAAGGAGACAGAAGTCGGAAGTGATTAAAATAACTAATGCCAGTATTATGAACAGGATGGCTCTTCTCATCTTAACATCTCTGATATTTTACAGTTGCAGTGAAAGTAAAACTGATAGTGGTAAGTTTTCTTCCTTCGACCAGGCAAAGCTTCATCCTATTGAGATGAACAAGCCGGCGATAGATTTTTTTGACGGCGCGCTCCTGGGAAACGGAGGCATGGGAGCTGTTGTCACAACCCGCCCCGATGCAGTTGTTATATATTTCGGGCATAATAATGTATGGGATATACGTGTTTCTGAGAATAACAGAGAGAAGATCAAAACATTTGATTATGTCTTTAACAAGGTAAAAGCCATCCCCGATACTCTTGCTCTTCTGACCGACGATCCGTGGTATGACGATTACAGCAGAATGGCTCAGGAAAATTACAGGAAACCATACCCCCGCCCATTTCCCTGCGGCTCTGTTCTCCTGGGTTTTGACCTGCGGAATGCAGAACTTCTGGGGCATAAGCTGGATGTATCAAATGGACTTTGCGAGATATATCTTCTTTCAAGTGAACGGAAGAAAATAAAGCTTCAGATCTTTACAGATATGAAGGATGATAAGCTCTGGATGAGGCTGACAGATGAAAATAACAACCCGGTCAAATCGATCTTTGACCGGATCCGGGTCATGCCTGATCCATCAACTCCCCGGGAATTCCCTTCTTACAATATTAACGAGGATCTGACCGGAGGGACACTTTCTTTCCGGCAGGTGCTTCCATACCAGGAACCTGATAAATACGATCTGAAAAAAGGCCATGTAAAGGACAAGGCCTTTTCCCTTTCATTTAAGGTAAACTCAGGTCTGTCAAAATCTTCCAGAATCAACTGGGATGGGAACGAAGAGTTTATGGGAAACCTTGAAGCCTCTTTAACTGACAGGTCAGGGTTTATCGGGTATGTTACTCTTGATGAAGGATTGAATACTTCACTCCTTAATGAAACTGTAAATCTGCCTGTCCCATCCATGGGGGACTTTAATGCTTCTCTTGAAGAAAGTAATTTATCATGGAAGGCATACTGGGAGAAATCGGGCGTTGAACTTGGAGATAAGTTCCTGGAAATGATATGGTACCATAATCTATATTTTCTTAATTGCGCCGTAAAGGAAGGAGTCAACACTCCGGGGCTTTTTGCAAACTGGAGCTATAACAACATAGGAACTGCCTGGCATGGCGATTACCATATGAATTATAATACCCAGCAGCCTTTCTGGGTGACTTTTTCCAGCAATCATCTCGAGAAAAACCTGTCGTATGTAAGCCTGATTGAATTTCTTATGGATGTCAGCAGACGGTGGGCTAAAGAATATTACAAGCTTCCGGGAGCATATTTCCCGCACAGTGCTTACCCTGTTGATATGACAATGAATCCATATCCTGTTCCTCATTGGGGCTGGGAGATTTGTGAAACACCCTGGGCAGTGCAGGGATTATGGTGGCACTATCTCTATTCCGGAGATATTGATTATCTCAGAAACAGGGGATTCCAGCCAATAAAAGAGGCGGTCGAGTTCCTTGTGGCTTACATGAAGAGGCCTGAAGCCAGGGGCCCTCAGTGGAATGATGATGATTACCATATTTTCCCTACGATCCCACCTGAACTATATGCCCTCAGGCCTGGTTTTAAATATAATTATGACTGCACAGTCGATCTGACCCTGGTAAAATTCATTTTCAATGCATTTGAACAGGCGGTAAATGTACTTGGATTGCAGGAGCCGGAAAGAGATCTGCTCGCAAATACTAGAGATATTCTGGAGCATTATCCTGAATATCCTGTAGCAGAATCGGAAAAATATGGAAAAGTTATTGTTTCAGTGCCTGGCGAACACAGTCAAGTGGTTTATAATGTGCCTAACGCACTTATAACAGTATTCCCTGGAGAAGACCATGGCTTACATTCAGATCCTGCAACGCTTGACCTGGTGAAGAATACATTTTTGAATCAGCAGAATGAGGGCGGGAATGACCTGGTATTCAAAAATCTGCAGGCAGCAAGGATTGGCATGCTTGACCTGGAGAAATTCAGGAGACAAATAAACTATTGCCTGCTTCCGAACGGTACTTCAGCCGACATGGCGATACAGGTGCATGGAAGGTATAATGACTTTGGCAGCTATGGATTCATGGACCATATGGGAGTCTGGTTTGAGAATTTTGCTCTTCCGGCAGTAATAAATGAATGCCTGATGCAGAGTTATAACGGAACCATACGTCTTTTTCCTAACTGGCCTATGGACGTGGATGCTGAGTTCCGGGATCTGAGAGCTGCAGGGGCTTTCCTCGTTAATTCAAGGATGAAGAACGGGAAGATAGAGTTCGTGAGGATAGTAAGTGAGTCAGGCACCGATCTGACAGTAATTAATCCCTGGAGCGGAGGCGCAAAAGTTATAACAGGAGATAAGGTTTTGAAGATAAAGACTAAAAAGATAGAAGTAGAAACGATTAAGGGTGAGGAAATAATAATTAAACCTTTTTAAAATGGAGCGGACAGAAAGCTGCCTTGCAAAGCTTGAAAGGATGAACAAGGCATTGAATCATAAGGAGCCTGACAGGATTCCGATAAGTGACTTTTTCTGGGGAGGCTTTATCAAAAGGTGGCGTGAAGAGCTGAACCTGCCTGAAGATGCCAGTCCTTATGATTATTATGATCTCGACTGGATCGTAACAACTCCGAACATGGATCCGTTAATCAAACCATTTAAGACTATCCGGGAAAATAAGGAGGAGGTGGTTATTGAGACTGGATTTCTGGCAACTATCAGAAAAAAATTTGATTTCCCGATGCCGGAATGGATTTCCTTTGATACAGATACCATTGAAAAACTGGAAGATCTCGTATTTGATGACCCTGCTGATCCCAGAAGGTTT
>Ga0307375_10001487_pt1 | contig 25548 bp, 32 predicted proteins | sample TR1MG_FD_202531 | JGI IMG/M metagenome (GOLD analysis project Ga0307375, IMG submission 202531) | Soil microbial communities from Risofladan, Vaasa, Finland - TR-1 | ecosystem: Environmental > Terrestrial > Soil > Coastal area > Acid sulfate soil | place: Finland: Risofladan, Vaasa | collected...
CGTGGAGCAATTCTCTCGAAGGGAAGACTGTCCTGGTAGTCCATCCTTTTGCCGATTCGATAAAGAAACAGTATGAGGAGCAACGCCATCTCTTGTTCACGGATAAATCGGTCCTTCCCGATTTCAGGCTTATAACGGTCAATGCCGTGCAATCGATCGCCGGTAACGCGACGGAATTCGATAGTTGGTTCGATGCTCTCAATTATATGCTCTAGAAGGTAATGGCATTGACATTCGATGTGGCCATTATCGGGTGCGGGGCATATGGGCTTCCATTGGCGGCTTCCATAAAGCGAATGGGAAAGCAGGCCGTTCACCTTGGCGGCGCTACGCAACTCCTGTTCGGCATCCGGGGTGCAAGATGGGACGAAATGGAAAACTACCGCAAGCTATATAATGAGCATTGGATTAGACCGAATGAAATGGAAGTGCCGAAAGATGCAAATCGAATCGAGGGCGGATGCTATTGGTAGGTTGAGCGATCGTGAGTCTTGGTCGTAGGCCAGGATATTTACTTGTTTTTACGCCGGGTGATATATGAGCAAGATTATTTCGATCGTTACGCCATCATACAATCAAGGAATCTTCATCTCAAATACTATTAAATCTATCATATCGCAAGAAGGTGATTTTTACCTTGATTACATTATTCAGGATGGAGGATCCACAGATACTACTCTTGATGTAATCAGTTATTTTGAGCATAAATTGTTGTTGGGATCGAGAAGGCAGAGCGATTTCGGTCATGAATGGCTGACGCCCGCCGCTGATGACTCAGTAATACGATGCCGAGGTGTCAGCTTCAGATGGCAAAGCGGAAAGGACGCAGGCCAGAGCCAGGCTATTAATAAAGGCTTTGGGGAAGCCTGGGGAGGCCTTGCAGGTTGGGTTAACTCGGATGATTCCTTGCTTCCCGGCGCCTTGACTCGCGTTGCTGACTTATTTCAGAGACAAGCTTCGGTTTATTTTGGGAAATCGAAAGCGATCGATCAAAATGGGAATGAAAAATGGATTCAAGATTTCTGGAAGACAAAATATACTTTCTATGATTCCTTCTATTTGGGATATGCGCCGCCGCAACCCTCGGTTTTTTTCCCGCTCAGGCTATACAGAGAGCTTGGCGGGTTGGATGAAAATCTGCACTACATGCTTGATACAGATTTGTGGCAGCGAATGTTGTTGAAAATCGGGTATTTCAGCTATGTACCCGAGATCTGGTCCATACAGACCTATCATCCTGCCTCGAAGAGCATGCAGGGGGATCATCTTTTTAGCGCTTTTGAGGGAGAAAAGAGAGAATTGCGAAAAACACGGGGAAGGCAAATTGGCAAGAAACGGGCTCTGTTTGCTTTACGATTTTGGCTAAGAATGGTATACTTGAATATTATCGAATGGCTTAAGAATATTTATCATTTGTGTAGATAAATGGCAGCGGTCAATAAACGTTTCGGAAGACACAGAAACCAACTTCTTCCCTGTTTTTTACGATCCCTGAAGATAAATTTAAAACACAGTCTGAAATCTCTTAAATATGCTAAATCTATTATTATTAATAAAAATACATCATATGAAACTTACTATATCTGGAGCCTTGGGTACGCCCTCTCATGTGATGTCACTTCATTTAAACATGGTATTCCTCCAAATTATATTTCATTTGATAAAATATTCTATTTTAATCCACGATATTATATTAGACCGAGTCGCCTCAGGCATGGCGATCTTGTTTGGATTGCAAGTAGGTATGTAGAGGAATTCATCAAAGGAGTCCTGCCGAAGCTCGATAAAAAAATTGGGTTGGTAATAACTGACGGTGATGATTCATTTCCTTCTTCGTTCTTGGGGAAGTGCGATATACATAAATTGTTAGGTAGCGAAAATATCATGTCGATATTTTCTCAGAATTATGATGGAACATACGGGATTGGGAATAAGGTATTTGGCATCCCGATAGGATTGGACTTTCATAGTATAAATAGAAAGGGCGGATTTTGGGGGAGCCCGCAGAAGTCGGCACAAGAACAAGAAGAAGAATTGGCGGGAATACTGGCTGGCGCAAAACCCGTAAATGATAGAATAGTAAAGGCGTATATCGATTTTCACCTTAACGACCGGCTCCTTTACGACGGCACGAAGAGAAGCGCTATTTTTGCAATGGTGAACAAACCTGAAATTGTGGACTGTCAAGTTGGCATGGTCGGCAGAAATGAACTTTGGAAGCGAAAAAGCCAGTATCTCTTCTCGATCAGTCCACATGGAGCCGGTCTCGATTGTCATAGAACCTGGGAGGATCTGGTTCTTGGCTGTATCGTTATAGTTAAAAAATCGGCTCTGGACCCCCTATACGAAGGATTGCCTGTCGCTATTGTAGATAGTTGGAATGAGATCACCAAGGAAAAATTGGTGGAATGGAAGCACCAATACTCTCCAATGCTTCTCGACGGTCGCTACAGAGAAAAACTTAAACTTGAATGGTGGATTGGCTATATGAGGAATATTGTCGCTTTGAAGACCAAGGGAACCGCATAGAATGAAGATATTGTTCATTGATTCAGCTTTTCATAAGCAAACCGCTTCTTCTTTGTTCATGCAGGAATCGCTGGCTAGGAAACATGATATAAAGACGGTCTACATAGAAGGTGACTTTAAACATCACGTAGCGGAAGTATCCAAGATAAGCAAGCTCTATGATGCCCTTGTGCTCTTTCAGATAGGCGGCAATGAGATAGGCCGCTCCATCAGGCACAGCAATTTGATCTTTGTCCCGATGTACGACAATACTGGACTTGGCGACGAGAACCTATGGGGCCGGCTCGAGGATGCAAAGGTCCTGTCCTTCTGCCATGCCATGCACGAAAACTTCATTTTCCGCGATATTCGCAGCCTCTATGCCCGTTACTATCCGGAGATCAAGAAGGATAGTGCTGCGAGACCAAAGGAGGGCTTGCTTTTCTGGCAGCGCGTCAAGGATATCAATTGGAATACCCTCAAGCTCCTGATAGGCAACCAGTGCCTGGAGAAGATAAATCTCCATATCACTCCGAACATTGAAGCCTTCGCGAGAAGACCGACGAGCTTCGAGATTCTTAAATATCATATCGAGCAGACGAGCTGGTTCGAGAACTATGCCGATTATCTGAATCTCCTGTCCCGCATGAAATATTATGTCGCTCCCAGGATAACCGAGGGAATCGGCATGTCGTTTCTCGAGGCGATGAGCGCCGGCTGCATCGTCATCGCCGCTGATAAGCCGTCCATGAGCGAGTATATCGAGCATGGTAAGACGGGGGTCCTCTTCGATCCGGTGAATCCTACGATGATCGATTTCGAGGCCATGGGCGACCTGTCTTCGAGCGTGCTCGACAGCGTGAGCGAGGGGAGGAGGGCCTGGATCGAGAAAGAGGCTGAGATACTGGATTTCATCGCATCCGATAGCCCGCATAGGCCGAAGCGGAGCTTCGCCAGGCGCCTCGTTTCCCGCTCCACGAGAGGGCTCAAGGCTGTACTCAGAGAAGCGATTAGGTGGTTGCCTTATGTCATAGTCGACAGATGGTACAGGAATCTAGCGCGCGTAAGGCTATAACGGTACGAAAGGAAGCTAAACCAGCATGAGAGTGGCGTTTTTAGCCAATTCCTTTCACTTGAGCAAGACGAAATCGGCCGACTTCTTCATCGATAACCTGAGGCGATTCTACGGAGAGGTGACCGTCATCCCCCACAAGGAAGCCTGGGCCCAGCTGCCCGGGCACAGATGGGACATGATCGTCGCCTGGCAGCGGCAGTATCCGGCCGAGGAGCTGGAGGCCTTCCATGCTGATAGGACGATATTCGTCCCCATGTACGACGATACCCCCCTGACTCGGGAGCATTGGGAGAAGTACCGGAACTTCAAGGTTTTTTGCTTCTCTTCCACGCTGGAGCGGCTGCTGGTTTCGTACGGCATCAGGGCGTGGGGCGCTCGTTATTACCCTGATCCCGAGCTCTACGCGAGCGTAAAAAGAGCTGGGGGGCTGCGCGGGTTTTTCTGGCCTAGAACATCGCGGGTGACATGGGATATCGTCAAGAACCTGATGGGCGATGCGCAGTTCGATGCCTTCGATCTTCATTGGACCCCCGACATCCATGGGGATCTGAAGCCTCCGGCGGATTATGCGCGCGACGAGGCGAACGGCTGGTCGGTCACATCGTGGTTCAGAGACCATAGTGAATACCTCGCGGAGCTCTCGAAGGCCAGCGTCTTTTTCGCCTCCAGGCCGGCCGAAGGCATAGGCATGTCCTTCCTTGAGGCCATGGCTATGGGGCTCTGCGTGGTGGCTCCCCGTGGGCCGACCATGAGCGAGTATATAGAGGATGGAGTCACGGGCCTCCTCTACGACATCGATGATCCCCGGCCCCTGGATTTATCGAAGGTCGAGGAGATCGGCGCCGCGGCCCGCGAGTCCTGCCGCTCGGGGCGCGCGCGATGGCTGGGCTCGATGGATGCCCTCAGGGCCTTCATCGAAGAGCCCGTGCCTGGTTACCAGAAGCGTCGGCACCACGTGATAGCGCTCAAGGGCAGGGCGATAGCCCGAGCTCGCATTGTCTATAGGTTTTTGAAAAGATGGAGGAAGAAATTTTGAGTTGCTGGAACGATATGCCCATGGAGAAGATGCGATGCCATGTCCAAAGCTAAAGGTTGCCTTTACCGATTTCTGGTATGGATTGGACCATGAAAACAACATATTAAGCGCCGCTCTCCGCAAGAGATTCCAGGTCGAGGTCTCGGAAAAACCCGATATCCTATTCTGCTCAGCGTTTTCAAATAATTGGAGAGAGTTTGATTGTCCAAGAATTCTTGTCATAGGCGAGAATATCGAGCCGGATCTTGAGTTATTCGATGCAAGCCTTTCGTTTTATCCTGCCAGTGACCGCAATTTCTATCTGCCGTTCTATATGTTTTATCCCGCCTACGCATCGTGTTTCCAGGAGCGAAAGCTCAGTCTTGATGACTGGAATAAAAAAAAGCGCGCGGCCGCGATCTTTACCAATGCCAGATGCAAATTCCGGAATTGGTTCTTTCATTACCTGAAAGAAAATGGCGGAGCCGACTCCGGCGGGAAGGCTTTTAACAATGTCGGCGGCCCGGTGAAGGATAAGGCATTGTTCCTTAATAAGTACAAATTTTCCATGGCCTTCGAGAATACCCGCTGGCCAGGATATACGACGGAAAAACTGATAGAAGCTTATGCTTTCGGAACCGTGCCGCTGTATTGGGGAGACCCGAGCCTGAGTGGATGGTTCAACCGAAAGTCCCTTTTCGAGATAAAGGACAAGGCCGACGCGGAGCGGGCCCTCAAGGAGATCGAGAAAATCGAGGATGACTTCGATGCCTACCGCTCGGTCTACGAGGAGCCCCTTTTCGAGGGCAACCGCGAGCCGAAGGAGCTGAGCCTGGAAGCGATCGCCGACTTTCTCGAGTCGGTGATCGACAAAGGGCTGAGTAGGGCTCGATTGGGCCGGATATCGAACTACCGTGCTTTCATCTGGCAGTATCGCTGGCGTCATAGCCAATGGGACTACAGCTATTTGCCGCTGATCAGGTTCTTCAGAATGTTCGTTCTATTTTCGTTTCTTAAGGCCGAGGCGAAGCAGGCATTAAAAAGGATCTTGAGATGGCAGCCACGAATCGCCACCGAATCAGAGGAGTCATGAATAATCCAGCCATAAGGGTCGTGGCTCCGTATCACGATCGAGATCTTGCGCGCGTCGAGTCGCTCTGCGGATCCCTGACATGCAAGGTGCCTAGTAAATACGATGAATAAGAACTACGGGAAATACAGGCCCGATATCCTGTGGTTCCGATTCCTCGGCTATATGCGTCGCCGCTACTACATGAAGCGCGCTCTACGGCCTGCTTCCTGGCCTTTCTTGTCGGGTGATACCTACCGGAGTTTCGCACAGCACACCTGGGATGAGGTTGGAGGGCCGAATTTCACCGTCGATCAGATCCGCGAGAACGACATAGTTTTCGTCAGCGCGCAGCTGAAGAAATTCCTCGTCGAGTATGCTCCCCGCATAGCTGTTCCCTTCTATTTGATAAGCTCCAACGACGATGGCAGCGTCTCGGAGAAGGAGATCGACCAGATCAGGGGCACGAAGTGCCTGCATTGGTGGGCCGCGAACCTGATCGTCGAGAGTGATGTAGTGACCTCCATCCCTTTGGGCCTAGAGAACGAGCGGCTCTGCTGGTTCGGCGACCTGCGTGACATCAAGAGAGTCCAGAAACTCTCCGGGAAGACCCCGAAGGAGGAGAAGATCGTCTGGGGCTTCACGGTGGGGAACAATCCTGCGGAGCGAGGTCCGATTAAGGCGGCGCTCGAGGCTAATCCCCTCGCTGTCGAGCTGCCGAGGATGAATCCCTATTCGTATCGCAGGGAAATCATCAAGTACAAGTACCTCGCCTCGCCCCCCGGGCACGGCCCCGATTGCCACCGGACCTGGGAGGCGCTCGCCCTTGGCATGACGCCGGTGCTCCTCAAGTCGACCATGGCCATGCAGTTCAAGCGGCAGGGCTATCCGATAATCATTCTGGATTCCCCGGAGGACTTCGCGACCTTCCCGGCGCCGAACTTCCGCGCTCGGGACGAGCGCTAAACTATGATACTCTACCTCGCCCCCGGCGGCCGGCTGGGCAACCAGCTCTTCCAGGCAGCCTTCATCGAGCGGATCAGGAAGCCCGGCGAGCGGGTCTTCTGCACGAAGATGTCCGAGGCCCTGCGCTTCGCGCGCGGGCTGCGCGGCTACGTCAACACCGACAACTTCCTCTTCATCAAGGCTATGGAATACCTGGTCGAGCCCCTCATCAGGCTTTTTCTCGTCGATACGGGCCTCATCTCGTCCTACATCGAGACTACGACGGCCCAGGTCGTCGAACGGCGAGGGCGATTGCCCGTCACGTACCTCAAGGGCTACTTCCAGCAGTGCGACGTCCTCGCACCCGGAGCCCCGCTGGGTTTCAGGCTACCGCTCGGGCACTTCGGGGCGGCCGGGCGCGTCCTCGAAGCAGCGGAAGACCGTACCCCCATCTTCGTGCACGTGCGCCGCGGCGACTACCTGGGCTACTCGGAAACCTATCCCATGAACCCCCTGCTGCCCGCCGCCTACTACCACGACGCTCTCGCCGCGGTCCTGCGCTCCGTGCCCGCCCCCCATCTCTTCTTCCTCGGCGATGACCCCGTCTGGTGCGCTCAGGAGTTCCCCGACCTGAAACACGCGACGATCTCCCGCGGTTCCGAGGCGGAGGACCTCGCGCTCATGGCGCTCTGCGCCGGGGGCGTCATCTCGAACAGCTCCTTCGCCTGGTGGGGGGCCTACCTCTGCGGGAAGACCGCGCCGGTCGTGGCCCCGCGCTACTGGCTCGGCTGGCGGTCCCGCATCTGGTCGCCGGGCAGGATCCGCTCGGACTTCATCACGTACATCGATGTGCGTCCATGAGGGTGCTCTACGACTACCAGGGCTTCATGCAGCGCTATGGCGGCGTGTCACGCTATTTCGTGGAGCTTACCCGGGCCATGCGAAGGCTCGGCGGCTTCGAGGCCCTCATCCCCGGCTTCTTTACCGATAACCAGTATCTGGAAAATAGCCGTGCCTTCCTCACCCGGCGACCCTTCAAGGGCAAGACCAGGATCATGGCAGCCCTGAACCGCAGCATTTCCCGGCACTCCCTCTCCTACGATTTCGACCTCTTCCACCCCACCTACTTCAACCCCTACTTCCTCACCAAGCTCGACAAGCCCTTCGTGGTGACCGTGCACGACATGATCCACGAGCTCTTCGACGGCGGCCACGTGCGCGACGACGGCACGGCCGCGAACACGCGCCTCTTGTGCAATCGCGCGGCCGCCGTCATCGCCGTGTCGCGCAACACCAAGGACGATCTCTGCCGCCTCCTCGGCATTCCCGAAGAGAAGGTGCGTGTGGTGTACCACGCGACCGAACTCACCTACGCAGGCGAGGCGCGGCTCCACGATAGTCCCTACCTCCTGTTCGTGGGTGAGAGGGGAGGGTACAAGAACTTTGCGCCCTTCGCCGCCTCCGTGGCGCCCGTTCTTCTCCGCCGCGGCCTGGACCTGGTATGCGCGGGTGGCGGTCCTCTCTCGCAAAAGGAGCGCGCTCTACTGAGCGGCCTCATGATCGTCGACAAGGTCGTTCAACTCTCCTTCGCCGATCCAGGGACCCTCGCGAGCCTCTACCACTTCGCCGAGGTCTTCTGCTACCCTTCGCTCTACGAGGGCTTCGGCATACCGCTTCTCGAAGCCTTCTCCTGCGGCTGTCCCGTAGCGGCGAGCTCGACCTCCTGCTTCCCCGAGATCGCGGGGCCGGCCGCCGAGTACTTCGATCCCCGCGACTCCTCGTCCATCGAGGCCGCGGTCGAGTGGGCGGCTTTTGGGCGCCGGGACGAGCTCGTGCGCCTGGGGCGCGAGCGGCTCTCGTTATACAGCTGGGAGCGCTCGGCGGCCGCTACGCTCGATGTGTACCGCTCGGTCCTCGGGGCCTCGTGATTGTTCGGAACGAGACGGGCAACTGGACGCTCATGCCCAAACGCGCGCGGAAAGGATCGTAGATCAACCATGTCTTTTTCGACACCGATTCTGCTCATCGTATTCAACCGGCCCGAGACCACGCGGAGGGTGCTGGGCGCCATCAGGCAAGCGGCTCCCGAGCGGCTCTTCGTCGCCGCCGATGGCCCGCGTCCCGGCCGGACAGGCGAGGCCGAGAAGTGCGCCGAGGTCCTGAAGCTCGTGGAAGACGGGGTCGACTGGCCCTGCGAGCTGTCGTATCTCCGGCGGGAGACCAATCTCGGCTGCGGACGCTCTCCGAGCTCTGCCATCGAGTGGCTCTTCGCGCAGGTCGAGGAGGGGATAATCCTCGAGGACGACTGTCTCCCTTCTCCGGCCTTCTTCCCCTTCTGCGCTTCGGTCTTGGAGCGCTACCGGAACGAGACGCGGATAGGGCATATCGGCGGCTTCAACTGCCAGTTCGGCCGCCGGCGCGGCCCGGCCTCGTACTATTTCTCCCGCTTCTTCCACGTCTGGGGCTGGGCCACCTGGAAACGCGCCTGGCAGGGCTTCGACATGGCCATGAGCGACTACCCCCAGTTCCTCGCCGAGGGCATGCTCGACAAGCTCTTCGAGCGGCGGGCCCTGCGCGAGTTCTGGAAGCGCAACTTCGACGATATCGCGGGCGGCCGTACCGATGTCTGGGACTACCAGTGGGTTTATCGCAACCTCAAGGACGACCGGCTCGCCGTCGTACCCAACCACAACATGATCGAGAACATCGGCTTCGGCGAGGACGCGACCCACACTGTCACCGCGAAGAAGGCCATGCCCGAGGCCTCGCCTGACGTATCAAAGGACTTTATCCATCCCCGATTCCTCGTACCCGATCCCGAGGCGGACGACTTCACCTATCGCAACCACGTCGGTCTGGATTGGTTCTACGATCTCAAGCGCCCCGCCCGCCTGGCGGCCAGGGCGCTGGGCCTCAGGAGATGACATGATTCCCCATCTGGTTCACCATACAGCGAAAACCAGCGCTGTCGACCCTAAGTGGGCCCCTTTCCAGAAGACTCTGCTCAAGCTCCATCCTGATTGGACCTACAGGCTCTGGACCGACGAAGACAACCTTTCGCTCCTTAAGGAGTGTCGTCCCGACCTGGAGAGCGTGTATTGGGACATGCCGATGCCGGTAATGCGCGCCGATATGATGCGCTATGTCTACATGCAGCAATTCGGAGGGCTATATCTCGATTTGGACTACCAGTTCCTCAAGCCCTTCGACCTAGGCAACAAGATTATTGTCCTGCCGAGGGAATCGGACGACAATCAGCCGGTGTACTTGGGGAATTGCATCCTGGCTTCCGAGGCAGGGCACCCATTCTGGACCGCCCTCCTCGAGGAGATCAGGCGAGATCCGCCGACTAAGGAGAAGTTACGAAGCGAGAAGGATATCATCGACCAGACCGGCCCTGGCTTTGTCACGAGAGTGTGGCGCGAACGGTTCCAGGACGATGCGACGATCTTCATCCCGCCGAGGCTCTGGTTCAACCCGCTCATCCCGCGAACCGAAGAGGAGCTGCAAGCGCTCCGTTCCCGGGACGAAAGCTATGGGATTCACTGGTGCTTCGGCAGCTGGAGAGATCTGACCTTCTGGGCCAAGGTGAAACGGCGAATTAAAAGACTTCTGGATCTCTGAGTTCGACTAGACTCAAGAATGAATCTAGTGGTAAAGGATCTGTATGAAAACTATAAATGGTTTTGTTATTAGAAATAAACTGGCATCGGATATTGCAAGCATATTGCGTGCTTTTACGAAAAGCCATATGGAAGTCGACGTCATTATTCCTTGTACAGAGAAGAGCATGAAAGTTCTGCCCTGGGTGGTGGCATCCTTACGGCGGTATCTTCGGCATCCCATAGGCGAAATATTCGTTATTTCAGGTGCATCAGAGGCAATACGGCAATTCTGTAATAAAGAAGGGATCGTAAATATTGATGAAACAGAGTTCATGGGTTTTGGGAATGATGAGATTGTTTATTTCCCTGATAATGTCGATCGCCGTGGTTGGCTTTACCAGCAACTTATAAAATTGAAATCCGATGTTCTTGGTAATGCAAAGCATCTTCTGATACTTGATTCCGATACTGTATTTATTCGTCCTGCGCGATTCGATTCTGCAGGATCGATTGCCCTTCAGTACTTCGAGTATACCCACCCCTCCTATATGAGCCATCTGCGAAAGTTATTCCCCGATTTTGAGCATACGCAGACATCATTTATATGTCACCATATGTTCTTGAATAAATCGACGCTTGCGAATATCCGTAAGGATATTGAACTTCTTCATCCGGGGAAATCATGGTGGAAGACCATTATTGATCTTGTTGATACATCTCAAATGTCGGGTTTTTCAGAATATGAGACTATAGGGCATTATATAGTAAATAATAATTTAAAGGATTATGGGAAAAATATCGAACATTATTTGAATTGCGGCATGACGCTGACCAATTGGATGAGTCGATTTTATAAGCGTGTATTATTCCCGGCAATCTATAAAACTATATCTTTTCAACAGTATTGTTGAACACTAATCGTATGTAATTTATTTAACGTTCGATGAATCGATACCATGGAGAATAGCCAATACGGGTAAATAAGTGAAGCATAGCCTTCATCACTATAAATGAAAGGAATGACCATGAAGGGAATGATCATACCAGTCTATGAAAAATACGAGCAGATCGCGCTCAATAATATCATTAAGCTGAGGGAAAAGCTTGGTTTCCAGGAGCCGATTGAGATTTGGCAGTCGGGCGAAGAAGTATCGAAAGAGTTCATTTCTCGGCTGGAAGGCATCCCCGCCATAACGATGCGCAATGTCCTCGAACTCGAGACCGATGCCACGTTCTGGCGGGGCTTTCAGATAAAAGCCTTCGCTTGCAAGCATACCTCTTTCGGGGAGTTCATTCTGTGCGACGCCGATGCCACCTTCTTGCGGAATCCGTCGATCCTTTGGCGTGACAGGAAGTATAGGGCGACCGGCGCCTATTTTTTCCGCGATCTGAGACACTGGAAATTCCGCGACCTCGGTCCTTCGACAGAGAATCCCCATGCTGTCGCCATCTTCGAAAAACGGAAGCGATGGCTTCGGGGCTTGCTGCCGACGGAATCGCCATATTTCCCCAGGGAGTGGCATTATATTTACGAAAACTCCATCCCTGTCGAGCCTGTTGCAGAAGCGTATATGGAATCTGGGGTTGTCTGCATCGACGGGAATCGCCATGCTAAGGCGATCGATCGCATTTTCGAGCTGAACCGGAAGTACGAAGAGACCTATCAAGTGATTCATGGAGACAAAGAGACCTTCTGGATCGGCTTCTGCATGGCGAACGAACCATATACCATGAACTGGAAGTATCCCACCAACCGGGTCAAGCTGACGCAATATTACGGGCTGCGGAAATTCTACGTCCAGAAATAGCTTTTCCCTCCTTGAAACCGAACGCTGATAAACCGAAACATCGCGGTGGTATTATGATTGTGCTGTTCCCGAGTGGTGGCAGAACCGGAAACCAGCTTTTTCAGCTCGCATACGTCACAAATCTTGCCCGGCCCGGCGAGTATATCGTCACGAGAGGCTTCGGTAAAACTCGCAGCTTTTTGTACGGAGCGTGGAAGAGGAAATGGATCGACATCGATTCGCGCTTCCTGGGTTGGTTGATCGAAGTGGCGATCGAGCCGCTTTGTTGGCAGCTGCTCATCAAGACCGACCTTGTCACCTCCGTGCTCGAGCTCAGTGACAAGACTATGAAGATCAGAAAAGGCAAACTATCCCGGTTGACAATCATCAAGGGATATTTCGAGACCGAGTGCTTCATTTCCGAGACAACGCGCGAGCGATTCAGGCTGAAAAAGAAATATGTTGACGCCGCTCGAAGCGTGCGCGAGCATGTCGGCGAGGATCGGCCACTGTTGTTCGTCCATATTCGCAAGAGCGATATTGGCATTAATTGGATAAACGGTAAGAATGTGGAGCTTCCTGAAAGCTATTATAGGAATGCGTTCGAATACCTGCGAAGGCTCTTCGATAAGCCATTCTTCATTATCGTCGGAGACAGCCCGGGCTATGCCGAGATTTTATTCCGTGATGTCCAGGAGAAGTACGTCTCCCATCTGACTCCCCCCGAAGATCTGGCCCTGATGTCGCTCTGCTCGGGCGGGGTGCTCTCGAACAGTACCTTCGCCTGGTGGGGAGCCTTCATGGGGAAGCCGGGAGGTCTTTATATTGGACCTAAATATTGGTGGGGCTGGGCCAGCGGGGAGTGGTATCCGCCCGGCATGAAGACATCCTTGATCACGGAGTATCTCGAAGTGCGAGAAGACGATTAGCCGGTGGAATGGACCTGGCCATGATCGACAAAGGAATACTACTTGCTGCAGGGAGAAGCACTCGGCTCTATCCTTCCACCCGGGCTGTCTGCAAGCAGCTTCTGCCCATCTACGACAAGCCCATGATCTACTACCCCCTGTCCACCCTCATGCTCGCCGGCATCCGGGATATACTTATCATCACCAATCCCGGCGAGACTGAGCTATTCAAACGACTGCTTGGCGACGGGTCTCAGTGGGGCGTTTCCCTGCGGTACGCAGTCCAAGACGAACCACGGGGCCTGGCCGACGCCTTCATCGTGGGCCAGGACTTCGGAGCCGGGAAAAGCGTCGCGATGGTGCTCGGGGACAACATCTTCTACGGCGAGGGCCTGGCGGCCACCTTGAGCGGGAGCGCCGCCCTGGAGCGGGGGGCCAAGGTCTTCGCCTACTACGTGGCCGACCCGGAGCGCTACGGCGTGGTGGACTTCGACAAGCAGGGGAGGACCCTCTCCATCGAGGAGAAGCCCGCACACCCTAAGTCCTCCTACGCGGTCACAGGGCTGTACTTCTACGACCCTGAGGTCTACGAAATCGCCCGCTCGGTGAAGCCCTCCTCCCGCGGCGAGATCGAGATCACCACGGTCAACCAGACCTATCTGGAACGCGGAGAACTCGACGTGGAGGTCCTGGGCCGGGGCACCGCCTGGCTCGACACCGGCACCTGCGACTCGCTCCTCGATGCGGGCAACTTCGTCGCCAACATCGAGCGGCGCCAGGGCCTCAAGATCTCCTGCCCCGAGGAGATCGCCTATCGCCGGGGCTTCATCGACCAAGCTGCCCTGGAAAAGCTGGCCGCGGGCCTGGCCAAGACCGACTACGGCGCCTACCTCCAGCGTCTCTTAGGCGAGAGCACCGGTTACCTGAGCACGCGCTGAGCGCGGTATACTGTTGTAGGGATTCGTTCTCGAGCTTTCTATGGCGGGTGTGGAGCGATTTCCCAAAGTGCCGGCGAGGGTCGTCTATTTGTTGCTGGGGAAAATATTACCTTGACAAAGCCGTTTGGGATCATAGAATATCGGTATGAAACTGCCGAAGATCGAGATTGATGATCATCTGATCATGTCTCTGGCGAAGAAATATCGAATAAAAGAGTTGTCGCTGTTTGGCTCGGTGCTTCGAGATGATTTCAAAGATGACAGCGATATCGATATATTGATTCAATTCATTGATGACAGGGAATATTCATTATTTGATCTCTTTAGAATACGGGAAGAGTTCGAGCAGGCCTTGGGGAAGGAAGTCGATCTTATTGAAAAAAGGGGTCTGCGAAATCCTTATAGGAGAGCGAATATCCTCAGTACCGCCAGGGTAATCTATGCAGCCTGATGAATCCGACAAAGGATTCTTATGGGACATTGAAGACGCATGTAATGATATACAAACCTTTCTGAAAGGCACAAACTATAACGATTTTGCCGAAGACAAAATGAAACGCTTCGCCGTAGAAAGGCAGTTGTTGGTGATAGGTGAAGCTGCACATCATTTGTCAGAATCCTGCCGCAATGCGAATCCCGATATTCCCTGGAAATTGATGATCGGCCTAAGGAATATAATTGCCCATGAGTATGGAGAGATATTGGTCGATAGGATTTATAAAATAGCGAAGGAGAATGTCCCTGATTTGAAGACCAGTGTTTCGCGTTTACTAGAGACCTGAGGCTTTGGGCTTCGGTACGATCTGGGCAATTTCCCCCCGCCAATACACGCATAGCCTCACGTGGAGCCATCCTCATGAACGTCGCCTTCCTCGCGAATTCCTTTCACCTCAAGAAAACCAAGTCGGCCGACTTCTTCATAGACCTGCTCCGCGCTTCCTTTGGAGAGGTGGAGGTGATCCCTCACAGTGAGGCCTGGGCGCGATTGCCGAAGCGCAGGTGGGACTTGATCGTCGTCTGGCAACATCGCTATCCGCCCGAAGTGCTCGAAGCCTTCGGAGCCGATCGCGTCGTGCTCGTGCCCATGTACGACGACAGTCCCCTCGACGCCGAGTTTTGGGGCGGGTACCGGAACTTCAAGGTATTCTGTTTCTCGTCGACGCTCGAGCGCCTCCTCGTCTCCTATGGCCTTTCGGCCTGGGGAGTTCGCTACTACCCCGATCCGCAGACATTTCCGGCCTCCGACCGATCTGGAGGCCTGCGCGGCTTCTTCTGGCCGCGCACGCGCGCCATAGACTGGCCGCTCGTGCAGCATCTCGTCGGCGAGACCCCCTTCGAGCGCATGCACTTGCACTGGACCCCGGACGTGCACGGCGACCTGAGCCCTCCGCTCGACGAGGCCGAAAGGTCGGGCGGGCGGGTCGAGGTTTCTTCGTGGTTCCGCGATGCCGGAGAGTATCGCGCCCTTCTCGCCGCTTCGAATGTGTTCTTCGCCCCCCGCGCCGCCGAGGGGATCGGGATGTCCTTCCTGGAGGCCATGGCCATGGGGCTCTGCGTTGTGGCGCCCCGCGCTCCCACCATGAGCGAGTACATCGAGGATGGCGTGAATGGCCTCCTGTACGACCCCGAACGACCCGAGGCCCTGGACTTTTCGAGGGCTTCGGCGCTCGGTGCCGCGGCCCGCCTCTCCTGCGAGATCGGCAGGGCGAGCTGGATCGACTCGATTCCGCAAGTCGCAGCCTTCCTCGAAGAGCCCGTCCCGGGGTATAGACCGAAGTTCCACCCCGCCATCGTGGCGAGGGGCAGGCTCATCACGGCCGCGCGGAGGCTATACCGTGCCCTGAAGCGCGTTGTTCATGGGACCTCTCGCTTTTGACGACAACCATCCGTGCGTGACATCCTCTTATGCGGTCACGGGCCTCTACTTCTACGACGAACAGGTCTACGAGATCGCCCGCTCTGTGAAGCCCTCTTCCCGCGGCGAGATCGAGATCACCACGGTCAACCAGGCCTACCTGGAGGCCGGGGCTCTCGAGGTCGAGGTCCTGGGACGGGGCACGGCCTGGCTCGACACCGGCACCTGCGACTCGCTGCTCGACGCCGGCAACTTCGTCGCCAACATCGAGCGTCGCCAGGGCCTCAAGATCGCCTGCCCCGAGGAGATCGCCTACCGTCGCGGCTTCATCGACTCCTCCGCCCTGGAGCGCCTCGCCGCGGGCCTGGCCAAGACCGACTACGGCGCCTACCTCAAGCGTCTCCTGGGAGAGGACACGGCCTATATGAGCCGGAGAAGTTGACCGACCCCGGCACGCGCGCGATCAGTGCGGCACCAGCCCGGGTGGTCGATGTGTTTGGCTGGATAACTTGACCAACTTGTACAAATATACGACTATTTAGATATGAAGACATTTCCCGTAGCTGAAGTCCGGACGAATTTCTCTGCCCTTCTCAAGGAGGTAGAGTCCGGGGAGGAAATCGGAATCGCATTCGGCAGGAAAAGGGAAACCATAGCTGTGCTCATCCCGATCGGCGAGTATAGGAAGCTGAAAGAGCGGAGGTTGGGCACACTCGAAGGGAAAGCGACAGTCGAGTTCGCGTCCGACTGGGCCATCACCGACGAAGAGCTGTCGAACGCATGAGAATTCTCGTAGACACGCATTATCTCCTGTGGTCTTTCATCGATACTCCCAAGATACGCAGAAAACAGTATGAACTACTGCTCTCGGAGGCGAACGAGATTTTCTACAGCCAGGCGAGCCTATGGGAGATTTCGATCAAGTACAATCTGGGCAAATTGCTTCTGCGGGGATTGGAGCCGGAGGAATTCTACGAGGAGCTATGCGGCAGCTATTTCAAATGCCGGCCGCTGGAGAATGAGGAGCTGATATCGTTCCATCGATTGCCCATCGAGCACAGGGATCCTTTCGATCGAATCATGATCTGGCAGGCTATCCGATCCGATTACCACTTCCTTTCGGCCGACGGCGAGATCGGAAAATATAAGAAATACGGCTTGAAAGTCCTGTCATAGGACATGGATCGCCCCTCCCTACCCCCTACCTCCGGCGCCTCCTGGACGAGGGCACGGTGTACCTGAGCCGGAGGGGCTGACGGCGAAATCCGAGCGCTCTGGTATTCCAAGCAATGGATGGAACTGCCGCGTTTCGCCGTCATACCTGAGTGGTGGTCACCGACCGCAGCGCCGAGCGGGAGTCGTAGCTCATCGTCCGAAACGCGCGGAAAGAGGATCGCCCACGAGCACGAAACCGAGGACCTGTGCCGGTCACCAAGCGGTTATGTGGAATCGATGCGGGAATCCTGCTATACTGGGGACGATGCGGATAAGCGACAGGGAGAAGCAGATACTCGTGGACGCCGTCAAGGCTCAGGATCCGGCCGCGCGAGTCTGGCTTTTCGGTTCCAGGGTCGACGACGGCAAGCTCTCGGCGAGCATCCGGTGATTGCGAACGATATCGAGCCTCCGAGACGCCCTAGCCCCATTTCCCTCCCGCCCCTTTGCACCTTCGCGCCTCTCTCCCACCTCTTCTCGGTAGATCACTCGAATGGAGAATTGAAGCGTCCATGAACCTCGCTGTTACACGGATATCGAGGAAATCATCCGCAATGCCTGGCTGTGTGAGCGGTTGCGGGGGATATGCAAGCGTAGATCGGTTTTCGAAACTGGATCGGATAACAAATTCACCGGAGCTGGATTTCGACTTCCTTGCCCAAGGCATGGGCCACCCGTGCCAGCGTGGAAAGCTTCATATCGGTCATTTGTTTTTCAAGCCGGGAAATGGAGCTTTTCGTCGTATGAGCCTTGCGGGCCAATTCTTCTTGAGTGATACCCGCCTTCAGCCTCTCTTCGCGCAGGATCGCCCCAAGTTTGAATTCCTGATAGCCGACTTCAAAGTTTTCCGCAAACTCAGCATCACGGTTCTTTCGGTCGGCTATATAGTTTTCCAGGTCGCTCATGGTCTTTTCTCCTTCAGATATTTACTCCGTCGATTTTCCGCCAGATCGATTTCTCCAATCGGCGTTTTTCTGCTTTTCTTCTTGAAGCCGTTTGTCAGAACAATGAATGAATCGCCAGACTAGAATCCTAAAAGTCGGATGGAATCATGACCGATATCTGCACGGACTTCCCAAATTCCCTCTGTCCCTTCCAGTTTCTTGAAATAGTGAATGGGAATGCGGCTCATCTCTTCTACTAGCTTCAAGACCCATAATACTTTTTAGGCAGTTTTCCCGGGTAGAGTATCCAGGAATACTCACTCAGTCACAGGACATCTTTCATCCTCCCGGTAAAAGACAACAGTGCGTCTCCCATACGACAGAGTTAGCACCTGTGAGAACAAGAAGCAAGAGTCACGATGGATGTACTCCGATGTTTACGATCGGCGGTTCGGCGACCCCCCCGCCTCAGCCTGGCGCTGGGAGACACCTTGCGAAGGGATTGAAGAGATATTGTCAATAGTTGTGGATTGGAAATCTGAACGATTTTCCGGTCAGGCCGCCGCTTCATCAACCTGCTCACCATTCACGAACTTAATGCCCGCCTCAACGAGGGGGATGAATTTGAATCCGTCTAACTTGCGCCATCCTTGCTCGGCTTCCCTGCAAAGCTTGTAGACCATCGCCAGCGTCGCTTTTCTAGTCCCATTCCCTTTCGTCCGCCGGTGACGCAGCCGTACCGTCGCGAAGGTCGACTCGATGGGGTTTGTGGTGCGCAGGTGAAGCCAATGCGCAGCGGGGAAGTCGTAGAAGGCAAACAGATCATCCTTGTCCTTTACGAGGCATTCCACGGCCTTGGGATACTTTTCTCCAAAGGATTCGACGAAGAGGTCGAAAGCCTTGAGCGCGTCCTCGCGAGTGGGGGCAAGATACTGGTCGTGGAGCATATCCTTGGCTTTCGCCTGGAGCACCTTGGGGAGCTTGTCCAAAACGTTCCCGGTCTTGTGGAACCAGCACCGCTGGACACGCGTTTCGGGCCAGACTTCCGCGGCGGCGGCCTGGAAGCCCATCGCGCCATCGCATACCGCGAGCGCCGGCGCTTTCTCAAGCCCGCGCGATCGCAGGTCCACAAGGAGTTCCTTCCACGACTGTTTACTCTCTCGATAGCCGTCGGAGACGGCAAGCAATTCCTTGTCACCGGAGGAAGTAGCACCCATGACGACCAGGAGGCAGGAACGCTCGTCCTCCAACCGCGCGTTGCAATACACGCCGTCAGCCCAGATGTAGACGTAGTGCTTCTCCGAGAGGTCCCGCTTCGACCACTCCTCATATTCCTCGGTCCATATCTCCTTGAGCCGCACAACGGTGCTCGCCGACAACCCCTTCGCCTGCGGCCCCAGAATCGCCTCCAACGCCGTCGGGAAGTCATCCGTCGAGATACCCTTGAGGTACAACACCGGCACAAGCGTATCGATGCTCGGTGCACGCCTCATGAACTTCGGAAGGATTCGGCTCGTGAAGCGTTCCTTCCCCATGGATGCCAATGCCCGATCGTCCACGCGCGGCCGCGTGATGGGGATCGGCCCCGCCCCGGTGAGGATGCTGCGTTCGGGCATGCTGCCGTTTCGCACGACAAGACGTTTCCCGCCCTCGTCGACGAGATGTTTGAACCTCAGAAGATGCTCCTCGATTTCCGCTTCCAATGCGGCTTGCAGCATCTTCCTCGCTCCTTCACGCACGATGGCTTCAAGCGCCCCCATGGTCTCGGGCGTTGCCTCGATTCGCGTCTCGATGGTAGTCTTGCTCACGGACGTTCTCCTTCCCGGCGGTCTCGTTTGGCGACAAAACCTTACCGTGAAGAAACGTCCGTTTTCTATTCCGTCCACAAGAATCGATCATATCTCGGGATTGAAAAGGCTATTCCTCTTCTCCCCTTTGCGCCTTAGCGCCTCTCTTCCGCCTCTTCTTATGGATCATTCGAATGAAGGATTGAAGCGACCATGAACCTCGCCCTCATCGTCCCCTTCGCCTACCGCCGGGCCGAGCGCACGAGCCTCCGCCCTTCCCTGGGCATCCGCGTCGCCCGCGCCTGGGTGCGGTATTTTGAGTATTCCCCCGAGCTAGGCTCCCATCTTCCTCCCCCCTTTGCGCCTGAAGCGCCTCTCTCCCCCCTCTTCCTGGCGGATCGCTCGAATGAAGGATTGAAGCGCCCATGAACCTCAGCCACGACGGCTCGACCCGGACCGATCCCGATGGCCATCATGCCTTCCGAAACTGCTTCCTGCGCCTCCGCCCGAGCCTGGCTCTCTATTCCTGAACCGGAGGGGCCGACGGCGAAATCCGAGCGCTCTAGTATTCCAAATCGAGAGCAATTCGAAGAGCTTCATTGAGTTGCTCAATCTTTTCAGGCGATACGTGGCCGATATAGTCAGTAAGCATCGACTTGGGAATACTTATTAATTCATCGCAATGGATGGAACTGCCGCGTTTGAGTCCTTCTTCGATGCCTGTTTCAACCTGTGTCGATAGTTCGTTATGGATCGAGTAAATTGGCGCACAGGTGGCTGTTGAGAACTTTGAGTCAAGAACGACTTGGCGACTTACGATGACAAAGACTCTATAATCTTTGGGATCGTTCTTTGATCCCCGATAGACGCGATAAAGCTCACCTCGTTTCACCGTCATACCTGATAGGAAAGTACGTCCAATGCCTCAGCGTTGATTTCGTCTGCTTCATGGTTCAATATGCCCAGGTCTCTCGTATTCCGTATATCCCGATGTAGTAGCTCCAAGTATCTCCGAATGGCTTTTTCAATGAAATCTGATCGAGAACCTTCCGGAGTTGCTTTATCAAGTTCAGCGAGCAGGTCAGAAGATATGGTGATTGAAGTCTTGACTTTCATAGCGCAATGATACTACCAAGGTGGTATGATGTCAATTGTTGAAGTCGGACAAATTTCCCCGAGGTCGAAGGAGTACGCCATCGCCCTGATCCAACTGCGGATCGGGGAGCGCAAGATCGACCTGGTGCTCATCGACCGCAGCGCCGAGCGAGAGTCGCTGCTCATCGTCCGAAACGCGCGGAACGATATCGAGCCTCCGAGACGCCCTAGCCCAATTTTCCTCCCGCCCCTTTGCGCCTGAAGCGCCTCTCTTCCGCCTCTTCTCGGTGGATCACTCGAATGGAGGATTGAAGCGTCCATGATCTACGCCCCCATCGTCCTCTTCGCCTACCGCCGGACTGAGCACACGAGCCGTACCCTGTCCGCCCTCTCTTCCAATCCCGAGGCGCGGAACAGCGATCTCTACGTCTTCGCCGACGGGCCCAAGGGCGAGGCCGACCGGGCCGGGGTGGAGGCCACGCGGGCGCTCTTCTCTCGCGACTGGGGCTTCAAGTCCGTCGCGGTGGTGGAGCGCGAGCGGAACCGGGGCCTCGCGCGCAACGTCGTCGACGGGCTTTCAGCTGTCGTGGCCGAGCGGGGGAGGGCGATAGTCCTCGAGGACGACATCGAAGTCTCGCCCGGCTTCCTCGAGTACCTGAACCGGGGCCTCGAGCTCTACGCGGACGAAAGCCGCGTGGCCTCGATCCACGGCTACGTCTACCCTCACGGCGGCGAGCTGCCCGAGACTTTCTTCCTCCGCGGCGCCGACTGCTGGGGCTGGGCCACCTGGGAGCGCGCCTGGAGGCTCTACGAGGCCGACGCCGGCCTCCTGGAGTCCCGCCTCCGTTCCTGCCCCTGGGGCAAGGAGTTCGACTTCGACCGCTCCTATCCCTACCGGAGGATGCTGCGCGAGGCCGGAGCCGGCAGGGTCGACTCCTGGGCCGTGCGCTGGTACGCCTCGGCCTTCCTCGCGGGCATGTACACCCTCTACCCCGGCGTCTCCCTGGCGCGCAACATCGGCCACGACGGCTCGGGCACCCACGGAGGGGCCTCGGGAGCCTACGAGGTGCCCCTCGCCTCGACCTGTCCCCCGATGGAGCGCCTCGCAGCGCGCACCGACCCCGCGGGCTACCGGGCCTTCCGGAACTACTTCCTGAGCCTCCGCCCCTCCCTGTGGACCCGCGTCGGCCGGCGGCTGGGGATAAGACCATGACATTGAAAAACTACCCACCCTGGCATATCGTATAGAAGTAATGAAAAGACGGACGACACCTAATCCGAAGCGAGTCATCGTCTCCGTAGTCGACGATGCGGGTATGCTAGAGTCATTGGAGAAATGGGCCTCCTCGCTCCGCTATGGAGGCAATCCGGAACACAAGAGGAATCCCGGCGACTATGGGCTTCACCCTCCGAGCATCCCTCGGCAGGGTAAAACCCTGTGCGACGAGGTGGAGATATTCACTCGGCAAGAAGCTCTGGATGTGATTAGGGCCGGCATCCGTCGGGGGCTGGTGAGCGTTCAGCAGAGGAATGGATGGCCGCAGAATGTGTGGTCCGTCGCTCCAAACGGCAGACCCGTCGAAGCGCAGCTTGAGAACAGCAATACCGGGACGTATCATGGATATCCGATGCTGACCGACGACCCCCTTGCGGCGGAAGTGCTGAGACGATGGAGCGAATCGAGATGACGGGCACCTTCGACATTCGGCACCAGTGGGTCTCTTCCCTGCACGAGCCGCCGGAAGTGAGCCGCACCTCCGCCTTGTTGAGGATCGCTCTCGGGACCGGGGTATCTACCAGGAATCAAGACGATTGGTCGCAGACAATTCAGGACGAAGTACGTGTGTCCGCCTATCCGATCGCGATCTGGTTGGCAGCCTCATGGTGGCGGCTTTTGTGGGAACCCTTTCCGATGGTATCGGTCCCGACGCTTTCATGGCGGATGGCTCATGAGCTGGCTTCGGCCGGGTATGGCTACGTGTGGCCGCGCCTGCTGTTCGTCTCCGATGGCCGGGATATGCACATCTGGGCCGCTCAATCCGATCCCGACTCGAAAGACCCGGTACGCTATCTCTCGAATCTCTACCAGGCGATAGACATCGGGACATTCGAGAGCAAGATCGAGTCCTTCGTCGATGCCACGCTGGCCCGTCTCACTGCCACGAATCTCGAATCCACGACCTTGCATGGACTTTGGGCGGAAATACGCGATGAGCGATCCGATAGCAGCCTCGGTATGCGGAGACGGCTGGAGGCCATGCTCGGCTTCGACCCCGACGACTGCCCGGATGGGATGATCGAGTTGTTCGAGAAGCTCATCCCTGAAGCTGGAATGTCTGCAGTCGAGGAAATCGCGCCTGTATGCTCCTCTTCGCAGCCGGAGGATGTCCTTCGGGCGATCGTCCAGATATCCGAGTCTCAGGGACGAGTCGGTCGCATGGACGCTTCTCTGAAACGCGGAGACTATGCGATCGATTCCACGAAACCCGCGTGGGAGAACGGCCGTCGCTTGGCCGGGGAGCTGCGATCCCTATTGGGTCTCGACGGCGCTCCCCTGCGCGATGCGCAGCTTTGCGACCTGACGGGGCTCTCCCCCGACAGTCTTCGTCAAAGCGATAGCGTACCGCGCATACCCCTAGGCCTCGCGACTCGCGCCGCAGGATCTTCGGACATCAAATATTTTCTCCAAAAGCGCAATGTGCCTGGACGTCGCTTCGAACTCGCCCGCTTCATCTGCGATTACCTCATCGCCGACGAAAGTGATCGATGGCTTCCGGTGACCGACGCGAAAACGGCCAGGCAGAGGATTCAAAGGGCCTTCGCCGCCGAATTCCTGTGCCCGATCGAGGCGATCCGATCTCTGATTGGTGTTGACTACTCGGAAGACGCCATCGACGAGGCGGCCGCCCATTTCCAGGTTTCATCTCGCGCCATCGAGGCTCAATTGGTCAATAACGGATCATTGCCGCCGTCGACGCTCGACGACGGCTTCGATTTCTGGAGGCGTCCTTCGTCGTATATGAATGCATTCATCTCACATAGTTATTGAAGATTTCAAAGGATAAAGGGATTGAAGATGGAGAATTGGGTTATAGAAGAATAAAATCCGCCAACATCGAGCGGCGCCAGGGCCTGGCCAAGACCGACTACGGCGCCTACCTCAAGCGCCTCTTAGGCGAGAGCACCGTCTACATGAGCACGCGCTGAGCGCGGCATACTGCTGCTATAGGGATTCCGCGAGTCGCCGCCTTCCTCGAAGAGCCCGTCCCGGCGCCCCCCCCGCCTCAGCCTGGCGCTGGGAGACACCGTGCGAAGGGATTGAAAAGGCTATTCCTCTTCTCCCCTTTGCGCCTCTCTTCCGCTTCTTCTTATGGATCATTCGAATGAAGGATTGAAGCGACCATGAACTGGGCATCCGCGTCGCCCGCGCCTGGGCTCATTATACACCTGTTGCCCTGCTATTCGATTATGATTGTGCTACAGAGGGCGGCGCAATGAAATTCGTGGCCAGGCGCGAACTCCGTAACGAATCCTCCAAGTTCCTTCAAGATTTGGAACCTGAAGATGAGGTGGTTTTGACGAATAAGGGGAAACCCGTGGCCATCATTTCCCCGGTAACCGAAGACAGCCTTGAAGATACCTTGAGCTCTTTCCGGCGTTCCCGGGCCTTCAGGATCCTGGGGAGGCTGCAAACCCAGTCCGTCAGGGCGGGGACGGGTCGGCGATTAAAGCCCGATTCCAAACTGCATCTTACCTCGATGTGATGTCGCTTCTCCGATCGAGAATCACGCAGGCGAATCGGTCGAGAAGCCGGACCTCTGCTACGGCAACAATGTGGCCGCGACGCTGACCCTCCTCGACGCCATGGTGGCCCACGGCGCTTCGTCTTCTCCTCTTCCTGCGCTACCTTCGGAGAGGCCCTGCGCCTTCGTCCTCACCGCCGTGCCAGAAATCTTCGCAACCGTAGATCGGATAACAATGTAGTGCGAACGATATCGAGGCTCCGAGAAGCCCGGCGACTGGCCTGGCGGCGGTGACGGCATTGCATCATTTCAGCAAGCCGATCTTAATGTATTTTTTCATAAGCTCATAGATGTCGCTCTCGTCTCCTTCTCTTCGAATTCCAATTGCGACTATTACCACTATGACTTCATCCTTTTCGACCTTATAAATAATCCTATAACGCTGTCCCGCCGCTCGAATCGAACGATAGTGTCTCAAGGGACCTTGCAATGGCTTCCCGAGTAAAAGAGGTTCTTCCTTCAAGGACTCTATTTTATTCAGTATCTGAATGCGAGTACGGCTATTTACTTCCTTTATATACAGTGCCGCGATTTGTGTAAGCTTGATTCTATACATCCAAGCTCTTCTTGAACTCATTGAAGTCGACGAGCTCATCCTTGTCGATCTCTCGGATTCCCTTTTGCAAATCGGCATACAGCTTTTCATCGGACAGTATATCCAGGGTCTCGGCGATGCTTTCATAGGTTTCCCATTTGAGCAATGCGAAGACTTCCTTCCCATGGTTGGTGACGGTGATGGTGTCTTCAAAGGAAAGCTCATCTTCCAGGGAAGTTATTCTCTTGCGGGTTTCGGAAATCGACATCTGCTTGACCATTGCGTATCCTCTTTACGTTAAAATACATTATATTGTACAATAAGTCAATAGATTGTGTGCATTTTAAACCTATCTGCTATATACAATATCGACTGCCTTCCCTAATTCTTTGGCGTTACGCCTCTCGATGAACTCCTCGAGAGCGGCATTTACGGTGTCTTTCTTCGATCTGTATCCGCCGATTTCAAGAGCCGGGACCCAAATCCTGGAGCCCCGGCAGTTTGTCGAACGGATCGCGCCGCCG